>JACXTT010012456.1_pt1 | contig 11291 bp, 11 predicted proteins | sample 9270951 | NCBI WGS metagenome assembly JACXTT01 (sample SAMN15532306, study PRJNA645909) | rock metagenome | isolation source: weathered quartz diorite | place: Puerto Rico | collected 2017-06-21 | reverse complement strand
GGGACGAACCCGGACACGGATGCGCTCATCCTCGACTTCAACTTCGCGTACCAGCCGTCGTGCGCATTCGATCCGCGCTGGGCGTGCCCCCTCGCGCCGCCCGAGAATCGGCTCGATGTCGCGATCCGGGCGGGCGAGCGACTCGCCTGACGCCCAAATGTACCGAGCGTGCCCCGGACGCTCGGCACGGGCACGCCACCCGCCGTCGCGGGTCATCATGTGGAAGCCATGCGACCCTCGCGTCCCAGCCTGCTCCGCGGCCCACGACGCCGGCTCGACGAGCGACTCCTCTGGTCGCGCGACATCCGGTTCGTCCACCGGCTCGCCGCGACGATCGTCGATTCGCGCGTACTCGAGCTCGACTCCGGCGCGGTCCTCATCGCCCCTGCGGCTGCCCTGACCGACACCGCGGTGACGGAAGGGTCGGCGGCGACGCGCGGCCAGGACTACGGGCTCGTGTCGATCGACGCCTCACTGCCCGAGGCGGATCGGTACCTCATGGCGCTCTCGGCGGCGGTCCAGGCGTCGGGTCTCGCGGAGCGCATCGGGATGGCGCCATCGAGACACGTCATCCAGACCAAGATGCTCGATTACTTCTTCAGCCTGCGACGGCTTCACGGCGTCGCGTTCCAGCCGATCGTCGAGCTGTCGAGCGGTGCGCTCCACGAGCACGAGTGCCTCTTCCGGCCGGAGATGCCGATGCTCCCCCAGTCGATCACGGCGGTGGTACAGGCCGCGATCGATACCGATCGATCGGTCGAGCTCGACGTGTTCCTCGTGTCGGTGATCCTCGAGCGGATCGGCGAGATCGAGCGGGTCCGGCGAGAAGGGGGCGAACCTCCGCGGCGCTATGCGATCAACGTGACGCCGGTCAGCCTTCTCGATCCCCATTTCGAGACCGCGGCGCTCGTCCGCATGGTCCGAGCCGTCGGGATCGAGCCACGCACGATCACCATCGAATGCACGGAGCAACAGACCGTCGCCGAGATCGGACCGCTCAAGCGGGCGGTGAAGGCGCTCCGCCGGGCCGGGTTCGGCTTCGCCGTCGACGATGCCGGGGCCGGCTACGCGAGCTTCGCCCTCATCGCGGCCATCCGCCCGAGCATCATCAAGATCGACCGCGACATCGTCGTCGGTATCGCTCGCGATGACGCGAAGCAGGCGCTCGTCGAGGCGTTCGTCGGGTTCGGACGCCGGATCGGGGCCGGGTTACTGGCCGAGGGCATCGAACGCCGGGCGGACCTCGCCATGATCACGTCGCTCGGCGTGGAATTCGGCCAGGGCTACCTCCTGGGTCGTCCCGCGACCGCGCCTGGGCTGCCGCGCCCGATCGAGGGCCTGCGGGCGGGTGCACCGCGGAGGACCGCTCGCGCCGCTCTGTCGGGGCGTCGCCTCAAGTCGGCCTAGGCCCGGGGAGACGGCCGCTCGCGTACCATCGGCGCATGACCGATACACGCACGACACGGACGCTCTCGCCACACCTGCGCGAGTTCCTCGATACGACGAATTTTGCGACGATCGCGACCGTCGACCCGGACGGCAGCCCGCGACAGGCCGTCATCTGGTACACGCTCGACGGCGACGACATCGTGATCAACAGCCGCGTCGGTCGCCGTTGGCCCACCAACCTGGTCCGCGACCCGCGGGTGTCCGTATCGATCACCGACCGGACCGACGGCTATCGATGGATCGGCTTGACCAGCCGGGCGACACCGATCTACGACCAGCCCACCGCGCAGGCGGACATCGCCGGCATGGCGCGCCGCTACCACGCCGACGACCCGGCCGAGGCGGAGGCCGAGGTCCGCACGTTCCAGACCCAGGAACGCGTCAGCTTCCGGATCCCGATCGCGAACGTCCACGATCACCTGGACGAATGACGTCCACTTCATGAGCGCGGTCCGCTTCGGATTGCAGCTCTGGCCGCAGCAGACCGATTGGCCGGCCTTCCGCGACGCCGCGGTCGCCGCCGAGGACGCGGGCTGGGACTCGATCTGGACGTGGGATCACCTGCTCGCGATCTTCGGGCCGTGGGACCAGCCGATCTTCGAGGGTTGGAGCGTCCTCGCCGCGCTTGGCCCGCTCACGCGCCGCGTCAGGCTCGGCCTGATGGTCGGCGCGAACACATTCCGCAACCCGGGGCTCACGGCGAAGCTGGCCACGACCATCGATCACGTCTCCGACGGCCGGGCTGTCCTCGGTATCGGCGGGGCCTGGTTCGAGCGAGAGCACGACGCCTTCGGCATCGACTTCGGGACCGGGCACGGCGAACGTCTCGATCGGCTCGACGAGTCGGTCATGCTCATGCGCCGTCTCCTCGACGGGGAGCGGGTGACGCACGACGGCCGCTTCTACCATTTCGAGGACGCCCTGTGCGCCCCGCGTCCGATCCAGGCGCGCCTGCCGATCCTCATCGGAGGCTCCGGCCCGCGCAAGACGTTGCGTACGGTCGCCGAACGGGCCGACGCGTGGAACACGTCGGCCACGGTCGATGAGGCGCGTGCCCATCTCGACGTCCTCGCCGGTCATTGCGACGCGGTCGGGCGGGACGTGGCAGCCATCGAGAAGACGATCAGCTTCCCGACGATCATCCGCGATCGACCGGAGGCGGCGGCACGCAGGTTCGCCGAGCTCCTCGCCGCCAACGGCTCAGCCGATGCCGGCGCGCCAGTGACGCTCCTCGGCCCACCCGACGCCGTGGCGGAGTCGATCCGCCCGTACATCGACCTCGGGTTCAGCACCGTGATCGTACGCATGCCGGCCCCGTACGACCGCGAGACGATCGAGCGCATCGGCGAGGTCGCCGCGAGGCTCGCCACATGAACGTCGTCGAGCTCGCGGGTGGGGTGGGCGGGGCAAAGCTCGCAGAGGGGCTCGCGAGCCATGTCGGAGCGGACCTCACGGTCGTCGTGAACACGGGCGACGACCTCGAGCTGCACGGCCTGTCGATCTGGCCGGACCACGACACGGTGGCGTACACGCTGGCGGGCCTCGACGACGCCGCCCGCGGCTGGGGCCTCGTCGATGAGACGTGGACGGTCATGGATGCGCTCGGCGGCCTCGGCGAGGAGACATGGTTCCGGCTCGGCGATCGGGATCTCGCCACGCACCTGTGGCGGACCGGTCGCCTACGCGCCGGCGCCAGACCGACCGACGTCGCGCTCGCCCTCCGAGCCGCCCTCGGCATCGACGCGACCATCCTGCCGATGGCGGATGAGCCGGTCCGGACGCAGGTGCGACTCGACGACGGCTGGGTCGATTTCCAGGAGTATTTCGTCCATCGACACCAGGAGCCGACCGTTCACGACGTGCGATTCGTCGGCATCGAGACCGCGCGGCCGACCCGAGAGATCCTCGACGCGCTCGCCGCCGCCGACGTGATCGTCATCGCGCCGTCGAACCCGGTCGTGTCGGTCGGCCCGATCCTGGCACTCCCCGGCATGACCGACACGCTCCGAGCGGCGCGCGACCGCGGCGTGCCGATCACCGCGGTGAGCGGCATCGTCGGCGGCCGCGCACTCAAGGGCCCGGCCGACCGGATGCTCACGTCGCTCGGCGAGGTGGCGAGCGCGGCCGGCGTCGCGGCGCGCTATCGCGACCTGCTCAGCCATTTCGTCATCGATGAGGTCGATGCCGACCTTCGGCCGCCGATCGAGGCGATGGGCATCGACACGCTCGTCACGGACACGATCATGGGAGACGACGCGAGCCGCGCCCGCCTGGCGGGCGAGGTCCTGCGCCACGCGAGCGCGGTGGCGGTCGAGTGAGCGGGGTCTTCGCGATCATCCCGGTCGGGACGCTCGACGGCGCGAAGTCGCGCCTCGGCGCCGTCCGCGACGCGGAGGAGCGGCTGGAGCTCGCCCGGCGGCTGGCCCGGCGCACGATCGAGGCGGCGGTCGGATCGGACCGGATCGTCGAGACGCTCGTCGTCACGCCGGACGACGTCGTCCGCGACATCGCACTCGCATCCGGCGCGCGGCCTATGCTGCAGCGCTCGGACGGTCTGAACCAGGGCCTCGCCGAGGCCCGGAATGAAGCGGTCGCCGCTGAAGCCAGTGCGATCCTCGTGCTGCCGACCGACCTGCCCGCGGTCTCGACTCGCGCGATCGACGAGGTCCTCGGCACGCTCGAGGGAACGCTACCGGCGGTCACCGTGGTCTCCGACCGTCACGGTCGTGGGACGAACGCGCTGCTCCTCGCGCCACCCGATGTCATCGGCTTCTGTTTCGGTGGCGACAGCCGCGGTGCCCATGCGGCGGCGGCCCGGAGCGCGGGCGCGCGGCTGACCGAACTCGAGGGTCCGCTCACCCTCGACCTCGACACGCCCGAGGACCTGCTGCTCGCCGAGGGCATCGAGCGCGGCCTGGGCGTTGGCTGAGCGGTTCACGGTCGTCGCGGTCGACGGCATCGGCGAGATCACTCCGGGGGACGACCTCCCGAGACTGATCGCCGATGCGCTCGAGGCGGCGACGGACCTCCAGCCGTTACGAGACGAGGACGTGCTGGTCGTGACCCAGAAGGTCGTGTCGAAGGCAGAGGGGGCGATCGTCGACCTGACGACCGTCGAGCCGCGGCCCGAAGCGGTCGACTTCGCGGCGCGGTACGACCGCGACCCCCGCCAGATCGAGGTCGTGCTGCGCGAAGCGGTCCGGGTCGTCCGCATGGCCGACGGCGTCCTCATCACGGAGACCCAACACGGCTTCATCTGCGCGAACGGCGGCGTCGACGCCTCGAACGTCGGCCCGGGCAGCGGCTCCATCGTGACCCTGTTGCCGCGCGATCCGGACGCGTCCGCTTCCGCGATCCGGACTGCAGTGCGCGAACGCACCGGTCAGGACGTCCCGGTCATCGTGTCCGACAGCTTCGGCCGGCCGTGGCGGCTCGGCATCGTGGACGTCGCGCTCGGCGTGTCGGGCCTGCAGCCGCTCGACGACCTTCGCGGCTCGCCCGATGCCGACGGTCGGGTCATGCGCTCGACCGTCCGCGCCGTCGCCGACGAGCTCGCGTCCGCGGCCGAGCTCGCGTTCGGCAAGACGGAGCGGCGACCCGTCGCACTGGTCCGGGGCGCGTCGTTCCGTCGCGGCGAAGGACGGATCCGCGACGCGCTCATGCCCGCGTCACAGGACCTCTTCCGATGATCCGCGCGGTCCCGGCGCGGGTTCGCGTACCCTGCCGCGGATGAAGGTCGGACTACAGATCCCGTCATTCACCTGGCCCGGCGGAACCGAGGCCATCGGCCCGACGCTGGCGCGGATCGCGCGCCAGGCCGACGACGTCGGCTTCGACTCGATCTGGGTGATGGATCACTTCTTCCAGATCCGGAGCGTCGGGCGTCAAGAGGAACCGATGCTCGAGGGCATGACCGCGCTCGCGTTCATGGCCGCGCACACCCAGCACGCTCGACTGGGGCTCATGGTCGGCGGCGTCCACTACCGAAACCCGGGCCTGTGGGTCAAGGCCACGACGACGCTCGACGTGCTGTCCGGCGGCCGGGCGTGGCTGGGGATCGGGGCAGCCTGGAACGAGGTCGAGTCGCGCGCCCTCGGCTTCCCGTTCCCGACCCTCGGCGAGCGCTTCGTCATGCTCGAGGAAACGCTGCAGATCGCCCACGCGATGTGGACGGGAGAGCGCGGCACCGAGGGGACGCACGACGGCCCCATCTTCCATGCCCGCCACCTGCTCAACTCCCCGCAATCGCTGTCGCGGCCACGCGTCCCGATCATGGTCGGCGGCGGCGGCGAGAAGAAGACGCTCCGTCTCGTCGCGATGTATGCCGATGCCTGCAACGTCTTCGGCTCGCCCGAGGGCATCGCCCGCAAGTACCGGATCCTCGCTGAGCACTGCGCCGCGATCGGGCGCGACCCGAACGAGATCGAGCATTCGACGTTGCAGAGCGTGGACATCGAGACCGACGGCGGCGGCTCGGAGAGCCCGTCGAGCATCGTCGATCGGTTCGGCGAGCTGGGCGATGCCGGTGCGGAACACGTGATCACGTCGATCAGGGACATCGCCGATCCGGCCCGGCTCTAGCGCTTCGGGCGCGACGTGATCCCGCACCTCCACGCCCTCTGACCATACCCCTGGGGAGTATCGACTTCGTGGTACGATCGACGCGATGACAGAGCAGGAAAAGGGCAACGGCACGGGTCCCAAGGATCCGTTCGGCGGCTTCTCGATCGATTTCTCCGGCGACACGGGCGCCGCCTCGACGCCGAACACAGCGGCGCCCATCGCGATCAGCTCGACCCCGTCGGAAGCGGTCGTCGCGACCGGTGGACCGTCGACGATCGCGTCGGCCGAGGGCCGGATCGACGCCAAGCTCGTCATCGTCGGGTCTGGTCCGGCCGGTCTGACGGCCGCGATCTACGCGGCCCGGGCGAACCTCGAGCCCGTCGTCCTGGCCGGGTCGGCCCCAGGCGGCCAGCTCATGCTCACGAGCGACGTCGAGAACTACCCGGGGTTCCCGGACGGCATCCAGGGTCCCGACCTCATGGCCGCGATGCGCGCCCAGGCCGCGCGGTTCGGCTCGAGGATCGTGGACGTCGACATCGACCGAGTGGACCTCGGCTCGCGCCCGTTCCGCATCTGGGCGCGCGGCACGGAATACCGCGCCCAGTCCGTGATCGTCGCCACGGGGGCGTCAGCGCTCTGGCTCGGCCTCGACAGCGAGACCCGCTTGCGCGGCCGGGGCGTCTCCGCGTGCGCGACGTGCGACGGCTTCTTCTTCCGCGATCGCGAGATCGCGGTCGTGGGCGGCGGCGACACTGCGTTCGAGGAGGCCACCTACCTCACCCGGTTCGCGAGCAAGGTGCACTTGCTCCACCGGCGCGACACGTTCCGCGCGTCGAAGATCATGGTCGACCGCGCGGTCGAGCACCCCAAGATCGAGATCCACCAGAACATCGCAGTCGAGGAAGTCGTCGGCGATGCCAAGGTCGAGGGCCTCAAGCTGCGCGATACGGTCTCAGGCGTCGGCTCGGAGATGCCCATCGAGGGCCTGTTCATCGCGATCGGCTACCGGCCCAACACGGAGGCGTTCCGCGAGTGGCTCGACGTCGACGAGAAGGGCTACCTCGTGGTCCACGACGAGACCGGTTCCAAGATCGACGGCGTGTTCATCGCCGGCGACGTGCACGATCATCGGTATCGGCAGGCCGTGACCGCGGCCGCTGACGGCTGCAAGGCCGCCATCGACGCCGAGCGCTGGCTGGAGTCGCAGGGCATCACCGAAGTCGCCACCGCGACCGCCTGGTAGGGCGCATGGCTTTTCCACGCGGCACTACCCGCGGCGCGACAGGCGGGGCCGCCGGGGGTGGCGGCACGGGACCCCGGCGCATGGTCGGCGGCGGGGGCATGTGGGGTGGACCCACTCGCGACTTCGTCCCCGTGCCCAAGGAGCGTCGCGGCCGGACGATCCGCCGCATCACCGCGTTCTTCCGCCCGTACCGCAAGCGGATCGCGGTCGTCCTCGTCGCCATCCTCGCGACGAGCCTCATCGGGCTCGTCAACCCGTACCTGCTGAAGCTGCTCATCGACGACGCCATCCCGCGTCGCGACTTCTTCCTCCTGAACCTGTTCGTGGGGCTGATGATCGCGCTGCCGATCCTCACCGGCCTCATCGGCGTCGGCCAGGCGTTCCTCAACAACGTCATCGGCCAGAACGTCATGCAGGATCCGCGAGCCGCGCCCCACACCCACCTGCAGCGGATGCCCCTGCGGTTCTTCACCGAGACCCGGACCGGCGAGATCCAGAGCCGGCTCGCGAACGACGTCGGCGGCGTCCAGTCCGTCGTCACCGATACCGCGAGCAGCGTCACGAGCAACCTCGCGATCGCCCTGAGCACCGTCGTCGCGATGTGGCTCATCGACTGGCGGCTGACCATCCTCTCGCTGGGCCTCCTGCCGTTCTTCATGTATCTGACGTACCGGGTCGGCAAGGTCCGCCGCGACGTAAGCAGCGAGACCCAGAAATCACTCGCCGAGATGTCGGCGCTGACCGAGGAGACGCTGAGCGTCAGCGGGATCCTCCTGTCGAAGACGTTCGGGCAGCAGGAGGCGTCGGTCCGCCGGTTCCGCGACCTCAACGCGAGGCTCGCGGCCCTGCAGATCCGACAAGCGATGGTGGGCCGCTGGTTCTTCATGATCATCGGTACGATCTTCAGCATCACGCCCGCGTTCGTGTACTGGCTGGCCGGATGGCTGACGATCCAGGGTGACCCGACCGCGCCCACGATCGGCGACATCGTCGCGTTCACGACGCTCCAGAGCCGGCTGTTCTTCCCGCTGGGCCAGTTGCTCAACGTACAGGTCGAGATCCAGGGCGCCCTTGCGCTCTTCGATCGCATCTTCGAGTACCTCGAGATGGATCCCGAGATCGTCGACGCGCCCGATGCGATCGAGCTCCGACCGGCCGATGTCCGCGGACAGGTCCGCTTCCGCGACGTCTCGTTCCGCTACCCGAGCGAGGCGGTGCCCTCGACGCGGGCCCTGGACGCCATGGCGCGCAACAACGGCGGCGCGGACGGCGCGCCAACCGGGCCTGCGGTGGCGGCTGTCCCGATCGATCCTGGGGCAGTGGAGGATCTCCTCGATGGGTCGAACGGGCTCGAGGCGCCCGCCATCGAGATGCTGCCTGCCTTCGGGCTCGATTCGATCGACCTCGAGGCGCAGCCGGGCGAACTCGTCGCGCTCGTGGGGCCGTCCGGTTCGGGCAAGACCACGACGACGTACCTCATCCCGCGGCTATACGACGTCGACAGCGGCGCCGTCGAGATCGACGGCATCGACGTCCGTTCGATCAAGCTCGCGTCGCTCGGTCAGGTCGTCGGCGTCGTGACCCAGGAGACGTATCTGTTCCACGCCTCGGTGCGCGAGAACCTCATGTACGCGCGTCCGGACGCGACCGACGCGGAACTCGAGACGGCGGCACGGGCCGCGGCGATCCACGAACGCGTCCTCGAGCTCCCCGAGGGCTACGACACGATCGTCGGCGAGCGCGGCTACAAGCTGTCCGGCGGCGAGAAGCAACGCATCGCGATCGCCCGCGTGCTCCTGAAGGACCCGCGGATCCTCATCCTCGACGAGGCGACCTCGGCGCTCGACACCGTGTCGGAACGGCTCATCCAGTCCGCATTCGAGCGCCTCATGGAAGGGCGGACGACGATCGCGATCGCCCATCGCCTCTCGACGATCCTGCGCGCCGACCGGATCCTCGTGTACGACCGCGGCCGGATCGTCGAGCGCGGCACGCACGCCCAGCTGCTCGAGCGGGACGGCCTCTACGCGCGGCTGTACCACGAGCAATTCCTTTCGGAGCAACCCGTCGACGAGGGCGTGGCCGCGATGGCGGACTGAGCGCGTGCCAAACGACAAGTCGGTCACGGTGGAGCACCTCGGCGGGTTGCACTTCCGCGCTGCACCGAGCTCCGGCCACGCGTACGAATTCGACGACCGCGACTCGAATGCGGGCGGCAGCCCGGTCGAGACGATCCTCGCTGCGCTGGCAGCGTGCACCGCGATGGACATCGTCTCGATCGCTGCCAAGAAGCGCCAGACGGTCGAGTCGTACGTCGTCCACGCGAGTGGCAGCCAGCGCGACGACTACCCCCAGGTCTATTCGGAGGTGGACGTCATCCACGAGCTCTCGGGGCCAGATCTCTCGGAAGCGGCCGTCCGACGGGCCATCGAGCTCTCCGCAACGAAGTACTGCCCGGTCAACGCGATGCTGTCGGCCGGCCCGACCGTGGTCCACCACCGGTATGTCATCCACTCGAGCGGTGCGAGTCCGTACGAGGCGGAGGGCGAGGTCATCGCGACCGGTCCGTACCAGAGGCCCGACGTTCCGGGCCTGTGACCGTTCGGCGCTCGTCTGAGCCCGGGTGTTGCATGAGTATGCAGCAGCCCTGTATAGTGATGCGCCCATGGCGACGGTCCATCCGATCCCGGCGAGCCATCCGAGTCAGCCTCCCGTGAGCGGCTGCACGCGCCCGTGAGCGCGGGACTCGAGTCTCTCGCCGCGACCGTGACGGACCGGCCGCCGGGGTTCGTAGCGCGCGACGAGCGCGGCGTCATCGGTGACCACGGCGTCCGCCGGATCCGCGTCGGCATCATCGGCGCGACGGGGTACGTCGGCGCGGAGCTGATCCGTCTGCTGGCTCGGCATCCCAACGTCGACATCGTCGGCCTGGCGGGCCGTGATCGAGACGACGAGCCCATCGAGGTGACGCATCCCCACCTAGCCGGCACAGGCCTCACGGTCGGGGTCGAGTTGCCCGAGACCGATGCCGGGTTCCTGGCCCCCCCCCACGGTGCCGCGGCGGGTCTCGTACCCGATCTCGTGGACGCGGGCATCGCCGTCATCGATCTCGGACCCGATTTCCGCCTGCGCGACGCGGCGGACTACCCGCGCTGGTACGGGTTCGAGCATCCCCGGCCCGATCTCCTCGACGTTGCCGTGTACGGCCTGCCCGAGCTGCACCGTTCGGAGCTGGCCGCCCTCGTCGACGATCCGATCGCGATCGTCGGCGCAGCAGGTTGTTACCCGACGGCGACCCTCCTCGCGCTCGCTCCGCTGGCCCGAGCCGGCCTGATCGCCGATCTCGTCGTCGATGCGAAGAGCGGAGTGTCGGGTGCGGGCCGCGAGCCGAAGCCGGGCTCGATGTTCGGCGAGGTCAACGAGAGCGTTCGAGCCTATGGCGTCGGTGGTCACCGCCACGTCGCCGAGATCGAACAGGAGCTCGCCGTCGCCGCCGCTCGCGAGGGCCTCGACCCGAGCGCCAACCCGGGCGCCATCGCAGTCGATTTCACGCCCCATCTCATCCCGATGACGCGCGGGATCCTCGCGACCTGCCACGTCCGACCGAGCCGGCCGATCACGCAAGCCGAGCTCGATGAGCTCTTCCGCGCCGCATACGCCGACGAGCCGTTCGTGACGGTCGTGCCTGCGCCACCCGCGACGAAGCACGTGACCGGCAGCAACGAGGTCCGGATCTACGCCCATCTCGACGAACGCGTGGGCCGGATCATCGTCATCGCGATCGAGGACAACCTCGTCAAGGGCGCGGCAGGCCAGGCGGTGCAGGCGTTCGACATCGTCCATGGACTGCCCGAGACCGCCGGCCTCGAGCAACTCCCGCTCGCACCCTGAACCGCAGTTGATCGCATGACAGCCCTGTCGACCGCATCTGCCGTCCCGAGCCGCTCGACCGTCCTCCCCAAGGTCGAGCGGAGGGCCCGCCTTCCAGCCGGGTTCCGACCCGGGGGGTCGGACGACGGGAACCAGGCCTCGGGCC
>JACXTT010012455.1_pt1 | contig 11291 bp, 8 predicted proteins | sample 9270951 | NCBI WGS metagenome assembly JACXTT01 (sample SAMN15532306, study PRJNA645909) | rock metagenome | isolation source: weathered quartz diorite | place: Puerto Rico | collected 2017-06-21 | reverse complement strand
CCAACGGCCGTGCGCTGCCGAAGGTCCAGCCCTTCGAGCTGCCACTGGACGAACTCGCGCAGATCGCCCAGAACTCGGGCCTGCAGTGGGTCAACTCCGACGCCGAGCGCATCGCGCAAGCACGCGCCGCCATCGCCGCCGAGCCGAAGCCGGTGCACGTGCCGCGCGAGCGCCCGCCGCTGGTGGTGCTCGACGAAGGCCCGCTGGTGCTGGTCGAAACCCGCCGCGATCTCGGCTCGATGTCGCTGCCGTTCGAACAGCAGCAACAGCAACAGCCCCTCTAAGCGGAACCCGCCCGGAAATGAAAACGGCGCCTCAGGGCGCCGTTTTTTTTATGCCTTCTCGTAAAGCGGCAGGTCCGGCATTTCGAGGATCAACTGGCCGAAGCGGCAGGCGCATTCGGTTCGCCCGCTCTCGCTCCAGATCAGCGAGAAATCGACGCTGGGCAGCGGCGGCAGCCCATAGCGGCCGTCGACGATCTTCATGCCCGGCTCCACGTCCTCGCGCGCCAGCACCGTGACAGCCAGCCCTGCCAGCACCGCAGCGCGAATGCCGTGCGGGCTCACCGACGTGAAGACCACGTGCCATTCAAAGGGCGCGGCATCGAGCGCGGCGCCCGCCACCTCGCGGTTCACGCAGGGCTTTGGAGAAAAGGCCATCGGCAGCGAGGCGCCCGGCGGCGGCTCGAAGGTTTCCGCCGCCACCCAGACCAGCTGCGAGCGTCGCAGCCGCGTGCCTTCCACGCAATCGGGCGGCGACATCACGACAGCGAGGTCGAGCTCGCCCGCGCGGATCATCGCGCGCAAGTCCAGGTGCATGCTCACGCTGACCTCCATGCGCGTGGCCGGAAAGGCGCGCGCGAACTGCGACAGCAGCGGCGGCAACCTGTCGCCCATGAAGTTGTCCGGCGCGCCGAAGCGGACCACGCCCGAGATCGGCGAGGGCTGGAAGCGCCGGGTCATTTCGTCGAGGGTGTCCAGGATCTGCTGCGCGTAGCGAAGAAAGTCCTCCCCGTCTTCGGTGACGGTGAGGCGGCGTGTCGTGCGGTGCAGCAGCGGCCGGCCCACCTGCTCTTCGAGTCGCCGGATCTGGTGGCTGACGGCGGATTGCGTCAGGTGCAGCCGCTGCGCCGCGCGCGTGAAGCCGCCGGTTTCCTTGACGGCGACAAAGGCGCGCAGCAGCGTGGGGTCGAAGTCCATGGCATCCGATAAATGATTGATCCTAATGAATTTTAGGAAATTAAATCATTTACATCATGAAGCGGGTTTCACCAGAATCGCCCCGAAACCATTTTTCGGAAAGCTTCGATGTCTCTCTCCCACACCGGCAGGAACCGGGTCGCGCTGGCCGCGATCTCGCTGATCGCCCTCATGTTCGGCCTGGAAATCTCCAGCGTGCCGGTCATTCTTCCCACGCTCGAAAAAGAACTGCAGGGCGATTTCAGCGACATGCAGTGGATCATGAACGCCTACACCATCGCCTGCACAACGGTGCTGATGGCCGCGGGCACGCTGGCCGACCGCTACGGCCGCAAGCGCATCCTCATCATCGGCATCGTGCTGTTCGGCATCACCTCGCTGATCTGCGGGCTCTCGCAGAGCGCGTGGCTGCTCATCGTCAGCCGCTTCCTGCAGGGCCTGAGCGGCGGCGCGATGCTGATCAGCCAGCTCGCGGTGCTCTCCCACCAGTTCCAGCAGGGCAAGGAGCGCAGCAAGGCCTTCGCCATCTGGGGCGTGGTCTTCGGCATGGGGCTGGGCTTCGGGCCGATCGTCGGCGGCGCCATCGTCGCTCTGTCGAACTGGCAGTGGGTGTTCCTGGTCCACGCTCCGCTGGCCGCTGTGGCGCTCGCCCTGGTGCTCGGCAGCGTGAGCGAGTCCAGCGACCCCGACGCGCAGCGGCTCGACCTCCCGGGCATCGTCACGCTGTCGCTCGCGGTGCTGGGGCTGACCTACTTCATCACGCAGGGGCCGGGCATCGGCTTCGGCAGTCCGCTGGCGCTGGGCATCCTCGGCGCGTCGGCCGCGAGCTTCGCGGTCTTCGTGTGGGTCGAGATCATCAATCCGCATCCGATGTTCGACTTCTCGGTGTTCCGCATCCGCAATTTCTCGGGCGCGCTGATCGGCTCGGCCGGCATGAACTTCAGCTTCTGGCCTTTCATGATCTACCTGCCGATCTACTTCCAGGGCGCCCTGGGCTACGACGCGGTCACCGCCGGCTCCGCCCTGCTGGCCTACACGCTGCCCACGCTGGTGATGCCGCCGGTGGCGGAGCGGATGTCGCTGCGCTGGCGACCTGGCGTGGTCATTCCCCTGGGCCTCTTCGTCATCGGGCTGGGCTTCATGGCGATGCGCCTGGGCAGCGGCATGGCGGATGCGAGCTGGATCACCATGCTCCCCGGCTGCCTGCTGGCCGGCATCGGGCTGGGCCTGACGCACACGCCCGTCACCAACACCGCGACCGGCTCGGTGCCGAGCACGCGCGCCGGCATGGCCTCGGGCATGGACATGAGCGCACGGCTGATTACGCTGGCCATCAACATCGCGGTGATGGGCTTCATCCTGCTCGAAGGCGTCCATTCGCACCTGAAGGCCGCGCTGTCCGCATCGCTCGACGCGCCGCAGCTGCGCGCATTGGCGGAGAAGGTCGCGGCCGGCAGCTTCGCGTCACTCGGCGAGAGCTTTCCGGTGCTGTCGCAGGTGGACCCGTCAGGCGCCACCGTGCACGCGGCGCTGATGCACAGCTTCGGCTGGGTGATGCTCTTCGGTGCGATCGGCGTGTGGGTGCTGGCCGGGGTCAGCCTGCTGGTCTTCGGCAATGGCCGGCTGCCGGTGCCGGCCTGCGGATTGAAGGCGGCGAAGGAATCCGCCTGTTCCTGAGTGCGCTCAGGCGCTCTCGACCTGCGCCGCGCGCTTCCAGGCTTCGGCGGCCTGCGCCGTGTCATTGCGGTCTTCGGCCAGGCGGGCCAGTGCAAGCCAGGCACGACGGTACAGGTCGGTGTCCTGCAGCCCCAGCCCGGCCTGCATGAGCAGCTGCTGGGCCTTGCCCCACAGCTGGCGCTTCATGCAGGCCATGCCCGCGAGGTACTGCAGATTGGGGTCGCGCGGATTGTTGCGTTGCGCACTCTCGATGCGCGCCAGCCATTCGGCGTCGACCGAGTCGAGCCCCGCTTCCAGCGCGCGTGCCAGCTTGACGCGCAAGGCATCACCCAGGCTGCGCGGGTTCGCGACCATGTGCTCCCATGCCGGCAACAGCCAGCCGCGTGCCAGCGCCAGGTCGCCGCGCAACGCCACCATGCGCTGCGCCGCGTGGATCGCGACTTCGGGCATCTGCCGTTCGTTGGCGTCGAGTTCGGACCAGGCGCGCAGCAGCTGCGCCGGGTCATGCGCGCCCGCCAGCAGTTCGGTCGCGAGGCCGCGCACGATGCTCTGCGCGGCGGCTTCCGAGAAGGCGCGGTGCTTGGCCAGCAGGCGCGCGGTTTCGAGCGCTTCGAGCGTGCGCCGATCCTGGCGAGCAGCCTTGAGGCGCAGCCGCAGCGCGAGCGTGCGACGCTGCGCGCCCTGCGGCAGTTCCTCGAGGCGCGCGAGTGCGGCGGCCGCGTCGCGGTCTTCGAGCGCCCAGCGCGCCGCGCGCAGTTGCACGCCTTCGCGCGTTTCAGGGCTGGCCAGCACGGTGCGGTCGGCGCTTTCGTTCAGCGCCTGCTGCAGATGGGCATCGCGCGCCGGCTTGTCTTGCAGGGCCTGCGCGCTTTCGGCCGCGAGCAGGTGCGACAGCACGCGCACCTGCTGCGCCTGCGGCAGGTTGGCGCCGAGCGCCGACAGCGTTTTCTCCTGCGTCAGCGCGGCCTGCGCGGCCTTGCGTGCACGCGAGAAGCGGCCCGAGATCAACTGCACCATCGCGTCGAGCAGCGCCGCATGCAGCGTGCGCTCTTTCTGCTGCAGCCGCCATTGGCGCGCCTGCTTGGGCAGCGAGAACAGTGCCGCCAGGGCGCGCAGCGCGGCATGCAGCAGCACGAAGGCCACCAGCAGGATCACCAGCACCAGGTTCAGCGAGAGATCGACACGCCACGGCGGCCAGAACACGGTGATGGTGCCCTGGTTGTTGCCTGCGAAAAGAGCGACTGCCGCGGCGACGGCGAACAGTGCGAGGAGCCAGATTGCTGCGCGCATTTGCGGGTCAACGTCCTGCGGCGGCCGTGGCCAGGGCGGCCAGCGTGTCGTCGATGCGCACCGGCTCGGTCGTCCTCACCTGCTGCTGCAGTTGCTGCAGCAGCGTGGCCGCCGCCTGCGTGCGGCGCGACGCGGGGTCGAAGTAACGGTTGAGCGATGCCGCCACCTGGGACAGCTCGGTGCGCGTGGCATCGACCTGGCGCGACAGCAGCGACAGCCGCGCGTTGAGCAGCTTGAGCTTGAGGTTCTCGCGCAGGAAGTAAGACTGTTCGGGCGCCAGCAGCACCGCTTCCGGGCTCTGGATGCGGCCCACGCGCACCAGCGAGCGCGCCTCGCCGCGAATGGCCAGCAGCATGCGCTGCCACCAGGGTGCGTCGGCGGGAATCGGCTCGGCCTGCCATGCGTTGGCACCGGTGCCGCGCAGGGCCACCGCGTTGAGCGTGGGCAGGTCGTCCACGCCGCGCATCAGTTCGTCGAGCCTTTGCAGTGCCTCGGCGTTGTCGGTGCTGGCGCTGCTGCGCAGGCGGTCGGCGTCGCGCTGCATGGCGCGCTGCAGGGGTGCGAGACGCGGTTGCGCGGCGCGCGAGATGCGCACGTCGCCGGCCTTCAGCGCGGCCAGCAGCGGCTCGACGCTGCCCGTGACCTGGGCCTGCTGCAGCGCAAGGCGCACGGCCGATTCGATGTCGATCACGAGGTTCTCGTCGCGCGAGCGCGAGAGGCTTTGAATGAGTTCTTCGAGCTGCGAACGCTGCAGCGCGACTTCGGCCACGCGCGTCTCGACCAGTGCCACGCGGGCCGAGGCATCGCGCACGGTGTCGCTGGCCTGGCGCGCCAGCGTGCGCGCTTCCATCGACTGCGAAAGGGCATCGGCGCTCTGGCGCGCCAGCTGCTCCTTCATGCCGCTGACCTTCTGCCACAGCGCGATAGCCATGATCAGCGCCACCAGCGCGATGAAGGCCACGAGGCCGAATCCGAGACGCGACAAAATCACCGCGCCCGCAGCCTGGGCGGCAGGGGTTTGATGGGGGGCGACAGTGGCAGGCACGGGCACCGTTGCGGCGGAAGGGGGAGAAAGGTCGTCGGACGGGGACGCGGCGCTCATGCGAGGGATTCTATCGACGCGATCAACGCATCCTGCAACGGTGTGCACACACGCAACGCCCCGAAACCCGCGGCGCGCGCGGCTTCGCCGATGCGTGCATGCGTGGCGACAGCGCTTGCCGCATGCCAGTCGGTGCCGGGCATCGCGCGCTGCAGATTGCCGATGGCTTCGGAACTGCTGAAGAGCCAGATCGCGCGGCCCTGCGCGCCGTCGGTAGCGATCCGCAGTTGTACGACGTCCAGCGACGGCGGCAGGCGGCGGTAGGCGACCACGGTGTCCCGCAGGCCGCCCGCGGCATCGATTTCCTTGGCCAGCCAGTCGCGGCCCGCGGGCTGCCCCGACGCATCGCCGCCGCGCACGATCAGCACGCGCACGCCGGCCGTCACCTGGCCTTGCACGCGCTCCCACAGCGCTTCGGAATCGAAGCGCGTGGCTTCGGGCGGCGGCGCGTCGATCTGTTCCGGCGGCACGCCCGAGCGCAGCAAGGCGCGCGTGGTGCCCGGGCCCGTGGCCCAGAAGCGGCGGCCGGCCGTCATGCCCGGTGCTTCATGCTGGAAGAAATGCTCGACCGCGGTGGCGCTCACGAACATCAGCGCCGCATAGCTGCCCAGCCTTTGCCAGGCGGCGCGCAGCGGCTGCGCATCCGCCACCGGCGCGATCACGATCAGCGGCAATGCCACCGCGTCGAGCCCCGCGGCGCGCAGTTCGTCCACCCACTGCGCCGCCTCGCGCTCGGGGCGGGTGACGATGACGGGACGGGCGGTCATGCGATGACCACCGGAATCAGTGGGCCCCGGCCTCGCGCAGCAAGGCGGCGGCGTGTTGGCCGAGCGCGTCGGCTTGCGTGAAGTCGCCAGCCTGCGCCAATGCATGCACCTTCACCAGCGGCGCCTTGCCTTCGGGGTCGCCCCAGGCGGCATCGATGCGCAGCGCGCCGTCGGCCTGCCAGTGGGCATGGGCGGCCAGCGGCATGGAGCAGCTGCCGCCCATGGCACGGCTCACGGCGCGTTCGGCGGCGGTGGAAAGCCAGTCGCCCCTGTGGGTGATGGAGGCAAGCAGTTCGATGAGGTCGGCGCGGTCCGCCCGCACCTCGACGCCCAGGGCGCCCTGCCCGGCGGCGGGCAGCATGGTGTCTGGGTCGAAGGCCACGCGGATGCGGCTTTCGAGCCCCAGCCGCTTGAGTCCGGCCGCCGCCAGCACGATGGCGTCGTACTGGCCTTCGTCCAGCTTGCGCAGACGGGTGTCGAGGTTGCCGCGCAGCGGCTCGATGCGCAGGTCGGGCCGCAGCGCGCGCAGCAGCGCCACGCGGCGCAGGCTGGAGGTGCCGACCACCGCGCCCCGCGGCAGTTCGTCGAGCGAGGCAAAACGGGGGGAGACGAGCGCGTCGCGCGGGTCTTCGCGCTCCAGCACGCAAGGCAGCGCGAAGCCTTGGGGAAGATCCATCGGCACGTCCTTGAGGGAATGGACGGCGATGTCGGCACGCCCTTCTTCGAGCGCGAGTTCCAGTTCCTTCACGAACAGGCCCTTGCCGCCCACCTTGCTCAGCGTGCGGTCGAGGATCTGGTCGCCGGTGGTGGTGATGCCCAGCAGGCTGACCGTGTGGCCTCTTTCCTGCAGAAGCGCCTGCACGTGTTCGGCTTGCCACAAGGCCAGCCGGCTTTCGCGCGTGGCGATCACGATATTGCTCAAGGCCGTTCCCAAAAGTACATGTTTCAAACCGCCGGAATGCTAGCATGTTGCGCCGCAACAACGCAGGCGGCGCACCCATTCAAGAGATCAGGAAAAAAATCGAATGAAAGCCAGCAAGACAACTGCTCCTCCCAAGCGCCGCCAGGCCGAAGACCAGCCGCTGATCGACGATATCCGACTGTTGGGCCGCATCCTCGGCGACGTGATCCGGGAGCAGGAAGGCGAAGAAACCTATGCGCTCGTCGAGAAGGTGCGCACGCTGTCGGTGGCGTTCCGCCGCGATGCCGACCATGCCGCCGACCGCGCGCTGAAAAACCTGCTCAAGGGCCTGAGCGCCGCGGAAACCGTGCGCGTCATCCGCGCCTTCACCTACTTCAGCCATCTGGCCAACCTGGCGGAAGACCGCCACCAGATCCGCCGCCGCACCGAGGCCGAGCGCGCCGGCGAAAGCGCCGAAGGCGATCTGCAGACTGCGCTGGCCCGCATCCGCAAGGCCGGCGTGAAGCCCGACGAAATCGTCGCCTCGCTGGCCCACAGCTATGTGTCGCCGGTGCTCACCGCGCACCCGACCGAAGTGCAGCGCAAGAGCATCCTCGACGCCGAGCGCGCCATCGCGCTGCTGCTGACCACGCGCGACGAGATCAAGCTGCGCCAGAGCGCCTACGCCGGCGGCAAGGACGCCCTCTCGCCGCTCGAATTCGCGGAGAACGAAACGCAGATGCGCATCCGCGTCACGCAGATCTGGCAGACGCGGCTGCTGCGCTTTTCCAAGCTCACCGTGGCCGACGAGATCGAGAACGCGCTGAGCTACTACGAAGCCACCTTCCTGCGCGAAATCCCGCGCGTGTATGCCGACCTCGAGAACGCGCTGGCGCAAGGCGGCCACGCCCCGTCGGTCGCGCCCTTCCTGCGCATGGGCCAGTGGATCGGCGGCGACCGCGACGGCAACCCCAACGTCACGGCCGAGACGCTCAACTACGCGCTCAGCCGCCAGAGCGAACTGGCGCTGCGCCACTACCTCACCGAAGTGCACTACCTGGGCGGCGAGCTTTCCCTGTCGGCCACGCTGGTCGACGTGACGGTCGAGATGCAGGCGCTGGCTGAGCGCTCGCCCGACACCAGCGAACACCGCAAGGACGAGCCCTATCGCCGCGCCCTCACAGGCGTCTATGCGCGGCTGGCGGCCACGCTGCGCGAACTCACGGGCGGCGAGGCCGCGCGCCATGCGGTCGCGCCGCAGAACCCGTACGCCACGGCCGAAGAGTTCCTGGCCGACCTGCGCACCGTCGAGGAATCGCTCGATGAAAAGCACGGCAGCGTGCTCGCGGCGCCGCGCCTGCGTCCGCTGATCCGCGCGGTGGAGGTGTTCGGCTTCCACCTGGCCACGGTCGACCTGCGCCAGAGCTCCGACAAGCACGAAGCCGTGATCGCCGAGCTGCTGGCCACCGCGCGCATCGAGCCTTCGTATGCCTCGCTGGCCGAAGAGGCCAAGCAGACGCTGCTGCTCAAGCTGCTCGACGACGCCCGCCCGCTGCGCGTGCCCGACGCCGACTACTCGCCGCTCGCGAAGAGCGAGCTGGCCATCTTCGCCGCCGCCCGTGCCGCGCGTGCGCGCTACGGCGCGGCGGCCATCCGCCACTACATCATCAGCCACACCGAAACGGTGAGCGACCTGCTCGAGGCGCTGCTGCTGCAAAAAGAAGTGGGCCTGCTGCGCGGCGCGATGAACAGCAACGCGACCTGCGACCTGATCGTGGTGCCGCTGTTCGAGACCATCGAAGACCTGCGCAATGCCGCGCCCATCGTGCGCGCCTTCTACGCGCTGCCGAACATCCAGGCACTGATCGAACGTTCCGGCGCCGAGCAGGACGTGATGCTCGGCTACTCCGACAGCAACAAGGACGGCGGCATCTTCACCAGCAACTGGGAGCTGTACCGCGCCGGCATCGCGCTGGTGGCGCTGTTCGACGAACTCAACAAGAAAAAGACCAACCCGATCCGCCTGCGCATGTTCCATGGCCGTGGCGGCACGGTGGGACGCGGCGGCGGCCCGAGCTACCAGGCCATCCTGGCGCAGCCGCCCGGCACGGTGCGCGGCCAGATCCGCCTGACCGAGCAGGGCGAGGTCATCGGCTCGAAGTACGCCAACCGCGAGATCGGCCGGCGCAACCTCGAGACGCTGGTGGCCGCCACGCTGGAGGCCACGCTGCTGCCTCAGGGCAAGTCGGCACCTGCCGCTTTCCTTTCGGCGGCCGGCGAGCTTTCGGCCGCGAGCATGGCCGCGTACCGCAAGCTGGTGTACGAGACACCGGGCTTCGGCGAATACTTCTTCAGCGCCACGCCCATTCGAGAGATCGCCGAGCTCAACATCGGCTCGCGCCCGGCCTCGCGCAACCCGAGCCACAAGATCGACGACCTGCGCGCGGTGCCCTGGAGCTTCAGCTGGGGCCAGTGCCGTCTGACGATTCCGGGCTGGTTCGGCTTCGGCTCGGGCGTCGAGCAGTTCCTGGCCGCGGCCGGCAACGCCGCGGGCAAGAAGGAGCGCCAGGCGCTGCTGCAACGCATGTACGAGCAGTGGCCGTTCTTCCGCACGCTGCTGTCGAACATGGACATGGTGCTGGCCAAGAGCGACCTCGCGCTGGCCTCGCGCTATGCCGAGCTGGTGACCGACCGCAAGCTGCGCCAGAAGGTGTTCTCGATGATCGATGCCGAATGGCATCGCACGTCGGACGCGCTCACGCTCATCACCGGCGCCAAGCAACGGCTCGAAGGCAATGCGGAAATGCAGCGCTCGGTGCGCCACCGCTTCCCGTACATCGACCCGCTGCATCACCTGCAGGTCGAGCTGATGCGCCGCTACCGCGCGGGCGACGGCGGCGAGCGGCTGCAGCGCGGCATCCACATCTCGATCAACGGGGTGGCCGCGGGGCTGCGCAACACGGGTTGACGGGCTGCTGCGCCTGCGTGTCGAAAGGGGCGCCTTGTGCGCCCCTTCCTACGTGAACACGCGGCAATGAGGCACCTGTAAGGTCATTTAAAAGGGTACGGTCGGAGACGGTCAAAGTTCTCGCAATCGCGCGGCAGCTCGAAGTCGTTACAAGGAGCCCGTTGCCATGCCAGTCCCGCAGTCCCTTACCCATTCGCACATCGATTTCGTCGGCAGCGATTTCGAAGCGCTGGCTTCCCACATGCGCCACTGCGCGCGCGCCCACGGGCGATGGTTCTCAGTGCGCAGCCACATGCAGCGCGTGCGCGCACTGGCTGCGGGCCGCATCGTCACGATGGCCTGCGTGGCCGTCGTCCTCGGCGTCGGCCTGTTCGCCCTCACTTGAGCGCCGCAGCCGTTGTCGACCGCCTCGAGGGGCTCAGTCACTACGCCCGGACCCTTCTGCTGGGTCCGCACGACCCGGTAGCGCTTCCGATCCGCGCCGAACTCTTCGGTGTCCAACGCTTCGAGCAGCACGGCCGCAGCCTGGCCCACGCACAGCCGGTGCAAGACGAGCACCACCACGCGCGCCAGGGTGCGCCCTTTTTTCCGCGCGTGGACGAGAACCTGGCTTCGCTGCGCAGCGCCTTCGACTACATCGCGCTGACCTCGCTCAGCGGTCGCTATGTGTCGCCTGCGGCCGAGTGGCTGCTCGACAACTTCCATCTGGTCGAAGCGCAGCTCCAGCAGATCCATGATGGCGTGCCGCGCAGCTACTACGCGCGGCTTCCCAAGCTCGCCACGCCGCCGCTCGCCGGCCTGCCGCGCGTGTACGGCATTGCCTGGGCCTATGTGGCGCACACCGACAGCGTGCTCAACAAGACGCTCTTCACCGCCTTTCTGAACGCCTACCAGGACGTCGACGAACTCACGCTGGGCGAGCTGTGGGCGCTGCCCACCACCCTGCGCGTGGTGCTGCTGGAGAACCTGCGGCGCATGGCCGAGAGCATTGCCGAGAACAAGGTCGCGCGAGAAATCGCGCATGCCGCCTGGGACGCCGCCGCCAAGCTCTCCACGCAAGACCTCGACGTGCTTTACCGCGCGCTGCAGAGCCACGGTTTGCAGGACAACTACCTCACGCAACTGTGGCAGCGCCTGCCGGTGGAGCGCAGCGAAGACATGCCCGCGCTGGTGCGCTGGACCGAGCAGCACTGCCCCAACGGCCCGGCGCTGATCGGCGAAGCGCAGAACGCACAGGCCGCCGCCAACCTCACGGTCGGCAACATCATCACCACGCTGCGCATGATCGGCCAGGTCGAATGGAGCGACCTGATCGAACCGGTGAGCCGTTCGCTGCGCGTGCTGCGCGAATTGCCGAGCTTCGCGAACGAAAGCGAAATCACGCGCC
>JACXTT010012454.1_pt1 | contig 11291 bp, 8 predicted proteins | sample 9270951 | NCBI WGS metagenome assembly JACXTT01 (sample SAMN15532306, study PRJNA645909) | rock metagenome | isolation source: weathered quartz diorite | place: Puerto Rico | collected 2017-06-21 | reverse complement strand
GTTTGCGACCGTACCTTCCGCGCCAAATCAGTCGATGCGATCGGCTGATCAACGACAAGAGCGAGATCGTCAAAAGAGGAAACTCGCGTAGAGACGCCGTAGTTTGTAACCAACAAGAACGAAAGCCCTGAAGGAGCGCAACACATGAGAGATTCAGAGTGGTTAGCGACGTTCACTGAAACTACTACCGTCAATAGTAAGAGGGATAACACCATGGCTAGGTTCCAAGGCATGTCTGATGCGGACAAGCTTAACGACATTCAGATTCTAAACAGAGCCCTTTTCTTTGAGAATCGGGGTGTTTGGGCTTATCGCTTCGCGGCCGACAAATTGAGCACTTCTGATCCCCGCATTTGATTGAGCTGGAAGCTGGGATTGCATGCATTGAGACCATGCCGCCCGCATCCGAGTTGCCTTCAATTCTTTTGGGGATCAAAATTCCGGTTGTTCCTAACGCCGTGATAAACACGAATGCTCGCAACAATTGGGTGATCAAGGATCGGGCAGCCTAACTTGATTCGCGCATCCCAACGTGGTGATTCATAGCTTGCGATCACGGCTGGTCAGCCTATGGAGGGAGAACAATGGGACTGTCCTGGCAACAAGGTCCGCTTTCACCCGGAGCAATCGGCCGGTTCCTCGTGCCCGAATCGTTTCCCAAGAGACTACTGTACACCGAGCTTTTGCGCCGCCGCATGCGCGTGCGCTTCGGCGGAACCTGGATCGCCGATAGCGAGAACGTACTCCTGCTCTTCGAGCCCGGCCGTTATCCGGTGGCCTACTTTCCGAAGACCGACCTCTCTCCAGACAGTCTCCATGGCACCGAACACACCACGCGGCACCCCGACCTCGGACTCACGTCCTGGTACGCCGTCCGAGCAGGCGAGCAGAGCGCGCCACGAGGGGCATGGCAGCACATAGACCTGCCCGTCTATGCGACCGAGTTGCAGGCGCGGGTCGCGTTCGCCTGGACGGCCATGGACGCCTTCTACGAAGAAGACGAACGTATCTTGGGCCATGCCGCCGATAGCTACCACCGCATCGACATCCGACAGACCTCCCGTAGCCTCGTGGTCCGTCATCGTGATCGCATCATCGCCGATACCAAGCGGCCGCTAGTCCTTTACGAATGCGGCTTCGCGCCGCGCTGGTACGTTGCACGCGCCGACATCGATGAGTCCGCGCTAGTCCTCGTAGAACAGCAGACATTCTGCCCATACAAAGGCATGTGCAGCTACTACGACATCGGTGACGCACGCCGGGCGGCATGGTCATATCGTGAAGCCTATTCCGAGGTCGGTCGCATCTCCGGTCTGGTTTCGTTCGAGCCGGACATCGTGTCGGTACAGGTCGATGGCATCCAACTCCGTCCGGAGCCGGGTCAGGCGGTGATTCCGCACGGCCCGGACCGCAGCCTCACCGTCGGCGAGGCGGTTCGTCGTGGGAAACAGCCATGATGGCTCGACTAGTATCGGTGAACGTCGGACTTCCGCGCGATATCGAGTGGAAGGCTCGCACTGTGCACACCGGGATCTGGAAGAATCCAGTTCGTGGCCGCTGTCGTGTTGGCCGGTTAAATCTAGATGGAGACGGTCAAGGCGACCTGGCCGGGCACGGAGGTGAGCAGCGCGCCGTCTTCGTCTATCAGATCGAATCGTATCGCCATTGGCAGGAGCAGCTGAAGAGAACTGACTTCGTTTACGGACAGTTCAGCGAGAACTTCACAGTCGAAGGGTGGTCGGACGATGTCGTGTGCATCGGCGACCGTTATCGGATCGGCAGCGCACTGTTCGAGGTCACTCAACCTCGCGTTACCTGTTATCGCGTCGGCATTCGCATGAACGAGCCCCGGATGCCGGCATTGCTGACATCCAGCGGACGGCCGGGATTCTACTGCCGCGTCCTGGAGGAAGGCGAAGTCGCTGCCGGCGACGAAATCATGAAGGTGGGAGAAGCGAAGGAGCGAATGACCGTCGCAGAGATCAACGCGCTCCTCTATTCGCCCAATCATGCACGCGATGGGCTGGAGCGCGCATTGCGGATCGAAGCGCTTTCGCCCGGATGGCGCTCGTCGTTTCAGGCGTTACTGCAGAGCCAAATGACTGCTGCGGGGAGCGGAAACGCGGGGCTCATGCTGCCCGCAGCGGCGCATCCGGCTGCGCCAGGATTTCGGCCGGTCGCGGTGACGGCCATCGTTCAGGAGTCAGCGGACGTCCTTTCATTGACGATGCAGAACCCGGACGGTCAGCCGCTGCGAATGGCTCTTCCAGGCCAGTACCTGGTCTTGCGTCTTCAGATGAGCGCCGGTGGGCCGCCACTTTTTCGCAGCTACTCGGTCTCTGGTCCTCTATCAACGGACCGCTATCGAATCAGCGTGAAGATCGAGCCAAATGGGGCGGCTGGAACTTACCTTCGGGATCATGTCCGTGTCGGCGACGCTCTCGACGTCAGCTCGCCGCGCGGAAGTTTCATTCTGCAGTCCGGAGATCGGCCTGTGGTGCTGCTCAGCGCGGGAATCGGGGCAACGCCTGTACTGGCGATGCTGCATGCACTGGCGGCGAGCCGGTCTACGCGGCAGGTGCTCTGGCTGCACGCGGCTCGCGATCGGCAGCATCATCCATTTGCCGCCGAAGTTCTAGGCCTCATGGTCGCGCTCCCGAACGGCCGCAGTTATGTTTGTTATAGCAGACCCGGTTCGCGCGACAAGATAGGCCAGGATTTCGACGCTACCGGTCATCTGTCGCGAGCGGTCTTCGATGAGGTCGGTGTCCGACGGGACGCGGATGTTTATCTCTGCGGGCCGACTCGCTTCATGGCAGACATGAAAGAGGCGCTCGCAACCTTGGGCGTGTCGCCAGAGCGGATTCACATCGAACTTTTCAACGGCAGCGAGTCGATGACCCCTGGTGTCGTCGGCGCATCAACGCGCGCTCCGCATCTGCCCAAGGATGATGCCAACACCGGCCCACTGGTATCGTTCGCGCGTAGTGGCATCGGCGCGCACTGGAAGGCCTCGGCCTACCAGAGCATTTTGGAGCTGGCCGAGGCGTGCGACGTCCCGGTCCGTTGGTCGTGCCGGACCGGTGTTTGTCACAGTTGTGAGAGTGGTTTGGTTTCGGGGGCGGCTGTCTACGCACCGGAGCCACTCGAAAAGCCCGCCGACGGCAACGTTCTTGTTTGCTGCTCACATCCGATTGGCGACGTCGTCGTCGATTTGTGAAACATCACGGACGGCTGCCACTGGCCTGTGGCCGCAAGCGGAGGATGAGGACAGTGCATATCAGACCGAACGCGAGGCGCGGCGAATGCAACAGCATAGCGATCTGAAGCTCGCCAGGACAACGAGTGATCTACGCATCGAGCTGCGGCGGCCGGGGCGAAGAAAATCAATTTCGGCCACTGAGTGCACGATCGAGGTTGTAGGCCGCGCTGATGAGGGCAAGGTGTGTAAATGCCTGAGGGAAGTTTCCCAAGGCCTCTCCGCTCGGTCCAGTTTCTTCAGCGAACAAGCCGAGGTGATTTGCATAGGTCAACATCTTCTCGAAGATGAGCCGCGCGTCTTCAAGCCGTGCCCTGTCCTTTCGTCCCGCTCGAGTTAGAGCCTCGACGAGCCAGAATGTACAGATGTTGAACGTACCCTCATCGCCGGCCAACCCGTCGAGTCCTACGTTGTATCGGTAGACCAGGCTGTTCGACACAAGGCCGCCTTTTTGAGGCGACTGATTGATGGCGTTGAGAGTCGCCAGCATTCTCGGGTCGGTGGGAGCCATGAAAAAGACGAGCGGCATGATTAGATTCGCCGCATCGAGCGTATTGCTGCCGTAATGTTGAGCGAAGGCATGCTTTTCGTTGCTCCAGCCCTTGTCCAAAATCTCTACGTAGATCTGGTCTCGAACCTTTAACCAACGGTCACGATCTGCTGGAAACGATCGTTTGTCCGCGAGTCTGAGTGCGCGATCGACTGCCACCCAACACATTACCTTCGAGTAGAGAAAGTGCTGTTGTCCGCCACGTACTTCCCAAACTCCTTCGTCTTTCCGATTCCAATTGTCGCAGACCCAGTTCACCAGTCGGCGAAGGCCGACCCAGAGATCGTACGAAATCGGGGTCCCATACTTGTTGTAGAGATAAACCGAGTCCATGAGCTCGCCGTAAATATCGAGCTGGAGCTGATTGTAGGCCCCGTTCCCGATACGAACCGGTCGCGAGCGCCTGTAGCCTTCGAGGTGATCCAGCGTTTCCTCTTTCAGCTCGTGACGGCCGTCAATCCCGTACATGATCTGAAGAGAACCGTCCGGATTGAGCTCATGGATGCGCGCTCCGAGCCAGTCCATGAAGCGGCTGGCCGATTCGGTAAAGCCGATACGCAGCAAGCCATACAGTGTGAACGAGGCATCGCGGATCCAGGTGTAGCGATAATCCCAGTTCCGTACTCCCCCGATGGCTTCAGGAAGGCTGGAAGTAGGCGCCGCGACGATTGCACCTGTTGGTTCGAAGGTTAACAGCTTCAACGCCAATGCCGAACGTTCCATCATCTCGCGCCAGCGTCCGCTGTAGTTGGATTGGGAAAGCCAGCACCGCCAGTAATCCACGGTCATCTGGAACATGTTCGCTTCCTCATGTTCGTCAATGCAGAGGCCGCAACCGGCGTCCTCTGGAATCTTTCGAAGGACAAGAACCGTCGCTTCGCCTTCTTTGAGCGTGAAGTCTGCCCAAACCCCGTTTTCGTACCGCTGAAGCGGCAGTTTTGTAGCGAGCCCGAGCTGAAGATCCGAGGAGCGGAAACATGCGCCGCCATGTGTCAGATCAGTGTCATGGCGCTCACGTGCATAGTTGAAGGCAGGCTGACAGTCGACGCGGAAGTTGAGCGAACCTCGGACTACGCTCACGCGGCGTATGATCGCGTGATATCCGTTTCGATCACGCCCGGCTCCAACGGGCATATAGTCCGTTACCTCTCCCACGCCATCCGACGAGAGAAAGCGAGTGATCAGAACATTTGTAGCGGGCCAGTAAAGCTGCTTGGATTTTGCGCTATCGAGAGGCGCGATCTGAAAGTGACCTCCGATCTTATCGTCTAGAATGCGCGCGAAGACGCTCGGTGAATCAAAGTGTGGGAAACAGAACCAATCGATGGACCCATTCATTCCTACAAGCGCTACCGAATGCATGTCGCCGATGATTCCGTAATTCTCAATCGGTTGGTAGGTCATCGTCCGGCTCCTCGTCCGAGATCATTCAAAGAATCAGTCGGTCGGGGCGAGCGGAGCTGTTCCAAAGTTGACGCTAAAGCGTTTGCACCAGATCGTGACAGCCCGGTACTTCTCAAGATTTAAGGCGTCGGGCACGTCATAGTTCTGATCACCGATATTGCCCTTCAGAATGCCGAGATCGACGAAGGCAGCATTTTTTACGGTAGCGTCGTCCTTAGCGTCTGGCGCCGCGATCAGATAGACGTGAACATCGGGGCCGTTCGATGTTCTGAAATTCGTTAGGCGAAGAATTCGTTTACCGTCCATCTGATAGATGGAAGCCGTTCCGTCAGTCGGATGGGCATATCCCTTGAAATCGCCTGAAAACAACTGCTGTGGCGTCTGTGATCCGGCTGCCGCCGACCGAGGCGGTTCGGGAAATTCTTCGGAAGCCGTTCGATTCACGAGCAACAGTTCGGGTCGAAATATGGCCCATCCGACCAGCAGGGCAGCCGCAAGGCCAACTCCAATCCACATTTTCTTATTCATGGTTCCTCCACAAAGACAAAACCAACCGTGACCGGATGAATTCAAATGTCTGAAGAAGCGAGATACACGTCCCGTGCCAAAAGCTACCTCTTGCTCTGCGCGCGGCTTGGGCCATGGAGATTCGTGCTGTTTATGGATCGGAAGCAGGGGCGAGCGCTAGTTCGCCGGCTGGAAAATCTCCGTAAATGAATCGAAACTGTCTTTGGGACACTACGAGGAATCTTGGTTAGTCGTAGTTACGCTTAACCGAGATAGTTGCAGGTAGAAACAATCAGCCTTAACTCAGACTAGCAACGCCATGCTACCGGGCGGTTCGATACTTGGGTTGCGTTGAGGTAGCGAGATCCGCGGCAGAGCCGCCTGTTTCGGCATATTCAGGAACTTTTGCCCCCAAGAACGGGGAAAAACGTCAGCGGATCGCATATTGACGTTCGCAGAAAAGAAGCCGAACCTAGGCCACCTTTTCGACGGAGATCTACTGGTCCGCGTTTCTTCCGAGGTCTTGGAATACTCCGTGCGGCGGCTTCTATGAGAGCCGACGTACGCACGGGAGGACATATGGCAACAACAACCGTCGCAATAGGAACGATGAAAGTAGCGCAAATTTCCAAGCCGGGAGCCGATTTCCAGATCGTCGAGCGCGAGATTCCGGAGCCGGGTTCCGGACAGGTGCGGATCAAGGTGCAAGCGTGTGGCGTTTGCCACAGTGACGTCTTCACGAAAGATGGTCTTTGGCCCGGGATTCAGTATCCCCGCGCTCCCGGACATGAAGTAGCGGGCATCATCGATGAAGTGGGCGCCGGTGTTTCCGGATGGAAGAAGGGGCAGCGTGCCGGCGTCGGCTGGCATGGCGGCCAGGACAATACGTGTTCCTCCTGCCGGCGCGGAGATTTTCGCAATTGCCGGAATCTGAAAGTTCCGGGCATCAGCTATGACGGCGGATACCAGCAATACATGATGGCCCCCGTGGAGGCACTGGTGCCAATACCGGCAACATTAAAGGACGCCGAAGCAGCGCCGCTGCTCTGTGCCGGAGTTACCATGTTCAATGCGTTGCGTCACAGTGGGGCGTCTCCCGGCGACCTCGTTGCCGTGCAGGGTATCGGCGGCCTGGGTCACTTGGGCATTCAATTCGCGAACAAGTTTGGTTACAAAGTGGCAGCTATCGGGCGGCGGTCTGAAACCGGGACGCTCGCTAAAAGACTCGGAGCGAGCATCTACATCGACACCAATTCGACCAAAGCGGCCGAAGCTTTGCAAAAGTTGGGTGGCGCACAGGTCATTGTAGCCACGGCCCCAAGCTCGAAAGCGATGTCCGAACTGTTCGACGGTCTTGCACCAAATGGCAAGCTCGTCGTTATCGGCGTGGCATTTGATCCGATGGAGGTCACTCCGGTACAGCTCATTACCGGGAGTAGAAGCATTCAAGGCTCGGCCGCAGGGACAGCAGCCGATGCCGAGGACACTGCGAACTTCGCCGAACTTACAGGCGTGCGTCCTATGATCGAAACATACCCGCTCGAAAAGGCGGGCGAGGCCTACGTGCGGATGATGAGCGGCAAGGCAGAATTTCGCGTCGTTCTGACGATGTGATGTTGGCTTTGGAGTTTACTGTGACGCTCGCATCGCAGCCAATCATGGACGAAGTGTCTCCCCTGGGAAATAATCTCTGAATCGTGCCATGCGTCCTCTGTCTATACCTCTGATCCTGGGAACCACTCGCAAAGTCATCGTTTTGATTTACTGTCCCAATTGCGGCAGAGTCGAGGCTGAGGTCGAGCCCGAGGTTCGCGGCTAAGGGGTCCCCCCTGCCGCTTCGCGAGTAGCCGGAACTCATGACGACAAGGAGATGGAGCTGCATTGGACCGACTTGTCCCGTGGTTTGCCAGAAGCTGCGCCGTCTGGCGAGAAGGTTTGCGAGGAGCAGATGCCGAAATTATCATGCTTCTTGGTTATCGCATTGGATTCGCTCGTTCTTGAAATTGCCGAGGAGAATCGAAATGAAAAACTATTTGCTCGGAATCTTCGCTACTGCTGCTTTCGTTGCTGGCCTCATTTCAACGCCGGCATCCAACGCGCAGTTCACAAAAACGCCTGTCAAAGGCATACCGCGCACGCAGGATGGAAAACCGGATTTCACCGGTGTTTGGGCAGGACCAGCATTCACTCACAAGGTGGGACCAAATGATACGGAGGCCCCAGTTCCCATTGTATACGACGCTAAAATTTTTCCCGCTCTAACCCCCGAAGGTCGAGCGCATATGTTTCGAAAGGCTACCGGAAACGTGGCATACGATAATCCAACAGGCGTTTGCTTGCCGGCGGGTGTAATGCTCGAGATCACGTCTCCCTATGCGCAGGAGTGGATCCAGGCACCGAATTATTTTGTAATTCGCTACGAGTACCAGGACAATGCGTCCCGAGTCATTCCTCTCGATGGTCGGCCGCATCCGAAGGACGTCGAACCGACTTGGATGGGGAACTCGGTCGGGAAGTGGGAGGACGACACTCTCGTCATTGACACCGTGGGAGTCAAAGAGTGGATCCTCGATGACAAGATACATTTTCCTACTCCTGATGCCGACGGCAGCCGCTGGCACAGTGACGCTCTACACATCGTTGAGCGAATACGCTATACCAGTGCGACAACAGCCTCTTACCAGGTGACAGTGGACGACCCAAAGTATTTTACAAAACCATGGACCCAAGAGTATCCGATCAATCGCCATCCGACATGGACTCTTCAGGAGTTCGTGTGCGCAGAGAACAACCGCTGTCAAGCTGGCAAATGCGTCGAATCAGATGCGCAGAAGTCGCGATAGCCAATCCATTTCAGGTCTGCATGATGAATCAAACTAGCCAGGCTCAGAAAACGTCCCCATACGCGCGAAGCGAGTTGACCGCCGGAGAACTCGGCGCCGCCTAGTTATTGCTTCGCTTCTGCTGAGCGGGCTCGACGAATCCTTTGTTGTAACCTTCGACCTCGTTGATCGGAGCGCAAATTCCTTCGGATATGCCCGCGAATAATCCTTTCCACCCAAAATAGGTGATCGAGTTATCCGGCATTCTCTTGAAGATGTGCTTTGCACCCACATAAGGAGCGGTGTAGTACTCCTGATCATAGAGGGTCATTTGAACCTCCAACGTGGCGGAGTCGAGCAGCTTCCACTTTTCTTCAATTCGAGCGTGGAAACTTTTTGGATAGCCGAGGTTATCGAGCCACGCTCGTTCGTCTAAACCAACCGTATTTACTATTAAGGTGTCTCCGTCCCACTTTGCGACCGAGTGCCCATACCATGCCGGACCGAGATTTTCCAGGTTTTCTCCGGAAGGCAACTGGCGGCCATCGGTCCACAGATACCGTATGCGGTGTTCCCATTGAAACACCTGCAGGATCTTGTCCGTGGTCATGATCATTTCCATCGGCTCATCATCATTCATGAGCCGGGGGAAACCCTCGGGGTTACATACCCGCCACGGCGCATTCGTGTGGATATCGCCGGACGCAAAATGCACATCCTCTGAACCTTTGATCGCATCAATGATGGCCCGCGGAACACCAGGCGAGTCGCCAATTCGGCCTTTCATCGCTGCTTTGCCCGCGGGTGTCAGAGGAGGAGCGGGCGTTCCAAGAGTATGATCATTAAGGGTCAGCTCCCAGTATCCGGTCAGATCGTGCGGATCGAAATTTTGGTTTCCCTTGTTGGCGTCGTAGAGGGCTTTGAAATCCTTGCCTCCCGGCCCGCCTTGCGCACTGGCGATAGCCGCGGACAAAACAAACATCGCTGCGAGAATCGTCGCATGAATAGTGCAACGCCTCATGTTTCCTCCTCTTTGTTATTCAATGTTCCTATGAGTCGGTTGTATACCAGAACATCAGCTTCAGCCCAAGCTGAAAGCAATGCGTCGCATCTTCATGAAAACGGGGCTGACAGTTTCGCTGAACGTAGACACATCTCGGAGGTTTCAGTTTGACACCGCCGGGAGGCACCGATATATTCGCCGCGAATCAAATTACACTCGTTTTTTCGTCCGGGATGGAGGGATCGATGAACCGCGTTGCGTTCCGTTTAATCCTAGGCTTGTTTATTTTTGCCTGCTGTTGCAATTTCACGTTCGCACAAGCGACCGCGCAGATCAGCGGCGCAGTGCGCGATCAGAGTGGCGCAGTGCTGCCGGGGGTCGAAATCACTGCGGTTCAGACCGATACTGGCGTGACTCGCACCACAATCAGCAACGAGACAGGATCATTCGTGCTGCCGAATCTCCCCGTCGGGCCCTATCGCCTGGAAGCGGCTTTGGCTGGATTTCGAACTTATTTGCAGGCCGGTCTTGTGTTGCAGGTGAACAGTGATCCTGTCATCAACGTTGTTCTTCAGGTAGGTCAGGTAACAGAACAGGTTGAAGTTCAGGCTAATGCCGCAATGGTGGAGACGCGAAACGTCGGCGTGGGTCAGGTGATCGAAAATCAGCGCATTCTGGAACTTCCGCTCAACGGCAGGCAGGCTACGGATTTGATTACGCTTTCCGGCGCCGCAGTGCAGGTACCGATAACGGGCAACAACGCGGATAAGGCCATGCCCGGATCAGTCGCCATCACGGTCGCGGGCGGTTTGACCACCGGTACGCTCTATCTTCTCGACGGTGCCGTTCACAACGATTCATCCAACAATTTGAATCTGCCGCTCCCCTTTCCCGATGCGCTGCAGGAGTTCAAAATCGAGACCAGCGCGTTGTCGGCGCAATACGGCATGTTTTCGGGTGCGACGGTAAACTCCGTCACGAAATCCGGCACAAACGACTTGCACGGCGATGTTTTCGAGTTTGTGCGGAATGATTTGTTCAACGCCCGGAATTATTTTGCAACGACGAACAGCACGCTTAAACGCAACCAGTTTGGCGGCACGTTGGGCGGTCCCGTCGTGCGGAACAAATTATTCTTCTTCGGTGGATACCAGGGAACAACGCTTCGGCAGGATCCCGCTAACAATAAAGCGTTCGTTCCGACGTCGGCGATGCTCGCCGGAGATTTCACCTCTATCTCCTCTCCCGCCTGCAATGCCGGCCGTGCTATTGCGTTGAAAGCCCCGTTTGCCAACAATAAGATCGATCCCGCCCTGTTCAGCAAAGCTGCAGTCAATATCGCCGGCAGACTTCCAAAGACTTCCGATCCTTGTGGCTTGATCACTTTTGGCGCGAGAGCACTGACCAATCAACATCAATTCATCGGTAGGATGGATTACCAGCGAAGTGATAAACATTCGTTGTTTGGCCGTTACTTTGCCGCCACTCATGTGCAGCCATCGCCTTACGATCTGGATCCGAATAAGAACGTTCTCACCACCGTCAATGCCGGTTTTGACAACCTCTCGCAAGCTTATAGTTTCGGCGATACTTACCTGTTCGGCCCGAACACAGTGAACGCGTTGCGCCTCGGCGTCAATCGCAGCGCCATTGCCCGCAAGACGGTATTCTTTTTCTCCGGGCCAGATGTCGGCGTCGACATGTACACGTACACACCGAAGAACATTCAAATGAATGTCACAGGCG
>JACXTT010012453.1_pt1 | contig 11291 bp, 12 predicted proteins | sample 9270951 | NCBI WGS metagenome assembly JACXTT01 (sample SAMN15532306, study PRJNA645909) | rock metagenome | isolation source: weathered quartz diorite | place: Puerto Rico | collected 2017-06-21 | reverse complement strand
GTTTGGCATATGCACGACGGCAGCCGTGTGCTCGTATTTGACAATTCGGCAAAACGGCCGGCGGACTTCCCCGGAGATTGAGTGCGCTGAAACCCGCGCCACCAGCGGATTTCGTGCAATTTCAACCAGCGGGAACGGTACGTGCAAATGTGCGGGTGATCCGGTCAAGCGGGAATTCAGGAGGGGACGACAATGATAGCTTTCAAAAAGATTCTGTTTCCGACAGACTTTTCGGCAAATGCCGACAAAGCGCTCGCACACGCTTTGCGCCTCGCGAATTTCGGCAACGGCGAAGTGATCGTGCAGCACGTTGTCGCCGACTACTTCGAGAAACATCCGCATTGGGCCACGCTCTTCGATCTGCATGAAATGCAGAAGTACCTGGATTGTTATGTCGACGCTCACATGAAGAAAATCATGGCGAGCGAGACAGACAACGTGAAATTCCGGACGGTGATATCCAAAGGCAAACCCGCGGAAGAAATCGCAGCGTTTGCCGAACGCGAGTTGGTGGATCTCGTCGTGATGGGTTCGGCAAAAGGTGTCGTTACGAACAAGGTTATCCGGATGACGAACAGGCCGGTGATGGCCGTTTCGGCGAATCAGCCTTCAGCTGAAGAAGTCGGTCTTCATAAGGTAACCAAAATTCTTGTCGCGACCGATTTTTCCGTCCATTCGAAGCGCATCGTCGAGTATGCGTTCGATCTCAAGCGCGTTTTCAACGCCACTATTTACATGTTGTACGTCGTCGAGACGGGCCACGCCGTCGAATGGGCGATTCGCCAGGGGCATTTCATTCATGCGATAGACAAGATGCGCGAATGGGCCGCCAATCAGCTCTTGAACCTGACGCCGGATGAGTTCATCAACGATCCGAGCGTCATCCGGCTCATCGAAAGCGGCTCGCCGGGCGATGTCATCGCCGATGTTGCATTCGAGGTTGGCCCGGATCTCACGATTCTGGGGACTCACGAATACGGAACCGTGCATAAGCATCTCATCGGGACCACGACCGACAAACTGCTGACCAAAACGTCGACGCCTGTTCTGACTGTGAAATTGTAGGAGCAGGACCATGGCGACCATCTTAGTCGCGGACGACGATACGACCTGCCGAGACTCGATTCAAAAAGTTTTGGAACGAGAGGGCCACGCGGTCCATACGGCAGAGAACGTGGATGGAGCACTGGAAGCGCTCCGGTTGGACCACTTCGATCTCGTCGTCTGCGACTACAGAATGCCGGGCAAAACGGGAGTCGATTTGTTGATCGAATTGAGACGCCGGGACTCTCCGGTTCCCGTCCTGATGATTTCGGCTTACGCCGATGCTTTGGTTGAAGACGCAGTCCGGAGGCTCGGTGTTCTGGACGTACTGAAGAAACCCATTCGGCGGAAGGAATTGATCGACCGAACTGCACAAGTAGTGGGAGGCGATTTATGTGGGAACCTGTGATCTTCAAAGATCTGCCGGCAACATTTCCGGAGAAGGACAAATACAAGAAGTCGTCTGTACTCGGTTCGGTGTTGTTTCATGGCTTGCTGATATTCATCGTCATCGTTGTTCCATTGCTCATGCCTCAGACCATTCCGGAGCGCGAGCTGCTGGTGACGCTCGTTTCACCGATCGGACCGCCCCCTCCGCCGCCGCCACCGCCTGTGGAGATGCCTGTGGTCGCGGCGCCCAGGCCGGTGACGCAGCCGGTCCGGCCGGTGGCTCCGGATGCAATGATTTCACCAGTCATCATTCCTAAAGAGATCGCAAAGATCGTGGAAGAACCAGTCGCAACGACTGTGGGCGTCATTGGTGGCGTTCCGGGCGGTGTGCCTGGCGGTATCGCCGGAGGAGTTCTGGGGGGAATTCTTGCGGCACCGATGACAGCTCCGCCGGCTATCGAGCCGCCGCCCCCGCCGCCCCCTCCTCCCGCGAAAGCGGCGGCGCCGGTGGAGCCTGTTCGGGTCGGAGGAATGGTGAAAGAGCCGCAGGTCATCAAGATGGTGCCGCCTGTTTATCCGCCGCTCGCATCGAGAGCCCGAGTCGGCGGCACTGTCGTTCTGGAGGCGACGCTGACGGCGCAAGGGACGGTCGAGGAGATCCGCGTGGTTTCCGGTCATCCATTGTTGATCGAAGCAGCGATCAATTGCGTGAAGCAGTGGCAATACGAACCGACATACCTGAATGGTGCACCCGTCCCCGTCATCTTGACGGCGAAGGTCCATTTCCTCAAAGCGCCGTTGTCTTAGCGCCGAACTGTAGCGGCGGTCGGCGAAGCGCAAGCGCGACAGCGCGAAGCCGTAATCGATGACCGCCGAGAATCCGGCGCTCATAGAGCGCCGCTACAGTTACCCCTAGGAGGATGCCATGATCACGAAGACGGAACTGGAAGTCCTGAGCGAATACAAGGCTGGTGCGGGTCGCGCGTTGAGCATTTATCTGGATGTGGATCAATCCAACACTGCGAATCTGAACCGCAAGTTTGAAGCAGCGTTCGACGCCAGGATCAAAGAAATCGGCCGATCGTTCGAGGAGGAATACGAACAGCGCGACTTCGAAGAATGCGTAGCGGAGGCCCGAAAAGTCATCGCCGCTTACGAGCCGCGCGCTCGAGGACTGGTGATGTTTACACGATCAACCGGTTCGATATGGATGCGCGAGTTGAATGTGCCCGTAACGACGGAAATCTACTGGGGAGCCGCGGCGCAGTGCGTGATCTCGTCTATTCCGAGGACTTCACGGCACGCGGAGGCGTTTGCAACAGCTGTCTGGCGGTCTTTCCGAACGACACCATGAATTGCGATTTCTGCGGATTGCCGGTGAAACCGGCTGATGATCTGGTCGAGACTGCCATCGGAATGGCATTGGCCGAAGGAGCCGTCATCGAACAGGTCCGCGGTGAAGCCGCAGCAAAACTCAAGGCGGCGGGCGGTATCGGCGCTTTCCTGAGGTACTGATGCTGCGCCGGCACTTCACCAATGCCCTGCTCGGCTCAGGATTCGCTGCGACGGCCGGATCGATCATTTATCCGATTCTGAAGTTCATCATCCCGCCGGAAAATGCGGAGTCGGCTGTAATGTCCGTCTCCGCTGGAAAACCCGATGACCTGCCGGCGAATTCGGGAAAGATCTTTCAATTCGGAGGTGAGCCCGGCCTGCTCATCCGTACCGCTGAAGGCGACTTGCGCGCGTTTTCCGCCAGGTGTACTCATCTGAACTGCACGGTTCAGTACGACGCCGGCGAGAAACAGATCGTATGCGCATGTCATGGCGGCGTGTTCGACCTCAACGGAAAGAATGTGGCCGGCCCGCCTCCAAAGCCGCTGATCGCGTATTCCGTGAATGCTCGCGGCGATGAGATCGTCGTCTCCCGCGTATGAGGCGTGTATGGCCGAACTGACTACAGTATTGACGGCCGCGCTTCGCGAGAAGTCCGTTCCGATTCATCGCCACACGATCTGGTATTACTTCGGCGGGATGACGCTGTTTCTGTTTTCGGTTCAGGCTCTCACCGGAATCCTTCTGCTCCTTTATTACAGACCCACTGCGGAGTCCGCATTCGAAAGCGTGCAGTTCATCATGGCCGAAGTGCGGTTTGGCTGGCTCGTGCGATCCATCCACAGCTGGTCCGCGAACCTGATGATCCTGACGCTCTTCATCCACATGGCGAGCGTATACCTCACACGCGCGTACCGCCCACCGCGCCAGATGACCTGGCTCACCGGCGTCATTCTGTTGATGATCGTTCTGGCATTCGGGTTCAGTGGTTATCTTCTACCTTGGAACAAACTTGCATTCTTCGCAACGCAGGTCGGGACGCAGATTGTGGGCAGCGTGCCGATCGCCGGATCATTTCTTCTGCGATTTCTTCGTGGCGGCGAAAACGTCACCGGCGCGACACTGACGCGCTTCTATGCTTTTCACGTCGCCATGCTTCCCGCACTGGTCACGGCACTGCTTGGCGCGCACCTGCTGCTGGTGCAGTTGTGCGGCATGAGCAGTCCACCCGATTACAAGCCGGGACCGGGCATGCCGTTTTTTCCGAACTTTCTGCTTCGCGACATGGTGGGATGGCTCGTCGCACTTGCCGCGCTGGCCGCGCTCGCTGCCATCTTTCCCTGGGAACTTGGCGAAAAGGCGGACCCGTTCGCTTCGGCTCCAAAGGGTATTCGGCCCGAATGGTTCTTCATGTGGATGTTCCAAACGCTGAAGATTGTGCCGGGGCATGTCTGGATATTCGAAGGCGAGCGCGTGGCCATTCTCGGATTCGGTCTGTTGTTTCTCGCAATCGCTGTTGTGCCGTTACTCGATACCGGAAGCCGGGTGTTCACAATCCTTGGATGGATATTGCTGCTGTACGTGTTGCTGATGACCTTATCGGGATACGTGGATACGCCTGTCTTTGCGGCAGGACTGCAGCAGGCGGATCCGGAGGACCTCTACAGGAACGACATTCATAATCAACGCGGCGTCACATGTGAAGACTGCCACGGCGACAATCCACAGCCGGGCAAGAGTCAGATCCCGGCTTTGTGCGCGCGTTGTCATTCCGATTTGAACACCATGCGGCGATTCAATCCGCAGATGCGTGTCGATCAATTCGAGGAATATCGAACGAGCGTTCACGGAATGCGGAACGCGCGCGGGGACGAGAAAGTCGCCACGTGCACGAGCTGTCATAGCGTTCATGACATCCGGCGTGTTCGTGATCCGAAGTCACCCGTGTATCCGACGCAGGTGGCTGCGACCTGCGCCACGTGTCACGCGAAACAATTCGAACAATATCGGAACAGTGTTCACGCCGCTGCCCTGGTCGATCGTCACGACCTGGCGGCGCCGGCGTGCAACAACTGTCATGGGAACCATGGCGCGCGGCCGCCCGCGGTGGATTCGGTTGCGAGCGTCTGCAGCCAGTGCCACCGGCAGGAAAAAGATCTTTTCAGCAAGAGCCCGCATGCGCCGGGGTTTGAGCAACTGGGCCTCGCCGGATGCGTCGTGTGTCACGACAATCACGAAATCCATAAAACGGACGACCGGATGCTCAGCGCCGTCGGCGACGGTGTCTGCGCGACGTGCCATTCGGGCGATGACACGGCGTCAAAGGTTCACACGATGCAGTCTTCGATTCTGACATTGCGGCTGCATATCGACACGACCGCGGAAGTACTCGGCAGGGCGGAACGCTTTGGTATGGAAGTGAGCAAGCCGAAGTTCGATCTCGAGCAAGCTAATGCCGAGCTCGTGAAGGCGCGAGTGTACGTTCATGCGTTCAATCCTGAAAAGATCGCCGGGCTAACGACGCCGGCGATGAAAACGGTCGCCGCGGCGCGCAAAAGCGCGGACGCCGCGCTCGAAGAAGTGGGCTTCCGGCGGCGGGGGTTGGGATACGCATTGATCGGCATTGCCGCAGCCATCATCGGGTTGATTCTGAAGATTCGAGAAATCGAGGGGAAATCATGATCAAACATGAGTATGACGAAATACCGGGCACGATTGTTTTCGATGGCCGGAAAGCAATGAAAGGCTACGCGCTGAACAAAATGTGTTTCTCATTCAACTCTGCGGAGAATCGCGAGGCCTTTCGGCGCGATGAAGATGCGTATTGCTCGAAATTCAACCTCACTCCAGAACAGCAGCGTGCCGTGAAACACCGTAGCGTCCTTGAGTTACTCGAAGCGGGAGGCAACATTTACTATCTGGCGAAGTGGGCCGGCATCTTCGGTCTCAACGTGCAGCAGATTGGAGCGCAGCAGCGTGGCATGACGGAAGAAGAGTTCAAGGACCTTCTCGTACGCGCGGGAGAATACCTTAACCATGGCACAAATCGTTGGTGGAATCGCGACATCGCACATCCCGTCGATCGGCAAAGCCATCGCGCGGGGATTGCAGAATGATCCATATTGGAAGAGCTTCTTTGATAGCTTCCAGCCCGTTCATGAATGGCTCGACGCTGTGCGGCCGGACATTGCCGTGGTGATTTACAACGATCACGGCCTGAACTTCTTCCTCGACAAGATGCCGACGTTTGCGATCGGCGCGGCTAAGGAATATCAGAATACCGATGAGGGATGGGGTCTGCCCGTCTGCGCGCCGTTTCCCGGATATCCGGAATTTTCGTGGCATCTCATCGAGTCGTTGATTGCTGACGAGTTCGATATGACGACGTGCCAGGAAATGCTCGTCGACCACGCGTTTACCGTGCCGATGGCTCTGTTGTGGCCTGGAAAAGATGCGCGGCCCGTCAAGACTGTCCCGATATCGATCAACACCGTGCAGCTTCCGCTTCCGACGCCAACGCGCTGCTACAAACTCGGACAGGCTATCGGACGTGCGATAGCATACTTCGGAGAAGATAAGCGTGTGGTGGTAGTCGGAACAGGTGGACTTTCGCATCAGCTCGACGGGACGAGAGCCGGGTTCATCAATAAGAAATTCGACCTGATGTGTATCGACAAGATCGTGCACGATCCCGAGTTCATGACCCGTTACTCGATCGCCGACCTCATACGTGAATCCGGCGCACAAGGTGTGGAGCTTCTCATGTGGCTGGTCATGCGCGGGGCGCTGACCGGCCATGTATCCGAGCTGCACAGCAGCTATCATGTGCCGATATCGAATACCGGGTCGGCGGTGCTGCTGCTGGAGCCTGTGTGATCAGAATTTGTGCCTTTGTGTCTTTGTGTCTTCGTGGTCTGGCATGTCTTGCATCGCCTGTGCCGGCATGTCAAAACCTGGATTTCCATGCCGCACGTAACATCCCATTAATTCAGCGTTTCCCTCCGGGAATTAAAACTGCCTTGCTCTCATCGAAAGGAGGCGTCATGTCGCTAGTGAAGTGGGATCCTTTCCGAGAATTCACTGCATGGAATGACCGCCTGGGAGCCTTCCTGGGCAAGAATTGGGATGGCCCACTATCAACAACAGCGTGGAATCCATCAGTGGACATCTTTGAGAACGACAATGAGGTCGTGTTCAAAGCGGAACTGCCGGGCCTGAACGCGAAAGACATCGATGTCAAACTGGAGAACAACATCCTCACGCTCAAAGGCGAACGTAAGTTCGAGAAGGAGACGAAAGAGGAAAACTATCATCGCATTGAGCGTGAGTACGGGACCTTCAGTCGATCCTTCGCGTTGCCGGCGGCCGTGAATGGCGAGAAAGTCACCGCGGAATACAAGGACGGTGTTCTGAAAGTGACGCTACCCAAAAAGGAGGAGATTAAGTCGAAGCCCATCAAAATCCAGGCTGCATAGCCTTATCAGACAAAGAACTGCCTCTTGTCGACGTTGCGGGGGAACCGCAACGTCGACAAAGCCCCACCATCATTTCGGACGGAGGTTTCATATGAAAATACATGAAGTCATGACGCGCGGAGTCGAGACGGTTTCGTCAGGGACGACGTTGGAAGCCGCAGCCAGGAAGATGCAAACGAGAAATATTGGATTCTTACCGGTACTGGATTCCGAGAAAGTGGTGGGTGTGGTCACCGATCGTGACATTGTGACACGCGCTGTTTCCGCGGGATGGAGACCCCACATGACGACCGTGCGCCAGGTCATGTCCACGAACGTGCTGAGTTGTTACGACGATGGGACCATCACCGACGCCGCACTCATCATGGAAAAGAATTTCGTTCATCGCCTGATCGTTGTCGACCGTCATGGACGGCTCGTCGGTATCGTTTCACTCAGTGACATTGCGGCAAAGACGAATAACGAAAGACTCTCGGGACACATACTGGGGAAGGTCGTCGCTGCGTGAAAGAGGTAACTCGTAAAAAGAAAAAGCTGCTTCGGAAGTCGACATTCGCCTGGCAGCGAAGTTGAAGGCATCGACATTTCCCTTGTCTGGGAACCTACCTGAACGCTTTTGGAAACTTTATCGGCCATTTGATGAGCGTCCAAAATGATTTTGGAACGGCTTCTATCTTGCGCTTCGACCTTTCGAACGATTCCCTCAATACCTGCGCGCCCTCCGCGTCGGCGGGATCGTGTGTTTTCGTCTCACAGAACGGTCGGAAGTCGAACGTAACCACGCTACCCAACTCTGCGGCGATCCCAATCCGGAGGCGGATATAAGTCATCGCCGGCGATTTATCCGCCGTGTTTGCTCTCCTCACGTATCGACATCAACCCGCATTCCCGTACTTTCTCCATAGCCCACCGCGTCCGCCGCGTCAGCGGCTTCCTTCAAACGGCGTTATCGAAAGTGCTCGGCAGTCTAGATTCGGCTTTTCACTCCACATGTCTCGCCTCCCACTTCCGATGAACGCTAGCTGTTACACAGGACTTACTCGCCACATCGGCGTTACTCGCGACGTATCACCGAACACACAATTTACGAAACACAAGAACGCATTGTCCGACGTCGTCAGGGCTTGAGGCTTTCCCAAATCTCATAGAGCGACTATCATCCTCAACAACGACAAATATGACTCATGAAAACACTCGAATCATTCGCATCTTTGTATCTTCGCCGTCCGATGTCGAGAAAGAACGTGAAGCCCTCAATGAGGTTGTCGACCGAATCAATAAAACGGACGGACGTCGAATCGGTTTCCGTCTAGATGTATTCGAGTGGACGCAAGTCGTGCCCAGGATCGGCCCCGGGCCTCAGCAAGTGATCGACGGCCAGACACCGCAGTATGACGTGTATCTCGCCATTTTTTCTTCACGGTTTGGAACACCCACTGGCCAATACGGTTCTGGTACAGAAAAGGAATTTCGTGACGCTCTGCGGCAGTGGGCCCTTACAGCCAAGAGTTGGATTCTTGTCTATTTCAACGATGATCCTCCAGCCCCTAAAGGCGTCGAGCAATCCCGCCAGTTCATGAAACTTCAGGAGTTTCGCGCTGAGATCGAGTCTCTAGGAATCATCGGAACTTACAAGGGTGTTCGAGCGCCGAACCAAGGGTTTTTCGAACGGGTTGAGTTGCATTTGCGTGGTTTGATCAGTCTTTTGCATGACGCGCCGGTGCTCTCGCGTGGAGAACAGCAGCGGCCTGTTGTGTCCAAAGCTTATCTCTCTTGGATTCTGTCGGAATACGCGCCCGTCGAGTTGCTGGGTCTAAAAGTGAAGCAAGGACAAGCAGTGCGTTTGAATCAAATCTACGTTCCCTTAGTGACTGAGCGGATGCTGGATGTGAACTCACCTCTTATAAAGCAGCCGTTGACTTTAAGAGATTTAGAAAGACATCAACTACTGATCGAGATCGTCGATAGCGAGTCTCTCTACGTTTCTGGTGCGCCAGGATCAGGTAAATCGACATTGTGCCGGTGGATCGCGTTCGCGATTGCAGCTGGGACCTTTCCCTCGTATGACATTCCGATTCCCCGTGAGTACATGGAGCAGTATCCCGCCAGTCTCGGCAACCATCTTCCTGTGCTAATCCGGCTTCGGGATTTCTGGGTCCACCAAGTACGGCGTTATTCCGGACGCAAATTGACCGAGGCGCAATTTGAGGGGGCTTTGCAGGTTTGGGTGAACGATACCCGGCCAGGTGGTCTGGAATGGCCGGTGCTTGAGGCGCACTTAAAGGCGGGAACCGCCCTACTGTTGCTCGACGGCGTGGACGAGATCCCGTTATCGCTTGGTGAAGGCCCTGAGCAAACCGCTCCCAGGGAACAGTGGCTTACCGGCCTGAGAGCCTCCATTCCAAAGTGGCTTAAGGTGGGCAACCGTGTGATAGTGACGAGCCGACCGTACGGAATGTCCGAGTCGCAGGCCGCAAACCTCGGAATTCGCCATGCTCCGGTTGCAGCTCTGCCCGAACCGCTGCAAAATCTCCTCGTGCGTCGATGGTTTCGCATTCTCGAAGAAAAGCCTACCTTAGGGGATTCAATCGCGCACGAGATGTTTTCGCATGTGCTTGAGCGCGCCGAGATCGATGATTTGCGGGCGAACCCTATGCTGCTGACGGCTATCTGCATTATCTACAATGAAGGCAGAAGGCTCCCACAAGACAAGCACGACCTGTATTCCCGGATTGTGGACAACGTCTTATTCAATCGCTACCGCGAGGATCCTAAGGATATCGACCGCGTCCATGATCGCCTACGTGTTGTCGCTTTTGGAATGCATACCGGCAGTGGCCTGAATGAGCGCAGAAAAACGCCGCAAGCAAAGGCGAGTTGGGATCAGGTGGACCGAATGCTACAGGCGTACGCGGATGCAAAACCCTTCACAGAGGCGGCTGTCAAGACAGCCATCGAGATTCGTGAGGATCTGCTGTCGCGTTCGGGCTTGTTCTTGCCTCAAGAAGAGCGAACTGCCGGTTTTTACCATCTTTCGTTTCAGGAATTCCTGGCCGCGGAACGATTCGGGGACGTAGAGGATCAGCGATTGGTCGAGGCTTTCGCAGAGCGTGCGGATGTTGCTGAATGGCGTAATACGTTGACGTTTGTATTTGGAGCTATCCTGGCAAGGAGGTCCCTCGAACGTTCAATTGAGTTGTTAGAACAACTTATTGCACGCGCTGAGCCCGTGCACATTGGACTGCAGGCTGTCGTGGCCCAGTGCGTGGACATTCTGCTAGGAAAGGGAATCCGACTTCGCCCCGAGCATGAGAGTATCTTCGTTCGCCAGTGCCTTCGGGCCATCGAAACTCAGGTTCCGGTAAGAGAACGTATTGTACTATCCGAGGCACTGGGACGACTCGGCGATCCACGGCTGACTGATTGGAATGATCCCGCGCGATGGGTAACTATTCCAGCGGGATCCTTCTGGATGGGAGCCCAGAGATTTGAAGCGCGTCAACGGAATTACGATGAGGAAGCCGAAGGTAGCGAAAAGCCCGTTCATGAGGTCAAGCTAGGTGCGTTCCGTATCGGTCGCTATCTCGTCACGGTATCTGACTTCAAGGAATTCGTGGATGGTAAGGGCTACAACGACGAACAATGGTGGAAAGCTGGTGGTTTCAGCCAATTCGACAAGCCGGAACGTTGGGAGAGTCAACTTCAACATCCGAATCGACCTATAGTTGGCGTGAGCTGGTTTGAGGCTTCGGCCTTTAGTAATTGGGCGAATTGCCGTTTGCCGAGCGAAGCCGAATGGGAACGCGCGGCGCGTGGAATCGACGGCCGATCTTACCCCTGGGGTGATGAAAGCCCCGGCGCGTCGCGATTGAATTGCTTGGAATCGCAAATCGGTGCGCCCAGCCCTGTTGGAATCTACGCTACTAGCGCAACCCCTGACGGCATCTGCGACTTGGCCGGCAATGTTTTCGAGTTATGCAGTGACTGGTATGGTCAGTTCGACACAGCCCCCCTAAATCCTACTGGCCCAACGGCTGGCATTTTTCG
>JACXTT010012452.1_pt1 | contig 11292 bp, 5 predicted proteins | sample 9270951 | NCBI WGS metagenome assembly JACXTT01 (sample SAMN15532306, study PRJNA645909) | rock metagenome | isolation source: weathered quartz diorite | place: Puerto Rico | collected 2017-06-21 | reverse complement strand
AAGATGGAATTATCCGGGAGTCGCCGGCCGACAGCGGAAGCAAATGCGCTCAGCTCGTAGATGCCCTTCCCGGTGAAACTGGCTTGGCCATGGAGGTCTTGATAGACGTCGGAAACCGCAGTGGTGTAGGGATCGAAGCCGGTTTGGCCGCTGTAGATCTGCGCTAGACGCGACCGCCCAGCCGATTCCATACTCACCGAGACACGCGGCCGGATCAATCCGTAACCTTCACGAACTGTTTTCGTCCGGGCGTCGAGGATCGGGTAATTCAGAGGATGCGCCGCGGCACCGATCATCTTGGCTGCCGAGTCACGCGGGAGCTGAGTGTCCGTATCGAGTGTGATGACATAGCGAGTTCTCGAAAGTCTGGACGTGTCACCGGCTATCGTATGGAATCCGTTCTCCTGACCGAGCAAGAACCGATTCAGGTCGTTCAGCTTGCCGCGTTTCCGCTCGTGTCCCATCCACTTCGACTCGCCTATGTTCCAGCGGCGGGCACGATGAAACAAATAGAAGGGGCCCGATCCACGAGAGGCGTAACGCTGATTCAGGCCGTGAATTCCATCGACGCACAATGTAAGCACCGAGTCATTTTCAGCTTCCGGAAGATCCGCATCGGCAAAATCGGTGAGCAACGCGAAATGCAAGTTCGGTGAACGATTGGCGAGATAGCGAATCTCCAGGTCCTCGAGCAGACGCGCGACATTTTCAGGCGAGAGGATCAGAGTAGGAACAACCACAATCGTCTGGCAGTCCGCAGAAATGCCATCTGAAAAATCCATGGCGGGCAACTCGCGCGGCGGCAGAAGGCGACTGATGATCGTATTGACCAACTCGATCGCAGCCTGACTGGCCGGCACCAAAAGGAGTGCAGCCAGCCAAAACGCCAGCGGTCCCACCAATCGCTCGAATCCGAGCACGATCAGCGCCGTCAACAGCACAACGCTCGCAGCATAGAAAAAGCTGGGAAATCGGTCCAGCACAGTGCGGAATGAAAGACGCCATGACCGTTTGCATCGGATATGCCGCCGGAATTCCTTTGCCCCTGGTCCGATCAGGTAGTAACCGATATGCGATTTGCGATGATCCTTCTCACCGGCCTGAAATGCCTGCTCGGCGCAAGCTCGCGCAGCCTCGGCCACTTCTTCTTCCGCCCGCCTGGAAAGCCGCGCCAAGCCCTCCACTTCGTGGCGGTAGCGATCGCGTGTTTGAAACTCCATTCGCGCGTAGACGCCCGAAGGATCGCGTCGCAGCGACTTTTCGGTAGTGGAGACGGATTCTACAAAGTCCCGCCAGGAAACGATTTCCAGGGCACGCAGGCTGCGTATCGCAGTCGACACAATCGGTTCCTGATCGACTGCGTTAGACAAGCGCTCGACAATCGCAAGCTTTAGCATCGATCCGAAGGCCCACAGTTCGCTGAGGCAGAGCGATGTGTTTTCCTGCAATGTTTCTGCGAACGATAAGACCGCGCCGGAGTCGATCACGCCGGAGTATCGAGCCGCTAAGTCAGCCGCGAGCCGGAAGACACGCAACTCACCGGCAAATGTCCCCGAATCGAATTTGGGCAGCCCGCGGAGATAGGTGCGAGGCAATGCGCGGCGCAACTCTCGAATCTGAAATTGGACAAAAGCGTGATTGTCCAAGAGCCACGCAGCGGCGGAGCCGCGTGATCCATCCCTGGATTGCAGTGACTGCACGTGCTTGCGCAGCCGCGCCGAACAATCAGCGAGACGCGAGGTAAGGCTTCCGTGGTCGGTTAGGGGCGGTAAAGCCAGAAGCGGATCGGGTTCGATTGCAATGCTTGGGCTGCTCATCGATAGTTTGCTGCCTGCAACTCAAAGAGTTTGGCGTAACGCCCGCCAATGGCCACGAGCTGGTCGTGCGTACCCTGCTCGCGGATTTTGCCATCTTCCAAAACGACGATCCGATGTGATCGACGCACGGTTGAAAAGCGGTGAGAAATCAAGAGTGCCATTTTGCTACGCGCCAGGTCGGCGAACCGGCAAAACACTTCATATTCGGAAATAGCGTCGAGTGACGCGGTGGGCTCGTCCAGAATCAGAACCTGCGCGTCCCTAAGGTAAGCGCGGGCTAGTGCAAATTTTTGCCACTCGCCGCCGGAGAGATCCACACCGCCCTCGAAGCGCCGGCCCAACATCTGATCCAGACCGCCGGCGAAGCGCGACAGCATTCGATCCGCACGGCTCTTGCGGGCAGCTTTCCAAAGCGCCTCGTCGTGAGCAGCGTCGGCGATTCGCCCGACACCGATGTTCAGGCGCGCGGCCATATCGTAGCGGACGAAGTCCTGAAAAATGATCCCGATTTCACGATGGAGAGCTTCGACGCTGTAATCCTGCAGGTCAACTCCATCGAGAAGGATTGCTCCGGAAGTCGGATCGTAAAGCCGGGCGAGCAACTTGACCAGTGTCGTTTTGCCCTGGCCGTTCTCGCCGACCAGCGCGACGTGCTCGCCGGGAGCGATGCGGAAACTCAGGTTCTTCAGCACCAGTCGATCGGAGCCGGGATAGTGAAAGCATACGTCTCGAAATTCAAACCCATCGCGGATGGGGCGCGGCGCCGGAATGGCGCCGGGCTTCGAGCGAATGGCCGGTTGCACCGACAAGAAATCGACCAAATCGGTCAGGAACAGCGCTTGATCGGAGATGCTCGAGAAGAGCGAAAAGACACCTTGTAGCTGACTGGCAGCACCGGCGATCGCTCCGGCGAGAAAGGTCAGAGTACCGATGCTGATTTCGCCGAGCAGTGTTCGCCACACCAGGAACGCGTAGCTGCCGTAGTAGCCGACCGAGCCAATGATGGCAAGCGCCGAGCCCCACCACAGTCGCCGACGCGTCAGTTGGCGGTTGCGCTGAATCACTCCGTCGGTAAGGACAGCGTAACGATCGCGAACATACGGGCCGAGCGCGAACATCTTCATTTCCTTCGCGCTTTCCTTGCCGCTACCCAGCACTCGCAGATAGTCCAACTCACGGCGGACCGGTGTCAGGCTATGCGCGAGCGAATAGCCGAGGAACGCAAAGTGGCTTTCGCCTGCGAATGCCGGTGCGACACAGATTACGAGCAGAGCAAACAGCCAGGGCGAGTAAACGATCACTCCGATCGATAAAGAAATGAGGGTGATGGATTGGAGCACCAGGCGGCCCATCGCGTTCAGCATCCCGATGCGATCGGTGGCCTGCACACGCGCGCGCTCCAATTTGTCGTGAAACACGGGATCTTCGAACGACGCCAGGTCGAGGTTAGTCGCGTGGCTCATCACGCGGAGACTGACCTCGCGCGTGAACTCGTCGGCGATTCTGGCGTCTGTGTAGTCGATGGCGCGGCCGAGAATATTGTTGGCCGCCGCCAGCAGAAACTCGGCCGCCAGAAGGATCCAGATCTCACCAGGTAGCAGACCGGGATGTTTAACCGCAGCGACGACGAGGTCGATGATCCATTTCGAAACAGCCAGCATCGCCAGCGGAACGAGCGCGCTCGCGATGCGGAGGCCGAGCCCAGCAGCAACCACGGATGGTGCGGCATCCCAAATCAGCCGCAGTACGGGAGGTACGTTTCGGAGTGCCGTCAGGCGTTCCCGCCAAGCAGCTCTATGTGAGGGAGCAGACATCCGGACGCAGCCTTCCTGAAATCGCCGCCGTGATACGGCTACAGCGGATCTTACTCAGGCAGTTGCGGAAAGCAAGTCAAGTACCGATGGTACCGGAAAAATGCGTCACTTCATGTAAATCTATGAAAACAAGTATCTTGTGTAAATGGCCGACGCATCACGCGACAGCATAAAACCCGTGATCGACGGAAAATTATTCAGGCTGGAGGGCAGTTGCTTCCGAGGATTGAAACGGCTGCCACCAGCCGGGAAGGCCGAGCGGCAGCCGAAAATAGGGTCTCTAGAAGATCAGTTTCATTGCGAGTTGAAGCTGGCGCGACGAACCGGAGTCGCCGGCGGGGAAGCGGGTACCGCTCGTGATCACGCCCACGGTGGTGTTGGACGCGAGAGGATAAGCGCCATTCAGAGTTGGCTGCGTGAAATTGGCGTGGTTCAGCAGGTCGAAAACATCTGCGCGGATTTGCCAAGTCAACCGCTCGGTGATCTTGGTGTTCTTGATAAGAGCGAAGTCGACGTTGGAGAATCCAGGCCCGATAACAACATTGCGTCCCAAATTCCCGAACCCATTACCAGGGTTGACGAGGAGCGTACCAATGTTCGGTATATATCCGATCGAAGACGCACTGCCGTTGGGCGCCGGATATAATCCCACAGAGATGGGGCCGGTCACGTTGGGCCGTTGGGTGGCCTGACCGGTTGGCCCCGTGTTGGTGGTGTGGAAGTTCATTGGATTTCCCGTCTGTAATTGCACGATGGTCGAGACCTCCCAACCTTCCACTGCGCGGTTGCCCTTGAACGGCAGGTTGTAAATTCCGTTCAACACCCAGCGGTGGCGGGCGTCGAAATCCGACAAGCCGCGGTCGCCGCGAATATTGTAGCTGTCTTGGGGAAGGAACGCGACTGCTGCGTTGTTGTTGCGTGAGTTATAGTCAATCGACTTCGAGAACGTATACGAAGTGTTGAACTGCAGGCCCTTTGAAAACCGCTTCGTGGCGGTAACCCAGAGGCCGTTGTAATTGGAATTTCCCCCGCTGTCTTGGGTCAAAATAGTCGCACCGATGGCCCGGCCCGGGAAAATCGGACTGTTTGCGGAAATCGTATTGAAGGGTTTCACGCCGTTGATTGGCTGGTCGAGGTTGCGGATGATGTTCAGATGCGTGCCTTTGCTACCGAAATATCCCACCATCAGACCGAGATCGCCGGCCAATTGTTGCTGGATGTTGAAGTTGTAGGACTGCATATACGAGTCCTTGTAATCGGGCGCTATGGTACGGGGCGATACGGCGCCGCCAGCCAAAGCAAAAGCATTGGCAAAGCTCAGATTCGTTCCGGTAGTGGTAAAGCTGACGGGCACGGCAAACGGCGGATTTGTCGCCAGGGCGGTGATGATTCCGGTGATCGGCTGATCCGTCATGATGGCATAAGCGCTTCGAACGACGGTCTTGCCGTTCTTGAAAACGTCCCAAGACAGTCCCACACGAGGCTGGAAGTTTAGAGCGCTCTGTTGATACGGTTGGGAGCGGTGAACCAGCGAGGCGGTAGCGGGATCAAACACCACGAATCGGTTGCCACCTTCAGTTGGAGTGCCGTACCAGTCGTAGCGCAGGCCAAGCTCAACTGTGAAATTCGATTTGAGCTTCCAGGAGTCCAGTGCAAATCCGCCAATCGAGTTCACAAAGATCCGGTTCGCGCTGTTCGAGGGGGTTACCGTGAACGAAGTGGCCTGATCAGCGATGAACGCCGGGATGCTGGGGAAAGTGAAAGTGCCGGGCGTGAAGCTGAAGTTGTTGTTGTTGATGCGGCGGTATTCGCCGCCGAATTTGAACGAATGACTTCCATGCGTCCAGCTCAAGGTATCCGACGCCACCGCGGAGTAGTCTCCCCGTCCCTGCGGAAATCCGTTGACGCCACCAAAGCCGAAGAAACCGGTGACGTTGATTTGCGGCAAGCCGATTGGTGCGTTTACACCGGTGTTCATGCCGAAGTCCGACGCATTGTGGGCATCGTTGGCGACAAACGTGATGTGGATGCGGTTATATCCCAAACGGGCTTCGTTGACCATGTTGGTGTTGATCACTTTGATGTCATTCACGGTCATGATTTGCCGACGGCCTTGCCGCGTGTCGCCGTTTCCGGGAAAGCTGTTGAGGAAGTCGGTGGACGGCGGCTCGCCACGCAGATCCTGCTGGATCGCGTAATAGACGTTGAGGCGATGCGAATCAGAAAGGTTGTGGCTGACGTGGCCGTGCCCTGATCGATATTGACGTTGGCGGTGGCGGCCGATACAAACCCTCCGTTTGGCTGGTTGGCCTGCGGGATCAAAGGAAGCAGCTTTTGAATAATCGAATCGCTGGAAGTCTGGACCTGCGCTCGCTGCGCGTCTGTCAGGACAGTAGCGGTTAGCGGCACTGCCTGCCGCTGCCGGAGGCCTTCATAGCTTAGATAGAAGAAGGTTTTGTCTTTCCTAATATAGCCACCGCCATCGCCGCCGAACTGGTTGCGCTTGAAGGGCGCCTGCGGATTGGCAGCGCCGGAGGAGAGCTTAGTGGTGTTTGTAAAATTGCGGGCGTCGAAATAACTATTGCGCAGGAAATCGTACAACTCACCGTGCCATTCGTTTGAGCCACTGCGCGTAGCGATGTTGACGATAGAGCCTGAGTTGCGGCCGTATTCGGCGCTAAAGGTCTGGTTGTCGACCTTGAATTCCTGAATGGTATTGATGGTCGGCTGGAAGGTGATCTGGTTTTGGACGGGGTCGCTCAAGTTGACGCCGTTGATCATATAGTTCACGCTATCCTCGCGTCCCCCGGCGCTGTTAAAGGCAAAGGAGCCTTGGCCGCGCAGAGGGGCCGTCAAAAAACCGTTGGCAGGCGGAGTTACCGTACCCGGGATTAGAAGTGCGAGATCGACGAAGTGGCGACCATTGAGCGGAATTTCCTGGACGGTGCGCTGGTTGACGACAGTGCCCACCGACACTGGACTCTCCTGGATAACGGGAGCAGCGGCGGTAATCTCGATCGTCTCACTGGTGGAGGCGACTTTCATGCTGAAGTCCTGCCGGACGCTGGTTCCTACCTCCAGCGGCAGGTTGGTCGCTACCATGCTCTGCATGCCTTGCGACTTGACTTCGACCCGGTATGTACCCACCGGGATCGAAGGCACCAGGTAGAATCCGGCGGAGTCCGTCTGAGTAGAACGTTCCTCACCCGTATTCTGGTTGCGAACCGTGACAGTTGCATTCGGCACTGACGCGCCGGTGGCGTCTGTAACGGTGCCTTGAATTGTTGCGGTTGATTGGGCGAGCGAAACGCCCGTGAAAACCAGCGAAAGGGCCAGCGCGCTGACCAACGCAAACCGGCCGGACAACAAGCGTGCAACACGAAACATCGAGTGCTCCTTTTGATTTCAGTTAAATTGTCGGACTAACCCACTAACTTTAGGGTGATTTTAGCACAGCAAGGACGGCACATGATTGTGAGTGCTTAACCTTGCAAGAGCTTTCTCAACCGGCCATCCACTGGGGTTGAATCCACCCCAGCGACACGCCGGTCATGAGAAGGCCCAGCACGAGTACGACTGCGGCAGAAGCCACCGGCATCCAGCGGAAGAATGGATTGTGACTGCCTCTTTTACTTTCTGGGAGCAGGTTCTTAGCGTAGATGACGAGCACGCCGATCCCCATCAGGACGATGGCCAAGCCCAGACTGAACGCGACCAGAAGCAACAAACCCAAGCCAACGCGACGGAGGGCGATCGCACTGAGCAACAGGACGAGAGCGGATTCGCAAGGCACCAGCCCACCGCTCGCTCCCAGAGCCATCAAGCCGGACCAGGAGACTTCATCGGGAACATGTTTGTGCTCGTGCACACCATGATGGTGGTGATCGTGATCGTGCGCATGATCGTGACCGCAGTGATGATGATCGTGATGGTCGTGCGGGTGATGGTCGTGCTGGTGCGCGTGATCGTGATGGTCGTGATCGTGATGTGAATGCCCGGCCGTGTGCAAACGTTTGTAGAGCATCCAACCGCCAATGGCCACGATCGAGATGCCGGATATGGCGCCGAGAACTCGCGTTACGGTCTCGGGCACGACATATTGAAAAAGAAACAATGTCGCCATCCCCAGCAGAAACACGCTGACCGTATGAGTGAAGGTAACCATTGCGCCGAGAAACGCCGCGTGCTTGAGGGTGCCGCGCGACCCAACGAGATAAGCTGCCACGATCGTCTTACCGTGGCCGGGCGTGAGGGCATGCGCAGCGCCCAAGACGAATGCGATCCCGACGGCGACCAGGATCATCCAGGGCGTGATCTCGGGCTGATGGAGGAATTTCGCGAGCGAGTCCTGGGGAGCCGCGCCCGCGCTCTGCAGCCACGCGAAAAAGCCGGTCATGCTTACTTCGCATTCTACCTCCCGTTAGATCGGGCGTGGATCGGCAAACTTCTACTCATCCCGCAAGGCAACCAGCGGATCGATATTCACGGCGCGGCGCGCGGGAAAATAGCTGGCGGCAAGACTAGTGGCGACCAAGAGGGCGGCGACTTCCAGCATCGTCGTGATGTCGTGGCTGGTAACGCCGAAGAGCATCGACGAGATTACGCGAGCGAGCGCAAAAGCGCCCGCCAGGCCGATAGCCACACCACCGGTCGCCAGCAAAAGTCCCTCGCCGAGCACCTGCCAGAAAATGTCTCTGGCCTGCGCACCCAGGGCCACGCGCACACCGATCTCACGCGTGCGTTGCACCACGAAATGCGAGATCAACGCGTATAAACCCGAGGCCGCCAATAGTAGCGCGGCAGTGGCGAAAATGGCGATGAGTGAGAGACTGAAGCGGCGCGACTCAACCGCGTTCGACAGATACTGATTCAGGGGCTGAATGTTGGAAGCCGCCACGTCCGGATCCACGGCATGCACTTCGCGCCGGACATTCTCAGCGAGGCCGGCGAGAGCGGCGGGGGTACGAACCAGCCAGAACATGTTGTTTGAAATCCAGCGGGCGTTGACGTCGGGAATCTGCCGGAGTGAAACGTAAAGGCAAGGAGCCGGAGCGCTTTCCAAGTCCAGCAAGCGGGCATCGCCAGCGACACCGATCACTTCGACTTCCCGAGGAGCTTTGGTAGTGTCTTCCAGCATCAGGTGAGCACCGACAGGATTCTGGCCCGGCCAGTGGCTTCGCGCCACGGACTCACTGATAATAGCCACCGGTTGAGTCCGGGCCGTATCGCGATCGGAGAAATTTCGGCCTCTCACGATAGGCATTCGCATGGAAGGTAGATAATTCCAGTCGACCATGCGATATTGCGCGGAAGGAATATCCTTGCCGGAAAGAGCTTTCCTGCCGACAATCTGAAAGTCGGCGCTCGCCTGGGGGCCGCTCAGCGGCAGGATCGAAACGGTCGCCACGGAATCGACTCCAGGCAGCCTAGCGAGCCGGAGATGCAGCTTGTCGTACAAAACGGAAACGGCTTCCCGATCCTTGTAGCGCTGCGCAGGGAGGGCGAGCCGCACACTCAACACATTTCGCGATTCGAAACCTGGACTCAGCTCTTGAAGGTGCATGAAACTCTTGAGGAGCAATCCGGCGGCGATCAACAGTACCAGTGATAGCGCGACTTCGCCGACGACCAGCAAGCGGCGCATGCGATTGCGCGACAGACTGCCCGAGCTGGTGCGCCCTTCCGATCGCAAAGCGTCGTTGAAATCGGTGGCGGAGGCCTCAATCGCCGGCAAAAGACCGAACAGAACGCCAGAGAACACGGAGATCGAGAGCGCCAGCCAGAACATGCGAGCGTCCACGTGAATTTCCGCTGACCGCGGCAGATTGGCCGGAATCAACGTAAGCAAGCCATCCACGCCCCACACGGCCAAGGCAGCACCCAAAGCGCCTCCCGCTATCGCGAGAATCATACTTTCGGTGAGCAGTTGGCGGATCAGCCGCACGCGCGATCCGCCCAAAGCCGCGCGTATGGCCAGTTCTTTGCGTCGAGCCGCTGCCTTGGCGAGCAAGAAGCTAGCCATGTTGGCGCAGGCGATGAGCAGCACCATACCGACGGCGGCGAGAATCACCAGCAGCATCAGTCGAACATTCCCGACAATCTCGTCGCGCAGGGGAGCGATGTCGATGGTGGCGTCGTAATCATCGGGATGTTCTTGTCTCAACATGCCGGCAATCCGGTTGAGATCTTCTTTGGCCTGTTGCGGCGTAACGCCGGGCTTCAATCGTCCAAACGCACGCAGGAAGCTGGTCGACGAACGGTTGTTCCGGAAAGGATCCGCTTCGGGCACCATCGGAACGAACAGTTCGGCGTTCTGAGAGGGCAGAACAAATTCGCGCGGGAGCACGCCGACAATGGCATATGGATCGCCGCTGAGAGTCAGCTTGCGCCCGATGATGCCCGGGTCAGAACCGAAGAGCCGCCGCCACAGTCCGTAGCTCAAAACCACGACTTTCGGGCGACCGGGTGTGTCGTCATCGGGAACCAGCGCCCGCCCTATAGCAGCGCGTATGCCCAGCATCTCGAAAAAGTTTGCGCTCATCCGAAGCGCGGTCACACGTTGTGGTTCGGCCTCGCCCGTCAGGTTGGTGCTCCAGTTCCCATAGGCGGCAATCTGGTCGAGCGTCCGCACGCGATCGCGGAAGTCCAGAAAATCGGAGATGCGAAACGGATAGCGCTCGTTGTTGAGCCGAATTCCCCAGATGGCGAACATCCGATCGGAATCCGCAAAGGGCAGAGGGCGCAGCAAGACTCCGTTGACGACGCTGAAAATCGCGCTGTTGGCGCCGATGCCGAGCGCTAAGGTCAGAATCGCAACGGCGGTGAATCCCGGGCTCTTGGCCATGGTCCGAATCGTAAAGCGGAGGTCTTGCGCCAGTCCAGTCATACCGGCATTGGATTCCGCGGGACGGCGCTTCGATGCATCGAAACCCGGGTTAATCCCGCGACAATTCCGTTTCATTTGTTTTATCAGCCGCGGGCGGAAGAGTTACAATCCTAACCATGACCCGTGCTCACTGGCTTTGGCGCCGTGCGGCCTACGCCGCTCTGTTTTCCCTCACAATTTCCCTTCTTGCGGGTGATCGCCGGCCGATCACCGAAACTGACATTCACTCTTTCCAATGGATCGCGAGTCCCCGGATTTCTCCCGATGGATCACGAATCGCGTACGTTCACGTGACCGTGAATTCGAAGCACGAAGGCTACGATACTGCGCTCTGGATCATGTCGTCGAGCGGAGGCGCGGCACGCCAATTGACCAGCGGCCCACGCGACTCCTCGCCACAATGGTCGCCGGACGGCAAGACGCTCGCATTCGTGCGCGTAAATGAGAAGGACGACAAGCCGCAGCCGGGGCAGGTCTACGTGCTGGCGATGGACGGCGGGGAAGCGCGCGCGCTGACTGATTTGCCGAAGGGCGCAGGTGGGCCGGTATGGTCGCCGGACGGCCGCGCGATCGCGTTCTCGTCGACCACAGTGCCAGCCGATTCCGACAAGAAAAAGGATGACGACAAGAGCGATGTTCGCGTCATAACGAAGGCCGTCTATCGCAGTAACGGCACCGGTTACCTTGAGCCAGACCGTCCCAACCACATCTGGACAGTGGATGTTCCGAAGATTCCCGGCGAGCCGCAGAAAGCCAAGCAGATCACCTCCGGCAA
>JACXTT010012451.1_pt1 | contig 11292 bp, 9 predicted proteins | sample 9270951 | NCBI WGS metagenome assembly JACXTT01 (sample SAMN15532306, study PRJNA645909) | rock metagenome | isolation source: weathered quartz diorite | place: Puerto Rico | collected 2017-06-21 | reverse complement strand
GTGCGGCCGGCTCGTCTTGGCGAGGGCGGCACGGAGTCGCCCCGCTGCATGGGCGACGAGGTGTGCGGCGTGCCGCGGGGAGACGGTGGCGGCGCGCGCGACGAGGATGTGTGCGCGATGGAGCAGCCGGGGGATCGCGCGCGGGATGGTGCCGCCCGCGCAGGCCGGAACGAACACGCTCGCCTCCAGCGCGGCGCGTGCGTCGGCAAAGCCTAGCCGCTCGTGCCGACATCCCTGCGCGGCGTCGCACACGTCGAGCGTGCAGGCATCGCCGTCGTCGCAGTCGACGGCCGTACCCGCGACGCAGACGCCGCCCTCGCAGCGTGCCGCCCCGTGACACACGTCACCGGCACCGCACGACGTCCCGTCGGCGACGGGCTGGTGCGTACACCGCGCGCTCGCGTCGCAGGCATCGGTCGTGCACGCGTTTCCGTCGTCGCAGCTTCCGCAGCCGACGGTCGTGCAGTCGCAGCGGCAGCAGCCTGGCACGTCGTCTCGGTTGCGCGAGCAGTCGTCGCCCGAACAGGTACCGCCCGGGCAGTCCGCGGCGCGGCAGCACGGACGACCGTCGTTCGCGCCGCCGACGCACGCCGCCGCACCGCGATCGCACGACTCGCCCGGAACACACGCCATCCCGGACGCGCAGTCGCGCGGACCGGCACAGGGGGTATCGGGAGCGCCCGCGCAGTGCGGGAAGTCGACGATCTCGTCGCCGCAGCGGGGCAGCGTGCAGTCGAGGCGGCAGTGGTTCGGCGCGCTCCCGTTCGCCTCGCCCTCGTCGCACTCCTCCCCAGGATCGACGAATCCGTTCCCGCAGGCGATGCAGCCGCCGACGCAGGGGCCGGTGCCGGAGCAGCCGGCGTTCGACGTGCAGGACTCGGCGACGCTTCCGGCGCAATGTGGCCCGGTCACGATCGCCGCGCAGTCCGTCGTGCACGCGAGGGTGCCGCCGAGCGGGTAGCCAAGGCTTGCACAGGTCGCGCCGCCGAAATTGGCCGAGGCGCCCCCGATCCCGCCCGGATCGCACGCCTCGCCGACACCCACGACGCCGTCGCCGCAGGAGGCCGCGGTGCAGCCACGCGTGTCGAAGGTGCAATCCGCTGCGCACGCGAGCGCGCCACCGCCGAATCCCAGCGAGGCGCACGTCTGGCCGCCGAGGTCCGCACCGTCGCAGTCCTCGCCCGGCTGGATGCCGGGGACCGTGCCGCAGGTGTCGCGGCAGGTGCACGCGCCGGGCACTCCCGGCGGCAGGCAGATGTCGGCGGGGACCGGGCAGGAGCCGCGACCGTCACAGTCCTCGGGGGGCTCGACCAGGCCGTTGCCGCAGGCCGGGCAGGCGGGGATGGTGGGATCCTCGACCGGTACGGACGGTGGCTGGAGAACGGCGTCCGGCGCCAGCGTGACCTCGCCGCGGTATGCGAGCGCGAGGACGCCGCCGGGCAGCGCGGAGACGGTGGCGAGCGATTCGATCAGGAGCCGATCGTGCGCGGTCACGTCGATGCCGGCGGCGCCCCCTGCCGGACCACCGTCGGCGAGCACCTGGCACGTCTGCCCGAGGTCGACCTCGCAGCCCTCCATCTGCACGAGACCGCCGAAGCCGTCGGCGAGAAACGCATTCGCGCGCACCTGCGTACCGTCGAGCAGGTGGAGCACGCCGCTCACGCCGCGCGCCACCCCGGCCCCCGCTCCCGCGAGCAGGATGACGTCGCCGCCGTCGCCGGCGTCGGCGGTGATCGCACCCGGGCCGAGGGTCAGGTCCGAGCCCGCCGTGATCGTCACCTTGCCGCCCACGCCCTGTCGCTTCCCACCCCCGACGTCGATCGGGGCGCTGACCGTGACCGTCGCATCCCCCTGGATCTCGCACGAGATGCACCCGGAGCCGGTGCCGGCACCGCCGGCCGCCGAGAGCGGCGCCGCGATGACGACGTTGCCACCCTGCGGAACGCAACCCTCTCCCGGCGCACAGTCGCCGTCACCGGCACACATGACACCGCTCGTCGCGCACCGCGTCGCGGTGGTGGCCGTCACGCCGAACTCTCCCGCGTCGGAGCCGAGCCCCGAGCCGAGTCCGTCGGCCTCGATCGCGCCCTGCCGGACGGTGACGTCGCCGCTCGCCGCGACGAGAAAGACGCCGCCGCCGGTCGTGAAGGCGTTGGCGTCGCCGCCGAGGACGCTGATCGGCGTCGTGCCCGCCACGGAGTCGACGACGAGCGCTTGCTCCCCCTCGAGGCGGACGACGCCACCCGCCGCCTCGCGGCCGCGCGCGTGCAGCGAGCCCGTGAAGTCGATGCGCGCGGCGTGAAGGGTCACGTTTCCTCCGCCGCGCCCGTCGGTGCACGCCGGGCGGCCGGCGAGGTCGCCGTCCGTGTTCGAGGCCTGGAAGGCTCCCGGCGCGCTCAGGTAGTCGCGGGCCGTGACGTCGATCGAGCCACCGAGCGTCGCGCCCTCGACGGTCAGCGTCCCATTGGCCACCGCGCTCACCGGTCCGTCGACGACGATCGCGCCGCCGCACCCACCGCGTGCCGTCGAGGCATCGAGCCGGGCGGTCGGCGCGAGGGTCGCGCTCCCGTCGGCGTGAAGAGTGATGTGACCACCGCTGCCCGCGTCGATGCCGGTCGTGCCGGCGGACGACGCGTCGACGATGCCGGCGATCGTGACGTCGTGGCCGGTGAGCATGATCGTGCCGCCGTCGGGACCGAGCTGATCTCCGGCCATCGCCTGGCCGCGCGCGACGAGGAGCCCGTGGGTGTCGACGAGCAGCGTCCCGGCCGCGACGAGCGTCAGCCGGCCGTTCCGGGCGCAGCGCGCGGGGGCCACGCAATCGGCGTCGGAGGCGCACGGTCCTCCGGGTGCGAGCGAGCACTGCCCGGCGAACTGGACCGTCATACTCCCGCGCAGGGTCACGTTCGCCTTGCTGAAGGCGAGGACCGTCCCGTCCGCGACCACGAAACTGCCGGAGATCACGCACGTGTCCGGAGCCGAGGCCGCCGCGTCGCAGAGTGCGTCGCCGTTTTCCGCGCGGGCAGGCACCGCCATCGCCGCCGCCAGGACGAGGAGGAGACGGAGAGGCGGCCGGCGCGTCATCGTCGTGGGCGTCGGCTTGGGTGTTACCCTAGTCCGCGGCGCCAAGGGAAGCTGACGCGGCGCAGCGGACGATCGCCGTCACGAGAAGACAACAGTTTGCGAGTTGACACGGAACGAAGGACGACCCTACAGTCCCGGTGGCGTCGCAACCTGCCAGGGAGGGAGACACGCCGTTGCCATCGCCGTACGAGGCTCGCCGGCCTCCGCGGCAGCCCGTCACGCGCACGCTCGCGCTCGCGATCGTCGCCATCGCGAGCGTGGCGCACGCCGCCAAGTGGCGGCACTGTCCCGACCAGCTCGGCTACCACCCTTCGCGCATCGGCGCGGTGAGCTCGTCCTTCATCCATCCCGGACGGGAGCTCGGCATCTTCCTCTCCGATCGCGAGATTGCCGACACGGGGGGGTTCTCGATCAAGGCCGACGGGAACATCGTGCAGGTCACGTACGCGTCGCTCTTCGGCGCACCCGTCGACATCCCCGCCTTCACCACTACCGCGGTCTCGTGGGGGACGCTCTACTTCCGCTTCCCGGACGCGGCGGTGCTGCTCGGCCGGACCCTCGCCGGCCCGGTCGCGATCACGGTGACGAGCGATGGCCGGACCACGGCGGACATCCTGCCGCGCCACCTGGTCGCGCTGCCGCCGGCCAACGACGTCCGCGCGCTCGTCGACGGTGCCGCGCAGCAGGGCGCTCTCGCCACCATGGACACCCGCGGCGCGATCTGGATCCCCGTCCAGTTCTCGTCGTACGGGACGATGATGAAGCCGATGATGACCTGTCCCGGGACCTTCACCCCGAAGCGCGCGTTCGGCGTCGGCGTGACGGTGCGGGCGATCCCGTCGTTCGTGAAGAACGCGCCACCCGCCTATCCGCCGCTCCGCTCCCTCCGGCGGGTCGACGTCTTTCTCGGCGACTTCCTCATCAACGGCGTCAACTACTACGGCATGGCCGTCGGCAAGCTGCCGGTGTTCCGCGTCCCGCGTGGCTACGGCATCAAGGTGTGCGGCGTGAACGACGCGGTCGACCTCGCTCTCCGCGCCGCCGGCTCGTCGCGCTGGGCGAAACCGTGGTCCGGCTTCGGTGCCTGGATGCCCGCCTCCAAGCCGATGGACATCATCCTCAGCCAGACGAGCGTCGACGATGGCTCGACGAGCGGGGGCGTCGACTCGTTCGGCACGGCTTGCCTGCTCAACTAGGGCCCCGGGGGTGGGGCGCCGGGAGACCGGACGCGGAGCGCGGCGGCGTGCAGCAGTCCGGCCACCACGACGGCGGCACAGGCGGCGAGGAACAGGTCGCCAGCGGACGCGTACGCGGTCGGGCGAGCGGCGGGAAGACTGGCGGCGAGGATCGCGGGGGCGCCGGTCGGGCGGCTCGTCGCGAGGGGGCGTCCCAGGCGATCGAAGACCGCGCTCAGGCCGGCATTCGCCACTCGCACCACGGGGAGCCCGGTCTCGACGGCGCGGATCGCGGCCCATGGGAGGTGGGGGGCGTCGGCGAACCACGCGTCGTTGGTGAGGTTGACGATGAAGCGGGCGCCGTGCGCCGCGAGATCGCGAGCCGCACGCGCGTCGGTGATCTCGAAGCAGATGAGGACACCGAACGGCACGCCGCCGATGTGGAAGATCGTCGCTTCCGCTCCAGGCTCGAGCGCGGTCAGGTCGGCCGCGGGCATCCCCAGGATACGCGGCCATGCGGGCGGCCATCGCTCCGCGAACGGTACGAGGCCGCGCTTGTGATAGCTCCGGAGCCCCTCGCCCGGGGCGAGGAGATGCGCGGCGTTGAAGTAAACGACGCCGCGCCCGGCCAGCCGCGCGGACCCGGGGCCGCCGGCGAGGAGCGGCGTGCCGTGCGCGGCGACGAACGCGCTGAGCGCACTCCACGCCGCGCGATCGTGCTCGGGGTCGGTCAAGAGCGCGTTCTCCGGCCAGACGAGAAGTGCGGGACGGGTCGCGGCCGCCCGCTCCGAGGCGACGAGATACGCCTCCAGCGTCCCCGCGGCGGGCGTCGCCGCGTCGACATCCACCGCGACGACCGATGGACCGCTCCCTGATTCGCCGGCTTCACCGGCGAGGCGCCACGCGCCGAAACCGACCGCCACGACGACGATGCCGAGGCCGGTGAGCGTCGCGGCCGCCCGCATCCGCGGCGGCGCCGTCCGCGCGGTGAGCCCGGCGAATGCCGCATTCGCCGCGACCAGGACGAACGTGATCGCCGCGACCCCGCCCAGGCTCGCGACCTGGATCACGGCGAGGCTCGCGTGCTGCGACTCGGCGAGCACGCCGCCGGGAAAGTGCGGGAAGACGGCCGTTCGTCCCACGTCCCAGCAGGCCCAGGCGGCGCCGAGCCAGACGACCTGCCAGGCGCCGACGCGCCGCGGCCGCCCGAGGAGGAGGACGCCGAGGAGCGTCCCGTGGATCGAGAAGATCACGAGGAGGAAGACGAGCGTGTACGCGAGCGCCGTCGCCCGACCGAGGGCGAAGTACGACCCCGCGGCGCGTGCGAGCCAGGGCGCGAGGCCACCGACGCCGAGGACGAGCGCGTAGACGATGGCGATCACCAGCGTGCCGCGCGAGTCCGCTTCCTCGAGCGCCGCACACAGTGGGACGAGCGCGATCCAGGCGACCGCCGACGCGCCGGGCGCCGAGAGCGCGACGACCGCGAGCGCCCCCGCGAGCCCCGCGGCGACCAGGCGGCGCGCTGGCTGGTGGCTCGTCGCGGTCCTCGCGCTGGTGCTCGCCATCTTCTCGGTGTGCTTCGTCAATGCCATCGGCTGGATCGGGCGGCCATTCTCGGGCTTCCTCTTCCTCGAGAACGGGATCGTGGTCTCGATCGGACGCGCCGAATGGAGCCAGAGCCGCTACCGCAGCGTCCTCCTCGCTCGCGTGCTCGCCGTCGACGGACATCGCGTCACGGGGGGACACGACATCCACGCTTACGTCGCGGCCGCCGGCGTTGGCAAGCCGATCACGTACACCTTCCGCAAGGGGACGGACATCTTCCGGCTCTCCATGCCGGTGCGCGTCTTCGCCCGCGACGACTTCCTCCAGATTTTCGTCCCGCTGCTGGCGGTCGGGCTGCTCATGGTCCTCGTGAGCGGCACGGTCGTGGCGCTCCGGCCGTCGCCGCAAGCCCATGCGCTCTTCGCGGTTTCGGCGGCGATCGGCGTCACCATGATCACCGCTCCCGACGAGTGGGGGCCGTACTGGTTCCCCTCGCTCTACTTCCTGGCCGAGTGTTCGGTGCCGCCGGCGTTCGTCCAGCTGGCGCTCACCTACCCGCAGCGCGCGAGCTTCTTCCGGCGCCGGCCGATGCCTTACGTCGTGCTCTACGCACCCTTCGCCGGCCTCGCCGCGGCGCTGCTCGCCGCGATCCCGGAGCCGTCGTTCTTCCTGCCGCTGCTCTACAGCATGTATTTTTTCATCGCGAATGCGGCCGTACTGTGCGTGGGAGCGCTCGTGGTGGGCTTGATCGACGGCGTGCGGCCGCGCGAGCCGATCGTGCTGAGCCTGGTCGCGATGCTCGGGTCGTGCGTGATCGCGGGGGCAGTGCTCTCGACGTACCCCGTCCTCCAGCGGCCGCTCTCGCCCCTGTGGTTCCTCGGGCCGCTGCTCATCTTCCCTGTCCTCGAGGGCTTCGCATTCGTGCGCTTCCCGGCTGCCGCGGTGCCACGATGACCCTGCGCGCCAAGCTCACGCTCATGTTCTTCGGCGCCCTCCAGGTGACCTTCCTCACCGCGGTCGGCGCGTTCTGGGCGGTACAGAGCTGGCAGCTGCTCGCCGACGACCTGACGCTGATCCACGCCCAGAACGTCCGCCTCGAGCACGTGGTCGAGGGCTCCGGTCGGGGCGTGCACACCGAGGCCGCCGTCCGCGCCCTCGAGCGCCACGCGCAGACCCTCGAGGAGATGGACCTGGTGAAGGCACTGGCGGACGGGGCACGCCGGCGCGAGGTCGCGGAACCCGTGCAGCTTCTCAAGCGCTATTACCACGGCGAGGTGCTGCACCTCCGCGACCGTTCCCGCTTCGTCACCCGTCTCTCGACCGGCCTCTTCGGCGCGATCGTCACCCTCGTGCTCGCCGGGATGATGGCCTACTTCGCGGCCATCCGGGTCTGGCTCGTGCGTCCCCTGCACGCGCTCGGGCGGGCGACGGGCGTGATCGCGACCGGTGATCTCGCGCACCGCATCCCGGTCGCGACGCGGGACGAGTTCGGCATGCTCGCGGAGTCGATCAACACCATGGCCGCCTCCCTGGCCGAGAACCAGCGGCGGCTCATCGCCGCCGAGCGCTTCGCCCTGGTCGGCGAGATGGCCGCGTACGTCGCGCACAACATCAGGAACCCGCTCGCCAGCATCCGCACCACGGCGCAGGCCGAGATGCTCGACCTGCCGGCCGGGGACCCGCGGCGGGCGAGCTTCCAGGACATCGTGACGGCGACCGACCGGCTCGAGAGCTGGATCGGCGACCTGCTCCGCTTCTCGAGCCCGGTGAGCCTCGAGCGCACGCCCGAGAGCCTGAACGGGCTCATCGAGCGCTGTACCGCGCTGGCGCGGCCGCTGCTCGCGCAACGCGGCCTCACGCTCGAGCTGGCGCTCGCCCCGGAGGTGGCGCCGGTCCCGCTCGACCGCAACAAGATCGAGCAGGTGGTGAGCGTGGTCCTCACGAACGCGATGGAGGCGTCGCCGACGGGCGCGACCATCCGGGTCGCCTCCGCCGTCCGCCAGCCGAACCACGTGCCGCTCGCCTGCATCCGGATCGAGGACGCCGGGCCCGGGATCCCCGCCGAGCGCCTGGGGAAGCTCTTCACGCTCTTCTCCAGTACGAAGAAGTCGGGCACCGGCCTCGGCCTCGCGCTGGCGCAGAAGATCGTCACCGCACACGATGGGTCGATCACCGTGACCAGCCGCGCCGGCCAGGGTACGGTGGTCGAGATCAGCCTGCCATGCCGACCATCCTGATCATTGACGACGAGGACATCCACGCGCGCGCCCTCGCCCGCTTTCTCGCTGGGCGCGGCCACGCCTGCGAGGTCGCGACCTCCGCAGCCGCGGCGCGCGAGGCGCTGAAGGTGCTCCGCCCGCACCTGGTCCTCCTGGACCTCCGCCTCGGCGACACCGACGGTCTCGAGTTGCTGCGCGACGTGAAGGCGATCGACCCAGCGCTGCCGGTGATAATGATGACCGCCTACGGATCGGTCGAGACCGCGGTGCGCGCGATGCAGGCTGGCGCGCTCGACTACTTGCAGAAGCCGATGGACCTGGAGGAGCTCGAGCTGGTCGTGGCGCGCGCGCTCGGCGAGGCACGCACGCGGGAGCGTCTCGATTTTCTCCAGCGTCGCGAGGTCGGCCGCACCGACGAGCTCGCGCTCCTCGGCGACAGCCCCGCGATGCGGGCGGTGCACGAATTCATCGCCCGCGCCGCGCGCTTCGAGGGTCTCGCCGCGGGCGACCACCCGACCGTCCTCCTCCTCGGCGAGACCGGCACGGGGAAGGACCTGGTCGCGCGCATCCTGCACGCCCGCAGCACGCTCGCGCGCGAGGCGTTCATCGCGCTCGACTGCACCGCGCTGCCCCGGAACCTGATCGAGGCCGAGGTCTTCGGGTACGAGCGCGGCGCCTTCACGGACGCGAAGAGCGGCAAGCGTGGTCTCTTCGAGGTGGCCGCCGGCGGGACGATCCTCCTCGACGAGATCGGCGAGCTCGACCTCGAGGCGCAGGGCAAGCTTTTGCGCGCGATCGAGGAGAAGATCGTCCGCCGCGTCGGCGGCATCGCCGACTGCCGGGTCGACGTGCGCGTGATCGCGGCGACCAACCGGGACCTGGCGCGCCTCGCGAACGAGGGACGCTTCCGGCTGGATCTACTCTATCGCCTGAACGTGCTCACCCTGACGCTGCCGCCCCTCCGCGAGCGCGGTGCGGACGTCCGTCTCCTCGCGCGTCACTTCCTCGCGGCATGCGCGCGCAAGTACGACCGCCCCGCCCGGCAGCTCACGCCGGCGGCAGAGGAGGCGCTCGCGGCCTGCCGCTGGGTCGGCAACGTCCGCGAGCTCGCCCACGTGATCGAGCGGGCCATGCTCCTCGTCGAGGGTGACACGATCGACGCCTGGCAGCTCGGCCTCGAGTCGCACTCGCCCACAGCGGCCGCCGACGGACCGGCGGCCGAGGGCGGCACGCTCGACGCCGTCGAGCGTCAGCTCATGCGCGAGGCACTCGAAGCGAGCGGGTGGAACGTCTCGGACGCGGCGCGCCGGCTCGGCGTGACCCGCGAGGTGCTGCGCTACCGCATGCGCAAGCACGGCCTCGCGCCGCCCGGCCGGTAACCGGTTCCTGCTCGCCCGACGCTACGAACGAACGACCTTCCGCCTCGGGCCCTCGACCGCCTCCTCGCGGTTCGCGTCCATCAGCGCGCGCAGCGTACGTTCCATCGCCGCCAGCTCCATCGCCATGGTGATCAGCTCGTCGAGTGCGCCGGCACCGTGCTCGTCGGGCTCCAGATCGGCACGGCAGATCGCCGCCAGGTGCTGCGCGGTCCGGAGCAGCGCATCGGAGGCGCGCTTCAGGTGGACGGTGAACTCGGTGAACGTTTCGCGGTCCGCGATCACGCGCTGCGCCCTCCCTGCAGGACGACGTAGCGGGCCTGATCACGGCGTGGACGGCGCACGGTCCGGCCCCCGCTCGTTACGGCGAGCTTCACGCGCGTGTCCGACTCGAGGCCGAGCGCAGGGCCGAGCAGGAGGCGACGGATGCGCGAGGCTTCGAAGCCGAGCGCCTCGCACACGTTGTGGAAGGAGAAGGGCGAGCGCGTGTCGCGGCTGAGGATCCAGCGGACGGCGTTCTGACGCGAGCGTCGCTCGCGGTGGCCGGCGAACCCCACCACGCAGCGAACCGCATCGATCAGGACGGCGGCCCGGAGTGCACGCTCCCGGGCCAGCTGTTCCGCCGTCAGGCTCCGTTCCGAACGTCCCTCGTGCGTCACGCGCGGGTGCTGAGCAAGTCTCGGGCCGTGACGGACGACCCGTCGCGACGGATGCAAACCCGGAAGTGATGGGTGAAATGCACCAGTACTGGTTTATAAGAACCACCGCGATGACCTACTGCCGCATCGCGCCAGGGCACCCGATCCACGGGCCGTATCACGACCGCGAGTACGGCTTCCCGGTGGCCGACGACGCCGCGCTCTTCGAGCGCCTGGTGCTCGAGATCAACCAGGCCGGGCTCTCGTGGTTGACGATCCTGCGCAAGCGCCCGGCGTTCGTCGCTGCGTACGAGGGATTCGACCTCGACCGGGTCGCCGGCTACGGCGCGCGCGATCGCGCCCGGCTTCTCCGCGACTCCGGCATCGTCCGCAACCGGCTCAAGATCGACGCGGCGGTCGAGAACGCCCGTCGCCTGGTGGCCATCCGGGCCGAGTTCGGCTCCTTCGCCGCCTGGCTCGACCACCATCACCCGCGCACCCGGCCCGCGTGGGTCGAGCTCTTCCGCCGCACCTTCCGCTTCACCGGCGGCGAGATCACCGGAGAGTTCCTCCTGAGCACCGGGTACCTGCCCGGCGCGCACGTCCCCTCGTGCCCGGTCTTCGAGCGGATCGCGCGGCGCCGCCCTCCTTGGATGCGCGTCCGTCGTGTCGGTTGACCGCGCCCGGCCTCCCCGCTACGCGACCCGGATGGCGAAGCTCAAGCTCGTTCGGGGTGGCGCGCCCCGCTATACGCTCGTGTACGGCATGCGGCTCTTCCCGGCCGGCGAGGTGAGCCTGCTCTCGGCCGGGCGGGTCGGCTTCGCGCGCGGCGAGGAAGCGCGCGTCACCCTACACGTCATCGAGGGAACGCGTTCCCAGGTGGAGAAGCAGCTCCTGACGAGCGTCGACGCGTTCTTCGAGCTGCACGGAAAGGACGAGCCGGGGTCCTAGCCCGCGTCGCTCAGCGATCGCGCGGCCGTTCCGCCCAGGTCCGGCCGCCCCGCGTCCAGTCGGGGCCGGTCCCCCAGTTCCACCGCGTCTTCTTCCGGGGGTGCTCCGGGTCGATCGTGCGGCACGCCTCCTCGTACTCGCGCATGGCGACCTCGCGCTGCTTGACCGCCCAGTAGTCCTCCTCGCTCCTCCACTTCCCCCCGCCGGCGTATTCGAGGATCGAGACACCCGGAAAGTCGATCGTTCCGCGGCCGCCGGGATGATCGCGCCGGTTCTGCATGTAGAAGACGACCCGTCCGCTCTC
>JACXTT010012450.1_pt1 | contig 11293 bp, 7 predicted proteins | sample 9270951 | NCBI WGS metagenome assembly JACXTT01 (sample SAMN15532306, study PRJNA645909) | rock metagenome | isolation source: weathered quartz diorite | place: Puerto Rico | collected 2017-06-21 | reverse complement strand
CCCGATCGAATCCTGGGTCGGAACGATGAGCGGCAGGTTAATATAGCCGATATTGAGCGGCTGGCCGTCCAAATATTCCGCGCTCTGGTTCCCAAAGGAGCCGCCCGCTTGAAAATTGCCGAAGTCGAAGGGGTTCTTGCCGACGGGCGTCCCATAGGAGTTTCCCTGCGGAACCACGGAGGGAGCGACGAAGGCGAGATTAAAAATGTTGCGCCCGTTCAGGGGCAACTCCGTGGCCTCGCGCTCGTCGACAATTTGGCCGAGCGAGGAGGTTTCCGGCTGAAGTAGAGGAGTCTCGCCGGAAACTTCGACCGACTGTGTCACTTCACCCACCTGCATAGTCAGATCGATACGAGATGTCTGCTGCACTTCGACCACGATATCGGTGCGCGTCGTGCGCTTGAAACCCGTTTTCTCGGCGTCAAGCTTGTACTTGCCGGCAAACAGGTTCACGAACGAGTAGAGGCCGTCGCTCCCTGTTGATTGGGTTCGCTTTTCCGAAGTGCCGAGATTGGTCAGCGTCACTTGCGCGTCCGCGACCGCACCACCCGAGGGATCCGTGACAGACCCGGTGACCGTACCATAAGTTGATTGAGCCCATAGCGGTTGGCTGATGATCATGCCGCAGCCGACAAAGAATGAAACCCCCAACGCAAACACTACAAGACATTGAAGACTTAAGTTTTTCATGATCCGCGCTCCTAAACCCAAGCCAATTTTGACGAGTACTGGGACCTCGCCGGCGAAAACACACGCTCACCCTGCTCCGCCGCCGGAGCCTTTTTCTGCGCACAACCCTCGACACTATTCGGGATTTACCCATTGTTACGAAACCGAGAGGAGATATGTACCAGCCTGAGGTTGCGGCAGAAAAAGAAAGCGAAAACGAAGAAATGAATACGGGCCCGGGACAAGGCCCTGCGTCGATAATCTAACGATAGAATTCTACTGTAGACTTTCAGGCTCTAGGGATGATTTACTTCGTTCCGGAGGAGAGCGTAAAGGAACGGTTTGGTAGTGGGTTTCTGGCTTCCACCACGTGGCTCGACCGTGACAAACACCGCATCAATTTCCGCAAGTTGTTTGGGATCGTCGAAGCGCATCATCCAGCGGCGATTGGTTTCGTTGTCCATGTATAAAATGCCTAAATTCAAGGGCAGCGCCTGCTCTCCTTGCGCCATATCCTTCTGACCCCACACCTGAAACGTCTTGGCATTCACAACGCTAGGTTGCCGATCGAGATCGAACGCATAAAAGATGAGAGACTTACCCTGTGTGTAGAAGACCCGGCCGAAGGGTTTCTTCGTGCGGCTGCCGCTATCAACATCAAAAACATCTGCAATATAAAGTTTTCTCGCACCCATCAGTTCACGGATGTCCCGGTCGGAAGCGAGATACTGTTCCGAGTCTTTGAGCCTGCGTTCTTGATCCCGGTTAGTGGCTGTGAGTTCGTCAATTCTCGCTTCAAGCGCAGTGGTTCTCAGGAATACTCTTTCGCGTTCGGCTCGAAGGCTTGCGAGTTCGGTCCTAACATTCTGATAGGTCTGGTTGGCCTCTTGAAGCTGGGCGTTGAGAGCGTCGCGTTTTTGCGAGATCTCCTGTGACTTTTCTTCTAACTGGGTGTTGGCTGCTATGATTCCGTTCAAATGCTCTTCAGTCTCACGCAATGCCGCTCGTAATCTCGCAAGCTCTCGTTCCTTCTGTGAGCTTTGTTCCTGCAATTGCGCGAGCCTTGCAGCCTGGGCCGCGAGCACTTCGTCCGCCGATTTTTTTTGGACCGCGAGCTTCTGCAAAGGCTCATCGGGAGACACCACGGCCGGGCTGACAGCGCCCTGAGCTCGAGCCCCCAGGCGATAAGCCTGGAACACGACTGTGACTACAAGGCATGCCGCGAGTGCGGCTTGTGCAAAGGAATTGGCGACGACTCGGCGCAAGACAGAAGGCGATGAGACGATCCGTGGGCCATTCCGCTCGAGAACAGTCCGTCGGTCTGCCCGCACGCGAGCGACCAATTTCTTGAGGCATGCTTCCCTGTCCCAGCTTCCCTGCCATGACCGGTCAATGTAAGATTCCGCGATTGAGGGAATTCCCTGAGTCGCCAGAATGTGGTATTGGAGAGCGACCTCGCGGCACTCCTCGCAATGCTCCAAATGCGAATTCAACTCCGACCACTCAACCGGAGTCAGCGTGCCGGAGGTGGCCAGAGCATTGAGCTCCTTGAATTTTTCGTGGTATTCACTACCCTGCTGGCCGTCTAGCATTGTTTAGTTCCCCGAAGCCTCTGGACAAAGGCGCTTTTTCTTAGCCGCTCCAGACCACGATAGAAATAGTGGCGGCTGTTCCCCAATGGCTGATTGAGCTTTTCGCTGATCTCGCACAAATCCAATCCTTCGAAATAAAACAATTCAAGCGTCAAGCGTTGCATTTCGGGAAGCTGCTCAAAAGCTCTCCTAAGCTGCACGCGATTGAGCTTGGCGCCGATCTCACGGTCCAGATCCGTCTCTCCCACTAAAGTATCGCCGAGACCGCCGATGTCTGTACCAGTGTAAAAGCCCCTGCGCGCCAGGTACGACTTCCTGTCCAGGGCCCGATGAAGCGCGATTTGAATGATCCAATTCTTCGCGCTTCCCTTTGAACCGTCAAAAAGCATCGATTTCTTATACACGTAGAAAAATGCATCCTGGACTACATCCTCGGCCTCGCCGCTGTCGCGGACGATGCCTCTTGCAATGGCGAGCACAAGGCGGCAATAGCGGCCAAAGAGAATCTCCAAGGCGGCGGAATCATTTGACTGCAGACGAGCCATCACCTCTTCATCGCTCGGAAAGTGGTCTCCGGCAACCTTGGTCACCGGAGCAGAAAGTTCCTGGCTCCGGCCCCAAGCGATGGGAAATGTGAGCGCGCGCCCCTGCGGCGGAGAACTCATGCGTAGCTCTCAATTCCGCAGCATAACGCTGCACCTTCAGTGAGACACCCCGTGCACCGGCGCTTCCCCAGGCAAGCTCCGATGCTTTTCGAACCATACACCATTTGCTATGCGAATGAGAAGATTTTTCGATGCCAGCCATAAGTCTTAGTTCTTCAAGAAATTTTCACTCGTCCTGGTACAAAAACCTAATACCGCGCGTAGTTATTTTCCAAAAAAACTTCAATTGTTTCGAACATCACACCCTAGAAGATGAACTTCAATCCGAATTGAACCAGCCGCGGATTTGTCCCCGGGGCCGTGCTGGTTACGACCCCGAAGTTCTTATTGTTGGCGCTACAGCAAACTGTGTTTGGCGGGGCGAACTGTGTTCGATTGAAGACGTTGAAGAATTCCGTTCGAAACTCGAGTTCGAGTCTGTCGTTGGCTGCAAATCTTGTTCTCTTGAATAGGGAGAAGTCAAAATTATCCACTCCCTGCGAGCGCAGCCGTGGATCCACGCGCGGCTCATTTCCGAAAGTGAAATCAGGTGGCGCACTAAAACAGATGGGGTTGAACCATCGCGCTGCGTTTAAATCATTCGGATCCCCGAGCTTAGCTGTAGCGGCACCGGGCACCGACGTACGGCAGCCGGACACCAGATTCGGACGGGAACCCCCGCCAAAAAGTGTGGTGCCGTTGAGCTGTCCGTTCGTAAATACCAGTGGGAATCCTCGCTGGAATATGGTGACTCCGTCAACGCCCCATCCTCCTACAATCTTTTCTGCCGCATCACCAATTCCCGAGACAAACTTTTTACCCTTGCCGAACGGAAGATCGAGGACGTAGCTTACCACCAAACGCTGGGGAATATCCTGCGAGGAGAGAGACCGTTCTCCGCGCAGATTGTTGTTATTTTGAATCCCCCCGACGCCTGTCTCCAGCCACGAAGTCAGCGTGTCGGTGTTGCTGATGAGCTTCGAATTGGTGTAAGCGACCAGCAGCGACCCGGCGCCCGCGAACCGTCTCTGTACTGTGAGCTGAAACGAATGATAGATGCTGTCGTACGACCCTTGGCCGGCGAGCTGCACGCTCGTGTACTGGGGGTAAGGACGAAGGAGCTGTCCCTTGGTCGTTGTCGACCCGGTGAGCGCAAGCGCCTGGCCGTTGATGAAGAACGGATTTGGCGTGGATTGCACGATGGTGACGTTTTGTCTGGGATTTGGGAGTGTAAGGTCGACTTGGGCCGCTGCTTGGGCAAGCAAAGCGTCCGAGATTTGATTGATTTGCTGGGAGTATTGCTCCAGATGCGTCCCTTTAGAACCCACGTAAACCGCAGAAAGGAAGAAGTCCACAGGCAACGCGCGCTGGATGTTCAGATTCCACTGCTGGACGTAACCCGCTGGATGGTTCGCGGGATACGCCTCGGTGATCGACTGCACGATCTGGGTGAGAAATTGTTGCGTCCCTTGGGTAGCGAGACTTCGCCCGGGCGGAGCTGAAATGCCGGCTGGAAACGGAAGGGCAATTGTGTTGACCGGGTGAGTCCCATCGATTGTTCCCGAATACGTAGTAGTCGCGGCATTGACCATATCATTCAGCGGGTTGAGACCGAAGGACACGTAGTTTGGAATCCAGAAGATTCCGTAGCCGCTACGAATAACCATCTTTGTGGTAACGCCATAAGCCAATCCGACGCGGGGCGAAAAGTCAATTTTTTCCAGTGGAATGTTATTCCGGTCCCCGGAGTTCACGAGAAAAACGTCCCCCTTAAGCGGTGCCGAGCCTGCGGGGAGAAATTGCGCAAGGAAATTCGTAGCAGTTGAGTCGAAGTAAGACAGCCTGTTGAACCGCTCTGACCAGGGTCCCTGCAAATCGTAACGCAAGCCCAAGTTCAGAGTCAGCTTGTTGGTCGCATGCCAAGAATCAGCAAAATAGACCGCCCGGTAAATCTGCTGTCCCGCCGTGAAAGCTGGAACGACAGCTTGAGCAAAGAAATGGTTCACAAAGTTGTTGAAATTGTCCGCATACCCGAGCAAGAAATCGGCAAAAGAGAAGCCGGTCCCGGAGACCCCTGGCAGACTGGTGAAGCATGCTTGGCCAGGAGCGCAGAAATTAAAAGCTCCGCTGGCGATGTTCGACTGCGCGTAATTGTCCCGGCCAACCTCAAACTGGGAGCCGAATTGGTATTGGTGACGCCCCCGCAGCATGGAGACGCTGGGCGAGAGGTTGTACTGGGTGTTGCGGTCTTGAATGAAGCTTTGTCCTTGGGTGCAGATTATGTTATCAGCGAAGTTCGCCACGCACGGAGTCGGTGGTGTGCGCATGACAGCGGGGACCGTCTGATTGTAACTCGCTGGCCAACCAATTTTCGTGAGGTCGAATCCAGAATTCTTCGGACTGCGGTTATAGCTGAAACGGCTGACGCTCACGTTAAAGCCAAAGATGACTGTTGGAGTGAATGTGTGAGTGTACCCAGCGGCCATGGCGCTGCTGTGGTAGTTCTCCAAGCAGCGGTCGGCACACAAGCCGCTTCCCAGCGGATCGATGGGCAGGTCCAAGATGTTCCAGTAGCTGAAACGGAGAAAAAGCCTCTGCCTGTTTTTGAGGTTGTGGTCCATGCGCCAGACTACCTGGTTTTGATCTCCACCCGTGCTGGCGACCGTAGTGAAATTATTTGTTGACGCATTCGCATTGTTTGGCGCAGGCCAGAGATTTAGGAGTTTCGCGGAGGTGGGATTGATCCGGCCGGCCGGAATGATGTTGGCTGCAAATGGCGTGGGAGTGGCCGCACTCCCCGGGCAAGCTCCCTGCGGGTTCACGCTGCCCGCGCAAGGGTCGTAAATCTGATTGATCACAACGGACTTGCCGTTAGCGTCCGTTTGGCGATCATTACAGATACCGCCAGTGAAATCTGACTTGCATATTTCAGAAAAATCGCCAGTTCTTTCCTTAGCATCTGGAACTGTGGCCGTGAACGGCTGGCCAGTCCGCAAGCGGAAGCTTTCCCAGCTGAAAAACCAAAATGTCTTGTTGCGGCCTCCGTTGCGCGAAAAGTTCAAAGGACCGCCGGCATTTGCTCCGAACTGGTTTTGCACCCAAGGCGGCCTGGATTTTCCAACAGCGTTGAGAAAGAAGTCGTTGGCATTGAAGATCTTGTTCCGAACGTATTCGTATACCTCGCCGTGCAGCGAATTCGTTCCAGATTTCGTGCTTAGGTTGGTCACTCCGCCGGAGAACTTTCCCCATTCCGGCCCCAGATTGCTGGTTTGAACCCTGAACTCCTGTATTGAATCCTGCGTCGGAATCAGGACGGGCAGGTTGATGTAACCGATGTTGAGCGGCTGGCCGTCCAGGTATTCCGCGCTCTGGTTGCCGAACGAGCCGTTTACCTGATAATTGCCCCACCCAAAAGGATTCACACCGACAGGCGTGCCGGTGGAACTGCCCTGGGGGACCACCGAGGCAACCAATTCGATCAGGTTAAAAACGTTGCGGCCGTTCAAGGGCAGTTCGTTGGCTTTCCGTTGTTCGACTACCGTGCCGATGGTCGAAGACTCGGTATCGAGCAAGGGAGCGCCTCCCTGCACAGTGACGCTTTCCGATGCAGAACCTAACTCCATTTCAAAATTGATTTCGAGTGTGTCCTGCACGTGGAGAATGACATCGGATTTGATAACGGCCTTGAATCCCAGCCTTTCGGCTTCGATGCGATACGTTCCGGGAGGCAAGTTCGTGACGTAGTAACTTCCCGTCTGGTTTGTAAAGCTTTCGAAGCGCATGCGTGTGCTCGTATTGATGACGATAATTTTGGCATCCGCGACGACTGCTTTGCTGGAGTCCGTGATTCGGCCGGTCAGCGATGCGTTCGTTGATTGCGCGCGTAGAGGAATCGGGACCGATAGTGTCGCTGCTAACGCGAGCACCATTACCGCGTTGAGGAAGGCTCGTGAACGAGAAAAAGTCGCAATGGGCAACGAAAGCCCCATCGGAAAAAATCTCGCAACCTTCGTGAGCTCACCCCAGACTGATTCCATCGTAATGCTTGTCCTATCCTATACGTATACCAGCCTTGTCAAGACAGGCTGACAATCGGGCTGCACCAGCGCGGCTTCGTTCAATCGGCGTTCCGAGAAGTCTTTGGGACAGGCCAACTGCGCCCAAATAAAACTGTGCCAGCTTAGGGGTTCACCTCGAAAAGTTGGGAACCAACAATGCCAAATACCGTGTTTAGGGATGTTTTCGGGGCCATGAAAGCTGGCCTATAGTCATAGGAAGAATCATCTTGCACGTGAATTCAGCCTACAACCAGTTAAACCATCTAACCGTAGGCCTTGGTCAGCATCGCAAGATAGTCGACGGAAATTAAAACCCATCCTTTGGAACCTAAGGGTTCTGTAGCCGCAGAGATTTTATTTGAGATAGAAAATGAGTAGAGTAGCGTCTCCCGCCAAGATCATGGCGGTTGAGAAATATGGACACACGCGGATCGTCAAGCTACGCTGGCCTCGCTGCCAAAACGGTCTTCATCACCGGTGGAGGAAGCGGTATCGGTGCGGCCTTCACTCGTGCATTTGCCCTGCAAGGGGCACGAGTGGGTTTCGTAGACATTGCGCACGAAGCGAGCCAGACACTTATCGCTAAGATTCAGAAAGAGACTGGAACAGCACCGCTCTTCGTCGCCTGCGACGTCCGCGACATCGCCGCACTGCAAACAGCTATCGAAAAAATCCGCATCAATTTGGGGGATATCGGTGTGCTCATCAATAATGCCGGGAACGACGACCGCCACCCGCTGGACCAAGTGACACCTGCGTACTGGGATGACCGCATCTCGGTGAACTTGCGGCACATGTTCTTTGCGGCGCAAGCCGTCGCGCTGCAGATGAAGCGCCTTGGTGGGGGCTCAATCATCAATCTTGGCTCGATCATCTGGCGGCTCAAGCACACGGGCCTTGCCGTATACAACGTCACCAAAGCATCCATCACCGGGTTGACCCGCGTTCTGGCTCGCGAGTTTGGCCCTTTCGGCATACGGGTCAACACGCTGTCGCCCGGGGCTGTCTGGACCGAGCGGCAAATCAAATTGTGGTATACGCCTGAGTTCGAGAAGGAAATTATGGCCGGCCAATGTTTGAAGATGCGTGTGGCTCCAGATGACATCGCGAATATGGCTCTGTTTCTCGCTTCAGATGATGCGGAAAAATGCACGGCTCAGGACTTCATCGTAGATGCAGGGTGGAGTTGAGAGAACAATGAGAACCATCAAAGGGCCAGCGATTTTTCTGGCTCAGTTTGCTGCCGATGTCCCCTCGTCCGACAGTTAGAAGGCGCTGATGCAATAATGCAGAGTCTCCGGATACGTATGCCTGAGTTTCCCGATGAACATCAAAGAAAAGTGATCCAGCATCGAGGTCAGCCGCTGGTAGTTGTCGCCGGTCCCGGATCAGGAAAGATGCGAACTCTTGTCGAGCGTGCACGCGTGATATTGGCAAGCGATTCAAAATTGAATGTTGCGTTTGTCACGTTTACGAGAACAAGTCGCCGCGATACAAAAAGGAAACTCGAGAGCGTTCTCAGTACAGACGAAGAAACCGAGGGCCAAAATTTCTTATCGGTATCAACGCTTCCTGGATTGCCAAAAGCATCGTTCATAAGGCGCCCTCGCTGGTTGGACTCGACCGCAGTTTTTGTGTCCTTGTACCAGAGATAGAGCTTCCATACGGACTTAGGAGACCCAGAAGATTTAATAGATGTTCTCGTAAACCATGCAATGGCATATAGTTATGCCTAACTTGAAGACTTTCGGGGATTTGCCAAATTTCTGCATAATAGAATCCGGCTTACAGGCCCGTCCGCCAATTCTCTTCGTCCAGTCCTGCAGGCGATGGTTCGGTTTTTTCAAACCCCGCACTCTCCCGAGAAATGATTTTGAATGCTGCAACTCCGCCCGATCTGGAGAGTCCGTTAAGAGCTATGCCCGGCGCACTGGAGCACGCCAAGGTAGGCGCTCCAGGGGCCCACGGCTTCCCGGTATTGGTGGGCCATGACCCTGGAGATTTGGTGCAGATGCGTCAGGTCATGAGCGGCCCAGGTGGCAAGCCGCTCTGACAGAGTAACTATTCCGAGGGCCGGATGAAGTCCACGGCGCTCGAGGTCCTCTGGCCGCAGATGCAAGGCGCGCAGCTCTTCCAGGCTTTCCGAGCGCACACGCGCGAATTCATCGAGTAACTGCGCGAGGGATTTGCCTTGCATTTCCCGTACGTGCCCACCGCGATCAAAGGGCTCAAATGCACGGGTCTCGCCAAATTGCAGCACGATCCTGGCCCGCGGCATCCAGTCTGTGCGTTCGCCGTAGATCAGATGACCGACGATTTCGAAAGCGCTCCAGGTGTTTTCGCCTTCCTTGCGAAGCGTCCAGGCTTCCGGCAGATCACGCAGTAAAGCATCGAGAGCAGCGGGGGTACGAGCGAGAAGCGAAATTGTGTGCTGTAGGTTATGTTCCATCGTGTGCCATTCGTAGACAGGGATTTTCCGGAGATTCCAATTGTAGCTGTTCTGTTTTCACATGCATCGTATCCGGGGCATGCGACTTACGCGATTACACGGCCATATTGGCACGGCCCAACCTCTCATGAGATCCTCTTGAGAAACGCGTTTGACGCGCGTCCCATAAATATGGGAGGATGAAATTCGATGAAAACGACGCTGGAAATTCCCGACAGGACCTTTCGCCGCGCGAAATCGAAAGCGGCCGAACGAGGCATACCGCTGCGACAGTTTGTCACAGAGGCAGTCGAGGATAAATTGAAGACGGCTCGCCAGGAGGGCCAAAAACCGTGGATGAGGCACATGGGCAAGCTGAAGGACCTGCACAAGGAGACCGCGCGGATCAACAAAGCAATCGAAGAAGCGTTCGAAGAGGTTGACCCGGAGATTTGGGCCCCGGAGAAAAACGATTGATCCTGGACACAAACGCACTGTCCGCCGCTGCCGAGGGGCATGCCGGTGTAATGGCGATCCTGGCCGGCGTTCAGCAGTTAGCACTTCCGGTGGTGGTCATAGGGGAATTTCGCTATGGAATTGCGCAATCGCGCCACAGAACGAGGTATCGGCGCTGGCTGGACGAATTGATCATCGACTGCACCGTGCTGGACATCACCGAGCAGACTACGCATCACTATGCGGCCATCAACGTGGAGCTTAGACGCGCCGGAAAGCCGATTCCCACCAATGATCTTTGGATTGCGGCTCTCTGCCGGCAATATGGACTTCCGCTTCTTAGCCGAGACCGGCACTTCGATGCAGTGGCTGGAATCCAACAGCTCGTTTGGTGAGGCAAGCGGTTAGTGATATTTCGAAGCGTACGTCTCGCAAAAGTATTCTCCATCGGCCGAATTGAGCGGCGGAGGATGACTTGGCGGGAGGGATTGTGCGATTCTGCTGGGCCACGGAGAGCGAGAGGCCGAGTGCGATGCTGAAAAAGTTCAAGGAATTGACGGAAAAAGAGATTCTGGCGATTGCCATCGCCGCGGAAGAGGAGGACGGGCGGATTTACGGGGAATTTGCCGATGCGCTGCGGGAAGACTATCCCTCGACCGCGGAAATGTTTGAAGGAATGCGCGCCGAAGAAGCAGTGCACCGGGACCGGCTGACGGAAATGTTCCGCCAGCGGTTTGGCGAGCACATCCCGCTGATCCGGCGGGAAAACGTGAAGGGGTTCCTGCAAAGAAAGCCGGTGTGGCTGATGCGGCCGCTGGGCGTGAAAGTGGCGCGGAAGCAAGCGGAAGTAATGGAGCTGGAGGCCCAGCGATTTTATCACCGGGCGGCGAGCCGGACGGGAGATGTCTCGACCCGAGAACTATTGAACAAGCTGGCGGACGAAGAGCGAAAGCACACGCAGACGGCAAGCGAACTCGAGGAGAAACACCTGACGACCAGCGCGAAGGCGCAGGAAGAAGAATCACACCGCAAGCTGTTTTTGCTGCAAGTGGTGCAGCCGGGGCTAGCGGGATTGATGGATGGATCGGTGTCGACGCTGGCGCCGATTTTTGCGGCGGCATTCGCGTCGCAAAAGAGCTGGGAAGCGTTCCTGGTGGGACTGGCAGCGTCGATTGGCGCGGGCATCTCGATGGCTTTTTCGGAAGGGCTTTCCGATGACGGATCGCTGACGGGGCGCGGGTCGCCGTGGCTGCGCGGCGGAGTCACGGGATTGATGACCACGGCGGGCGGCATCGGGCACACACTGCCGTTCCTGATTCACGATTTTCGCGCGGCGATGCTGGTGGCGGTGATCGTGGTGGCGGTCGAGCTGGGCGTCATCAGTTATGTGCGGCACCGTTACATGGATACACCATTTTTGCAGGCGGCGTTTCAGGTGATTGTGGG
>JACXTT010012449.1_pt1 | contig 11294 bp, 5 predicted proteins | sample 9270951 | NCBI WGS metagenome assembly JACXTT01 (sample SAMN15532306, study PRJNA645909) | rock metagenome | isolation source: weathered quartz diorite | place: Puerto Rico | collected 2017-06-21 | reverse complement strand
GGTTTGCGCGAGACGGATGGGCCGGCGGGGACCGCGGGGGCCGCGGGGGCCGCGCGTGGGGCGCGCGACACGGGCAATTCCGCCCGACGCGCCGGCGGGGTGGGCTCGACGATGCGCTTGGCCGGTGGCGACTCACGCTCAATCAAATCCGCGTCGTCGTTCTCGGCGTCGCGGGACGGCACGGGACCATTGGTCTCGGGCCCATCGTCCGCGCCGTAGTCGTTGGGATCGAATCCGGCGAGCGACAATGAGGACGCAGTGGGCTTCTGCGTCCCGTGGGGCGTGGGCATGGACGGCGCCTGGGGTGCCTGAAGCGCCGTATTCACAGCTTCGGTTTCCTCCTCTTCGATGGTGGGCTCCTCGGCCTCTTGGTCCTCGACCGCCAGCTCCTCGGGCTGCTCTTCCTCGGCGTCCTGCGACTCCTGCTCTTCGTCCTCTGCCGGAATCTCGATCGCTTCGGCCTCGACATCGTCGACGTCGGCCGCGGGCAGCGAGGCCTCGAGGCGGCCGAAGCCGTGGACCACCGACACGGGCGCGGCCGGCTCCGCCGTCGCGCCGGTCTCCTCGTCCTCGCTCTCCGACATCGGGGGCGAGTGGGAAATGCCCAGCGCCTCGATCTCGCCCGGCTGCGGCGCCTTCCACGTCATGACCGGCGCTCTCTCCGCGTCCGCCGGGGCGTCGGACCCCGCGGCGCGCACCGCGCCGCCACGCGGCGGCGTCGGTAGGCGGAGCTGCGCGATGTGACTGCGACAACGTTTGACGTCGGCCGCCTGGCCCGCGCGCTCGTAGCGCTCGGCGGCCTCCGACCAGGCATTGCCGGCCGCTTCCTTGTCACCCTCGATGAGCTCGATCTCGCCCAGCCGCTCGTACAGGCGAGCCGAGTCGGGAGTCACCGCGATCGCCTGCTTGAGCGCGGTCCGGGCCTCGTCGGTTCGGTTGTTCCGGACGAGCACGTCGGCGAGCTGCTGGTAGGCGATGCTGGCCTCGGTCGTGAGCCCGTCGAGCGAGTAGAGCTGAGCGAGTGAGCGGGCGACGTCGATGGGCGCGAGCGACAAGCGCGACATCTTCTTGCAGACCGCGATGCCGTTCTTGTAGAGCCCCGACTTCGAGTAGCCTTGGATGGCTTCGAGATAGCGCTTCTGCGCGTCGGGGGCCTGACCCATTTTGTAGAGCAGGTCGGCGAGCAGCACGCAGTAGTAGGGGTCGGGATCCCCGATGGCCACGAGCTTCTCGTACTCGGCGAGAGCCCCGTTCAGATCGCCGTTGAGAATACAGCGCTGCGCGCGGCGCTTGATCTCGATCGCCTTTTCCAATGAAACCATCTCCCGGAGGCCGGATGAAACGCCGGCCGGGCCCATCCGTGCGTCAGGCGGTGAGGATCGACTGCACCGCCTCCCGGCACCGCGCCGAGCCCACGGGCACGGACGCCGCAAGTCGTTGCAGGCGCTTGTGGACGTCCTCTTTATCGGCCCCTTCCGGAAGTGACTTCAGGTTGATTTGGACGTTGAGCAGCGCCCCGTCAGCGCTTGCAGCCGCGAGCAGGCCGGCGACCCCCGCGTCGGTCACGGCATTGGAGTTGCCTAGGCGCGCCGCCGTCGCCGCCAGCTCGAGCACCTCGAGGCAGGCCTCGGCCGTCTCGAGCGGGACGCGCGTCGCTTCGAGTGTCGCCTCCGCCAAGGCCGCGTCGCGGGCCGCGACCTCATCGGGCGTCGCGGTCGGACGCCGGCGGGCGCGGAGCACCGTCTCGAACGCCTCGCTGTCCCGCCGCGACAACGCCAGCAGGCGGGCGCGCAGCGCCGCGGCGTCGCGCTTGAGCCGCTGCATCGTCTGCTCCGCCGCGGCGTAGGCCTTCCGCCCCAGGGTGAGATTCGCGACCATCGTCGTGAGGCACGCGGCGAGCGCGCCGGTGAACGCCGCAACGGTGCCGCCCCCCGGCGTTGGAGTCGCCGCCGCAACCGCATCGAGGAACGTCGAGATCGGGACCGCTTCGCTGAGCGGCGGATGCTTGAGGCGCAGCTCGAGCACCTGATCGCGGCGGAAGCCCTCGAGCTGGAGCGCGTGCTCCGCGGCGTCGAGCATCGCCGACTGTGGGATCAGGCCGACCACCTCGCAGCCCGCGATCGCGGCTCCGTGCCGAGCCGCCTCGCCGCGCACGAGCTGCAGCACGCGATGGATGGGCGTGGCCTCGGTGTTTACGAGATTCATGCTGACCTGAGACCTGCGGCCGTCCTCGATCGCGAACCCGAGCGCGCGCACGTTCTTGAGGCCGCCCGACTGCTCGCGCACCGCCGCCGCGACCGCCTTCGCGATGCGCACGTCGCGGGTGTTCAGATTGGCGTTGAACGCGACGAGGAAACGCCTCGCCCCCACGGCGGTCGCGCCCGCCGTGGGATGGATCCGGGGTGGCCCGAAGTCGGGCGCGCGATCGGGATCGCGGCCGATCGCGTCCCGCAGCCCCTCGAACTGACCGCGGCGTACGTCGGCCAGGCTCACGCGGTCCGGCCGCGCCGCCGCCGCTTCGTACAGGAACACCGGGATGCCGAGCTCGTCGCCGATGCGGCGCCCGCTGCGCCGCGCCAGCTCGGCGCAATCGTCCAGCGTCACGCCCTCGACCGGCACGAACGGCACGACGTCCGCCGCGCCCATGCGCGGGTGCTGGCCCGTGTGGTGATTCAAGTCGATGCGATCGCGCGCACACGCCACCGCCCGAACGGCCGCCTCGACGACCGCCTCGGGCTCGCCCGCGAACGTGATCACCGAACGATTGTGGTCGGCGTCCATCTCTGCGTCGAGGAACACGACGCCGGGGACGTTCGCGAACGACTGGACGAGCGCGTCGACGACGTCACGCCGCCGGCCCTCCGAGAAATTCGGCACGCACTCGACGATGTGATTCATCGCGGCCCCTCGCCCCTCCCGTGCGCGTCACGGCAACCCGCGCGCGTCACGGCCACACCCGGCGCTCGAGCGTCGGCAACGCGAGATCCGCGCCGCGCATGAACACGACGTCGGGCCGCACCGCCGGCATCCAGTACGGCAGCTCCTCGAGCGCCTCGCACTCCCACACCACGGCGTCGCCCCATGCCCCGGGATTCAAGTGCCCGACCTCGCGCTCCGCGCCCAGCGCCTTCGCCGCGTTCCAGGTGGTCGCCAGCAGGATCTCGTCGGCTGTGAAGCGACACAGGCGCGCCGCCAGCGCCGCGCATTCGAGCAGGGACTGCGCCGGCGACGATCCGGGATTGAAGTCGGTGGCGATCGCGAAGCGCGCGCCGCTCCGGCGCACCATCGCCGCGTCCGGCAGGCCCAGTCCCAGCGTCAGCGCCGCCCCCGGCAGCAGCACGCCCACGGTGCCCGCCGCCGCCAGCCCGCGCCAATCCTCCTCCGTCGCCGATTCGAGATGGTCCGCGGACAGCGCCCCGAGCTCGGCGGCGAGACGCGCGCCGCCGCATCGGGTGAGCTGCTCGGCGTGCAGCTTGATCGCGAACCCGAGCTCGCGGGCGCGCGTCAGCAGCCGCCGGCATTCCTCGACCGTGAATCCCACCTCGTCGCAGAACGCGTCGACCGCCGTCGCCAGCTCGCGCAAGCGGATGAGCGGCAGAACCGAGTCGCACAGCTCGTCCACGAGCGCGGAGCGGCGCCCGCGATACTCCTCCGGCAGCGCGTGGAGCAGCAGCGCCGTCGTGTGGACCCGAACCGGAACGCGCTGCCGCGCGCCGCGCACCAGCTCCAGCAACCGGAGCTCCGCCACGGGGGTGAGCCCGTAGCCGCTCTTGACCTCGACGGTGGTGCAGCCGTTCGCGCGCCAGCGCTCGAGGCGATTCGCCAGCAGCTTCTCGAGCGTGTCGGGACGCTCGTTGCGCGTCGCTTCGACCGTCGCGCGGATGCCGCCGCCGGCGGCCGCGATCGCCGCGTAGCTTTCGCCCGCGAGTCGCCGGGCGAACTCGCCGGCGCGATGGCCGGCGAAAATCATGTGCGTGTGGCAATCGACCAGGCCGGGCGTGACGAGCCGCCCGTTGGCGTTGAGCGGCCGGGCGTCGGGGTGGCGCCGCGTCAGCTCCGCGACCGGACCGATCTCGAGAACGCGGCCGTCGCGGAACACGATGGCGCCCCGCGGCAACCGCAGAACGCGCGTGCCCTCGGGATCGGGCGTCACGACCTCGGAGGTGTTGTGCAGCAGGGCGTACGCGGCCCGGCTCGCCATCGGGCGATCGATTTCCGCTCGCGGGGCTCCGGCGCTCATGCCTGCCGCTCGCTCACATCGTGATCCCGGGAAGCTTCATGCGGGTGCGTCGCGCATGCTCGACGGCGTCGGCATAACCCGCGTCCGCGTGGCGCATGACGCCCGTCCCCGGATCGTTCGTGAGCACCCGCTCGAGCCGGGCGTCGGCGTCGGCGGTGCCGTCGCACACGATCACGAGTCCCGCGTGGATCGAGTTGCCGATGCCCACGCCCCCACCGTGATGAACGCTCACCCACGAAGCACCCGAGGCCACGTTGAGCAGCGCGTTCAGGATCGGCCAGTCCGCAACGGCGTCGCTGCCGTCGCGCATCGCCTCGGTCTCGCGAAACGGCGAGGCGACGGAACCCGTGTCCAGGTGATCGCGGCCGATCACGATCGGCGCACGGACGGTACCGTCGCGCACCATGCGATTGAAGCGCAACCCGAGTCGCGCGCGTTCCCCGTAGCCGAGCCAGCAGATGCGGGCGGGCAGGCCCTGAAACGGTACGTGCTTCTCGGCCAGCGGAATCCAACGGTGCAATCGGGCGTCGTCCGGGAACTCCTCGAGGGCCGCGCGGTCCGTCGCCAGGATGTCTTCCGGATCACCCGACAGCGCGACCCAGCGAAACGGCCCCTTGCCGACGCAGAACAGCGGCCGGATGTACGCCGGCACGAACCCCGGATAGGAGAACGCGCGCGCGTGCGGGAGCCCGCCGCGCTCCGCCTCGCCGCGCAGGTTGTTGCCGTAATCGAACACCACCGTGCCGCGCTCTTGAAGCGCAAGCAGCGCCTCGACGTGCCGCACCATCGATGCGCGCGAGCGCAGCACGTACTCCTCGGGACGCGCGGAGCGGAGCTCGACCGCCTGCTCCGGCGCGAGCCCACCGGGCACGTAGCCGTTCAGCGGGTCGTGCGCCGACGTCTGGTCGGTCGCGAGGTCGGGCTTCACCCCCAGCTCCACGAGCCGCGGGTGCACGTCCGACGCGTTGCCCACGAGCCCGACGCTCAACGGTCGTCGCGCCTCGAGCGCCTCCTGCACCCAGGTGAGCGCCTCGTCGAGCGACGCCGTGAGCCGGTCGCAATAGCGGGTCGCGACGCGTCGCCGCGCCCGCGCCTCGTCGACCTCCACCGCGAGGCACACCCCGCCGTTCATCGTCACCGCGAGCGGTTGGGCGCCGCCCATGCCGCCGAGCCCAGCGGTGAGCACCAGGCGCCCCGCGAGCGAGCCGTTGAAGTGACGCGACGCGGCCTCGGCGAACGTCTCGAACGTCCCCTGCACGATGCCCTGCGAGCCGATATAGATCCACGAGCCCGCCGTCATCTGCCCGAACATCATGAGACCGCGGGCCTCGAGCTCCCAGAAGTGCTCCCACGTCGCCCAGCGCGGCACGAGCATCGAGTTCGAGATCAGCACGCGGGGCGCACCCGCATGGGTGCGGAACACGCCCACCGGCTTGCCCGATTGGACGAGCAGCGTCTCGTCCCCCTCGAGCTGGTGCAGCGTCTCGACGATTCGATCGAACGCCTCCCACGAGCGCGCGGCGCGTCCGGTGCCGCCGTAGACGATCAGGTCGTCGGGGTGCTCGGCGACGTCGGGATCCAAGTTGTTCATGAGCATCCGCATCGCCGCTTCCTGCGCCCAACCCTTGCAGGAACGTTCGGCGCCGCGCGGCGCCCGTATGCGCCGTGCCGTCGCACTCGTGCTCACGTCGCCAGCACCTCCTCGAACAGCCGGCCGGGCTCCGGCGACAGGACCCAACGCGACAACGCCTCGCACGCCTCCGAGATCGGCCGGTCGCCTTCGGGTGCGGGCACGCGTCGACGCACCGCCGCGTAGAGCTGCTCGGAGCCGAGCCCGGCCGTGAGCGGGCGGCGGAACTCGAGCGCCCGGCAACAGCACAACAGCTCGAGCGCGACGACGCGTGCCGCGTTCATGACCACCGCGCGAGCGTGACGGCCCGCGATCGGCGCCATGCTGACGTGGTCCTCGAGACCCGCCCCGGTGGGGATCGAATCGACGGTCGCGGGATGGGCGAGCACCTTGTTCTCCGACACCAGCGCGGCCGCCGTGTACTGCGCCATCATGTAACCCGACTCGACACCTGGGTCCGCCGCCAGCGCGGCGGGCAAGCCCGACTTGACGGGATCGAGCAGGCAGTCGATGCGGCGCTCGCTCAGCGACGCCACCTCCGCGACCGCGATCTTCAGCAGATCCGCCGCCATGCCGACGGGCTCCGCGTGGAACAACCCGGCGCTCAGCACCTCGTCGGTGCCCGGCAGCACGATCGGATTGTCGTTGACGCACTCGACCTCGATCGACAGTTGTCGGCCCACCCAGTCGATCCCGTCCCACGCGGCGCCGAGCACCTGCGGAGCGCAGCGAAGGCAGTACGCGTCCTGCACGCGACCGCAGTCGGCGTGCGACGCCACGAGGGCGCTGTCCTGAGCCAACGCCGTGAGCCGCCGAGCGGTCTCGAGCGCACCCGGGTAGGGACGGAGGTGCTGGACCTCGATCCGCGCGGGGCGGAAAGATCCCAGCAGCACCTCGATCGACAGCGCGGCCGCGCCGACCGCCGCCTCCCACACGCGGCAGGCGTCGGCCCACGCCAGCACCGCCAGCGCGGTCGACAGCTGCGTGCCGTTGATCAGCGACAGACCTTCCTTTGCTTCCAGCACCATCGGCTGGAGCCCGGCGCCGCGCAGCGCCAGGCCCGCCGGCATGCGCTGCGTGCCGAGCCAGGCCTCGCCCTCGCCGATGAGCACCAGCGCGAGGTGCGCCAGCGGCGCCAGGTCGCCCGAGGCTCCGACTGAGCCCTCGATCGGCACGACCGGCGTCACGTCGGCTTCCAGCAGCGCCAGCAGCCCGTCGACGATCTCCGGCCGGCATCCCGACGCGCCGCGGGCGAGCGAAGCGGCGCGCAGCAACAGCATAGCGCGCGACACCTCACGCGGCGCCGCCGCGCCCACCCCGGCGGCGTGCGAGCGCAACAAGTTGAGCTGCAGCGCCCGCACCTGGTCCGGTGGGATGCGTCGGTTCTTGAGCTCGCCGAAACCGGTCGTGACCCCGTAGACGACGTCGCCGCGCGACAGCGCGTGTTCGATCACCGCGCGCGACGCGCGCATGCCGGCGCGGGCACGCGCCCCCAGCGTGACGCGGGACGACTCGGTCCCGCCCGCACCGCGCGCCACGTCGACGACGTCGTCCAGGCTGAGCGCCCGATCTCCCAGCACGATCACGCGAGTCCCTCCCCCGACGTGGAGTCGAAGAATGCTGCGGCCCGCCGCCCCAGCTCGACCGACCCGCCGCACACGACGGGCGGCGCGGGCAGCGCCTCCAGGAACGGCGCCCGATACGAGGCGGACACGAGGCGCGGATCGCACACCACGAGCACCCCTCGGTCCGCCGCCCGACGGATCAGCCGCCCCGCGCCCTGCCGAAAGCGCAAGACGGCCTCCGGCACGGCGTCGAAGCGGAACGGATCCAGCCCTCGATCCCTCAACCGCTCGGCCCGCGCCTCGACGCGCGGGTCGTCCGGGACCGAGAAGGGCAGCTTCGCGACGACGACGATCTCGAGCTCCGTTCCCGGAAAGTCGACACCTTCCCACAGGCTCTGCACGCCGAGCAAGATCGAGCCCTGCCGCAATCGGAATCGTTCGCTGAGCTGGCTGACCGAGCCGTCCCACTCCTGCGCGAGCACGTGAGTCGACCCGTCGAGCGCGCCGAGCAGCCGCTCGCGCGCCCGTCGCAGTCGATCGTGGGCGGTGAACAGCACCAGCTGACTGCGGCCCGTCCGTCGCGCCAGCTCGGCGACGGCGTCGCTCACGACGTCTTCCTCGCGACCGCTCGTCTCGAGCACGAAGGTGCGCGTCTGTCGCGTCAGATCGAACGGCGACGGCTGCAGCGTGGTGTCGTACGGCGCGCCGTACGCCTCGCCGAGTCCGAGGCGGCCGGCCGTGAACTCGAAGTCGCCGCCCGCGGTCAGGGTCGCCGAGGTGATCACCACGCTGCGCGCGCGCTCGATGAGCCGCCGCGCGTGCTCGCCCGCCGACACCGGCACGCCGTGGAGTCGCACGCCGCCGTTCCCGGACGAGCGCCAGTAGACCCAGTCGCGCCGCGACGCCTCGCACAGCTCGAGCAGCTCCTGGCCGAGCCCACTCCACTTCGCCGATTGCTGCTCGAGCTCGGCCGACAGCTCGAGCGCCGCCTGCCCAGCCTGCGGCCCCGCCATTCGGTCGGCGTGGCGATGCAGCGCCCGCACCACGGAGCCGCAGTGCTCGAGCACCTCCTCGAGCCGCCCGAGATCCGGCCCGAGCAGCTCCGCGGCGCTGCGATAGCGGTCGCGCCGTGCGTAGGGCCGGGAGGCCGGGTCGCGCGGCTCGAGCGCCTCGAACAACCGCTCGACCGCGGCCCGCAGCTCGGGCAGTCGGGCGTGCAGCGAATCCACGTCGAGCCCGACGTCCGCTCCGGCGGGCAGCGGGGCCCGCGAGTAGGCGCGCGCGCGACCGAGGAGCCCGGAGGCGCCGCGACGCCCGCGCCCCGCGCCGAGGGCGCGCAGCAGCTCGTCGAATCGGTGGCGCGACACGCTGCGCTCGAGCTGCGACAGCACGACGTCCTCGAGCCGGTGACCCTCGTCGACGACCAGCACGTCGAAGTCCGGCAGGATCCCTTCGCTCTCCGCCGCGCGCGCGAGCAGGGCGTGGTTGACGATCAGGATGCGACCCTCGACGGCGAGCCGGCGCGCACGCACCCACGGGCACTCGCGGCCGCGCCGGCAGCTGAGCAACGTGCACGCGTCGGGATCCGTGGCGACCGCGGGTCGCAGCCGGCGAAACGCCTCGGCGTCGGGGGCCGGAAAGCGGTCGAGGTCCGCCTCCTCGTCGCGAGCCGCCCAAGCCCGCAGCGCGTCCAGCTCCTCGTGCTCGTCCTCGCCGCGCGGCGAGGCAAGATCCAGGGCGCGAGGGCACAGATAGTTCTGCTTGCCCTTGAGCCGCACGCAGGCGACCGCCACGCCGATCGTGCGCTGCACCGCGGGCAGATCGCGCTCGAACAACTGATCCTGGAGGCCCTTCGTACCCGTGGCCACGACGACCCGGCGCCCCGACCGCGCGGCGTCGATCACCGCCGGAAGCAGGTACGCCAGCGACTTCCCGAGGCCGGTGGGGGCCTCGGCCAGCAGCACCCCACCGCGCTCGATCACGCTCGCCACCTCCGCCGCAAGCGCGCGCTGACCCGGCCGGTCCTCGAACGCCGGCCACGCGGCCGCGAACGGGCCGTCCGGGCCGAGCAGGCCCAAGACCTCGTCCGGGAGCGGCATCGTGGCGCGTGCGTTCATCAGAAGGGTGCCAGGATCTGAATGTGGAGTTTGCCTTCGAGGGGTCCGTTGCCGGCGGCGACACCATACGTTACCGCGACCCGTCCCGCCGAGGCCGCGAGCGACAACCCGGCCCCGTAGCCGTCGCGATTGAGGAGCTGCAATCGGTCGCCGGTCGGCGTCGGCAGCCGTGTCGCGGCGATGGCGTGGTCCCAGAAGACGAACGCGTATTGCCCACCCGGGACGAACGCCCGCCATTCGAGCCGTGACAACGCGTAGCGATCGACGCGGAACGCCTCCTCATCGTAGCCGCGCAGGCTGGCGGCGCCCCCCAACGGGTAGCGATCGTAGAACGCGAGCATGCGCTCGCTGCCGATCCGGCCGACGGCGCGCGTCTCGAGCGCGAGCCCGGTGCGCACGCCGAGCGGCCGGTGCAGAGCGATCGTCAGGTCGGCGGCGCTGCTCCGCACGCTGCGGTGGTCGCCGTCCCGGAGCCCCTGACGCGTGAAGCTCTGGCTTGCCTCGATCCGCACTCGGTGACCCCGGCGCGGCGCCAGCCGGTCGTCGAGTCGCTCGTCGAGCAGCGCGAGCCGGGTGGTCTGGATCGCCGCCTCGCGCACGTCGGCGACGTCCTGCACCACGCGCTCGCCGTCGACGCCCGCCTCGAGGCGTTCGGCGCCCGACAACGACCAGTGTCCGGTGAGACCCGCGCGCGTGCGCGTGAACAGCGTATCGTGCGTCTGCTCCTCGAGCACCACCTCGACGGCGACCGGGAACCCGAGCACCAGCGGCTCGCGGTAGCGCGCGAGCGCCTGCGACACCCCGTGGCCGCTGGACTCCCACCGCACGGCCGCCGCACGCCCCGTGCCGGCGAGGTTCTCGAGCTCGATGCGTGCCAGGCCGACGACCTCGCCCGGCCCCTGCGTGCCGACGACGCCTTCGAACTGATTGTACGGGCGCTCCTCGACTCGCATGACGACCCTCGCCTGGCGGAAGTCCGCCGCGCCCTCCGGGTCCATCAGCTCGACGCGGCGGAACAGCGACAGTTGATCGACCCGTTCGCGCGCCGCCTCCGCGACCGATTCGCGGTACGGCCCGACGAGCGGTCCCGCGGCGCGCTCGAGCAGCGACGCCTGGGTCACGTGCGCGCCTTCGAAGCGCACTCCCGCGAACGCCACCTCGGGGCCCAGGCTCCCGGTCAGCGTCAGCCGCACCCCCGCCGTGTCCACGTCCCAGCCGCTCACGGCGATCTGAGCGTAGGGGTGCCCCGACTCACTCGCCACGTCGAGACTGCGTTCCATCGCCGCCGCGACGCGGGACGCCGACGCCGGCTCGCCGGCCGCGAGCCCCAGCGCCGCGACGAACGCCGCCGACTCCGGTGCCGAATACGACCGAATGCTGACGCGTGAGAAGCGGTAGGCGGGCCCCTCGGTCACGTCGACCCGGAGCCGCTCGCCCGGCTTCCCGACCCATGCCGCGGACGCACGGGCGTCGAGGTGGCCCGCGTCCTGCAGGCGCGCCACGACGCGCGTCAGCCCCTGGGCGAGCGCCGTCGAGTCGCCGGGCGCGCGCAGCGCCGGAGCGAGCAGCGACGCCACCTGCCGCTCCGACAGCTCGGTCCCGCGCAGCTCGATCTCGGCCGCGGTCGGGGGTGCATGGGCCGCGCAGGCCACAAGTGCCAGCACCAGCGACACCCGTGCCGTCCGCCGACGAGCGTGGAACGGCGCGCCTGCCACAGAACGAATGGTTCGCCGCGCGGTCAT
>JACXTT010012448.1_pt1 | contig 11294 bp, 12 predicted proteins | sample 9270951 | NCBI WGS metagenome assembly JACXTT01 (sample SAMN15532306, study PRJNA645909) | rock metagenome | isolation source: weathered quartz diorite | place: Puerto Rico | collected 2017-06-21 | reverse complement strand
TCGAGCGTGTCGGCTACTTTGAAAGCGTGAACTGGTTCCTGCTCGTTGTCGCTCTGGGCGAGCTCGCGGCGCTCTGGGGTGTAGCCGCGGGCATCCGCCGGCTCGTGCTGGGCCTCGAAGCGCGTCCCGCGTTCATTCTCGACGGGCTTTGTCTTCTCTGGCTCGTCAGTTTTGTTCTCTTCGAGATAGCGCTCTTGCCGGTGATCAGCGATCCAAGCCGCGTGCTCAGCACGTATCCCGGTCCCCTGCTGCCGGTTGCGTGCTGGCTGATGCTTCTGGCGGCGATCGCGACGCCCGTTGCACCGGCTCTGGTTGCGTTCACCTCGCGCCCGACGGACTGGTCCTGGTTCAGATGGGCCCGCGTGAGCGCGGCGATGGTGATTTTCGTCGCGTTGTCCTTGACGCTCTGGCAGCACGGTTTCCTCGGCTTCTCGGATTGGAGTTGACCCGTGAAAACGGCGACCCGCTCGGCGTTGCTCCACACCTGCCTGCACGCCGCAAAACGGTGTGGAGTGGTCGCGTCCTGCGCGATGGTGCTCGTAGGATGCAAAAGCGAGACGCCTCTTCCACCCAACGCCATGATAGTGCGCTATGAAGTGCACGGGGCGGTGGAGGACCTGCAGATTCTCACAGCGCCGGCTGATCGCAATCACTATTGCTCGACGGCCACGCTGCCCTGGGGTCACACCCCATCCGGCGCCGAGATTCCGCCGGGCCCGCCAAACTTCACGCTCGACTTCGATTTGCGGGCGGATGGCAGGAAGCCTGGCCTCTATTTCATGGCCTTCGGCTACCACCTGGGGATGACCAGCCAAACCGATCCCGCCGACGATTGGATCGAGGTGAATGCGGGCGGAAAGCAATGGGTCGCGCACGGGCTTCAACGCGATCCGTCATTCAATGCCACCTTTACGTTCAGCGACGACGGCCAGAGCGGCAGTTTCATCGCGCACGGACTTCACCCGGGCCCGCTTGAAGCACCCGTCGATATGAAATCCAGCGTACAGGTCAGCGGCACCTGGACGTGCGCCTCGGTTGCGAATTGAAGTTCCCATCGCGGGGCGGACTGAGCGGCAAGCGTTCGTTCGTGGGAGCCTTCAGCCCGTAACGTGCCCCTCGTATTGCGGCAAGTCGTCAGTGATCGTGAACCACGGCGCCTTCGAGCCGACGAAGATATGCCTCGTTGGCCGGATCGAAGGATTGTCGATCAGCGTTCCCATCGCCACGTGAACATAGGCGCCGGCGCGAACCAGCGAATAGAGAAGTGAACCGCATGTGCCGCAATGAGCGTCATGTCCGGAGGCGTCGCCATAAAGCATGAGCGTGTCGGCGCCATTGCTGACGGAGAACTTCTCGCGCTCGATGCCCGCGAACGGCTTGAACGCCGAACCCGTCGTGCGCCGGCAGTTGGAGCAATGGCAATTCATCGCGTAGACGAACTCATCGGCTACGGCGTACTGAACCGCTCCGCAGAAGCATTTTCCGGTTAGCGTGCGTGATGCCATCGCCAGGTTCCTTCAAGCATGTTCGCGTCTACTCTAGCCGCCGCCACTCATAGCATCGGCGTAAACGCAGGAAGCCAGCGCCGCGACTACGTTCGGCCGCGAGGTAAGGCTTCGGCCTCGATTTTGTAGTCGAAGTCGCAATGGCTCGCGCCCTGCATGATCGTCTGCGTGCGCTTGAGCCGCAATCTCTTGTCGTAGCCCTCGCAGAAGGTGGCGTCGCGCTGGCAGGAGAGAAGATGGCCGATCTCTCCGAGGCCCATCTCGCGGTACATTTCGGCATAGCGGCAGCGCGTGACATTGAACACGTAGCTCGTCTCCGTCTGTTCCTTGACCTCGATCTCGAGGGCGTCGCCCATCGTCCAAGCTGCCTGTCGATCGATAAAGGTCCGCATAGACGTCTTGCCGCCGGTTTCGCCGGCGAGCTTTCTGCCCTGCTCGATCGCGGAATTGCGAACGGCATTCGCGATCGTCTGTTGCGCAACCTCGACGCCGTGACTGGCCTTAAGCGTGTCGTACACGTGTTTCAGGATGGAGGCTTCTATCCGGCGGCGCTCCAGCATCGGGATGACATCGGACATCGGGCAATCACCTTCACGAACGAATGAACCAAGAGTCGGATCAGTGGGTGTTGGGCTCGACCGTTTGTCAATCGCGAAGCATGGCGGAAGGCGTCACGGCCCGCCGAGGTACGGGCCATGGCTATTGGTAGCGCATGCCAGTTGGTCGCGGGCCTTTCGAATCTTGCTCTTGCATTCACGCGCCGTAGGCGCGCATGAACATCGAGACGGCGTGCACGACGTTTGTGCGGATCGCGGCGGAGCCCGGTTCCGGGATGACGTTGAGAAGCCGTTTCCTGTGAAGCGTGGTCAAGCAAAGATCCAGAAACTGCTCCGCGGCGACGGCAACGTCGGCGTCACTCCGCAACTGTCCGTTGTCCTTCGCGTGACGGAGGAATTCGGTCATGCGGCCGAGGTTCTGGCTGATGCCGGAGTTGTAGATGGCAAGGCCGATCTCGGGAAAGCGATCGGACTCCGAAACCGCAAGCCGGAACGTCGCTATGGAGTCGTCGTTCAGGACCAGCGCGAGAAAGTGCTCGCCGAAATCCGTTAGCGTCGCGCGCAGATCGCCGCCGCTCTTGATCTCGGCTTCGTTCATCATGCCCAGGATCTGGGAGCATTTCCTTTCGATGACGGCGACGAACAACTCTTCCTTGGACTTGAAGTAGTTGTAGAGCGTGCCCTTCGAGCCGCCGAGCCGGGCCGCAATCTGCGACATGGACGTGCCCGAATAGCCGTTCGCGATGAACGTCGTCTGGGCGATCGCGACGATCGCGTCGCGGCGGTCATCTCTGGCCGATTTGGCCTGCTGGGACGGTTCCAACTCCCTGGCTTCGTTTCCCATTTTTCTCATAACTGCCTAGCGTTGACTGCATGACCATACTGTACGGTCACTCTTGATTCCGGCTGGAAAACCTCCAAGTATGCACCGAGAGATGACCGTACTGTACGGTCATATAGGATCTGTGGGGAACTTTCAATGGACCGGTTCGACCTCCCCCCCGTGTCGCAGCCGGCCACCCCCACGGGAGCCAGGGTGGACGATGTTGCGCCCCTCTCCGTCGTCCGCCCTGGCCAAATTTTCACGCGTCCGTCCTCGCATCCTGTCGCGACCTCTTTCGCCCGCGTGCGGACCCAGCACGCGATGCAATACCTCCACGGCCTGAACCGGCATTGGTACAGCCACGCGGCGGTCTTCGCTCGCGATGTTGCGCATGCGGAGATCGTGTTTCCGATCGGGCGCTGCGAGCTCGATGCAAGCGCAGATTGTCTCGAGGTCAGCCTGACGGCGCCCTCCAACCACGACGCCGCGCTTCTCGAAGACCTCGTGTCCGAATCCCTGGACCGGCTCGCCTGGAGCGAAGACCTCAACTACCAGTGGATCCGGCCGGCGCCAGCCGTCGCACATGACGCGCAGGCAAACCGAAATCGCGCAACCCGGATCTTCTCGTTTCGTCCTGTCGAAGGGGTCGTTCCTCATCACAGGAGAACACCGTGAACAAGCCAGTTCGGACGGCAAGCCTTTCGCTCGCGGATGTGATCGGGCCGCTCAGCGCCGCTTCGTTCGGCGGATACGCCATCGGAATCACGCTCGTGTTTCTGCTCTGGCATCTGATGTGAGGAGGTGACGATGTCGGATGTAGCAATCGACTCTGGAAAGCCGCTGGCGTTTCTCGGCCGCATCGAAGGACTGAACCGGACCGACCGCCGCAAATCGCTGCGCAAGCGCCTGTTCGCCGGCCTCGGCGCGCTTGTCCTGTTGAGCGCGGTCGGCGCCGGCGCGCGGTGGTTCTGGCTCGGCCAGCGTTATGTCTCGACCGACGACGCCTATGTCGATGCGACCAGCGCGCAGATCACGCCCCAGGTCGACGGCACGATCGCGGCTGTTCCCGTCAACGACACGATGCATGTCAAACGCGGACAGGTGCTGATTCTGCTCGATCGCGCGGACACGGCGATCGCGTTCGCGCAGGCCGAGGCGAACTACGCGCAGGCCGTGCGGCGCGTGCATCAGCACTTTGCCAATTCCGACGAAGCCGCGGCGACGGTTCAGGCGCGCGCCTCCGACATGGAGCGCGCCACACTCGACTACAATCGTCGCGCCGCGCTCTATGCGGCCGGAGCGATCTCGGCCGAGCAGCTGAGCAATGCGCGGAATGCGCTCAGGACCGCGCGCGGCGGCCACCTCGCCGCCCAGGAGGCCCTGCAGTCGGAGCAAGCCCTCATCCACGGCGTCGATGTCGACCACAATCCGGAAGTCCTCGCGGCGAAGGCCGCGCTCGACAAGGCGAGCCTCGACCTCTCCCGCACCGCGATCCGCGCGCCGTTCGACGGCGTCGTCGCGCAGAACCGCGCGCAGATCGGTCAGCGCGTGCATGTCGGCGACGTGCTGATGAGCGTCGTTCCGATCGACCAGGCGTACGTGGACGCGAATTTCAAGGAAGGTCAGCTGACGCGCGTGCGTCCCGGCCAGGACGTCACGCTCACGTCCGACCTCTACGGCTCCGGCGTCGTGTTCCACGGCAAGGTCGATGGCCTGAGCGGCGGAACAGGTTCGGCCTTCGCGGTGATCCCCGCGCAGAACGCCACCGGCAACTGGATCAAGGTGGTGCAGCGCCTGCCCGTGCGCATCGCGCTCGAGCCTCGTGAGCTCGCCGAGCATCCGCTTCGCGTCGGGCTCTCCATGAACGCCGAGATCGACGTCGCACAATGAGCGCGGCCACGGGGACACACGCCCAAGAGTCGCAGTACCTCCACGGCGCCGCGCTATGGGGCACGATCTTGCTGCTCGCGCTTGCCAATTTCATGGCCGTGCTCGACCTCACCATCGTCAATGTCGCCGTGCCGCATATCGCAGGCTCGCTCGCCGTGTCGCCGAACCAGGGGACGTGGGTCATTACCTCCTACGCAGTGGCCGAGGCGATCACCGTGCCGCTCACCGGTTGGCTCGCGGCGCGCTTCGGCGCCGTGCACGTGTTCGTCACCGCCGCAGTGCTGTTCGGCCTCTTCTCGATGCTGTGTGGTTTCGCGCCGACACTCTCGCTGCTGGTCGTTTTCCGCGTGCTGCAGGGTCTTTCCGGCGGTCCGCTGATGCCGATGTCCCAGACGCTGCTTCTGCGCGTAACCCCGCCGAAACACGCACAGCTCGGCCTCGGCCTGCAGACGATGACGACGATTCTCGCTCCGATCGCGGGCCCCGTCCTGGGCGGCCTTCTGACCGACTCGGTCGGCTGGCCCTGGGCGTTCTTCATCAACATTCCGATCTCGATCTTCGTCGCGTTCAGCGTCTGGCGCCTCTTGAAGTCGCGGGAGATCGCAACGATCCGCCAACCGGTCGACTATGTCGGGCTCGCGCTGCTCGTGATCTGGATCGGCGCGCTGCAGATCATGCTCGACAACGGACAGGACGCGGACTGGTTCGCTTCGTCGTTCATCGTCACGCTTGCCGTCGTCGCGACCATCGGCATCATCGCGTTTCTCATCTGGGAGCTCACCGACGAGCATCCGATCGTCGATCTGAGCGTGTTTGGCAACCGCACGTTCAGCGTGATGGCGGGCGCGATGGCGTTCACCTTCGGCGCGTTCTTCGCGACGATCGTCCTCATCCCGCTCTGGCTCCAGACCAACATGAGCTACACAGCGACGTGGGCGGGATATGTTATGGCCTTCCAGGGCGTGCTCGGCGTGGTCATGGCGCCCATTGCGGCGCTCCTCATCAGCCGGATGGACCCGCGTCTTCTCATGTCGGTCGGTCTTTCGATCCTCGCAGGCGTCACGCTGTGGCGCACGACGTTCGCGTCGAACATCACGTTCTGGCAGCTCGTCGTGCCACAGCTCCTGACCGGTCTTGGGATTCCCCTGTTCTTCGTGCCGCTGCTCGGTCTTTCGGTCGCCGCCGTGCCTGCTTCGCAAACCGCGTCGGCCGCAGGTCTCGTCAACTTCATCCGCACCATGTCGGGCGCATTCGGCACGGCGCTCGCCACGACGGCGTGGGACCAGGCAACGACGAAGGCGCATGTCGATCTCGTCGGCACCTTGCATCGGCCCGATGTCGTGCTGAACACCCTCCGAGCGTATGGGCTGTCGCCGGATCAGGCGCTCCACTCTCTCGGCAATCTCGTTCAGGGCCAGGCCGTCATGCTGGCGACGAACCAGGTGTTCTTCGCGCTCGCGCTGATCATCGCGGCGGTCGCGGCCGGCGTCTGGCTCTCGCCGAAGCCGCAGGGTCCGGTCAGCTTGAGCGCCGGCGGTCACTAGCCGCCCCCTCTCGCACTTCGCGCTAGGCACCTCCCTCCATTCGCTTCGCGAATGGGGAGGAAAGTGGCGCTGATCGTTCCTCCCCCATGCGGAGCGCAGCGGAGCATGGAGGGAGGTGTCAGCGCGCGTCCTTCAGGCGCGCTGACGGAGGGGACATCGCTCGCAAACAGCGCAATGACAAACAGTGCGCTGTTATCCTATCGTGCGGCGAATTTGAGGGGTCACTTGGATGAAGACGCTTCTTTTGCTTGGCGTCGCAGCGTGTGCCGTGTGCGCCGCGCCAGCCGTCGCCGAGGCTCAAGAGTTCTCCGCGACAGGATGTTATGTCGGCGTTCACGGCGGTTACGGATTCGGCCGCGACCGGAACGGGTTCGGGGCCGTCATCGACAATGGGAGTCCCGTGGGGTCAGGAGACCCGACCAACGCCGAGTCCGGCCCCTATCATCACAACACCGACGGCGTGGTCCTCGGCGGCCAGCTCGGCTGCAACTACGAGGTGCTGCCGAGCTGGGTTGTCGGACTCGAAGGTGAAGGATGGTGGTCCGATGTGAAGGGTGCCCGCACGATCCTTGAAGACTTCACCGATCCCGGGTCCTTCACGCGATTCAGATCCCAGAACCGCGCCGATGGCGCGATCTCCGGCAGGATCGGATTCATCCTCGAGGAGAGCCTGATCTACGCCAAAGCCGGCATCGACTGGGGCGCGTTCCGCTATGTCGAGCAGCACGACGACTTCCCGTTCACGAACAACCCTGCGTGCGCCCCTGTTTGCACCGTAACCTTCAACAAGACGCGCGCCGGTTTGCTGCTTGGCGCCGGCTGGGAATTCCAGTTCGCACCCGATTGGACCTCGAAGTTCGAGTACGACTACATCAGTTTTGGGCCGCAGAGGGTGCCGTATCCGGCGGGTGATAATGCTCCCGCGCTGCAGAGTTTCGTGGTCCACGACAACCAGAGCATCGTGAAGGTCGGGTTCAACTATCAGATCTATTAAGACCGGAATCCTGAGGCGTCTGCGATCGCCAGTTTCTGCGAACGAAGGGAGGGCCCGCGTTCCTTCGCCGAATTAACGAGATTTCTGGTACCGTCCTGCATGCGCCGCGAAGCCGGATTGGCCGCAGCCTTGATGCTGGTTGCACTCGCGATCGGTGTCCTGGTGCGGGCACTCGATCGGTTTGGCGTTCACGCTCCCCCGGCCGCTGTCATCGCTGCGGCTGTAGCGAGCGCAATCGCCGTCTTGATCGCGGCCGTTATCTGCGTCCGCATGGTCTGGACAGTGGCGCGGGACCGCGGTCAGGAAAAGCAGATGGGAATCGTGTTGATCGCAAGCGGGGTTTTTCTCTTCTGCGCGGGCGCCGTAATTCTCTACATAGAGAGCGAACGACCAAGTGCTGCACGCCTGAGCAGCGAGAACGAGCCTGTCGCGTTGCCAAACGTTCTATTGTCCTATGACGGAGACAAGCTTGTTCTCCACAATCGCGGAGATCGCGATCTCTACATGTGGGGCGACAGGTTCGGATCGCTTGCTCCCGACATTCAGTCTGAGGGGCGTCTTGTTTCCGCAGTTGGCCGGTGCGATCTGTTCCTGGAGCCGCTCAGGACGTGGGCACTCGACGCCATCGGAGAGAACGGACGCGAACTGGTGCCGCTCGACATGTATTTCACGGATCAGACGCGGCAACAGAAATTCACCGGAAAATTTGCGCTGCTGATACGGATGCACAACGGAGAAATGGCCATAGAAACTCGAACTCTGGCCATGACGAGGCAGTCTTGGTGACGGAGACAGCTGCTAGGGAGCCCGTGCTCCCGCCCCTAACGAGGATGAAACTGCCGCATATTTTGTTAGAGACCGGAAGGCCACTTTCGCGCTAGAACTGGCCACCGTGCCCGCGCGTCCCGCGGGGCTTGAGGTTTCATCCGGGTACGGTTTCCGATGGCCAATGTTGCAGTGATCGGCGCCCAATGGGGTGACGAGGGCAAGGGCAAGATCATCGACTGGCTCGCCAACCGGGCCGAGGTCGTGGTCCGGTTCCAGGGCGGCAACAATGCCGGCCACACCATCGTCGTCGGCGAAAAGGTCTACAAATTCTCGCTGCTGCCTTCGGGCGTCGTACAGGGCAAGCGGTCGATCATCGGCAACGGCGTCGTCGTCGATCCCTGGGCGCTCATCGACGAGATCGCGCGAGTCAATGCGGAAGGCCTTAACGTCACGCCGGACGTGCTGCTCGTTTCCGAAAACGCCGTTCTCGTCCTACCGATTCACCGCGAGCTCGATACGTTGCGGGAATCCTCGAACAGCGTGCAGGGCCTCGGCACCACCAAGCGCGGCATCGGCCCGGCTTATGAAGACAAAGTCGGGCGGCGCGCGCTGAGGGCGGTCGATCTCAAGGATTTCGGGTCGCTGCCGTCCAAGATCGAGCGGCTGCTTGCGCACCACAACGCGCTCCGGCGCGGCAGCGGCGCGGACGAAATCGATGCGAGCGCACTGCTGAAATCGCTGAAGGAGATTGCGCCAAAAATCCTTCCCTTCATCGGCTCTGGCTGGCGCGAGCTCCACCGCGCGCGCCGCGCCGGCAAGCGCATTCTGTTCGAGGGCGCACAAGCGGTGCTGCTCGACATAGACCACGGCACCTATCCGTTCGTAACCTCGTCCAACACCGTCGCTGGACAAGCGGCCGCCGGCGCCGGCGTCGGCCCGCGCGACATCGGCTTCGTGCTCGGCATCGTGAAGGCCTACACGACGCGCGTCGGCGAAGGTCCCTTCCCGACCGAGCTCAGCGATCACACGGGCGAGACGCTCGGCGCGCGCGGCCACGAGTTCGGCACGGTGACCGGGCGCAAGCGGCGCTGCGGCTGGTTCGATTCCGTCCTCGTGCGCCAGACGGTCGTCACCGGCGGTATCGACGGCATCGCACTCACCAAGCTCGACGTGCTCGACGGATTCTCCGAGATCAAGATCTGCACGGGATACCGCCTCGGAAAGGAAACGCTCGATCACCTGCCCGCGGATGCGAGCGAGCAGATACGTCTCACGCCGATCTATGAACAGCTCGAAGGCTGGCCGGAATCGACCAGAGGCGCGCGGCGCTGGGCCGACCTGCCCGCCAACGCCATCAAATATGTGCGCCGGATCGAGGAGCTGATCGAGGCGCCCGTGGCCCTTCTTTCCACGAGCCCGGACCGTGACGACACGATCATGGTCCGCGATCCGTACGTGGACCGGTGATCAGAAGACAGGTATCAGGGATCAGGTATCAGTGTGGTTCTCGCGTTCCTTATCCGATCCCCTGATTCCCGATACCTGATCACTGATTCCTGATCCCTGCCGCAGCGTCAGCGCGGCGGCCCTTGCCCTCTCCCCCAGTTTCCCGGCAGCATCGTGCCACACTATCCGGGAAGGGACTCTTTCTATGATCAAGACACGTTTCACCGAGATGTTCGGCGTGGAGGCGCCCATCACCTGCGGGAGCATGACCCGCGTCGGCACGGCCGAACTCATTGCTGCGGTCGCCAATGCCGGCGCGCTGGGCTTCATCACCGCGCTGACGCCGGGCTCACCCGAGAAGCTCGCGAAGGAGGTGAAGAAGTGTTACGACATGACCGACAAGCCGTTCGGCATCAACCTCACGATCCTGCCGACCATCAATCCGGTCCCCTATGACGAATACCGCCAGGTGATCTGCGAGAGCGGCGTCAAGGTGGTCGAGACCGCGGGCAACAATCCGCAGCCGCACCTGCCTTCGTTCCGCGCGGCCGGGCTTAAGGTCATCCACAAATGCACCAGCGTGCGCCATGCCCTCAAGGCGCAGACGATCGGCGTCGACGTCGTGTCGATCGACGGGCTCGAATGCGCCGGCCATCCCGGCGAGGACGATGTCGGCGGCCTGATCCTTTTTCCGGCGACCGCTGACAAGCTCAACATTCCGATCATCGCCTCAGGCGGCATCGCCGACGCTCGTGGCCTCGTCGCGGCGCTGGCGCTCGGCTGCGACGGCGTCAACATGGGCACGCGTTTCATGGCGACCAAAGAAGCGCCGATCCACCAGAAGGTCAAAGAGGCGATCGTCGCCAACGACGAGCGCGGCACCAACCTCATCTTCCGCACCATGCACAACACCGCGCGCGTGGCGAAGAATGCCGTGAGCGACGAGGTCGTGACGATCGAGCGCCGCGGCAACGCAAAGTTCGAGGACGTGAAGGAGCTCGTCGCCGGTACGCGCGGCGCGCGCGTCTACGACAGCGGCGACGTCGATGCGGGCATCTGGTCGGCCGGACAGACGCAGGGGCTCATCCACGACATCCCGACGTGCAGGGCGCTCATCGCCAACATCATGACCGAGGCGGAGCGCATCATCCGCGCACGGCTGGACAAGATGGTGGCGTGAACGGCGCCGCGTCGATGGCAAGCCACAGCCGGCCCCCTCCGCCTCGCAGGGCCGACGCGCTGCTCGGCACCTCCCTCCATTGCTTCGCAATGGGGGAGGAAAGTGATACGTCGAAGCTGCGCGCACGCGCTGCGAGATGGAGGGGCGTCGGACGCCCTGACGCGGCGCCTAGCGGCAGGGGTACAAAGACGTCATCACCGCGCTGTCGCCGCAGCGAGACTCCGGTCCGCCGGCAACCCTCTTGTCACGAGCCAGAAACTCACGATCAGCTCGAAGAGGGCCATCGGCGAATCGAACCAGTAGGCGTTCACTGTCTTGTCGAAGTCGGGAAACACCAGAAATACGAACGCGCAGACGACGCACCAGGCGGAAGCGATAACGCCGAACGCTGACAGCGCGCGCGGCAGATAGCGAGACTTGAACCACAAAAAGGCACAAACGGTTGCCGCCAATCCAAAGAACGGCAATCCCACGTAGTAGTCGTCGAATCCGGCGGCAAATTTCAGCCTCGCCAGAGTTTGCAACTGCCCTGGCTTCAGGACGCCGGAATAAGGTGAGTCCCCCAGGAGCCGGAATGCCGAAAGAAG
>JACXTT010012447.1_pt1 | contig 11294 bp, 9 predicted proteins | sample 9270951 | NCBI WGS metagenome assembly JACXTT01 (sample SAMN15532306, study PRJNA645909) | rock metagenome | isolation source: weathered quartz diorite | place: Puerto Rico | collected 2017-06-21 | reverse complement strand
GTCGCCGAATACCAGGCGCGCCGCGATGTGCTGCACAAGGGCCTGGCCGAAGCTGGCTGGGTGACGGACAAGCCCAAGGCTTCGATGTACATCTGGGCAAAGATTCCCGAAGCCTATGCCAAAATGGGCTCACTGGAATTCGCCAAGAAATTGCTGGCCGAGGCGCATGTCTCGGTGTCGCCGGGCATCGGTTTCGGCGAATACGGCGACGACCATGTGCGCTTTGCCCTGATCGAAAACGCCGAACGCACCCGCCAGGCGGTGCGCGGCATCAAGGACATGTTCCGCAAGGACGGCCTGCTCAAGTAATGTTCAGTGGTCCGCAATTCCATTCAAAAATTCAAGAACTGAAGCGATGAAACCGATCCAAGTAGGACTGCTGGGACTGGGCACGGTCGGCAGCGGCACCATCGAGGTGTTGCGCCGCAACCGCGAGGAAATCACGCGCCGTGCCGGCCGCGAAATCCTGATCACCCATGCCACCGCGCGCAATCTGGCCAAGCCGCGCGGCTTTTCGCTGGACGGCATCGAGCTGATTGCCGACGCGGATAAATTGGTTACGCATCCCGATATCGAGATCGTCTGCGAATTGATCGGCGGCGACACCACCACCAAGGATTTGGTGCTCAAGGCCATTCGTCACGGCAAGCATGTGGTCACGGCCAACAAGGCCCTGCTGGCCAAGCATGGCACCGAGATTTTTGCGGAAGCGCAAAAGCACAAGGTCATTGTCGCCTTCGAAGCCGCCGTGGCCGGCGGGGTGCCGATCATCAAGGCGCTGCGCGAGGGCCTCACCGCCAACCGCATCGAATGGATCGCCGGCATCATCAATGGCACCTCCAACTTCATCCTCTCCGAGATGCGTTCGCGCGGGGCCAGTTTTGAATCGGTGCTGAAGGAGGCACAGGCCAAGGGTTATGCGGAAGCCGATCCCACCTTTGATATCGAGGGCATCGATGCCGCGCACAAGTTGACCCTGTTGTCCTCGATCGCCTTCGGCATTCCGGTGCAGTTCGACAAGGCCTATACCGAGGGCATTTCCAAGCTCACCGACAAGGACATCCAGTACGCCGAGCAGCTGGGCTATCGCATCAAGCTGCTGGGCATCACGCGCTGGGCCAAGGAGGGCATCGAGCTGCGCGTGCATCCGACACTGATTCCGGAAAAACGCCTCATCGCCAATGTGGAAGGGGTGATGAACGCCATCCTCGTCAAAGGTGATGCGGTCGGCGCGACCATGTATTACGGCCGCGGTGCTGGCGCCGAAGCCACCGCCAGCGCAGTGGTGGCCGATCTGGTTGACGTCACGCGCATGCTGACCTCGGACCCGGAACATCGCGTGCCGCATCTGGCCTTCCAGCCGGATCAGCTGCGCGATACGCCGATCCTGCCGATGGAAAAAGTGGAAACGGCCTACTACCTGCGCATCCGCGCCTACGACCGGCCGGGCGTGATGGCCGATGTGACGCGCATCCTCGCCGACGGCAAGATTTCCATCAATGCCATGCTGCAAAAGGAAGCGGGCGAGGGTGAAGACGTGGTCGATGTGATCATCCTTACCCATCGCTGCATCGAAAAAAATGCCAATACGGCCATCGCCAAGATCGAGGCGCTGGACACGATATCGGGCAAGGTCGTGCGCATCCGACTGGAAGAATTGAACTAGGCGTAAATCGAATGAACGAGATGAACTACATTTCGACGCGCGGTGGCGATGCCGACAACCCACGATCGTTCTGCGACATCCTGCTCGAGGGCCTGGCGCCGGATGGCGGCCTCTATGTGCCGCAGTCCTACCCGGTGTATCGCGACGAGGAGCTGAACGATCTGCGCTCGCTGGATTATCCCTACCTGGCTTTCCACATCATCAGCCGCTTTGCCACCGATATTCCGCGCGATGAGCTGAAGGCGATCATCGACAAGACCTACACCGCGGCAGTGTTCGGCAACGCCGACATCACGCCGGTGAAAAAGCTCGAAGACAATCTCTACCTGCTGCAATGCTCCAACGGCCCGACCCTGGCCTTCAAGGACATTGCCATGCAGTTCCTCGGCAATCTGTTCGAGTATGTGTTGGCCCAGCGCGGCGCGGAAATCAATATCCTCGGCGCAACCTCCGGCGACACCGGCTCCAGCGCTGAATACGCCATGAAGGGCAAGCAGGGCGTGCGCGTGTTCATGCTTTCGCCCGAGGGCAAGATGTCGCCTTTCCAGGCGGCGCAGATGTTTTCCCTGCAGGACGAGAACATCATCAATATCGCGGTTCGCGGCGTGTTTGACAATTGCCAGGATCTCGTCAAAGCCGTCTCCAACGATCTGGAATTCAAGGCGCAGTACAAGATCGGCGCGGTGAATTCCATCAACTGGGGCCGCATCGTGGCTCAGGTGGTGTACTACTTCAAGGCCTACTTCGCTGTCACCCGGGACAATTCGGAAAAGGTCTCCTTCGCTGTGCCCTCGGGCAATTTCGGCAATGTGCTGGCCGGGCATATTGCACGCATGATTGGACTGGCGATCAAGCCATTGAACGTCGCCACCAATGAGAACGATGTGCTCGACGAGTTTTTCAAGACCGGCAAATATCGTCCGCGCAAATCGGCCGAGACCAAACAGACCTCCAGCCCCTCGATGGATATTTCCAAGGCCTCCAACTTCGAGCGCTTCCTGCTCGATCTGGTGTGGCGCGATCCCGCGGTGGTGCGCGAGCTGATGCGCAAGGTCGAACATGAAAACGGTTTCGAGCTCGGCCACTGCGAATACTGGACGCGCCTGCCGGCTTTCGGCTTCAGTTCCGGCCACAGCAGTCATGCCGAGCGCATGCAGATGATTCGCATGGCCTGGGAAAAATGGCAGGTCGAGATCGACACCCATACCGCCGACGGCCTCAAGGTGGCACTGGAGCATCGCGACCCGCAGCTGCCGCTGATTTGCCTCGAGACCGCCTTGCCGGCCAAGTTCGAGGCCAGCATGGTGGAAGCCCTGGGACGCAAGCCGTCGCGTCCGGCGCATCTGGCCGGCATCGAGTCCCTGCCGCAGCGCGTCGAACTGATTGATGTCGACGTCGAGGCGGTGAAGGCGAAAATCGCCGCCGTCTGTGGGCCGGCGGAGACCGTCGTCAGTCCCTTCCTGGGCTAGTTCTACAAATTCAAACTCCAGCATTGGCGCGGTTTTCAAGCCAAAAATGCTTCGCAAGGCCCGCCAATGCTAGGGTTCGGCCCTCGACTGCTCCCATTCAAGATTCCTGAAGCCCTGCCGAAATAAGGGATGACGCCGCATGGCGTGTTCGCGGCTGCGCGTTTGCATGCGCCGCCCCCTCATTCATTTCGTCTCGGAGTTTGCAATGGGCATGAAGCAAGGCTTCGCCGAACTATCCCTGCCGCTGCGTGTTGCCGGCATCGCCACACTTGCCTTGCTGGCCGTGTCGGTAACCGCGCTGGCGATCATGGTCTGGAGTACCTATGACCGCAGCCGTGCGCAAACCATCGGCTGGATCAACGACAAGCTGCGCGTCTATTCGGACACCATCGATTCCTATGACAACAGCGCGCGCCTGTCCACCGAGCGCCTCGCCGGCCTGTTCATCAACGGCTTTACCGAGCCCTTCAGCCTCGATGCCAATGGCAAGCTGCTGCACGGCAGCGCGGTGCTGAATGGCGATTTCGCCACGGTCGACAAATTCAGCCGCGACACCGGCGGCGTGGCGACGATTTTTGAGCGCAAGGGCGATGACTTCCTGCGCGTCGCCACCTCGCTGAAAAAGGAAAACGGCGATCGCGCCGTTGGCACCCAGCTCGGCCTGCAGCATCCGGCCTATGCCACGATCATGGAAGGCAAGCCCTTCGTCGGCCGCGCCACCTTGTTCGGCGTGCATTACATGAGCAAATACGAGCCGGTAAAAGACAAATCCGGAAAGGTGGTCGGCATTCTGTTCATCGGCTTCGACATGAGCCGCTTTGTCGAGCAGGTGGCGCGCTCGCTGAGCCAGACCAAGCTGTTTGAAACCGGCGGCATGTACGGCGTCGACCTGCGCCCCGCCACCGAGGGCGTGCTGTTTGGCCACAGCCTGCTGGCCGGCAAGAAATTGCCCGAGCTGGGGGAGGGCGCCAAGGCCTTTTTCGAAAAATTGCGTACCAAGACTGCGCTGGAAATTGCCGCTGCGCCCAAGACGGTTGTAAGCGATGGACCGGACGACCGCTTTGCGTTGCTGCAATTCAACAAGACCTGGAACATGATGCTAGTCGCTGAAGTCTCGGAGCGTGAGGCCATGGCGGCTTATCGCAGCAGCATTGCCGGCTTCATCGGCATCCTGCTGCTTGCCCTGCTGGTTTCGGGCACGGCGCTGTTCATTGTTTGCCGCAAACTGATTGCCAAGCCGCTGAAGCAAATGGAAAGCGCCGTGGCCACGCTGGCCAGTGGCGATTTGAGCGCCTCACTCGCCAGCGCGCGCGGCGACGAGATCGGCGATTTGATGCGCAGCCTCGATGCCATGCGCCAGCAGCTGCTGGGCACCATCGGCAGCATCAGCCAGGCGGTGACGCATATCGCCGGCGCCTCGCAGGAAATCGCGGTGGGCAATAATGATTTGAGCGCGCGTACCGAACAGCAGGCTTCGAATTTGCAGCAGACGGCGTCCTCGATGGAACAGATGACCGGCACCGTCACGCAGAATGCCGAGGCGGCACGCCAGGCCAGCGCACTGGCACTGAGCGCCTCGGAGATCGCCGGCAAGGGCGGCGTCGCGGTGGGTCAGGTGGTGACGACCATGGAGCAGATCAGTGCCGCCTCGAAAAAGATCGGCGACATCATCAGCGTCATCGACGGCATTGCCTTCCAGACCAATATCCTCGCCCTCAATGCCGCTGTCGAAGCGGCACGTGCCGGCGAACAGGGCCGCGGCTTTGCCGTGGTTGCCACCGAGGTGCGCAATCTCGCCCATCGCAGTGCCGAGGCGGCCAAGGAAATCAAGAGCCTGATCGGCAACAGCATCGACAAGGTAAACGAAGGTACGCGCCAGGTCGGCGATGCCGGCCAGACCATGGGCGAAATCGTCGCCAGTGTGCAGCGCGTGAGCGACATCATCGGCGCCATCACCGCCGCTACCCAGGAGCAAAGTACAGGCATCACCCAGGTCAACCAGGCCGTCGGCCAGCTCGACCAGATGACCCAGCAGAATGCGGCCCTCGTTGAACAATCGGCGGCCGCAGCCGAGAATCTCAAGGACCAGGCCGCCACCCTGGCCGAAGCTGTGGCGGTGTTCAAGCTTTAGGTCTCAGGCGCTGATGCGCATGGCGTCACAAAACCTCGGCGCGCAGGCCGGTGCTAAAGTGACCCGTATGCCGAACATTCCCGCGCCTATAGCTTTCCCCGGCTTAAGCTCGCCCGGCGCGTCCACCGAGGCGCCGTTGGAAATGCTCTCGGCCTGCCACGGGCGCATCGACACGCAGTGTGCGACGCTTGAGCGCCTGCTGGTTCATCTTGCCGCGTATGGCGTCGATGCCGAGGCCAGAACGGCGGCGCGAAATGTGCTGCGTTATTTCGATACTGCCGCTGTCGATCATCATGCCGATGAAGAGACCGATCTATTCCCGGCGCTGCTGGAATCAATGGCCGGATCGGATCCGGTTTGCCTGCGCGAAATGACGGCCGGCCTCATCGCCGAGCATCGTCAGCTGGAGCAGCGCTGGGCCATCGTCCGCGCGGCGCTGCAGGCAATCATTGCCGGGACGTCGGCGCAACTGGCGGCTGCGGAGGTGGCGGCGGTGCATGCGCTGGTGCAGCTGTATCGCCACCATCTCGAGCGCGAAGAGCGCGAATTATTGCCGATGGCCGCACGCTTGTTGGGCGATGCCGAACTCGCCGCCATCGGTGCCGCCATGCGTCGCCGGCGCGGCATCGGCGATGTGGATTTTGTCCAAAAGCCGGATTAGTATTGGCGCTCGAACTTCGGTCCCGGCGCGCAAGTCATCGCATTCATTCATGCATGGGGGTCATGATGTTTCTGCCAATTCCCGAGCAATCCAAATCGCGCAAGATTCATTTGCTCATCGGCGTTTTCTGCTGCGCGCTCGGACTGCTCCTGACGGCCTTCGCCAGTCCAGCCATTTACGGCCTGCTGCTGATTGCCGTCGGCGCGGTGCCGCTTTGCGCCTCTCTGTTTCTGGGCGAGGCGCGTTTTGCCAGCTATGCGCGCTGGCTGGGCCTGTTCAAGGGCTGAAGCGGCCGAGCCCTGTGCTCCCTCAGACAGCCCACTCGCGAAAGAACACCAGATAGCCGGTGGCGATGGCCAGCAGGCCGCCGAGGATAATCGAACCGAAAATGGTCAAGGCGGTGCGCTGGTCGGCGTCGTCGTCACTCGCGGAACGCGGTGGACTGTCCAGCGACAGCGGCAAGGAATGGTTGCCGGCGGAATAATCAATCGTGGCGTCCCGGCCCGAACTTTCGCGCCGCCGCTGGCGCAGGCAAAACGCCAGCACCGCGGCCATCAACAGGCAGAACAGCAGGAATATCAACAGCAGGCTGAGGCTGAGTCCCATCCCGGGATATCCGCTCAGGGCTGCTTCTTGTCGGCCGGGGCATTCGGCGCGGCAGGCTTGGCAGGCGGTTCCAGGTCATCTTCCAGCTTGTCCTTGAGCGCCTGCGGCGGCTTGCCGTCATACACCTGGTTCAGGCGCCGCTGCAGATAGGCATCGCGCACGAACTGGTATTTGTCGAGCGCCGCGGTATCGAGCGCATCGGATGCGCCCAGCAGGCTCGCGCGCAAGTCGACGATTTCCACGCCAAAGGTCGTGTTGCGGGTGGGGATATGGTCGACATAGCGAAAATAGCCGGCGTAGGAATCGACCACGCGCGCGGGACCATCGCGCAAAGTCGAGGGGCCGACGATCGGCAACACCAGATAGGGCCCGCTGCCCACGCCCCATTTGCCGAGGGTCTGGCCGAAGTCCTCATGATGTTTTTCCAGGCCGCCCGGCGTGGCCACATCGATCAGGCCGAATACGCCGATGGTGGAATTGAGCAGCACCCGGCCGACATCATTGGCCGCGTCTTCGCCCTTGCCCTGCAGCAGATTGTTGAAGGCGGTGGCGACGTCGCCGATGTTGGAAAACACATTGGAAATGCCGGTGCGGACAAAATCGGGCGTGACCGCCTGATAGCCCTTTGCGATCGGCGAGAGCACGGCCTTGTCGACCACATCATTGAATTTATACGTAGCGCGGTTGACGCTCTCGAACGGGTCCGCCTTGGGCGCAGTGGTCGAGCAACCGGAGAGGAGCAGGGTGGCGAAGGCAAGCAAGGCGAGAAACAGGCGGGTTGTCATGGCGATTGATTTGAGTGTTGGTTGAATGGGAATGAATAATTGATTTTGCTGCCATCGACTAGCGGCAGGATGAAAACAAACAGGGCCAGGAATTGCAAACGGCTATGACGACATCATGGCATGCGCCACGTTATTGACAAGGTGCGCTGCCGCACGTTCGCTCAATGCATGCGAAAACGCATGGAAAGATCGACCGCCTGGATGTCCTTGGTCAGGCTGCCGACGGAAATGCGGTCCACACCGGTTGCGGCCACCATGCGCACGGTCTGCAGATTGATGCCGCCGGAGGCTTCCAGTTGCGCGCGCTGGCCGGTCAATTCCCTTGCGGCACGCATATCGTCAAGCGTGAAATTATCGAGCAGGATGAGCTTGGCCTGGCAATCGAGCGCTTCGCGCAGCTGCTCAAGGTTTTCGACTTCAACCTCGATCATGGTGTCGCGGGGGGCGGCGTGCTTGACCAGGGCATAGGCCGCTTCCAGCGCCGGGCGGATGCCGCCGGCCGACATGATGTGGTTTTCCTTGATGAGGATGCCGTCGAACAAGCCGATGCGGTGGTTATGCCCGCCGCCGGTACGCACCGCGTACTTCAGGGCCAGGCGCAGACCGGGAATGGTCTTGCGGGTATCGAGAATTCTTGCCTGGGTGCCGGCAACCGCCTGCACGAAACGTCGCGTTTGGGTCGCCACGCCTGAAAGCGTGCCGAGGAAATTGAGGGATGCGCGCTCGGCCGTGAGCAGGGTGCGCGCCTTGCCGCTGATTTCGCAGATCGGCTGGCCGGCCGTCAGGGCGGCGCCGTCGCGTGCATGCCAGAACACTTCGCAATCGGGGTCAAGCTCGGTATAGCAGCGGTCGAACCACTCGGTGCCGCACAGCACAGCGTCCTGGCGGGTAATGACGCTGGCGGTGCCATGGGCATTTTCCGGGATCAGCGAGGCCGTCAAATCACCGGCACCAACATCTTCGGCCAGGGCGCGCGTGACATCGTCGGTGATGGTGGTCTCGAGGTCGTGGATGAAGTCGGACATGTTTAATGCGCGTCTTTAATAAGCGTCAAATGGAGAGGGATGTTTCGGCAATATGCTTGAAAGATTCGCCGGCTGGCCGCATATGGCCCATAACCGCAAGAAAAGGATACACCAATGAGAATCGATAAACTCACCACGAAATTCCAGCAGGCCCTGGCCGACGCGCAAAGCCTGGCGCTGGCCAACGACGCCGGCTTCATCGAGCCGCAGCACTTGCTGCTTGCCCTGATCAACCAGGACGATGGCGGCACCGCGTCCCTGTTGCAGCGCGCCGGCGTGGCCGTACCGAGACTGAAAACCGCACTTGAACAGGCCGTCAGCCGCCTGCCGCGCGTCGAAGGCACCGGTGGCGAGATCACCATTTCGCGCGACCTCAACAATCTGCTCAACCTGACCGACAAGGAAGCCACCAAGCGCGGCGACCAGTTCATTGCCTCCGAACTGTTCCTGCTCTCCCTGCTCAACGACAAATCCGATACCGGCCGCCTGTTCAAGGAGCATGGCGCCAATGCCCAGGCGCTCAATGCCGCGGTGTTGGCGGTGCGCGGCAGCGAGGGTGTCAATTCCCAGGAAGCCGAAGGCCAGCGCGAGTCGCTGAAAAAATACACCATCGACCTCACCGAGCGCGCGCGCATGGGCAAGCTCGATCCGGTGATCGGTCGCGATGATGAAATCCGCCGCACCATCCAGGTTCTGCAGCGCCGCACCAAGAACAATCCGGTGCTGATCGGCGGGCCGGGTGTGGGCAAGACCGCGATTGTTGAAGGCTTGGCGCAACGCATCGTCAACGGCGAGGTGCCGGAGTCGCTCAAGGGCAAACGGGTCCTGTCGCTGGACATGGCGGCCCTGCTGGCTGGCGCCAAGTATCGCGGCGAGTTCGAGGAGCGCCTCAAATCGGTGTTGAAGGAACTGAGCCAGGACGAAGGCCAGACCATCGTCTTCATCGATGAGTTGCACACCATGGTCGGCGCCGGCAAGGCCGAAGGCGCCATGGATGCCGGCAACATGCTGAAGCCCGCGCTCGCGCGCGGCGAGCTGCATTGCGTGGGCGCGACCACGCTGGATGAATACCGCAAGTACGTGGAAAAAGATGCCGCGCTTGAGCGCCGCTTCCAGAAAGTGCTGGTCGGCGAACCTTCGGTGGAAGCGACCATCGCCATCCTGCGCGGCCTGCAGGAAAAATACGAAGTGCACCATGGCGTCGACATCACCGACCCGGCCATTGTTGCCGCGGCGGAATTGTCCAACCGCTACATCACCGACCGCTTCCTGCCCGACAAGGCCATCGACCTGATCGATGAGGCGGCCTCGCGCATCAAGATGGAAATCGACTCCAAGCCCGAGGTAATGGACAAGCTCGACCGCCGCCTGATCCAGTTGAAGATCGAGCGCGAAGCCGTGCGCAAGGAGCGCGATGAGGCCTCGAAAAAGCGCTTCGGCCTGATCGAGGATGAAATCCGCCGTCTGGAAAAAGAGTATTCGGACCTCGAGGAAATCTGGAAAGCCGAGAAGGCCCAGGTGCAGGGCAGTGCGCATATCCGCGAGGAAATCGAAAAGATTCGCGGCCAGATTGCCGACCTGCAGCGCAAGGGCCAGTTCGACAAATTGGCCGAGCTGCAATACGGCAAGTTGCCCGCGCTGGAAGCGCAGCTGAAGCACGCAGAGAAAACCGAAACCAGCGGCAGCAAGAACAAACTGCTGCGCACGCAGGTGGGTGCGGAAGAAATCGCCGAAGTGGTGTCGCGCGCGACCGGCATCCCGGTGTCGCGCATGATGCAGGGCGAGCGCGATAAGCTCATCCACATGGAAGACAAGCTGCACCAGCGCGTGGTCGGGCAGGATGAGGCGGTGCGCCTGGTGTCGGACGCGATCCGCCGTTCACGCTCCGGCCTCGCCGATCCGAATCGTCCCTATGGTTCCTTCCTGTTCCTCGGCCCCACCGGCGTGGGCAAGACCGAGCTGTGCAAGGCGCTGGCGGAATTCCTGTTCGATGCCGAGGATCACCTGATTCGCATCGACATGAGCGAATTCATGGAAAAGCATTCGGTTGCGCGCCTCATCGGTGCGCCCCCCGGCTATGTGGGTTACGAGGAGGGTGGGGCGCTGACCGAAGCGGTGCGGCGCAAGCCCTACAGCGTGATCCTGTTCGATGAAGTGGAGAAGGCGCATCCGGATGTGTTCAACGTGCTGCTGCAGGTGCTGGACGATGGCCGCATGACCGATGGCCAGGGCCGCACCGTTGATTTCAAGAACACCGTGATCGTGATGACCTCCAACCTCGGCTCGCAGCAGATCCAGTCGATGGCGGGCAGCGATTACGGTGTCATCAAGCTCGCGGTGATGGCGGAAGTCAGAACGTATTTCCGACCGGAGTTTGTCAATCGCATCGACGAAGTCGTGGTCTTCCATGCCCTGGCCGAAGCCAATATCGCCTCGATCGCCAAGATCCAGCTGAAGCGCCTCGAGCAGCGTTTGACGGCGATGGAAATGGGCCTCGCGGTCAGCGATGAAGCGCTGGCCGAACTCGCCAAGGCCGGCTTCGATCCAGTGTTCGGCGCGCGGCCACTGAAACGCGCCATCCAGCAGCAGATCGAGAATCCGCTGTCCAAGGCCATCCTCGAAGGCAAGTTCGGACCCAAGGATACGGTCAAGGTGGACATCAAGGCTGGCGTGTTTGCCTTCGAAAAAGGCAAACAGCTGAAGTAGCAAAGTCAAGCACTGGCGCGGTTTTCGGGGCAAAAATGCTCCGAAAGGCGCGCCAAATGGCGTTCTGCGTTTTTCAGTTCATGTGCCATCGATCGGCGGCGATTTGCAATCGTTGACCCTCTCCCGTCTCAAGTAAGCCCGCGCCAAGCCGTTAATGATTGAGGCCATCAGGCGAAAACGGCAATGAAACGGGGCGGGGCAATGCAATTGACAATAGCGGTCGGGGCAGATCATGCCGAATGATG
>JACXTT010012446.1_pt1 | contig 11295 bp, 11 predicted proteins | sample 9270951 | NCBI WGS metagenome assembly JACXTT01 (sample SAMN15532306, study PRJNA645909) | rock metagenome | isolation source: weathered quartz diorite | place: Puerto Rico | collected 2017-06-21 | reverse complement strand
GTCCGCAATCCGAAGGCGGTCATGCGGACCCCGATGACGATCGTGGAGCATCACGCCTCGCGGCTCGTCTCGGATCCGCTCAGGCTGCTCGACTGCTGCATCGAGACGGACGGTGCGGTCGCGACGATCGTGACCTCCGCCGAGCGCGCGCGCGACCTCCGGCAGCCGCCCGCGTACGTGCTGGCCGGCGCGATGGCCGGCGGCGGGCACCACATCCGTCTCGCGTCCTTTCACGAGCGGGACCGGCGAGACGACGGCGCACCGCGCGCGGGGCGGCGGCTCTGGGCGAGCGCCGGCATCCGGCCGGCGGACGTCGACGTCGCGTTCTTCTACGACTTCTTCACGCCGCTCGTGATCATGGCGCTCGAGGACTACGGCTTCGCCGCCCCCGGCGAGGGCGGGCGGTTCGTCGAGGGCGGCGCGCTCGCGTGGCCGCACGGTCGGCTGGTCGCGAACACGAACGGCGGCCAGCTTTCCGAGGCGTTCATCCACGGCTTCAACAACACGGTCGAGGCCGTCCGTCAGATCCGCGGCACGTCGACGTCCCAGGTCGAGGGGTGCGAGCTCGCGTTCGTCGCGGGCGGGAACACCGACCCGACGGGCGCGATCCTCCTCCGGCGATGACCGCGCCGCTGCCCGTCCCGACGCTCGACAATGAGCCCTTCTACGCGGCGGCACGCGCGGGAGAGCTCGTCTTCCAGCGCTGCGTCGCGTGCGGTCGCTTCCGTCACTATCCGCGCCCGACGTGTCCCGGCTGCCTCGCGTCCGACTTCTCGTGGACGCGCTCCACCGGCCGCGGCACGGTGTGGGCGTGGACGATCGTCCGCGGCCCGACCCTGCCGGCCTTTGCCGCGAAGCTGCCCTACAACGTGGTCGACGTGCTCATGGAGGAGGGCGTCCATTTCGTCAGCGAGGTGCTCGACTGTCCGCCCGAGGCGCTGCGCGCGGGGCTGCCGGTCGAGGCGGTCTTCGTCCCGGCGAGCGCGGAGATCACGCTGGTCAAGTTCCGGCGCCGTTCCGGGTGAGCGCCTTGTCTCGCCGGGAGCCGTGCGATAGAGGCGCGCCGCACGCATGCCGTCCCGCCTGACCGTCCCCGTGCTCGTCGTCGGCGGCGGGCCGGTCGGCCTGAGCACGGCGATCGCGCTCCGCCGCTTCGGCGTGCCGTGCCTTCTCGTCGAGCGGCATCCGTCGACGTCTCTCTTCCCGAAGGGGCGCGCGCTCACGACGCGCACGATGGAGATCTTCCGCCAGTGGGGCCTCGAGGACGAGGTGACCGCCGCCGGGCTCCCGCGCGAGGAGAGCCTGTTCATCTACCTCGGCGAGACGCTGACCGCCCGGGAGTTCCACCGCTTCGGGCGCGAGGGCATCGTCCGCTCCGTCCACAGCCCGACCGAGGCGCTCATTTGCTCGCAGGACGCGCTCGAGCCGGTCCTCCGGCGGCATGCCGAACGGCTGGGGGCCGACGTGCGGTTCGACGCGCGACTCGTCGGCTTCGAGCAGGACGGCGGCGGCGTCCGGGCGGAGGTGCGGATGGCCGACGGGTCGGCGCTCCACGTCCAGTGCGAGTACCTCGTGGGCGCCGACGGCGGGCGTAGCACCGTCCGAGAGCTCTTGGGCATCACCGTCGGCGGACCGGGGACGGTCGGCGGATCGACGATCTCGATTCTGGTCGACGCCGACCTCGCCGCGGTGGTGGCCGATCGGCGGAGCGCGCTCTACTGGCTCCAGCAGCCGCCGCCCGGCTCCGTCTTCGCGGTGGTGGACAACGACCGGCGGTGGCTCCTGATGCACGTCTTCGACCCGGCGACGGCGACGGAGGAGTCCTTCACCGAGGAGCGCTGCATCGCGCTCGTGCGCGCGGCCGTCGGCGATCCGGATCTGGCCGTCCGCTTCGTCGGCCGCCAGTTCTGGCAGCCCCGGGCGGTCCTCGCCGATCGCTTCCGCGCGGGGCGCGTCCTTCTCGCGGGCGATGCGGCGCACCTGACGACGCCGATGGGCGGGCTCGGCATGAACTGCGGCATCGCCGACGCACACAATCTCGGATGGAAGCTCGCGGCCGTGCTCGATGGTGCTGGCGGCCCGGCGCTGCTCGACAGCTACGAGACCGAGCGCCGGCCGGTTGCGCGGTGGTGCATGGAGACGAGCGTCCAGCTCCAGGACGAGCCGGAAGGTCCGCGCCGCCGGCTGCTGGACGGGATCGTCCTCGGCTACGGCTACGAGTCGGCGGTCGTTGTTCCCGACGGCACGCCGGCGCCGGCCGCCGACGATCCCCTGCGCGAGTACGTGCCCGTCGCGCGCCCCGGCCATCGGGCGCCGCACGTCTCGTGGGACCGAGGCGGCGCGCGGTCCTCGGTGATCGACCTGTTCGGCGACGCCTTCGTCGTACTCACCGACCCGACCGGCCGGGACGCGCTCGCCGCCGCGGTCGACTCGGTGGACCGGTCGGGACGACGCCCGCGCTGGCACGCGGTCGACGCCGCGGGCTGGCGCGATGCCTACGGCCTCCGCCCGGGCGGTATGGTCCTCGTGCGTCCGGACGGACACGTGGCGTGGCGGTCGATCGATCCGCCGCCCGATCCCGCGCGCGAGCTCGGGGCCGCTCTCGACGTCGCGACCGGAACGCGGCGCTCGCGCTAGCGCGAGGCGATGCTCGCTACGACCAGCTGCCGAGGACCGCGTGCCGGAGCGACTGACCGCAGCGGGGGCAGGGGATCGCCTCGGCCGTCCCCTCGATCAGCTTGAGCGGACCGTTGCAGCGGGCGCAGCGGCGGTCACGCCGGTCGGCGCGGGACTCCGCGAGGTCGATGACGGTCAGGTCCTTGCACTCGGCGCACGAGGCGAGCCCGCCCCAGAACTTCGCGCGTCCGGCCTTTCCCCAGCCGACCGAGAGCTGCTCGGTCGCGAAGCTGCAGGACGGGCACTTGTAGGCGACGATCGACCCCATGGCTCGGGGCACAGTCTCCCGAAGCCGCCGCGGCTGTCAACCGCGGGCTCAGTTGAGATGGTACAGGGCGGCCGCGTTGCCCCCCGCGATCAGCGCCCGCTCGTCCGCGGGCACGTCGCGGAAGTGCTCGGCGAGCGCCTCGCGCGACTTCGGCCACGTGCTGTCCGAGTGCGGGTAATCGGTCGACCACATGATGTTCCGGAGCCCGGCGCGGTGCCTCGCGGCGACGCCCGCGAGATCGCGGATGAAGGTGGCGTGCCCCTGCCGGTACCAGTACGTGCTCGGCTTCTCGGTGAGGATCGACTTCGTCCAGAACCGGTGCTTGTCGAACGTCTGATCCATGCGCTCGACGAAGTACGGGATCCAGCCGATGCCGCACTCCACCAGCACGAAATGCAGCTTCGGATGGCGCGCGAGGATGCCGGTGAAGACCAGCGTCGAGACCACCTCGACGATCGAGAGCGGAGCGATCGCGACGAAGGTCTCCTTCACGCCGGCGGTCGGATTCTGGAAGACCTCGGCGACGTTCTGCTTCCGCGGACCGACGATGTGGAAGCTCACCGGGAGGCCGGTCTCCTCGACCAGCGACCAGAACGGCTCGTACGCCGGATCCCAGAAGGGCTTCCCGCCGCGCTCGTCCGGAAACGGGTCGACGTGGAAGCCCCGGAGCCCGAGCTTCGCGACGCGGCGGAGCTCCTCCATGCCCTCGTCGAGGTCGAGGAGCGGGATGTGCCCGAGCCCGACGAGGCGCCCGGGCGCCGCCGCCGAGAGCTCGGCCATCCAGTCGTTGTACGTCCGCACGACGAAGCGACGGAGCTCGGCATCGGCGCCCTGCTGGGTCACCGGGCCGCCGAAGTAGAGGACCTCGGCATCGACGCCGTCGATGTCCATGTCCTCCAGGCGGGCCTTCGGATCGTACGAGCCGGGCCGCATGTCCTTGTAGGTGAGTCCGAAGGCCTTGAACTCCTCCGGCTTCCGGCCGGCGGACGCGTCGAGGCCGATCGCACCCGAGATCTGGGAGTCGACGATCCAGAAGTCGCCCTGCGGCGTCGACTCGACGCGCGGCGCTCGCTCCCGCAGCTTCGCGGGGGCGGCCTTCGTCCACAGATCCTTGGGTGGATTGACGTGCGAATCGGCGGAGATGACGCGCTCGTTCGCCATGGTCGCGCTCCTCCTCGTGACGAGGGTATTAACCGACCGCGGCGACGCGGTCCACTCCGGTCAGGGAGCGACGCTCGCCTTCAGCTGCTCGACGGCCTGCGCGGCGCCCTGGGCCCCGGTGAGCAGCGCATCGGCGAGCGGCTGGCCGATCTTCTTGTGCTTCAGCGCGGCTCTCACCGTGTTGCCGATGATCTTGAGCGGCTTCCCGACCGCCTTGAGCGAGCGGAGGGCGGCCTTGCCCGAGCCAGCGGCTGCGGCCTTGTCGACCTTCTGGCGTGCCGTGCCGACGAGGGCGCTCAGGCGGGCGCGGACGGAGGCGCTCCCCCCGGCCGCCCGCTGGAGCGCGGCCGCCATCGCGTCGAGCCGGCAGCGGACGCTGTCGAAGCGGGTCTTCGGCGTGTGCGTGCAGCCGGAGGCGGGACTGCAGGCGTCGTCGGTGCAGGGGTCCCCATCGTCGCAGCTCGGAGGAGCGCCGTGCCGGCAGAAGCCCGCCTGGCAGGTCTCGACACCGTTGCAGGCGTCGCCGTCGTTGCAGCGGCCCGGCCGGTGCTCGCAGTGCGTGGCCATGGGGCCGTCGACGACGCAGGTGTCCGTCGTGTCGCAGTTGCCGTCGTCGCAGTTCGGCTGCGGGTGATCCACGCAGAAGCCATCCGGCCCGCAGACCGACGCGCCACATGCGCCCTCGGGATCGCAGTCGGTGTCGACGGAGCACGTCCGGCAGTCCGCGAAGCGCGGCGTGTTGTGGCAGACGTGCGCGTCGGGGAGGTCGCAGATGTCGATCGTGCAGGGGTTGTTGTCGTTGCACTCCGAATCGGACTGCTGGCAGCAGCCCTGCACCGGCTGATGCGTGCACTGCCCGGTGCCGGAGTCGCACGCGTCCAGCGTGCACAGCATGTTGTCGTCGCAGTTCTTCGGCGTCCCGCCGACACAGCTTCCAGCCTGGCAGCTGGCACCGGGGACGCACGGGTCATCGCCGCAGCCGGGCGCCGGGCCGTTCGCCACGTTCGCGTGCTGGCACTGATGGTTCGCGGGGCAGGTGTCGGTCGTGCAGGGGTTGGCGTCGTCGCAGTCGGCGTTGGTGGCGCAGCAGTTGTCGAGCACCCCGCACGTGTTGCTGACGCACGTCGTGCAGATGTTCGCACCGGGACAGTCCCCGGGCATGTGGCAGCAGCCCGCGACCGCGGCATGCTGGCAGCCGCCGGGGACGAGCGGATCGCAGCTGTCGTCGGTGCACGGATCGCCGTCGTCGCAGGTAGGTGGTGAACCGGGCGTGCAGATGCCCGACTGGCACGTCTCCGTGCCGTTGCACGGGTTCGTGTCTCCGCAGCCGGGCTGCGGGCCGTTCGCGAGCGGGGTGCTGACGCACTTCCCGCTCGAGCACGCGTCGGTCGTGCACGGATTGCCATCGTCGCACTCCGACGCCGTGCTGCAGGGCTTGGTCACGCACTGGCCGCTCGACGGAACACACACCATCCCCCCCGGGCAGGTGACGAGCGTGCCGTGATGGCATCCGCCGGGCGGCGTGCACGTCTCGGCGCCGTTGCAGGCGTTGCCGTCGTCGGGGCACGTGACCGGGGTGTGCGTGCAACCGCTCGCGGGATTGCAGGCATCCTGGGTGCACACGTTGTTGTCGTTGCAGTCGGTGGGAGCGCCGGCCTGGCAGACGCCGCCGTGACACGCGTCGCCGCTCGTGCACGCATTGCCGTCCTGGCAACCCGTCCCATTGGCCACGGGCTCCTGGAGGCAGCCGAAGACGGGGTCGCACTGGCCGTCGATGCAGGGAAAGGCGACCGAGCAGCCCGAGGGCCGGGTGCGGCAGTGGATGTCGCAGCCCGGGCAGACGGGCGGATCGCAGGTCTCGGGGAATTCCTTCGTGTTGTTTCCGCAGGTCGGACACGGCGTGAGACAGGGCGGGTTCCCGGGCGGCGGGTTCTGCGGGGAGCAGACGGGCATGGCGCAGCCGGCGCCCGCGCAGTTCCCGAACGGGGGCTGGACGCTCCCGTTCGCACCGCTCACCGTGGGCGGCGAGCCGATCGGATACATCGCGGTGTTCGCCGAGGTCGCGACCACTTTTCCGTGGATGGTGATGCTGGTGCGACCGACGAACACGTTCGCGCTCGCGGGATCTCCCATGCTGTTGACGTGCGCCGTATCCGAGATCGTCAGCCGGCAGCCCCGGAGCGAGATGGTCGGGCTCGGAGCCGCGCCACCCTGCCCGTTGGCGAGCAGGTCGCCGTCGATCTGAAGATTTCCCGCGAGGTCGCCCGCGCCGGCGGTGAGGGTCACCGATCCGCCCGAGGCCCCCGACACGCCCCCCGAGCTCGCGTTCAGCGTGGAGGCGTGGTCGATGGCCACATCACTCCCCGCGTCGATCGAGATCTGTCCGCCAAAGCCGGCGGCGGCCCCCGACGCGTCGAGGATGAACGCGGTCACGGTGACCTTGTTGTCCGCCACGATGGCGATCTCGCCGCCCGAGGCCGGATCATTCTGATGGTCCGCGACGCCGTTCAACTTGATCGAGGTGCCGGAGCCCGTGAGCGTGACGTCGTGTCCGCTCGTCACGGAGAAGAGTCCGGCGATGGTCGGATCGGAGGCGGCGATCACGCTCTTGATGACGACGTCGCGCGCGACTTCCAGGTCGACGGTCCCGCCACCATCGCCCGCGCCGGTGACGTTGAGGGCCCTCGTGACGGTCAGGCCGTGCGCCGAGGTGATGTCGATCTCGCCGCCGCTCGACGGGCGGCCGAGCGCGCCGCCAAATCCCTGCGCGCTCATCGCGGCTCCGATCGTGATCGGTCCGTTCTTCGCGTCGTCCGTGGTGACGTCGACCTGGCCGCCGCTGCCGCCGCCCGCGCCGTCGGCGGTGATGGCCTGCGACGTGCTCATGAGCACGAGCGAGCCGGTATCGGCCTCGAGCGACACGGTGCCCCCGTCGCCCCCGACGTCGAAGCTGGAGTCGCTGCCTCCCTTCACCTCGATGGTACCTTGGACCGAGATCGAGGCTCCCTCGATGTCGACGCTGCCCCCTTCGCCGGCGCTCGAGGCCTGCCCGTTCGCCTGGAGCTGCACGTTGGTGCCGATCGATACCGCTCCGTTTGCAGTGAGCGTGATGGCCCCCGCACCACCCGATCCGCCGAGCGCCTGGATGCGTGCCGTCCCGGAGAGAGTGAGGTCGCCCTGCGCCTGGAGGATGACGGTACCGCCGAAGCTCGTGCCCGGAACGGCATTCGCCTGCACCTGGATGCCGACGGTGATCCCGCCCCCCGTCGAGTCGAACGCGATGTTGCCGCCGGTCGAGTTCGTGTCGAGACCGTTCGCGAGGATGCTGCCGCCGCCGAGCGTGATCGCTCCGGCGGCGGTGACGCCGATGTTGCCGGCGCCCGCGCCGAAGCCGGAGACGTTGATCCCGTCGCCCCCGCCGCCGGTCAGGCTGAAGGGGCCCGTGGCGGTGATCGTCACGACGCCGCCGACGGCGGGGCTCGTGTGTCCGCTCGCGTCGATCCGGCCCGCGATCTCGACGCTGCCGGCCTCGATCGTGACGGTGTGCGCGCCGACCATCAGGATGCCCGTGGACGTGATCTTGAGGCTCCGGCCGCCGAGATCGAGATCGCACGTCGGCGCGTTGACGGTGACCGTGCCGTCGATGGTGCAGGTCGCGGCGCTGCAGCAGGCGGGATCCGTCACGAGCGCGTTCGCCGTGCACGTGGGGCCGTTGAGCGTCTTCGTGCAGACGGCGTCCGCGCCGCGCGCCGCGAGGGCGCCGATGAGGACCGCGAGCGCGAGCAGGCGGGATCGGGTCATGGACAGGCCGCGCCGGGCCGGCAGGCGCTGCGCCGGAGGTGGGTGCGGATCCCGTGGCCGCCGTTGGCGGTGGCGATCGGGTGCGCGAGCGCGTGTCCTCGGCCGGAGACCCGGAGACCGTCGCGCCGGTTGCCGGCGGCCTCGTTGCCGGCGCCGTCACCGATGGTGCCGTCACGGCCCGCCAGGTTGAAACCGTGCCGGCCGTTCTCCGACGCCCGGTTGCCGTCGAGGCGATAGTCGAGTCCGCGGAGCGAGAAGCCGTCGCGCCCGTTTCGCGCCGCCTCGCACTCGGTGACCGCGAACGCGGCGCCGGCGACGAGGAACCCGTCGTGCCGGTTCCGTTCCGCCGCGACCTCCGTCACGCGCGCGAGGGAGCCGTTGGTCGCCTGCACGCCCGTGTCGAAGCCACTCACCGCCCCCGGGCCGCGGATGGTGAGACCGTCCGCGCCGCCCGCGAGCACCTGTATGCCGACGGCATGACCGCTCCCGGCGAGCGAGTGGCCGCCGAGCTCGAGGGTCGCGCCGCGCGTCTCGGGGGGAATCCGCACGAGAAGTCCGAGACCGGGACAGACCCCGGTCGTGATCGGGTCGTCGTCGCCGAGGGTCCGGGACGAGACCAGCACGTCCCCGCAACCGCACGGGACGCTCAGGCCGTCCACGTCGTCGCCACAGCGGCCGGCGTCGGCCAGCCCGGGTGATGCGACCACGAGACAGAGCAAGCCGAGCGCGAGGAGGCGCATTCCTGCTGCGGTCGGGTGAGCAACGGCTGTGCCCGGGCCAACCGGGGGCGAGAACGCGCAGAGCCCCGCTGGCGCTGGACGCGTCCAGACGCTGTGCGGAGCGTGCACCGTGGCGAGCCTGCAGGGATCGGGCGGGGCCGCCCGGGAGCCGGACCGATGGGTCGGCGACATGGTGCCTGCTTATCGCGGGGGAATGACCTTTCGGGCAAACGCGCTGGAAACGTGCGAGCGGGTCCCCGTCGCGACTTTGACGGGCCTGACGAGGGGGTGGCGGACGGCCAGCCGGGGACGTCTGGCGGCCTGCGGGCGAGCGTCGTGGCACCCTGCTTGCACATCATCCGGGCGGTGCGGTCTGTCCGACATCGGAACGCCGGGTTCACGCTCATCGAGCTGCTCGTCGTGGTTGCGATCGTCGGCTCGCTCGCCGCGATCGCGGTGCCGGTATTCACCAGCCGGCAGGGCAAAGCCTATGACGCTCGCGTGATGCAGGACGCCCGTAACGTCGCGACCGCCGAGGAGGCCTACTTCCTCGACTCGTTCGCGTACTTCGACGGCGACTGCACCCTGATGCCCGGCGTGAACATCTCACCGGGCGTGACCTGCCGCGCGACGGACCTCGGCAACAACGCGTTCTCGATCCAGACGAGCCACCCGAAGGCGACCCGGAGCTGCATCTGGACGAGCAACGCGAGCCCGAACCTGACCTGCTCCTGAGCGCGAGGCCGCTCGCGAGCGGCCGTGGTCCCGTCGCGCCCGGCGCGCTATAACGCGCGCCATGATCGGCGCCGGCGAGGTTCTCTTCCTCCTGGCCCTCGTCGCGCTCGTCTACGCGGCGCTCCGTCCCCTTCGCCGGTGGCTGGAGACCCGTATCGCGCGCGCGCTCGGCGGGCGAAGGGGGAAGCGCCGGGGCCGCGTGGTCGTGCTAGAGCGCCGTCGCGACGGCACCTTCGGGCGGGAGGACTCCGATGACCGATGATTTCCGCGGCAACGCGCCCGCGATGCTCGCGAGCGGGGTCGTGCTCGGTATCGTGCTGTTCGTCATCGCCGCCGTCTGGGCGTCGTTCACGATCATCCAGCCCGGGAACGTCGGCGTCGTCTTCAACCGGTGGTCGGGCGCCTTGAAGACCGTCGGACAGGGTGTCGCCTGGCGCATCCCGTGGATCACGCAGGTGCAGTCGTATCCGGTCGCGCTCCGGACCTACACGATGGTCGCGCGGAGCCTCGAGGGAGCCGAGCGGGGCGACGACTCGATCGATCTGCCCACCAAGGAGGGCCAGCACATCCGGCAGGATATCTCGGTGACCTACAATACCAGCCACGAGAAGGCGGCCGACGTCTTCCGCTCCTTCCGCGGCGCGGACATCGCGGACATCGAGCGCACGTTCATCCGGCGGACGATCATCACGGTCTCGCAGAACGCCGCCGGGCAGATGTCGCTGACGGATCTCATCTCCTTCCAGCCCGGCGCGGTCCAGCAGCGCATCCAGGACGATCTCCAGAACGAGATGAACAAGATGGGGTTCGTCGTCGACAAGGTGAACCTCGGCGCGAGCCACCTCCCGGACATCATCGAGAAGCAGCTCCAGCAGAAGATGGCCGCGCAGCAGCAGGCGCAGCAGGCGGACTACGAGCTGCAGCGGCAGCAGACGCTCGCGAAGGCGAAGGTCGCCGAGGCCGAGGGCGAGGCGCAGGCCACGCTCGTGAAGGCGAAGGCGCAGGCGGAGGCGAACAAGCTCCTCCAGGAAGCGCTCACGCCGCTCCTCATCCAGAACAAGGCGATCGAGCGCTGGAACGGCACCCTCCCGCAGTTCACGGGAGGCGGTCCCATCCCGTTTCTCAACCTGAAGGAGATGACGGCCGACCAGCACGCGACACAGCGCTAGCACGGTACGCTTCGCGCGCCGGCAGGGCGGAGGGGCCCGCCGGCGCTTCGCTCTCGCCGGCGTTTGGCGCGGCCATGTACGGGAGGCCGGTGGCCGGCTCGAGAGGCGCGCCTGCGGGCCCCTCCGCCCTGCCGGCGTGACCCGTCGGGTGCGGACGCTGCTTGCGTGAGCCGCCGGTGGAGTGTACCAGCCGATTGATAACGGGATGACGACCGCGGAAGAGATACGGCGCTCGATTGTGGAGGCGCTGCCTGGCGCGCGGGTCGAGGTCGCCGATACGACGGGGGCTGGAGACCACTTCGAGGTCGCGGTCGCGGCGCCGGCGTTCGCGGGCAAGACGCTCCTCGAGCAGCACCAGCTCGTCTACCGCGCCCTCGGCCGGCTGATGTCCGACGTTCACGCGCTGTCGCTCCGGACGACGGCCGCATAGGAGAGTGACGACGATGGACGAGGTCCTCAGGGAGATCGAGCGCGAGGTGCGCGAGAACCGCATCGTGCTCTACATGAAGGGGACGCCCGCCTTCCCGATGTGCGGCTTCTCCGCCGCCACCGTGCAGGTGCTGCGCGAGATCGGGGTGCCCTTCAAGGCGGTCGATGTGCTCGCCGAGCCCGAGAAGCGCGATGCGATCAAGGCGTTCTCGAACTGGCCGACGATCCCGCAGGTGTACGTCGACGGGAAGTTCGTCGGCGGGTGCGACATCGTGCGCGAAATGCACGCGCGCGGGGAGCTCGCGCCGCTGCTGAAGGCCGCGGTCGCATAGCATCG
>JACXTT010012445.1_pt1 | contig 11295 bp, 10 predicted proteins | sample 9270951 | NCBI WGS metagenome assembly JACXTT01 (sample SAMN15532306, study PRJNA645909) | rock metagenome | isolation source: weathered quartz diorite | place: Puerto Rico | collected 2017-06-21 | reverse complement strand
CGCCGCGGCGAGATCCACGAGCGCGAGCCGCGTCCCGTCGCCGCTCGCCGCGCCGTCGGCGAGGAGCACGTGGTTGAGGCCGGCCACGTCGCCGAGGGCGCCGCGCATCGCGTCCCACGTCGCGCGGTCGGTCACCAGCGCGGTCGCGCGGGAGTCGCGTGCCAGGTAGAGCACCTCCTCGGCGGTGAGGAGCGTCGACGTCGGGACCGGAATCGCCCCGCGCTTCATCGCGCCGAGAAAGACCGTCGGGTACTCGATGCAGTTCGGAAGCCGGATGAGGACCCGTTCGCCCGCCGCGACGCCGAGGCCGGCGAGGAGACCCGCGAAGCGGCCGGTCGAGGCGGCGAGCTCGGCGAACGTCATCTGGCGGACGCCGCGGCGGTCGTCGTCGACGATCACCGCGGTCCGCTCGGCCGTCGGCGTGCCGAGGTGCACGTCCGTACACGCGGCGCCGATGTTGAAGCGCTCGGGGATGCGCCACGTCCAGCGCGGAAAGGGCTCGAGGCCGGCCACGCTCAGGCGGCGCGCTGCGGCTTCAGATCGAAGTGCGGCACGCGGAGAAGCCGATGGCGAACCATGTCTCGATCAGCGCGTCACAGACGATCTCACGGTCGGCGTCGACGAAACCCCGGACGGTGACCTGCGTGACGATCCTCCTCATGCGTCCCTCCCGCCCTGGGAATCGGACGCGCAGCGTGCGGCTCATGAGGAGACCATGCAACGTCCGCAGCCAGGCATCAAGCGACTACTCACCCGGGAAGAACGCCTGGGTTCATTCGTGCCGAGCGGGTCGCTCGTGGTAGACGGCGCACGAGCCGGAGGTGGGCGAAGTTCCGGCATGTGGTCGTTGTGATCGGCCTTGTCCTTCTCCTTCTCGGTCCCGCGCCTTGGTGCGTGCGCCTGGCCGCTGCTCAGCCCCTCGGCCGCGGCCACGGTGTTGCCGCGGTTCTCGCCGGACTCGTGGCTTGGTGCGCTTTGCAGGCGGGCGTCGCAGTGGCGATGGGGGCCATGGGCATCCTTCACCTCCGCGCTCTCGTCGGCTTCGAGATCGGCCTCTTCGTCGCGGGCCTGTTCCTCCTTCCCCGCGGGTCTCCAGCGGGCGGGCGTCTGCTCGAGACAGACTCGCTGAGCTGGTCCGAGAGAACGGTCGTCGTCGGCGTCATCATAGCGGGCACCGGGCTGATGATTCGCTCGACCGCAACACCGATCACCGACTACGACTCGCTCGCCTACCATCTGCCGGTGATGGCGAAATGGTATCAGACCCACGCCTTCGTGATGCTCGAGCAGTTCTTCGAGGGCCGGTTCCAGATCAGCCGCTATCCCTACTCGTGGGAGGCGCTCAGCACGCTCTTTCTTCTGCCGCTCCGAGAAGATTTCCTCCTGGCGTTCCCGAATCTCGTGGCCTGGGCCGTTTTCGGTCTCGGCATATCTCTCGTCGCCATCGTACTCGGGGCACCGCGCAGCGGCGCGCTCGCCTTCGCATTCCTGGCGCTGACGATGCCGCTCGTGCGCGCACACGTCATGACCATGCACGTCGACCTGGCGCTCGGTGCGTTCTTCGTCGCGGGAGTTGCGTTCGCGCTCCGTGCTCCGCGCGATCGCTTCAGTACCGCGGTGGCCGTCACCTGCATCGGCATGGTCGTCGGAATCAAAATGTCAGGTCTCGTCTACGCGGGGCTGATCGTGGCCGCGCTGAGCGCGGCGTGGCTCATGCAACCCGCGGCCCCCGGCCCGCGGGTCACCGGGACCCGCGCGGATCTGGTCGGAGCTGCTGTCGCGCTCGCGGGTATTCTTTCCGGTGGATTCTGGTACGCGCGTAACCTTCTCCAGACGGGCAACCCCCTCGGCTTTGCCGGCGTCACCGTGGCCGGCATGACGCTGTTCAACGGCCCGCTGGATGCAGACACGATCGCGGCGACGACGCTCTGGCGGCAGTTCCATTTCGACAATGCCACCCACTGGCACATCCTCCTCGGTCAGGTGCGGAAGGAGCTGGGTTCCTTGTTCGGTGCCAGCCTGCTCGGTGCCGCGGCCGTCGCGGCGTTCGGCCCGCGGACCTCGCACCCGCTCCGACGCGAGGCGTCTCTACTCGCCGGGCTCGTCGCGGCAACCGCTCTCGCCTACTGGACGACCCCCGTCACCGCAAACAACTGGGACGGGGGCCCGATCACGCCCTGGATGGGACAGGGATTGCGCTATGCCCTGCCGTTCATCGGATTGTTGGCGGCGACTGGGGGAGTCCTGCTCGGCACGACAGGAACGGCAAACGCGATGGTGGGGCCGGCCGCCGTGGTCGCCGGGCTCCTCGCCTGCTCGACGCGGCCGATGTGGCTCGCCACCCTGCTCGTGCTGTCGGGGTTGGCGTTCCATCACGTCGCGAGCTTGCGGTTTGGAAACGGCGGCAGGCTCGTCGTGGCGTGCGTCGGGGTGGTTGCAGCGGCCATATTCGTCGCGAGCCTTCACACCAAGCGGGACACGGCGCGGGCCCGGCTCTACCGCGGCGTACCTGCGTTCATCGAACGGAAGGTCGGCCGCGACGATACCGTCGGCTACGTGCTGAGCCACCAGAGCTACCTGTTCTACGGGACCCACTTCGATCGAAGAGTCGAGTACGTGCCGGCCGGAGCCGACCAGCGACCAGAGTGGATCGCCCGTCTTCGAGCGCAGCACATCGGCTTTCTCGCGGTCGGGCCCGTCCGGCCGGAATGGCGTCGGCGCAAGGAACTCGACTGGATCCAGGAGGAGGACGGAACGTTCACTCGCGTGTTCGGTCGAGACGAGGCAACCGAACCCGTCATCTACCGGGTCGAGGCTTCGAGTCCAGGGTGAACCGGATCGCTCGCCTTGCCGTCAACGAAAAGCCGGCATCACCCGCTCGGCGAACAGCCGGGCGGGCTCGCGCGTGTCGCGTCCGAAGAACTCCATCACGAAGAGCGTGCAGCCGAGCGCCATTTGGCGGCGGATGCGCTCGACCACCTGGTCCGGCGTCCCCCAGATGCCGTGCGCCTCGAGGCCCGCGCCCATGTGGCCGCCGTAGATGCGGCCTGCGCGCTCGAGCGCCGCGCGCGCCGCGTCGTCGGTCTTCGCGATCACCACCAGGCACTGCTGCGACACCTCGATCGTCGCGAAGTCCCGTCCGACCTCCGCGCAGCGACGGCGCAGCGCCTCCACCTTCGTTCCGAGGTTACCCTGGAACACGGCGAGGTTGTTCCAGATGTCGGCGCGGCGGGCCGCGATGCCCATCAGGACCCGCTCGCCGCCACCGCCGATCAGGATCGGCGGGCGGCGGACGGGCTTCGGCTCGCACATCGCATCCCGGACGGTGACGTGCCGTCCCTCGAACGTGACCCGCTCCTCGGTCCAGAGGCGCTTCAGCACCTCCGCCGTCTCCTCCAGCGCCCGCAGGCGGTCGCGCAGACCGGGGAACGGGCAGCCATAGGCCTCGAACTCGGACGCAAACCAGCCACCGCCGAGGCCGACGATCGCCCGGCCGTTCGAGACGTGATCGAGCGTCGCGACCTGCTTCGCGAGCACCGCGGGGTTCCGGAAGAAGGGCGGCGTGACCAGCGTCCCGAGCTCGACCCGCTCGGTGACCGCGGCGACCGCCGCGAGCTCCGTCCAGGCCTCGAAGATCGGCAGGTTGGGCATCGGCACGCCGTAGAGATGGTCGCACACCCAGACCGAATCGAAGCCGAGCCGGTCGAACGCGACCGCGGCGTCGCGCGCCTCCTGCCACGTGCGCTTGATCTGCGGCAACGTCACCCCGAAGCGAACCGGTCGCGGCATCGTGGCTCCTCCCTGGTCGCCACGGGATAGCGCGTCTCGCCCGTCCCGTCGACCGCCGCGCTTGCGAGCGCGGCGGCCCGAGCGTAGTCACCCCGCATGCGACGCGACGTCTTCACGGAGGACCACGAGCTGTTCCGCGCGCAGTTCCGACGCTTCGCGGAGCGGGAGATCGAGCCGCGCGTCGCGCGCTGGAACCGCGACCGGATCACCGACCGCGAGACCTGGCGCCGGATGGGCGACGCGGGCTACCTCGGCCCCGCCATGCCGGAAGCGTACGGCGGAGGCGGCGGGGACTTCCTCCACGACGCGATCGTCATGGAGGAGCTCGCCTGGCGGCGAGCGCACGGGCTCATGACCGCGGTGCACACGTCGATCTGCATGCCGTATCTGCTGTCATACGGCACCGAGGAGCAGAAGCGGCGCTGGCTCCCGCCCGCCATCCGCGGCGAGACGCTCCTCGGCATCTGCATGACGGAGCCCGGGACGGGCTCGGACCTGGCCAACGTCCAGACCCGCGCGGTACGCGACGGGGATCACTGGGTCCTGAACGGCGCGAAGACGTTCATCTCGCTCGGCCAGCTCGGCGACCTCTTCATCGTCGTCGCGCGAACGAACCCGGAGGCGCGCCCCGCGCACACCGGGCTGAGTCTCCTCCTGGTCGCGGCGGACAGCCCCGGCTTCATCCGGGGCCGCAAGCTCGAGAAGCTCGGGCTCCCCGCGCAGGACACGAGCGAGATCGCCTTCGAGGACTGCCGCGTGCCCGCGGCGAATCTCCTCGGGCGCGAGGGCGAGGGCTTCCGGATGCTCATGGAGAAGCTCCAGCAGGAACGCATCTGCATCGCGGTGTCCGCCGTCGCGTCCTGCCGGCGGGCACTCGCCGACACCGTCGACTACGTGAAGCAGCGGCACGCCTTCGGTCAGCCGATCGCCGCCTTCCAGAACACCCAGTTCAAGCTCGCCGAGCTCGCGACGCAGATCGAGCTCGGCCAGGTGTTCGTCGACCGCCTCTGCGCCGCCCACGTGCGCGGCGACGAGGTCGTGAGCGAGGCGTCGATGGCGAAGTGGTGGACGACGGATCTCCAGAAGCGTCTCACCGGCGAGTGCCTGCAGCTGCACGGCGGGTACGGTTACATGCTCGAGTACCCGATCGCGCTCGACTACGCGGACGCGGCGGTGCAGTCGATCTACGCCGGGACAAACGAGATCATGAAGGTGATCATCGCGCGGCGCATGGGACTCGGGTAGCGCCGTCGGGCAGCATGGGCCGCTCCGTCCTCGTCTGGTGCAACGCCCGCGTCGTGGCGGTCCCGTTCTACGCGAAGCAGGGCTGGGAGATCGTCTCCGAGGTGTTCGACATCCCGACCGTGGGCCCGCACCGGGCGATGCTCCGCCGATGTTCCGGGTGAGTCGACCCGACGCGTCGGCGCTCGACCGCTGGCTCGCCGCGGCGGAGCGGGAGCCGCTACCCGACGCGCCCACCGGCTGGGAGGTGCGGGATCATTCCTCGATCGTTCTCGGCCGCGGCGAGAGGACGTTCGTCCGCGGGCGCGAAGCCATCGCCGGCTGGGAGATGTTCCACTTCGGCTGGGTCGAGATCGTCCCGCCGCGGCCCCCGATCCGCATCGCGACGACGGTCGGCGTGCTCGCGCGGACCTTCGGCCTCTGGTCGCTCAACCCCTGCCGCATCGTGGCGGTGATCGAGGATCACGGTCCGATCGAGCGCTTCGGCTTCGTCTACCGGACGCTACCCGGACACGCGCAGCGCGGCGAGGAGCGCTTCCTGGTCGAGTGGAGCAGGAGCGACGATCGCGTGCGCTACGACCTCCGCGCGCGCTCCCGGCCCGGCCACGCGCTCGTCTGGCTCGGCTTCCCCGTCGCCCGCCTGATCCAGCGCCGCTTCGCCCGCGATTCGAGAGCGGCGATGCGGCGCGCGGTCGGCACGTCGACGGGGTGATCGCCCCCGGATGGGACGGATCCCGCCTACTTGCAGGTCCGCGCGCCGGGCTTCCCGCGGCACGACGCCGAGCAGCAGTCCGACGCCTGCGTGCACGAAGCACCGGACGGCGCGCAGGCCGCGAGCGTCGTCGTGGTCGTGCTGCTCGTCGCCGTGGTCGTGGTCGCCGTCGTGCTCGTCGGTGGCAGCGTGCTCGTGGTCGTCGGTGCGCTCGTCGTGGTCGACGTCGGCGGGACCGTCGTCGTCGTGGGCACCGTCGTGGTCGTGGGTGCCGTCGTAGTCGTGGTGGTCGTCGTCGTGGTCTTCGTCGTCGACGTGGTGGACGTCGTGGTCGTTGGCGCCGTCGTGGTCGTGGTGGTCGTCGTCGTGGTCTTCGTCGTCGACGTGGTGGACGTCGTGGTCGTCGGCGTCGTCGTGGTCGTGGGTGCCGTCGTGGTCGTGGTGGTCGTCGGCGGAGCCGTCGTGCTCGTCGACCCGCCGGCCGCGGCGAGCAGGCTCGTCGCATCGAAGCTGCCGAGCCCGGTGACGCGATCGTAGCCGGCGGCCGCGCTGTAGTCGCCGTTCGAGCCGGAGGTGACGTCGTGGAAGGCCGCCGTTCCGCAGAGCCCGTAGAGCAGCGTGCCCGGGTTGCCGAGGCCCGTGCCGCCGCGCCGCTGATCCAGCTCCGCGAAGAGCCCCGCCCACTGCGGCGCCGCGCCGGAGGTCCCGCCGACGATCCACCAGCTGCCGCCCTCGATCACGTAGTTGCCCGGCGCGGTGTCGGCCTCGAGCGCGACGTCGGGCACGAGCCGCTTCGTCCCCGCGGGCACACCGCACCCGGACTGGAAGGCGGGACGCGCGAACACCTGGCTGTCGCCGCCACCCGATCCGGACCAGCCGGTCTCCGAGCCGTAGCCCGCGCACCCGGGGTTCGACGAGGTCATCCCACCGCTGCACGCGGGTGTGGTGCCGCCGACGCCCATCACGTGCGGCGAGTTCGCCGGATTGTCGACCGTGAGGAGGTTGCTGCAGTCGCGGCTCCCGCTGTCGCCCGAGGCGGCGAACCACGACTGGCCGATCGCGTTCGCGTTGGCGAAGATGTTGTCGTCCGTCTGCTGCGTCGCCGCGGACGTGCCGGCCTCGCACGAGCCCCAGCTGGTCGAGACGACGTGACCCGGATTGTCGGTGACGATCCGGTTGTACATGGTCGTGAAGTCCGCGAGCGACGTCGAGGCCGACATGTAGTTGAGAATGCGCGCCATCGGAGCGGTGCCGTGCGAGTACTCGACGTCGAGCGCGATCTCGATCGAGTTCTGGCTGCTGAACCGGCACCCCACCGCCCCCGACGCCCCGGTGCAGACCTGACCGCTCCCCGCCGGGAGCTGCGGCAGCGCCCACTGCGTGCTGAAGGTGGTGTTGTCGCTGTCCTGCCACGCATAGGCGCCCGCGATCACGATCGTCTCGCCCGTCCCGGGGTAGGTCGAGCCGTTGTGGTAGAGGACGAAGGTGTCGTTCGGGCTCAGATGACAGCAGTTTGAGCCGAGCGCCGCGCGCGGGGCCGCAGCGGGCTCGGCCGGGCGGCTTTTCGCGTGGAGCTCGCTCAGGTCGTCCAGGCCGACGGCGCCCACCACCGCGCCGGCGATGTCCGCCGGTAGCGACGGTTCGTTCACCGCGGCATAGTGCTTCTTCCCACCGAGCACGACGGCGTGGATCTCGACCCCGAAGGCCCGCTCGAGCGCGGCGACGCTTCCGTTCGCCTCGACGATCAGCCGGTTCGAGGCCCGGTTGGTCACGCTCAGGCCGGCCGACCGAAGATGGCGGACCACCGCTTCTTCGTCGGTGGCCGTCGGCCCGTAGAGCGCGTTGAACTCGTCCTGGGTGAGGAACCGGCCGTAGCGGGGCGAGGCCGGATCGTGGACGTCGGCGAGGAAGGCGTCGAGCGCCTCGCGATTACGGAGCTCGAGCCCGACGACGACGTGATGGCGGTCACCGCCGCGGGCGCGGCCCCCGTCGATCGCCTCGTGAAGACGCGGCGAGAGCGAGGAGTGCCGCCCGGGGTCGGCGAGGGCGGGCGCGGCGAGGACGAGAAGGGCGAGGGTGGCGAGGGCGGAGCGAGGCATGCGGCCGAGTTAACCGGAACGCGGGGCGAGTCACCAGCGAAAAATCCGGTGGGCGGCCCCTGCGGGGGACGCTGTAGCAAGTGCGGAGACGCCGCGAGCGATCCCCCGAGGTCACTCCGTCAGCCAGCGCTCGAGCTCCTCCCGGCTCCGTGCCGCGGCGCGAGCCGTCTCACGCGTGATGCGTCCCCCGCGCACGAGCTCGACCAGCGATCGCTCGAGGGGAATCATGCCGTCGTCCTGGCCTAGCTGGATCTGGGTCGCGAGCTGATGCGTCTTTCCTTCGCGAATCTGGGCGGCGACGGCGTAGCTCACGCGAAGCACCTCCACCGCGGGCACGCGGCCGCCGGGCACCGTCGTCGGCAGGAGCCGCTGCGTCACGACCGCACGAAGGACCGCCGCCAGCTGGGTCCGCACCTGGGGCTGCTGCGCGTCCGGGAAGACGTCGACGATGCGGTCGACCGCCATTGCGCCCGTGCCACTGTGGAGGGTCGAGAGGACGAGGTGGCCGGTTTCGGCGGCGGTCAGCGCGAGGGAAATCGTCTCGAGGTCGCGCATCTCGCCGACCAGAATGACGTCGGGACTCTCACGCAGCGCAGCGCGCAGGCCCGCGCTGAAGCTCTCCACGTGGGTACCGATCTCGCGCTGATGAACCAGGCTCCGCTGCGGCGTGTGGAGGTACTCGATCGGGTCCTCGAGCGTGATCACGTGCGCGGCCCGCGCGCGGTTGACCTCGCCCACCAGCGCGGCGAGCGTCGTCGACTTACCCGATCCCGCGGGGCCGTTCAGGAGCACCAAGCCGTCGGACAGGGTCCCGAGCACCGCCAGCGAACGTGGAAGTCCTAGCTCGTCCAGCGTGGGAATGCGCTCGCAGATCGCGCGCAGCGTGAGACAGAGGCCGCTCTGGTGACGGAAGAGACTGGCGCGAAACCGGCGCGCCCCGTCCGCGGTGTCGAGGGCACAAGCAAGATCCGCGCTGCCCGTCCGCTCGAACCGCGCGCGGACGTCGGCCGTCATGTGGGAAGCGAGGAAGGTTTCGATGTCGTGCGCCGTCGTCACGAGCCCACTGTCGCTCTCGAGCTGCCCCGCGAAACGGAGACTTGCCGGGCGGCCTTCCGAGAGGATGAGGTCCGACGCACCGCGATCGAGTGCGTCGACGACGAAGGCTTCGAGCCCCGCGGCACCGCGCGAGCCGGGACCCTGCGGCGGTGCCACGGTGCCTGGCGACGTGGGCGGGGCCCCTCCCCCGCTCGAGAGGAAGCGCACGACCGTCCCCTCGCCGCTCGATGTCGCCGTCACGTCGAAGCACCTGCCGTTGCGGCCGGATCGGTAGACGATCTCGACCGTGGCCTGCTCACGCAGGCGGTCCCGCTGTTCGGGGTCGAGGATCTCGTCGACGAGCCCCCGGAGCATCGCGGGCGAGAGCGCGGGCATGCTGAGGGGGCGCGCGCCACCGTCCACGAGCAGCGCGGGCGCCTCGCCGGTCGCCAGGACGAGGCCGCTCGCCCGCTGCACCTCGATGAGGGCGAGCAACGCATCGATGGCGGCCATCGGGTGCCTCATCATGGACGACCGGCGTCATCGCGCAACCGCCCGGGCCATCCCCTCCCCTCATTTTGTTCGGAAATGATCTTGCCTTCGTCGGCGTCGTGGTGATACGTCCGGCGCCCTCGTGGGGGTGCTGGCGCGGAGCTGCTCGGTGGTGCGGTTCACGGCGGCGGCGCCGCGGCGGCTCGACCGGGACGCGGTCGCGGCGGCGGTGTCGCGGCGTGCGTTCCACGAGCTCGACGAGAGCGAGGCCGTCCAGTCGTGCGGATGGGTGGCGATCCACGATCCGCTCCTGACCGAGTTCAGCGCCGCCGATCTCTTCTTCCAGCACTACCTGGTGGTCGGGTTCCGGTGGGATCGGCGGGCGGTCCCGGCGAAGTTGCTGCAGCTCGAGCGCCGGCGGGCCGAGGCGGCGCTGCGCGCGGAGAACGACGGCGGACGCATCGGGCGCGAGGCACGCAAGCAGATCCGGGCCGAGGTCGAGGCCCGGCTCGTGGCGCGCGCGCTGCCGGCGCCCCGGCTCTTCGATTGCGCCTGGAACCTCGAGACGGGTCGGGTCTACTTCACGGGGAGGCTCCGCGTCGCGAAGGAGGCGTTCGTGGATCTCTTCCGCGCCACCTTCGGCGTCGCCCCGGTCCCGATGATCCCGTACCTCGCGGCGGAGCGACTGGACCTCCCCGCCCGCCTCGTGGAGGCGCTGCGCACCGTCGAGCCGGTGTCGCTCGTGGCTCCCGACCCGAGAGGGTCCATTCCCCGTTTGCCGCTTGCCGAGGCCGAGGCGTGAGCGACGATTTCCTCGCCGTCGTCCAGGCGAAGCGCTTCCTCGGCCGCGAGTTCCTCACCTGGCTCGTCCATCGCGCCGAGGAAGGTTCGGCGCGCGTCGAGCGCGAGGGCCAGGCGACGGAGATCCAGCTCGGCGACCGGGTCGAGCTGGCCGGCGGCGACGACGACCGGGCGCGGCTGACGATCGTCGGTGCGGGCGACGTGCGCGCCGAGGTCGGCGCAGGGCTCCGGCGCGGGAAGCTCCTCGATCGCGCCCGGCTCGTCCTCGTCCGCGGCGAGCGGCGCTGGGAGCTCGTGCTCGACGGCGGGATGCTCTCCTATGAGGCGGTGCGCTGTCCCGCGCTCGGCGAGCGCGACGGCGGCTTCGGGGACCGGCGCCCCGCGTTCGAGAACGACCTCTTCCTCCGCCTCGCCGACCTCGAGGATGCGATCGGCGTGCTCGACGACCTGTTCGCCGAGTTCTGCACGCTGCGCGCCTCGGCCAGCTGGCGGGAGCGCGAGCTGCCCGCGCTCCGGCGCTGGGTCGACGCCCTCGGCTGATCATGGCAGCCTCAGGTACCTGCTGTTCGTCGCCGCCGTCGTCGCGGTGATGGCCGGGATGTCGCTCGTCTGCTGGGGCGCGTTCCGGCGCGCCGCAGGCAGCGCCGGTCAGCGCGGTGAGATGAAGTAGGCCCGGCAGGCCTGATCGACCGCAGCCTGATCGAGACGCGGGGTCCGCTTCTCGTACCGCGCGCCCCAGCACACCTGGTTGATGATGTCGCGCGGATGGCACGGCCGGAGCGGCTGCTTCAGGTCGCGCGTGATGACCTGGATCAGGTGATCGACGACCGGGGGCGGACACTCGAGCCGCAGGTTCGCGCACACCCGACGGGAGATCTCGTGGAACTGCTGCTCGGTGACGCTCTCGAGCCGGATCTTCGTCTGGATGCGGCGGAGGAAGGCCTCGTCCACCAGCGTCGCGGGATCGAGGTTGGTGGCGAACACGACCAGCATATCGAAGGGGACCTCGATCTTCTTCCCGCCGGCCAGCGTCAGGAAGTCGAGGCTCCGATCGAGCGGCACGACCCAGCGGTTGAGCAGCTCCTCCGGCCGCACGCGCTGGCGCCCGAAGTCGTCGATGATGAG
>JACXTT010012444.1_pt1 | contig 11296 bp, 4 predicted proteins | sample 9270951 | NCBI WGS metagenome assembly JACXTT01 (sample SAMN15532306, study PRJNA645909) | rock metagenome | isolation source: weathered quartz diorite | place: Puerto Rico | collected 2017-06-21 | reverse complement strand
GGGCCGGTCGTTGTTCAGACCGCTGAGCGAGTTGTCCTTGCCCACAGTCACGTTCAATGGCTGGCCGCTTGAGGCATGAACGAGCGGCGCGATTTGCCAATCACTAAATAGCCGGCGGACCCATGCATTAGACGTCTTCAGGGAACTGGTCGCCACCATAGTGGCGTTGAAGTTGTGGCGTGTGTCAAAGACGCACGGACCCCAGTCGCCGTGCCGGTTGAACCGTTGGATGTTCCCTGGTGTTGCCAGGGCGGCGCCAAAATCGGTGTCGGACAGGCAGTTGGAATTGGTGTAGTTGATGAGCGCCGTGAAGTTGTTGGAGAGTCGGTGTGTAGCAGAAAGCAGCAAGCCGTTGTAGTGAGCCACGGCCCCATCATCCATCGTGTTGATGCTCGCGTAGCCCGCGCCTAACGTGGGATTCGCCTGGTATAGGACGCGGCGGAAGTTGGTATTGGACGTCGTGGAGCAGGCACCGGCCGCGGTGAGTCCATATTGACCGGCTACACAGTTGCCTGGGATGTAAATCGCCGGATTGATTTCACCGTTGTTGCTCCACAGGTGCGTGGTCTTGTTGCCGAGATAGCTGATGGAGGCCAGCCAATTGCCCGGCAGTTGCCGCTGATAGGTGATGTTCCAATTTGCGACGTAGGTTGGTTTGGGGTCGATGGGGAAGTTGACGTAGATTCCCGCGGTTGGGAAAAACGCCTTCCCGTTCTGGGGAAATGGATTCCCGCCCGGGTAGCCCAGCCACGGATTCGAAAATCCGCCAACCGGAAAGGGTACGTCGATAGCCGTGCCGACCGGGGCGTTGGTCGTCTCGCGCTCATTGAACCAGGTCTCGTTAACTTCATAGAGGATTGACCCACCGATGCGAAGCGTGTCCCGTCCGTCACCATGAGGATTCCACACCAGGCCTACGCGCGGCGCGAAATTCGCCATATGCCCATTCCAGTTGGCGTCGGGGATTCCGGCGTCGCCGGGGAAGAACAAACCGGCGGGTGCGTTCGGATATACCTTGCTGAACTGTCCGGCATAAAAACCGGGAAGACTGAACGATGAGCCGCGATGGTATTTATCGGGATCGGAGAACGTCGGCTCCCAGCGAACGCCAAAGTTCAACGTGAAGCGCGAATTGATCCTGAAAGTATCCTGGGCATACACGCTCAGTATCCACTGGCGGAGGTCGTCGGGCGTGGCGTTGGTCTGCGTGAAACCACTGGGCAACCCAGTCAGGAAGTCGGCCAGGCCGAGGCCGGAGCGAGAGGCATTGAACGTAAAGTTTCCATTTTCGTTAAAACCAGAAACGGTGTTGTTCTGCACGCGGACCAGATTAAACCCGAAGGCCATTTGATGCCGTCCGCGGATGACATCCACGTCGTCGGCCACCTGAAAGCTATTGACGTTGAAATGTCCCGGAGCGCAAGTACCACAAAAAGTGCTGAACCCGCCGGTAACGGAAAGCAAGAGGAAGTTTGGCACGGCGCTATAGATATTGATGCCGAGCATTGTGGGATTGATGGGAATATCGGTTGGTCCGCGGTCGTCACGACGGCGATTAAAGGTGAAGTGAAACGAGTTGAGAGTCCCGGGACCAAAGGTATAGTTATCGCCGATGGTGGCCGACTGGGCCATCTCGAGGTTGCCCGCCTGCGTCGTGGTCAGCAGATTCTTGCCATCGTAAGTGGCCGGGTTCTTGAAGGCGTCGATGAAGTATCGTCCATACAACATGTGCTTCACGCTGTGCGACCAGTCGACACGCCCGATTACCTGTTGCTCATCGCCCGTGATCGGAATGCCATAAGTAACCTTGCCGCATCGATCGGCGGACGCACTTGGCAAATAGTTAGTCGCGATCTTCACAGCAATAGGATTCAGCATCGATTGCGGAATCTGGTTGTTCGTAAAGGGCGCGTTCCCGTTGAGCGGGTTCCTCAGTTGCAAGTTGCTGGTCGCGCAGGGTGGACTGGCGACGGTGCTGAAATCTCCATTCAACATTGCCGCGTTCGGAATGAACGTGGTGGACGATGGCGGGTTTGAGCGGTTGATCGTGCCTTGATACCCTCCGAAGAAGAACAGCTTGTCCCGAATGATCTTGCCGCCGACTGTTCCTCCAAACTGGTTTCGCTTCAAGCTGTCGCGACTTATTGCGAAGAAGTTCCTGGCGTTCAGATCTCCATTGCGCAGATATTCGAACAGATCGCCATGCAAACTGTTCGACCCGGATTTGGTGACCACGTTGACGGTCGCTCCGGGATGGATTCCGAAACGAGATGAAACCGCGCTGGTCTCAACACTGAACTCCTGCAGGGCGTCCGGGAAAGGGAAAGGAAGGTTAACGTTGGACATCGCGTCGGTGTTGTCGCCGCCATCCAGAAGATACGCGGTACCGTTGCCCTGTCCACCCGCAACCGAGATTCGCGTGGAGCTGTAGAAAGTCTTGCTGCCCGTGTCACCGGCGTCACCATATGCCGCGGCCCCCAGAGTGATGATCAACTGCGTCGCCTGGCGTCCATTCAGCGGAAGTTCGCTAATGCGCGCCTGATCGATGACATTGGAAATCGAGTTTTCCTTAGTCTCGACCATGCTCGCAATGGCGTTTACCTCGACCTTTTCAGAGATCGAGCCAACCTGCAAAGACACGTTGATCTGCACGTTGTTGTTCACCTGAAGCACGATGCCGGTCTGCGCATAATCCTTGAATCCGCTGGCCTGAACTTCTAGTCGGTAAGGACCCACTGGCAAGGCAGGAAGCACATATTGGCCCTGCGCGTCGCTGACTGTTGCGTGCGGAACCGCCTTGTCGGTTTCGAGCATTCGCACTTGCGCGTTTGGAATCGCGCTGCCACTCTGGTCCGTAATGGTTCCGCTGACCTGTGCGATCGCGACCGCCTGCGCGTTCGCCGAATATGGCACTAACAACGCGCCGATGATCGACAGCAATAGAGGTAGACTCACAAGTGTCGACCGAGACTTTCCTGTAATCACAATGCCTCCTGGAAGCGACTTGGCTAGTTGCAAAACCCGACCCTAGCGCCGACATTTACATCTGTAGCGCTATAACCGTTTGAGCTATTCTACGTGGATTCCACCGCGCTGTCAATGGACCCTATCAGAGATAGACCGCTTGATGGATAGCCGATTGCTTGGCTGTCCAAGGCGTCATAATCGTCTCGATTTCGAAGGCTCGCACATATCGGGAGGTGACGTGAATTTCGAACCGTAACAAGCCCAGCCGTTGAACCGACGGACCATTCTGAGTTACGGAACTATCGCAGCCGACGTACTATTGACTACAGCCAAACAGCATACAAGTCGATTCATCGTGGCACTCGTACTCTTGCATTTGACCGCCCGGTGCGGTATGAATGGGGAATCCCGTGTAGGAGCGTAGCGTGACCAAAAACATTCTTCTGCCTATTGTGTGTCTAGGTGCCTCGAGCATCGGAATTGCGCTGGCACAGGAGCCCAGCGACAAATTCTACAAGGCCATCCGTGATAACGATCTCACGACACTAGGGGCTTTGGTTAAGAGCACCGACGTGAACGCCAAGGATTCACGCGGTACGACACCGGTGATGTACGCTGCGGCGTACGGCAGCCTGGACGCGATGAAGTTGATCGTGGCGGCCGGTGCCGACGTCAAAGCCAAGAATGCATTCGATGCAACCGCCCTGCATTGGAGTACCTACGACCTCGACAAGGTTCGCGTGCTGGTCGCGAAAGGCGCGGACGTCAATGCGCGCTCCAAACAGGGCCGGACGCCCCTGATCATTGCCGCGTCATACGATGGCGGCTCGGCCGTCGTGAAATTCTTAGTGGAGAAAGGCGCTGATATTTCTGCCGCCGATAGCGCTGGTACTACGCCGCTGTTGGCAGCGACCGAAGCTAACGACATGTCGTCCGTCACTTTCCTGTTACAGAACGGCGCGGCCGTCGACACTCCCGGCTTTTTCTATGAAGGTGCGGTCGCAGGGCAAACCGCCTTGATGAACGCGTCCGCGCACGGAAACGTCGATCTGATGAAAATGTTGCTCGCCAAGGGCGCCAACGTTAACACAATCACTGCCGAGAAGGGTATGGAAGTGAAGAACGGACCCATCGCTCTCGGCAGTTACACTCCGCTCCTCATGACCGCAACTTACGGTTCGCCCGCAGCAGTAGAGCTTCTACTCGATGCCGGTGCAAAGGTGAATCAGCAGGATGTGCGAGGAATGACGCCTTTGATGTTGGCGGTCGCATCCGATCACGCCGACGCCAGAGTGGTTCGCTTGCTCCTCGACAAAGGCGCCGACGCGAACATCAAGTCTAAGCTCGGCGAAAGCGCGCTGGATTGGGCGAAAAAGGTTGGCAACGTCGAAGTGCTTAAGGCGCTTGGGATCGACCAGCCTCGCCCAGGAGACGCGCTCTTGAAGCCTGCCGATGGACGCAAAACCCCTACTCCAAAGGAAGCGGTCGAGAAGAGTCTAGCGATGCTTCAACGGACTAGCGGCACGTTCTTCAAGGAGGGTGGTTGCGTGTCATGCCACGCACAGAATGTCACTGGAATGGCTGTGAGCACCGCACGCGCGCATGGCCTGCGCGTCGATGAAGCAGCCGCAGCCGAACAGTTGAAAACCCTGAAGCTTCAGTTCGGCTCGTTTGACCAGGTCCTGTTGCAGAGGATGGATCCGCCCGGCGCAGTGGACGTGCTCGGTTACTCGATCCTCCAGTTGGCGAACGAAGGTGCGCCGCCTGATCGCGTCATCGACGCGTTGATTTTCAACATCGCCGGCGAGCAACGCAAGAGCGGCAATTGGCATCTTCCCGGAATTGCGCGGCCACCCATGGAGGATGGCGATTTTTCCAGAACGGCGCTCGCCATCCGTGCCCTGACTGCCTATCCGCTTCCTGGGCGCAAGGCGGAGTTTGACCAGCGTATTGCGCGCGCGGCGGCATGGCTTAGAACTACAAATCCGAGGACGACAGAGGATCGCAACATGCAACTGTTGGGCCTCAAGTGGGCGAGGCTCGATCTAAGTTCGCTTGACAATCGCGTGAAGCAACTGATCGCGCTACAACACGCCGACGGAGGCTGGGCCCAGACAACGGATCTTGCAAGCGACGCCTACGCCACCGGTCAGACGCTCCACACGCTCCACGAAATGGGCATTCCTTCTAGCAATGCCGTGTATCAGCGTGGTGTCGCCTATTTGTTGCAGACCCAGTTGGCGGACGGCTCGTGGCGAGTCGCAAGCCGAGCTCCAAAATTCCAACCGTATTTCCAGAGTGGTTTCCCGTATGACCATGATCAGTGGATTTCATCGTCCGCCACAGCTTGGGCAACCACCGCTTTGAATTACGCTGCATCCGAGAAACAGACGGCCGCGCTTCGCTAACCTGGCATCAGCCACGGTTCGACCCGCGCATCTGACGGGTTCAGTCATTCACATTCTGAAATTGTCCGTATCGCAATTTGACATCAGGCCGCGCACGATCTGATGTATGCCGAGCGCAAGGCCGCTAAGGCGTCGACGTCGTCGGGCTGATATTCTGATTTCGTCTGGCATCGAATTGGTGAATCCGAAGATCCACGAACCACTGCAGATCGTGGATGCGAGGGGCAGACGATCCGCGCTGATGTGGTCGTCGAGAACAACCATGTACAAATGCAGCGACACAATTTTGAAAAAAGGAGAAGCGAAGATGATGCAAAAGACTTTGGAATCCCTGACCACGGCAGCATTGATGCTGGCGCTAACCATAGCTTCAAGGCCCGTGTCAGCCGCAAAACCTGAGCGCAATGTGCCGAGTATTGCCAAGGAAGTTCGTCATGAGCTGGTCATGCTTCCCTGGTACAGCGTCTTTGACAATCTCGCGTTTCGTGTCGACCCGGACGGAACCGTCGCTTTGCTGCGGCAGGCTGTTCGTCCTACTTTGAAGAGCGATGCGGAGCGTGTCGTGAAGAGAATAGCCGGTGTGACGCGCGTCGTCAATCAAATCGAAGTCTTGCCGCTTTCCCCGGAAGACGACCGCATTCGCATGGCCGTGTTTCGCGCCGTCTACGGAGATCCGGCGTTGAACCGCTATGCCCTCGGCGCGGTACCTCCTATCCACATCATCGTCAAGAACGGTAATGTGTCTCTGGAAGGCGTAGTAGCCAACCAGATGGACAAGCAAATCGCCGGCATCCGCGCGAACGGCGTGTCGGGTGTATTTTCGGTCACCAACAACTTGAGGGTCGAAGAATCGTGACACTTCGTCGTGCGTGTCACGGCTGCGCCGTCAATGGTGATTGCGGGCGACTCAGCGCCCTTCGCACTACTTCCGCCGGGAACCCGGCCGAACGTTTCTACTCGACATCCACAACCGTGCGCATCCAGGGGTGGATACAGCACTGGAACTTGTGCACCCCGGGCGAAAGCCCCTTGATCTGGACGGTAGCACCGGGGGCCACGACTCCGGGCGATGCCAGGCAGGCTGCCGCTGGGACTAATGGCACAGTTCCCGCAGGGCCACCGACGCCGTTGAGAGGCGGAATGTATCCCCCACCAAAGGCTGTTACTTCGGTAAACGTGTGTTCCTCGCCGCCCGCGTTCGTCGCTCGCACGGTCTGTCCGGCCCGGACCGAAATGTATCCAGGTGAAAACTGCCATGCTGGATGCCCGATGACGTTCGCCGCCAGCGGAGAGAACAGTAGCCCGATGAACTCGAGAAAGGTTGTATCGTGCGCGTGCGGCGTAGTCGTGCATACTCCAGGTATGGCCGCATTGAAGGTCGCGGGATCACAATTGTCCACCAACGCGATCTTAGGATCGTTACTATTGACCTGGGCCGTCGCAACATCCGTCCCAATGAACCACAAACCAACCAACAGAGCCAGCCCCCCGGCTAACATTGCCAAATTTCGCATGTCTTTGCCCTCCAGAAATGCTTAGCCCGATTTGTCTCTTGACTTCTCGGCGTCAGCCAGTATACAATCCTCCTGGCAATTTTGGCTTTGAGAGTTGTAGCGTCGGTTGGTCTAGTATGATGGCCAATGTTCAGCTCGGCGAATCCGATCGCCGCTCAACGAGAAACAATGCACTCATCCCATCAGAGCTCTCTCAACCGGCGTAAGTTTCTGCAGACTGCCGGCTCCGTGGCGGCAGCCGGAGTAACGGGTTTGGCCGCTACACAGGGCGTATCAATTGTCGTTGATCCCAAGGATGTCGTGGCCGGCGTGGCACCGGTAGAGTGGGCGGTTGGCGAACTCGAGCGTACCTTGATCGCCTTCGGCGTGGAGGTGCAAAGAGCCGGGCGGGCCGCCGATGCAAAACCCGGAAATCTGTGTATTATTGCCGCGGGCGCCAGTTCACCGGAAGTCAGGGACTTGCTCCAGCTGCCCGGTGTTACCGTGCCGAATACGCCGGAAGCGCTCACACTCGTACCGGCAACCGCGGCGGGAAGACCATTGCTGGTGGCGTGCGGGTATGATTCGCCGGCACTTGTTTTCGCATTGCTCGAGTTATCCGATCGCGTGCAAAACAGTGCAAGTGCAGCCGCCGCACTTACAATCGCAAAGCCCATCAACGAGCGTCCGGCAAATGAGATTCGCAGTGTAACGCGACTTTTCACCAGTGATGTTGAGGATAAGCCATGGTTCAATGATCGCGAGATGTGGCCCCAGTACCTGACCATGCTCGCATCCAATCGATTTAACCGCTTCAACCTGGCGCTCGGTATTGGCTACGACTTCATCCGCAACGTCACCGATGCATACTTCTTGTTCGCCTATCCTTTTCTGCTGGCTGTACCTGGTTACAATGTGCGAGTTCCGCAATTGCCGGATGCTGAACGCGATCAAAACCTTGCAATGCTGCGGTTCATCTCTGAGCAGACTGTTGCCCGGGGAATGCAGTTCCAATTGGGTCTTTGGATGCATGGCTATGAGTGGATCGATAGCCCCAGGCCGAACTACACAATTGAAGGACTGACGCGCGAGACGCATGGACCATACTGTCGCGATGCAGTTCGCACACTTCTGAAAGCATGTCCGGCGATCAGCGGTATAACCTTCCGAATTCACGGAGAAAGCGGAGTGGAGGAAGGCAGTTACGATTTCTGGAGAACCGTTTTTGATGGCGTAGCGACCTGCGGCCGTAAAGTTGAGATCGACATGCACGCCAAGGGCATGGATGAAACCATGTTGAAGTTGGCGCTGGCAACCGGGCTGCCGGTGAAGGTTTCCCCCAAGTATTGGGCCGAACACATGGGCATGTCTTACCATCAGGCCGATATTCGAGAGCTTGAGCAGTCTAGGGCGGACCGTACGGCCACGGGGCTGATGAAATTCAGCGCCGGCTCGCGCAGCTTTCTACGATACGGCTATGGGGACCTGCTTCGTGAAGATCGCACGTGGGGGGTGCTCCATCGAATCTGGCCAGGAACTCAGCGGCTGCTCCAGTGGGCAGATCCCGCTACCGCGGCCGCGCACTCGCGCGCATTCACATTCTGTGGCAGCGATGGAGTCGAAATCATGGAGCCGCTCTCATTCAAAGGCCGCCGGGGTTCCGGGATTGCGGGCGATCGATGCGCTTATGCGGACCCAGCTCTCAAACCGCACTGGGACTGGGAGAAATATATCTACAGCCATCGGATTTGGGGACGACTACTCTACAATCCCGATGCCGAGCCCGAATTCTGGCAGAGATACTTGCGCAAACAATTCGGAGCGGGGGCGCCCGGGATTGAAGTCGCGCTGGCCAACGCTAGCCGCATCCTTCCCATTGTCACGACCGCCCACGGTGCCTCCGCCGCTAACAACAGTTATTGGCCCGAAATGTATTTCAACCACTCCATCGTTGACGCCGATCATCCGGGGCCCTACCGGGATACACCGGCTCCCAGGGTTTTCGGCGGTGTTAGCCCGTTCGATCCGCAACTGTTTTCTCGGATCAACGACTTTGCGGACGAGTTACTCAAAGGGAAGTGCAGCGGAAAATATACGCCAATTGAAGTCGCCCAATGGATTGAAGACTACGCATCACAAGCGATAAGAAGCCTTGAGCATGCCGCCGGGCTGGTTGCAGCAAAGAATCGTCCCGAGTATCGTCGGATCGCCGAGGATGTCGCGATCGAAGCCGGTTTGGGCCGGTTTTTCGGTGCAAAGTTCCGAAGTGCCGTTCTGTACCGGATCTATGAACGCACAGGTAACCGCACGGCGCTGGATCAATCCCTGAAGGCATACGGCTCGGCCAGAACCTTCTGGGCGGAATTATCAAATCGTGCTAAGCGCGTCTACATGGCCGATGTCACCGTCGGGGAGCTTCCCCAACTTCGTGGTCACTGGATCGACAGGCTACCGGCCATCGATGCCGATATTGCTTTGATGGCGAAACAGGCAGATCTCGCGAACAGCGGAGACACGTCGCCGGCGCGCACGGAATCTGCCATCAAAGCCGTGCTAGGACGGCCCAGACGCGCTTTTCTGGCCTGCCAACATCGACCCGCCGCCAAGTTTCACGCAGGGCAACCCCTCGGCATCGACCTGTCAATTCAGAAAGGATCGAGGCTGGTGTCGGCACGCCTCTACTATCGTCACGTAACGCAGGCCGAGCGTTTTGAGTCGGCTGAGATGCAACTCCGCGATAACCTCTATCACGCGACTATTCCCGCCAGCTACACTGATTCAGCCTATCCACTGGAATACTATTTCGAACTGATGCAAGGCTCGGAATCGGCCTGGCTCTATCCGGGATTCGGTGAAAGCTTGACGAATCAACCGTACTTCGTCATCCGGCGGGCGTGAGGGTCTCCACGTTTAGTTCAATGGCACAAACTGAACCGGGCGGAAAACGCCACTGCGGCACGGAGTTGGTTGGGAGCGGAGCTTCTTTGGGTCTGAAAACTTCCGTCTGATCCTGGTCAACGTAGGTGCGAAGGTCCTCCGGCTGAATCGCAAAAGCGCGGCCGCCCGTCACTTTCGCGCCTTCGACAATGAAACTTGCGGCCACGGCCTTCCGATACTCCAGGTTCGCGACATGTAAGTAGAACTTGCCGTCCGTGCGGCTGCAAGCTATATCCAAACCAGAGGGAGCAGATTTCACAGCCACGGCCTGCCGCCCGTTGTACCTCTTGAAAAGACGGGCTATGGATCCAACCGGCATCAGGTAGCTTGTGCCTCGCGGCGTGGGCAGCATTACCGCAGTATTGGTCCACCGATTACCCTGAAAGTCCGCCGCAGTTGCGATCTTGACGCGCGCGCCATGACGCTGGTAGATGTTCAACGAGCGGGCATGATACGCCGCCGAAAGCCACTCGCGCAGGATTGGATTCGCATTGTGCGGCGACAGGCTGAGGTGGCCTTCCGTGATTGCGATCCCCGCGCTCGAGCCCAAAGACTCAATTGCTTCTTCGAGTTCACTGACACGTTTCTCGACGACATTCGATAGTTCAAGCAATTCATCCCAGGCGCGCTCCGGATCTTTTTCGTATCGTAGTCCCGTGAGAACAGTGTCCCGCCGTTTCGGGCTCTGGCCCATCATGTGGATCGCAACCATATCCAGATACTCGCCGGCCTGCTTCAACAGATCGCGTGCCCACAGCCCCGATCCGCGCCCTCGATCTCCCCAGCCAATCAACTGGATCGATCGATCTCGCTCCTTCATCGCTTTCGCAAACTCAATCGTGTGGACGATACAGTCATCTTTTGAGAACGTCGCGCTCCCATAGGACGTCTCGTTGCCAATCTGCCACAGCTTGATATTGAGCGGATCCGTTGCACCGTTGGCTTTGCGTTCCCGGTGATCCGGATCGTTAGCGTACGAGACCCAATCAGCCGCTTCGCGCGCATCGCCGCTACGGTTTCCCTCCGGCATGGCCTGGTAGCGGGCTTCACCATCGCTCAGAAAATTGACGCAGTACAATGGTGCCGCTCCGGCGCGCCGGCAAAAGTCGACGAACTCATGAGTTCCAACACGGTTCGATTCCTTGCCTCCCCAAACGTAATTGCGCATCGAGGGTCGTTTCGCAACCGGGCCAACGCCTTCGCGCCAATGGTAGTAACGGCTGAAAAGTCCGCCGAATCTCACGACATCAGGCGACAGGTCCCGAACCACGTCAACGAAGTCTTTGCGCCAGTCGTCGGCCTCCCAGTCCCACGACGCTTCAACGGAGCCGTCGGTGATTCCGAGTGGTTCCATGAATTGCATGTAGAGATGCGGCGAGATTTCGAACAACGGCTTGGGATCCAGTACGATGGCGTTGGCATCAGCAGCGTGCAGCGCGGCCTGCCCTGCGGCGCCCATGGCCCCTTGCTTGAGCAACTCTCCCCGGGCCA
>JACXTT010012443.1_pt1 | contig 11296 bp, 7 predicted proteins | sample 9270951 | NCBI WGS metagenome assembly JACXTT01 (sample SAMN15532306, study PRJNA645909) | rock metagenome | isolation source: weathered quartz diorite | place: Puerto Rico | collected 2017-06-21 | reverse complement strand
GTCGGGGTTTTTTCCGATGGAGTGGCTACGCGGTGTTTGCGGGCACGGAGTTGGCGGACTTGAACGAGACAACCAGGCCGGCGCAGGCCATCGGGAACGATGAATTCGTGCGGCGCTACGTGGGCGGGGCGGAAGCGATCGGAAGGCGGTTGCAGACGCGCGGGAGAGATTACGTGATCGCGGGCGTGGTGAAGGACTCGCTGTACGAATCTTTCGGAGAGCCGCCGAAAGCACTGATGTATTTTTCCTATCGCGATCGGCCTGGCATATCCGGGGAGGTTCATGTGCGCGCGCGAACGGGCGCGGAGACAGCGCTGGCTTCCGAACTGCGGCGCGCGGTGCGCGATGTGGATCCCGAGCTTCCGCTGTACGACATTCGCACCATGTCGGAACACGTCGAAAAGAATCTGTTCCTGCGGCGGATTCCCGCACGAATTTTCGTGGTTCTGGGACCGCTGCTGCTGGTGCTTGCGGCGATCGGAATTTATGGGCTGGTGGCGTACACGGTGTCGCATAGGACGACTGAAATCGGGGTGCGGCTCGCGCTGGGCGGCACAGCGCGGGGAATTGTCGCGCAGATCGTGCGGGAGAATCTGGTGGTGATCGGCGTGGGCGGATTCATTGGCTGGCTGATCGCATTTGTGGTGGATTTACACCTGGCGCACGGAGTGATCTACCTGCCGGTGTTCGCGGGCGTGCCTGCGATCCTGATGCTGGTTGCGACGGTGGCGTGCTGGCTGCCGGCGCGGCGGGCGACGCGCGTGGATCCGATGGTGGCGCTACGGCACGAGTGACGCGATGCGCTCAGCGGCGGACCGGTTCCAAGCGGGTCCAGTTGCCGCGCAGAGCGACGTTAGGATCGAAATTCGCGGAATCGCTGACGATGTACTCGTTGTTCGCCCCCGCCCAAGCGTGGCCGTATTGATTGCTGAGATCGACCGTTTCGCCCGTGTTAGGATTGCGATAAGTTTCGACGCCGCGCATGTAGTGGCTCCATTTGTTCATCGCGCGATCGCGGCTCTCATTGGTGTTGCGGCTGGTCTCGGCGATGATGCCGGCGATCTGCTGACCGTTCCTGGTGATGATGGCCGAACGGTCGCGCGCGCCGCGCGTGTCTTGCGCCTGGAGGTTGGCGAGCACCTGCGAGATGCGCGCCTGCCACTGCGGATCGACACGAACACTGGCAAGGATGATGCGCGCCAGTTTCTCCTGCGCATCTAGCTGACCTTGCGGTGCGCGGAAACTGAACACGTGATCGACCGCGCAGTTGTAGTAGAGGGTCTGGCCCATGCGGCCGGAGTACATATCGAAGGTGGGGCCGGGCATGGCAGTCGATGCGGTGGTGGCGCTGAGCCATTCCTCGATGGGCTGGCCGTTGAGGTTGTAGCTCAAGCGAGCGCGGGCGACATCGGCACGAACGCGGACCTGGATGCCTTGGCGCGCGGCTGTTTGTTCAGCCTCACGGGCCTGTTCGAGCACGGGCGCGAGAGCGTCAGGAACGGGTTCGACGGCCAGAACGCGAGCGTCGCGACGGATGGCGGGGATGATGGAGCGGCAGAGAAAATCGGCGGCGGCCGACGGAGGCTGGACGTCGCAACCACGCGCGCCGAACTGCGCCATTTGCTGATTGGAAGCTTGCAGCATGCGGACGGAATTCGGATCATCGGCCCATTGCCAGGCGTTGCTCGGTAGCATCTCGATGGCGAGCCTGCCGTCGGGACTGACGGCGCGGAAGACGAGCTTTACAAGATTGGGATGGCAGCCGGGCGAGGGCGCGTATTGCGCGCTTCCTTGAAACTGCCAATCGGCGGGAATGAGGACGGTGAGCGCAGTCATGGGGCGGTCAAAGCCACGATTGTCGGTGATGCGCGCCAGTTTCATGCGATGGAAATTCGGGGCGCTGGGGGCCGGCGTGGGGCGCGGCTGAGCGAGGGCGCAGGTCGAAAAGAAAGCCGCGCAAACTGCGGAAGTTAGGTTGCGGTTCACGATGAGCATGATGATCCTTGTCTACGCTCATATCGGCAGAGTCTTGGCCAGATATGAAAGCCGCTGATAAACTTCAGGGATGCATCGAGCTTCTTGGTTAGGCGCGGCGGGGTTGACGGTATTGGGTTTGAGCTGCGCGGCCGCAGAGTTGAAAACAGCGTCCACACACCCGATGCAGTATTACGTCTCGCTGCCGGATGGATGGAGCGCGAGTAGAGAGTGGCCCGTGGTGTTCGCGATCGAATCGGCCAACCGCGATTTCGAGACCGCTGCTGAAAAATATCGGGCGGCGCGCGGCAAGCTGCCGTTCATCCTGGTGACGCCGCTGGTGGTAAGCAATGGCGGAGCGCGTTACCGGGAAGCGCCCGGCTATCACTACTCAGAGGCGGCGTGGGCGCAGGTAGCGCAAGCGGGTGTCTGTCGATTTGACAGCGACGGTCTGGCAGTGGTGGCGGCGGACGTCCGAAAGCTGTATCACGGAGAGGACAGGTATTTCCTGACCGGCCTGGAAGCGGCAGGCCACACGATTTGGACGCAGGTGTTCACGCATCCGGAAGCGCTGCGGGCGGCCGCGCCGGTGGCGCCGAATTTTCAGGGGCGGTGTCTGGAAGAGCTGGGATTCTCGAATTCGCCGTCGCGGGCCCAACTCCCGGTGAAGGTTTTTGGCGGATCGCGCGACGAATACTGGACGGCGGGCAAGCCGTTCTATCAGCAGACGCAAGACGCGAAGAAAGTGGCGGAGATGCACGGCTATCACAATGTCAGCGAGCAGGTTGTGCCCGACAAGGGGCACGAGGCGCTGGCCGAGGAAGTGCTCAGCTATTTCGCGGGGCGGGAGCGAACGAGCACGCGATGACGGCGCACGCGAGAGAGGACCGCAGGCTGACACGGCTGACGAAGATTTGTCTGGCGCTTCCCGAGGCGTCGCGAAACACTCTCGGGAGGCACGCGGCTTTCGTCGTTCGAAAAAAGACGTTCGCCTATTTCCTGGACAATCATCACGGCGATGGAATCGTCGGGCTGACCTGCAAAGTTGGGCCGGGGGACAACCAAGCGCTGAATGCGGCCCAACCATCCAAGTTTTACATTCCCGCTCACGTAGGATCGGTGGGTGGGGTGGGGCTGGGGGTGGACGGTGGGGGGGTGGAATTGGGACAGGGGGTCAGAACTGTTTGCAGAAAGGTATCGCCCGATCGGCCCAAAAAACTTCGCGGAGTTGGTGAAGCTCGCTGCGGGATGAACTTCCAAGCCCGGAATTTCGGCAACTGCCACGCTAACAACCTGCTTGACTCGCATGCCGAAGCGTGATATATTTTGCCAACATTAGCATCGGAAAAACTGAACCAGGATAGTAACGTACAAATCGCGAACCAGAGGCGGTTCAAGCGCCTGGCTACGTCGGCCAGATGACAGGGTGGAGTCTGTGTGAGTTGGGCGCCGGGTTGAATCGAGAACCTCACGGGCTATATCAGAACTTCAGCGGGACAAGAAAAGTTAAACGGGAGAACCTCATGAAAGTATCACGTCATTCCTTTTTCCATTTGCTCGCCGGCCTAGCGATCCTAGTGTTGGCAGGTGGAAGCGTATCGGCCCAATCGATCTATGGCAGTATTCGAGGAATCGTCACCGACCCCTCGTCAGCCATCGTTGCCAACGCGAAAGTGAACCTCATCAACGAAGGCACTTCCTTGGAACGCTCCGCGCAGACCAATACCACCGGCGAATACGTCTTCAGCCAAGTGATCCCCGGCACCTACACGATCGCCGTAGAGACACAAGGCTTCAAGAAGGTCCAGCGGAAAGGGGTGATTCTCGAAACCCAAAACCAGCTCACCGTGGACCTGCAGTTGGAAGTCGGCAACGTGGCTGAAAGCGTTCAAGTGACCACCGAGACGCCTTTGGTCGAAACCGCCACGGCATCCCAGGGCCAGGTCATCGACAACCAGAAACTGGTCGATCTGCCCAACATCGGCCGCAATCCTTTCATGATGTCGAAGCTCGCTCCCAACATCCAGCAGGTCGGCAATCCCGGCTACATGCGCATGCAGGATCAATCCGGTTCTTCTCAGATCTCGTTTGCCGGCGGTCCAATTCGCGGCAACAACTACCTGTTGGATGGCGTGCCCATCACGGACATGAATAACCGCGCTGTGATCATTGCCTCGCTCGAAGCAGTGCAGGAGATGAAAGTTCAAACCAACACGTACGACGCCGAGATTGGGCGCACGGGCGGTGGGATGTTCAACGTGCTGATGAAATCGGGCAGCAACGCTTATCACGGCAGTCTGGGCGGCTCGTTGAGAAACACTGACTGGGAGGCTAATGCCTTCTTTGCGAACAAGGCTGGGACTCCGCGCACCGAGCAACCGAATCGCACCTACTACGGCAGCTTTGGCGGTGCTGTCTGGATTCCGAAAGTTTATAACGGCAAGAACCGGACCTTCTTCTGGGTGGCTCTGGAGGGCTACCGCGACACTCAGGGCAATTCGGGCAGTACCGCCGTGCCGACGCTACTCGAGCGGACCGGTGATTTTTCCAAGAGCTTCGATAAGAACGGCGCCCTGGTGACTCAATACGATCCGTTGCTGCCGGTCGATGCCAACGGCAACCGCACGCCGTTCCAGGGCAACGTCATCCCTGCCAGCCGCATCGACAAGGTTGGGCTAGCCATTGCCTCATATTTCGCCAAGCCCACGGGCACAGCGCCATTCGGCGGCCTCAACGTCGGTTACTCGGGCGTACTGCCCAGTAAGGCCGGCCAAGGGACCGTGAAGGTTGACCACAGAATCCTGAGTTGGTGGAATGCAAATCTGTCTTTCTTGCGCTACCACAGCAACGAGCCCGGCGAGAACTGGTTCCCCGGGAACCCCGCCAGCCCGAGCAATTGGGTGCTGGATCGCCGCGTCGACGCTACGCAGGTAAACAACACTATCGTGGTCAACCCTTCCACTGTTGTCACCGTGCGTTACGGATTCAACCGGTTCCCCAATGACTCCTACACCAGAGGTCTGGGCTTCAATTTGGGCTCGCTCGGCTTTAGCCCCAGCGTGGTCGCAGCCATCCCGAGGCCGACCTTCCCGAACATCACATATCAAAACTACTATCCGGGCAACACCATGGGCGCGCCGGGCAACAATGCCTACTACGTGCCCTACTCCAGGTCGTTCAACGGCACCATCTCCAAGTACATCGGGCGCCATAGCTTGAAGGCAGGCATGGATTGGCGAAGCATAAGCGATGACGGTATCGATTTCGACGGGGGCAGGGGTTCGGTGGCTTTCGATTTTAACGACCAGTTCACTCGTCAAAATGCCACAAGATCTGGCGGTGGTTCTGATATCGCCAGCCTCCTGATCGGCGCCCCAGCGGTAGCCACAGCTTTCCGTGGCTCGAAGCTCTTCGAGAACGTCGTCTACACTGGCGCGTTCGTTCAGGACGACATCCGCCTTAACTCCAGGTTGACCATCAATGTCGGCTTACGCTGGGAACATGAAACGGGTTTGAAGGAAAGACACAACAACATAATTGTCGGCTTCGATCCCAACGCACAAAACTCACTCAGCGCCAGAGTCGGCATACCGGTCAAGGGCGCGGTGGAATTCGCCGGCCTAAGCGGTTATCCAAATCAGACTGGGAACTACACCTACAACAAGCTTTCTCCCCGCTTCGGCCTGGCTTATCAACTCAATCCGAAGACGATCCTGCGAGGCGGCTGGGGCATCTTCTGGGCGCCATCGCTGTCGTTCAGCGCTCCCTATACACCCGAGGGCGCCACTGCGACCACAACTCCGCTGGCAAGCGCCGACGGTGGCAACACGCCGCTCATTCAATTGGCGAACCCTTTCCCAACAGGGTTGACACCACCTGTCGGCACAGCGAACGGCGACGCTACCGGACTTGGCATTGCTATGACGATCTTCGACCGCAACTCCAAGGGGACCTATATCCAGCAGTTCTCTTTCGACGTTCAGCGGGAACTGCCTTACAACATCGCAGTGTCAGCCGCTTATGTCGGGTCGCGCACCTACCGGCTCATGCTCGGAACGCCCGACCTGAACATCAATCAGTTGGATCCGAAGTTCTATTCACTCGGCACAGCGGCGCTGACGCAAAGCGTAACCAACCCCTATTTTATTCAGGGTGGCCCGGGCATCATCGGAAGCAGGACGGTCTCCCAGGCCCAATTGCTTAGGCCATTTCCGGCGTTCGGCAATATCAACATCCGGTACTCCGATCAGAACAAAGCTCAGTACGACTCACTGGTGTTGAAAGCCGCAAAGCGCTATTCCAACGGCCTGACATTCCTGATGGCTTATACATATTCGAAGAACCTGGATCGCGTATCCGGCGGGACGGGCAGTGACGTCAATCAGGGCAGCAAGCAGCCGCAGAATGTGTATAACTTACCGGCTGAGTGGGGACTCTCTATCGCGGACGCGGCGCACCGCTACAGTATGACCAGTTCGTATGATCTGCCGTTCGGGCGCAACAAGCGGTTCCTGGGGAATGTCAATCGCTTTGCCGATCTTGCCGTTGGAGGTTGGGTCATCAATGTGGTGAACGTGATCTCGTCGGGCTATCCGCTCATCATCTCGCAGAGTTCCAATAACAATAGCCCATACTTCGCCGGCAGCCAGCGGCCCAACGCAACCGGCGTTTCTCCTGACACTCAAGGCGACGTCGGGCAGCGTCTAAGCAACTGGATCAATCCGGCCGCTTTCTCAACCGCGCCGGCGTTGACCTTTGGCAACGTCAGCCGCACGATCTCGGAGCGCGGTCCTTCGCTCTACAACTGGGATATCTCGATCTTTAAGAACTTTGAGATCTATGAACGCTTCCGGGCGCAGTTCCGAGCTGAGGCGCTGAACGCCTTCAACACCCCGTATTTCCGCTCTCCGAACGTATCGTTCGGAAGCAGCAGTTTCGGACAGGTCACTTCGCAGGGGAATTTCCCGAGGTTCATCCAGTTCGGCCTGCGGCTGTATTTCTAATCGCGACTTAGTGTAGGGCGGCGACCGACCGCCCTACCGCTTCAACATACGCGTCGAGTTCCGCTTCCGCCATTGGTGTCGACAGGCATCCGAAGATTCCGCGCGACGAGCTGACGATCCCGTGCGCCAGCATCTGATGGCAGAAGTCTGAGTTGCCCGGCTTCGAGCGCGAATAGCCTGTGAGCGATCGAAAATCGATCAGTGGCGTGCCGGTCAGGTGCCCTGCAAAGAGCGAGCCTTGGCCGCAGACCTGCGCAGTGATCGCTCGATCGTGAAACAGGCGCGCCAGCCTGTCTCTCAGGTAGTCGCCGAGACCGTTCAGCCGATCGTAAGCCGCGCGCGACATCTGCTTCATCGCTTCGAGGCCCGCGACCATCGTGATGGGGTTGGCGTTGAATGTCCCGCTGTGATGAGCCTTCAGCTTGCCGGTGTGATCGAATACCGACATGACGCGCTTCGAGCCGGCTACCGCACCAACCGGGAAGCCGCCGCCGATGATCTTGGCGAGGCTAACGAGATCGGGACGAATGCCTGCGGCGGTCATGGCTCCATCGTAGGCCAGCCGAAAGCTCATTACTTCGTCCGAGATCAGGAGCGCGCCCGAGCGATTGGTTTCTTCGCGGAGTAGCTCGAGGAAGCCGGGTTGCGGAGCGATCAACCCGATGCCGCCAGGAAGAACGTCGACCAGTACAGCAGCTAGCTGATCGCGATGCCTGGTGATCAGATCCTTCGCCGCGTGGAAATTGTTCCATGGCAGGACCACGACGTCAGCGGCGACACTCGGCGGCGAGATGGGCTCGATCACGCTGGCGGGAGTTTGGGGATCACCCCAGTTCTCAGCGCTAGAGGCGTCGCTGACGCGAGCGTAATCGTAGGTTCCGTGATAAGCGCCTTCGAATCGCGCGATCTTGGGGCGTCCGGTAAAGGCGCGGGCGGCATGGATTGCAAACATTACCGCCTCGCTGCCGGAGTTGCAGAAGCGAACCTGTTCAATGTAGGGGACGCGGTCGACGAGCATTTCTGCCAACTCGACATCGACTGCCGTGGGCATGCTGAAGGCAGTGCCTAGCGCGGCGTGCCGCTGAACCGCGCGAGTAATCTGCGGATTGGCGTGCCCGTGGATCAGCGCCGTGTAGTTATTCAGAAAATCGATCCGTTCTTGGCCTTCGACGTCGGTGACGCGGCAACCAAATCCGCTCTGGACGTAGACCGGATAAGGATCGAGGGTGATCGAATGACGGTGATTGCCGCCTGGCATGACGCGGACGGCGCGATCGTAAAGCTGCCGCGAAACGGACGAGCCGTCGCGGTAGGCGTCCGCTAGTTTGGCACGCGGGCCGCCGGATGGTTGGGCCATCTTACTTCGGCTGGGCAGTTAGCCGCAAATATGGTTTTAGCGCCTTGAAGACGCCGAATTTCTTTTTCGCGTCTTCATCGGAAACCGAACCGGCAATGACCACTTCGTCGCCGGGTCTCCAGTTTACCGGTGTTGAGACCGGATGTTTGGCGGTGAGCTGGATGGAGTCGAGAACTCGCAGCACTTCGTCGAAGTTGCGGCCAGTCGTCATGGGATAACTGAGCGTGAGCTTCACCTTTTTATCGGGGCCGACCACGAATACGGTACGAACGGTTGCGTTGTTGGCCGGCGTCCGTCCCTCGGAAGTTGTGCCGGCGTCGGCCGGGAGCATGTCGTATAGCTTGGCGATCTTCAGTTCAGGGTCGCCGATCATCGGATAATTCACTTTGTGGCCCTGAGTCTCTTCGATATCGGCTGCCCACTTGCCGTGGCTCGCGACCGGGTCGACACTCAGCCCGATGATCTTGCACTTGCGCTTGGTGAACTCCGGCTGTAGACCAGCCATGTAACCGAGTTCTGTGGTGCAGACGGGCGTGAAGTCTTTGGGGTGAGAAAACAGAATCGCCCAGCCGTCGCCGACCCATTCGTGAAAGTTGATAGTGCCATGTGTCGTTTCAGCGGTGAAGTTGGGGGCTTCGTCATTGATACGTATGCTCATCGTCATTCTCCTGCGTTATTGGATGCCCTGCGGTTCCGTCCGGATTGCCGGTTCCAGAAAATATTAGGGCACTTCCTGGGCTTTGTGTCAAGTGAACGGTTGGTCCCGGCATCCTCAGGGACAACGTTGGCCTTGATCGACGTAGGCCCGATGATCGATCACCGAAAGCTGAAGAGTCGCGCAATAGGAGCCGGCCTTGGTTTGAATCGACCTGGTGTGTGCCTTGGGTTCTTCCTTTTGCGGGGATGTCAACGCTTCAGCGATGACGCGGCCGCGCATGGATTCAGGCGCGCGCAAACCTTCGAGAGCCAGCACGGTGGGCGCAATGTCGAAATTAGCTACGGGCGCGCTGACGACGGCCCTCCTGCGGAAATCCGGTCCCCACATAAGCATCGGCGTGTGGACCATCCATGGATTTAGCCCGCCGTGACCGCTGCGTCCCGCCACATTGCGGCGAGCATCGGTTGTAGCGATTTTTTGTGCACCGGGGAAACCGAATGCGTTACGGTCCGAGGTCCATTGGAAGGTGACGATAACGTCGGCGCCGCGCGTCGGACGGCACTCGTCGATCAATTCGAGCGAAAAAGTTCCCGCGACCCAGCCGAGGTCCCGTCCCGTGCGGCAGGGTTGGACAGCCCCCTTCGGCCGCACGGCACTCGTAAACAGAAGGTCCACGCCGTCGGTTTTTTGAAGCTGAGTGACAACCCTGCTGATGATCTGGGGATCATGATCTTTCACGTAAAGCAGCGCAGAAGGCCCATTGTTCGCTGTGATGATGGCATCTGACTTACCAGTGGCCTGGATCGCGCCGTTCAAGTCCACCGGATCGGGCTCCGCTCCGAAACCGTGGTCGGCGGTGACGATGATGTCCGTCGTATTTTCGACGCCCAACTCATGCAGCCGGGCGATCAGGAGTCCCACTTGCTGATCCATGGTCTTGAGAGCGGCCAAGGCTTGGGGCGAACCGACGCCGAACTGGTGCTGCGCGCCGTCCGGCACGGTCAGCCAATCGATAATCACGCGGGGACGGAGTTGGGGCACGACGTATTCGCGCAGCACGCGCTCGGCCCAGAGCAGCGATGGCACGCCCGCGTCGGATTTCTCCGCTCCGAAGCGGCCCTGGATTTCACGGTCCACTTTGTCGGGGTAGGCCACGCGCCGGCCGTCATCAAAGCCGCCGTTGATGAGGATGCCGATGCCAGTGGGCGCCATCGGATTCAACAAGAATCCGCCGCCCGTCGATCCGGAACTGATGGCGACGAAGGAAACGCCGCCGCGTTCGAGCACTTCGGCTAGTGTTGTCACTGGTAGCGTGCGACCGCCGGAAATTTCGGCGAGCTTGACCAGGTTGCGATAGTTGGCGGTGTCGAACGCTTTCGGCGCAACGCCTTCGACGAACATACTGTTCGACACAATGCCGTGGGAAGCGGGCACGGTGCCAGTAGAAATGCTCGCGGCGTTCACGCGCGTCACGGTCGGGAAAACGGAATGGGCGTTTTCGAACCAGACGCCTTCCTGCTTGAGCCGCAGTAGATTCGGGGTGACGTCGCTGGTGATTGAATCTGGTCGGAAGCCATCGATGACGAGGACGATGACTTGATGGCCGGCTGCCTTGGCAAAGTGAGCGGTCGCGGGCAGGAGCAGGAAGGCGAGTGCCGCGGACTGGAGGAGGCCGGTTCGCATCACTCCAGGGTAGCTGATGGTGAGCGCACGCCAGCGGTCTCGACTTCTTATTGGAGCGGCAGGTTATTCTGAGCGTCGCCGTTCGATCCGTTGCCGGAATCTTCTTCGGCGGGTATCACGGATGCGGCGGCGACCTGATCGCCTTCCTCCATGCGGACCAGGCGGACGCCTTGAGTGGATCGGCCAGCCTGGCGGATTTCGCCCGATTCGATGCGAATGATTTTGCCGTCCTTGGTGATGATCATCAAGTCGGTGTCTTCCTTCACCGAAAGAATCGCGACCACCTTGCCGATCCTGGGCGTCACCTTCATGTTGATGACGCCTTTGCCGCCGCGCGCGGTCAGCCGATAATCTTCGAGCGGAGTCCGCTTGCCGAAACCGTTTTCCGAGATCGAAAGAATGAGCCCTTCCTTCTCGACCACTTCAGCGCCGATGATGGAGTCGCCCTCAGCCAGATCCATGGCACGGACCCCGCGCGCCGGCCGGCCCATTGGCCGGGCATCTTTTTCGCGGAAACGGAAGGCTTTACCCTCGTGGGTCCCGAGGAAAATGTAGTTCCCCCCATTGGGCAGGCGCGCCGCCAGCCACCCGTCCCCCTTGGCCAGTGAAAAGGCGCTGAAC
>JACXTT010012442.1_pt1 | contig 11297 bp, 8 predicted proteins | sample 9270951 | NCBI WGS metagenome assembly JACXTT01 (sample SAMN15532306, study PRJNA645909) | rock metagenome | isolation source: weathered quartz diorite | place: Puerto Rico | collected 2017-06-21 | reverse complement strand
CATCCTCGGCGATGGCTTCGCGCAACTGCTGCAAGCCGGACGACGGGCCGTAGTGCGTCCAGCCTTTGCGCAGGGCATCTACGCCGGCCTGGATGACGTTCTCCGGGGTATCGAAATCCGGCTCACCGATCTCCAGGTGGATGATCTCCTTGCCCTTGGCCTCAAGCGCCCGCGCCCGCACCAGGACCTCGAAGGCGGTCTCGGTGCCCAGGCGCGTCATGCGGCTGGCCAGTCGGAGTTCGCTCTGTACCGCGCGGCTCATCGGAGGGAATGGTCATTATATCTTGCGCTCGCGCGAAAAAAACATCCCCGGGCAGTGCACGGAATCCTCCTTCCGACGTTCTAACTGGAGATAGACTCGTGCCCATCCCACTCCGGAGAATGAATATGATTCGCCACCTGCTTTGCCTCTTCGTTCTTACCGCCATTGTCGAGGCTGCCGAGAAACCCTCGGAGCCTTCGCTCACCATCTATAACCAGAACTTCGCGGTCGTTCGCCAGGAGCTGCCGCTCGAACTCAAGGCGGGCGAGAACCGCGTCCGCGTCACCGACATCACCATGCACGTCGAGCCGGACTCGGTGATCCTGCGCGATCCTACCGGACAGCATCCGGTGCAGGTGCTGGAGCAGAACTACCGCGCCGATCCCGTCTCCGAGCAGCTGCTGCTCTCGCTGTTCGAGGGCAAGACCATCGACTTCCTGGTGCAGCGCGAGAACGGCCGTCAGGAGACGGTGCAGGGCAAGATCATCCGCAGCGGATACGCGCCGCACAACCCCATGGCCATGCAGCGCTACGGCAGCCAGTACTACATGGCACAGATGGCCTATGCCACCTCGAGTGGCGGCGAGCAGCCGATCATTGAGATGCACGGCGGGGAGATGGAGGGCAAGCTGCGCTTCGGCCTGCCCGGCATCCCCATCTTCCCTGCCCTCGGTGACGACACCGTGCTCAAGCCCACGCTGGAGTGGTTGCTGGGCTCGAACTCGACCGGCACGGTACGCGCCGAGTTCTCCTACGTCACCGGCGGCTTCACCTGGGAGGCCGATTACAACATCGTGGCCCCGGTGAAGGGCGACGACGTGGACATCGTCGGCTGGGTCACGATGGACAACCAGAGCGGCAAGAGCTTTGAGAACGCGCGCATCAAGCTCATGGCCGGCGACGTGAATAAGATCCAGCTGGGGGTTTATGACCAGATGAGTCTTGTTGCCGGCGCGGCCCGCTCCGATTCCGAGGCCTATCAGCGGCCGGTGACCGAGAAAACTTTCGACGAATACCACCTCTACACTCTCGAGCGCGCCACCAGCCTGCTCGACCGCGAGACCAAGCAGGTGGAGTTCGTCCACGCCAACGGCGTTGGCTCCAAGCAGCTCTTCATCTACGACGGCGCCCGGATCGATCCCAACCGTTACTCCGGCTGGAACCAGGAGAACATCCGCAACGACAACGGCTACGGCACCGAATCGAATCCCAAGGTCTGGGTGATGCGCGAGTTCGACAACGCCGAGGCCAACCACCTCGGCATGCCGCTGCCCAGGGGGCGGGTGCGCTTCTACCGCCGCAACGACGACGGCCAGATCGAGTTCACCGGCGAGAACGTGATTGACCACACCCCGCGCGACGAGAAGGTGCGTGTCTACACCGGCAACTCCTTCGACCTCACCGGCGAGCGCCGCCGCGCCGACTACCAGATCGACACCACGCGCCGTACGCTCGACGAGTCGTTCGAGATCAAGGTGCGCAATCACAAAAAAGAAGCGGTGCAGGTGCGCGTGGTGGAGCACCTCTACCGCTGGATCAACTGGAACATCCCGCTGCGTTCCGACCTGTACACCAAGAAGGACAGCCGCACCATCGAGTTTCCGGTCACCATCGCGCCCGGCGCCGAGAAGACCATCACGTATACGGCGCATTACAGCTGGTAGTCCGCGGACCAGGGAGGACGTGCGCTGCTGCTATCATGAAGGATTGCGGCAGCAGCCATGTCCTCCACCCTCACCGCCAGACCGCTGCACCTCGAGGCCGTGCTCGCCGACCTGGCCGATGCGGTGAATACCACCCTCGACCTGGACACGCTGCTGGCGCGCACCGCCGAGCTCATCCGCCGGGTCATTGACTACGAGGTCTTCGCCATCCTGCTGCTCAACGAGAAGACCCAGGAGCTGCGCATCCGCTTCCAGATCGGCCATGCGCCGGAGGTGGCCGAGCGCCTGCGCATCAAGGTGGGCGACGGCGTCACCGGCCGCGCCGCCCAGAGCCGCGAGGCCGTGCTGGTGAACGACGTGGCGGGCGAGCGCAACTACATCCAGGAGATGCCCGACGTCCGCTCCGAGCTGGCCGTGCCCCTCATCGTGAAGAACCGCGTCATCGGCGTCATCGACATCGAGTCGCGCCAGGCCGGCTACTTCACCGAGGACCACAAGCGCCTGCTGGCCCTGGTGGCCTCGCGCATCGCCGCGGGCATCGAGAACGCGCGCCTTTACACCCGCGTGGCCCGCCAGGCGCAGACCCTCTCGGTGCTCAACGAGATCAGCCGCGAGCTCACCAGCATCCTCAACCTCGACGAGCTGCTGCAGCGCATCGCCGAGCTGCTCACCCAGCTCATCAACTACCAGATGTTCAGCATCCTGCTGCTCGACGAGAGCGGCTCCAAGCTCGAGCACCGCTTTTCGGTGCGCTACAACGAGCGCATCCAGCTCAAGCACGACATCCCCATGGGCGCGGGACTGGTGGGCTACGCCGCCGAGTCGCACGCCCCGGTGCTGGTGCGCGACGTCCGCAAGGAGCCGCGCTACATCCAGGTGAACCAGGAGACGCGCTCCGAGCTGGCGGTGCCGCTCATCTACAAGGGCAACGTGGTCGGCGTGCTTGACCTCGAGCACACCCGCAAGGGCTATTTCACCGAGGACCACATGCGCACCCTGGGCACGCTGGCGGCGCAGATCGCGGTGGCCATCGAGAACGCCCGCCTGTATGAGCGCATCGCGCAGGAAGAGAACCGGCTGGAACGCGACTTGGCCATGGCGCGCGAGCTGCAGTTCCGGCTGCTGCCGCCCGTGTGCCCGTCCCCGGCGAACGCCGATATCGCCGCCCGCTACAACCCTGCCCACGAGATCGGCGGCGATATGTACGACTTCGTGCAGTACACCGGCGGCCGGGTGGCGCTTGCCATCGCCGACGTCAGCGGCAAGGGCTCGCCCGCCGCGCTCTACGCCGCGCTGGTGAGCGGCATCCTGCGCTCCAGCGCCGCCGGGGAGCCCTCGGCCGCCGAGATGCTCAGCCTGGTGAACACCGCGCTCATCGAGCGTCCGGTGGAGGCGCAGTTCGTCACCATGATCTACGCCGTGTGGGACGACAGCCAGCGCTCCATCCAGGTGTCCAACTCGGGCCTGCCCCGGCCCATCATCTGCCGCGGGGACAAGCTGGAGGCCATGCAGGTCACAGGCCTGCCGCTCGGCTTCTTCGACCACGCCGAGTACGACGAGTTCTGGCACGAGACCGAGCCCGGCGATGTCTACATCTTCCTCAGCGACGGCATCGTGGACGCCCGCAACCCGGCGGGCGACGGCTTCGGACGCAGCGGCGTCGAGAAGATCGTCGCTACGAACTGCATGTCCAGCGCCCGCCAGATCGTGGATGCCATCTTCGCGGCGGTCATGGAGCACGCCGCCGGTGCACCGGCCTTCGATGATCAGACCGTCGTGGTGCTGAAGGTGAAGGACGGCGCAGCATCCCCGAAGCCCGCCTCTCGCGGCGTAAAGCCCGCAGCCAAGCGCAAACATGAGTGAGCGCCAAGCCGTGCGCCACGGCTTTCCCTACCGTCGCGGCCATCTCTGCTGCGGATCTGCGGAGCTTGAGGACCTGGCAGAACGCTTCGGCACCCCGCTCTACGTCTACTCCGAGTCTTCGTTGCGCCGTCGCTTCAAGCTCATGCATGCGGCGTTTGCGGGTCTTCCCCATACCCTCTGCTACTCGGTCAAGGCCAACTCCAACCTCGCCATCCTCAGGCTGTTCGCCGGCCTGGGCGCGGGCTTCGACGTGGTCTCCGGCGGCGAGCTGGAGCGCGTGCTGGTGGCCTCACGGCGCTCCGCATCGAGGACGGTGTTTTCGGGAGTCGGCAAGACCGTGGCCGAGATGGATGCGGCGCTCGCGGCGGGCATTCTTATCTTCAATGTCGAGAGCGAAGGCGAACTGGAGCTCCTCGCCGAACGCGCTGCCCGCAAGCGCCTTCGCGCTCGCATCGCCTTGCGCGTGAACCCCGACGTGCCGGCGCGCACGCATCCCTACATCGCCACCGGCTTGCGCCAGCACAAATTCGGCGTCCCCATGGCCGACGCGCGCAGGCTCTACCATCGCGCCGCCCGCATGCCATCGCTCCAGGTGCGCGGCATCAGCGCGCACATCGGCTCGCAGATCACCGGCGCCGCGCCGTTTGCCGCTTCGATGCGACGCATCGCGCAGCTGGCGGTTGAACTGGAACGGGCCGGGCACGAGATTCAGTACCTCGATGCCGGGGGCGGGCTGGGAATCCCCTACCACCGGGAAGGTGATGAGGAGCGTTCGCTGCGTGCCTACGCGCTGGCCATCATGCGGCCCTTGCGGGATCTGCGAGTCCATCTCCTGCTCGAGCCCGGGCGCTGGCTGGTGGGGCCGGCGGGCGTGCTGCTCGCGCGCGTTCTCTATCAGAAGCGGAACGGCAGGAAGCACTTCACGGTGGTTGACGCCGCCATGAACGACCTCATCCGTCCGGCGCTCTACGGGGCGCGCCACGAGATCATTCCGGTCGCGCCGGCCCCTGGCCGCGTCGGAAAGACCGATGTCGTAGGCCCGATCTGCGAGAGCGGCGACTTCCTGGCCCGCGATGCGCGCCTTCCGCCCCTCAAACCGGGCGCGCTGCTGGCGGTGCTCGACGCCGGCGCCTATGGCATGTCGTTGGCGTCGAACTACAACTCGCGCCCGCGGGCGGCGGAGATCATGGCGCGAGGAAATCGTGCGCGCGTCATCCGGCGGCGCGAATCCATCCGCGACATGCTGGAGCCTGAATTGTGATCATTTCTGCGGCGCTTGGTAGACGATCTTCCCGCCCACCAAGGTCATCACCACCTTCACCTCCCGGATCTTCCCCGGTGCGATGGCGAAGATGTCGTCGCTCAGCAGCACCATGTCCGCCAGCTTGCCCGGCGTGATCGAGCCTTTTTCCCTCTCCTGGAACTCGGCATAGGCCGAACCCATGGTGTAAGCCTCCACCGCCTCGGCGAGCGTGATTTTCTCCTCCGGGATCCAGCCGCCGGGCTGCTTGCCGTCGAGCGTGGCGCGCGTCACCGCGGCGTAGAGCGACAGCATGGGATCGAGCGGCGCCACATTCCAGTCCGTGCCGAAGGCCAGGCGAACACCGTGGTTCAGGAACGTGCGGAAGGCGTAGGTGGTCTTGCTGCGCTCGTGGCCCAGCCGCTTCTCCGCCCAGCGGCCGTCGTCAATGGCGTGGTACGGCTGTACCGAGGCGATGACGTGCAGGCGCGCGAAGCGGTCGAAGTCCGCTGGCGCCATGTGCTGCGCGTGCTCGATGCGGAAGCGGCGGTCGCGCTCGCCGTTGGCGCGGACCACGTCCTCGTAAAGATCGAGCACCATCGAGATGCCGCGGTCGCCGATGGCGTGGATGCAGATCTGCAATCCCGCCGCGTCGGCGCCCGTCAAGCGCTCGCGCATCTTCTCGAGCGGCTGCATCTCGTCGGAAAGGATGCCTCGGTTGCCGGGATCCTCGGCAAAGGGCTCGAACATGTAAGCGGTGGCGGAACCCAGCGAGCCATCCGCGAAGCCCTTGAGCGCGCCCATGCGCAGCCAGGAGGATCCCCAGCTCCTGCGCAGCCCCACGCGCGCCACATCTTGCCAATGCGTCTCGAGCGGCGCCGCGTAGATCCTCACCGTCAGCTCGCCGCGCTCGGCCAGCTCGGAGTAGGCCGCCACGTCGGCGAACTCGGCGCTCATGTTCTGCACGCTGGTCACGCCGAGCGACGCCGCGTGCGCCATGGCGCGGCGCACCGCCCGCAGGCGCTCGTCGTGGGGGAGCGGCGGCACGGCACGAAAGAGAATGTCCTGGGCCGCGTCTTTCAGGATCCCGGTGGGGTTGCCCTGTGCGTCGCGCACGATCACGCCGCCCGCGGGCTCCGGCGTCGCCGCGGTGATGCCCGCCAGCTTGAGCGCCAGCGAGTTGGCCAGCACCATGTGCCCGTCGTAGCGGCTCACCGCCACAGGCGTGTTGGGCGTCCCAGGATCGATCAGCTCTTTCGAGGGCAGCGCGGGCGTGGGCCAACGCTGCTCGTCCCAATCGCCGCCCAGGACCCACGCGCCCTTCGCGGTCTTCGCCCCCTGCTTCTGGATGCGCGCTGCAAACTCGTGCGGACTCGCCGAATCGCGCAGGTCCACCTGGTCCAGTTGCAGTCCGCCGCTGACAAAGTGCACGTGCGAGTCGTTGAAGCCGGGAAGGAGGCGCCGTCCCTGGGCATCGATGATCCTGGTCTTAGGCCCGCGCCAGGCACCGACCGCTGCGTCCGAGCCGACCGCGACGATGCGCTCGCCCAGCACCGCGACCGATGCCGCTTGCGGCCGCTGCGGGTCAACCGTCCAGACCTTGGCGTGGGTGATGATCAGGTCCGCGGCCGGGCGCGATTGCGCCGCGGAAGGGGCAAAAGCCGCGAGCAGCACGAAGACCGCAGCCATCACGCGCTTCATGGCTTCAGCGTTCACCCCACTTGAGTTTCATGCGCAGGACATCGAAGAACGTGCGCTGGCCCATGCGCAACAGCTGCACCGTGTGCTTCGATTTGTTGCAGGAGAGCGTATCGCCGGCTTGCAGCGACATCCCCACCTGCCCGTCCACGGTGAGATACGCCTCATCGGGTTTCTCGCGGACGGTGATCTCCATCTGCGCCGTGTCGCGCACCACCAGCGGGCGATTGGTCAGGGCGTGCGGCGAGACCGGTGTGATGACGAAGGCCTCGGTGTCGGGCGCGATGATGGGGCCACCCGCCGCCAGGGAATAGGCCGTCGAACCGGTAGGGGTCGAAAGGATGAGCCCGTCGGCCTTGTAGCTGCACACAAAGACGCCGCCGATGCGCAGCTCCAGGTCCACCATGCGCGCCAGCGCGCTCTTGCTCACCACCGCATCGTTCAGCGCCTCATATTCCGCCACGCACTTGCCGCCGCGCACCAGTTGGCAGTGCAGCATGTGGCGATGTTGGGTGGAGCAGCACCGGTTCTCCAGCGCCTCGAGCGTGGGGTAAAGTTCACTCAAGGTGACTTCGGAGAGGAACCCCAGCGAACCCAGGTTCACCGCCAGGATGGGGATGCCCTCCCGGGCCACCGCGCGCGCCGCCGCCAGCAGTGTTCCGTCGCCGCCCAGCACCACCACAAAGTCCGGATGATGGGTCGCGATCCCGGTGCGGGCGACCGCTTGCACGCCCGGGGCATGCGGCGCGGACTCGGAGTCCACCACGATGCTGTACGCGTGCGACTTCAGCCACTGCAGCAGGCCGGGGAAGACCTCCGCCAGCTCGGCGCGGCCGGGTTTCGACAGGATCGCAACGCTCTTCACTTGCCTTGCCTCATGCCTTCAGGAAACACCGCGTGCAGCAGGAATTCACGGTTGCCCTCGGCGCCCAGCACCGGCGATTCAATCTCCTCCAGCCCCCTGCCCCCGAGTGTTTCAACGCATCGGCGTACCCGCTCGACGGCCGCCTCCTGCACCTTGCGGTCGCGCACGACGCCGCCCTTCCCCACCTGCCGGCGCGAAGCTTCGAACTGGGGCTTTACGAGCACGATGAGCTCGGACGGCGCGTCCGCTGAGAATGCCGATGCGACCACCGCGGGCAGCACGAGTGTAGCAGAGATGAATGAGACATCCACCGCGGCCAGGCTCACCGCTTCGCCGATCTGTTCTGGCTTGAGGTAGCGGGCGTTGGTCTTCTCCAGCAGCCGCACCCGCGGGTCCGCGCGCAGGCGGGCATCCATCTGTCCGCGGCCGGTGTCCACGGCGATCACCCGCGAGGCGCCATGCTGCAGGAGACAATCGGTGAATCCTCCGGTCGACGCGCCCACGTCCAGGCAAACCCGCCCTTCGACCGGTATCTTCCAATGCTCCAGCGCGCGCTCCAGCTTCAGTCCGCCCCGGCTCACATATCTCAAGTCTTCGCCGAGCACGCGAATGGCAGCATCCTGCGGCACAGCGGCCCCGGACTTTTCGATCTTCTGCTCCTCCACCAGCACCTTGCCCGCCATGATGAGCGCCTGCGCCCGCTCGCGCGAGGGAGTCAGACCGCGCTCCACCAGAAGTTTGTCGAGGCGCACCTTCACGGCAGCGATGAGACTACTGACTTCACAGCCCAGTGTGCAATCCTGTGAATGCTCTGTGCCGATGCGGCCTTGTGGCGTGCATCCCGGCGCTTTTCCACAAGCTTTTTCACACTTTTGTTGAAAACCTTCCCGTCCGTCCGCTCCCGCAGGGCGGACGGGAAAGCGCGACGCCACCCCGTGCCGTGCGGTAAAATATCAGTTTTGAGGGACATGCTGTATGGCCGTCCGTAGCCCCGGCAAAGAAAAACCAGCGCCATCCCGCACCCCGCCTGCTGCCAGCCAGGAAAAAGTCCACCAGGTCAACGGCATGCCGCTGAGCCCCGAGACGCTCCAGCGTCTCTACTCCTCCATGCTGAAGTGCCGCATGGTGGAGGAGAAGGCCCGCACCCTCTTCAAGCAGGGACGTTTCTCCGGCAACTACTACGCCGCCGTCGGCCAGGAGGCCACCGAAGTCGGCTGCACCCTCGACCTCAAGCCCGAGGACTGCATCGCCCCCTCGCACCGCGACTTCATCAGCCACATCATGAAGGGGACGCCGCTCAAGTTCATGTTCGCGCAGCTCTACGCGCGCAAGACCAGCCCCGATCAGGGACGCTCCTCGCCGGCGCACTGCGGCTACGCCCCGCTCAATATCATCACCCCGGCCTCCACCATCGCCGCCCAGCTCAACATCGGCACCGGTGTCGCGCTCGCCTTCAAGATGCAGAAGAAGCCCTTCGTCGCCGTGGCCTTCTCCGGCGACGGTTCCACCAGCCTGGGCTTCTGGCACGAGGCGCTCAACTTCGCCGGCGTGCAGGCCCTGCCCATCGTCTACGTGGTGCAGAACAACCTCTGGGCGGAATCGGTCACCGTGAAGCTCCAGACCAGGGTGCAGGACCTCAGCGTGAAGGCGCAGGCCTACGGCTTCCCCGGCATCACCGTGGATGGCAACGATGCCGTCGCCGTCTACCAGGCCGCCGGCGAGGCCATCGCCCGTGCCCGCTCCGGCGGCGGGCCCACGCTGCTCGAGTGCAAGACCTACCGCTGGTACGGCCACTCCGAAATCGATCCCGCCAAGTACCGCTCCCCGGAAGAGGTGGAACACTGGAAGGCGCGCGACCCCATCCCTCACATGCAGAGCGTGCTCGCGGATCACGGGCTCTGGTCCGATGCCTGGAAGGCCGGCCTCGAGAAGCAGTTCGCCGCCGAGATCGAAGAAGCGGTCGAGTTCGCGGAGAAATCGCCCTACGCAGAACCGGAAGAGTGCCTCGACCACGTCTACTCCTTCAGCATCCGGGAGCGCGAGCTGAAGCGCAAGACCTGGGACCCGGTCCGAAAATAGGCGCATGGCCCTTAGCACTTACATTGACGCCATCACCAGCGCGCTCGCCGAAGAGATGCGCCGCGACAGCAGCGTCTTCATCCTGGGAGAAGACGTGGGCGTGATGGGCGGCGTCTTCAAGGCCACCAAGGGACTCTATGACGAGTTCGGCCCGGAACGCGTGATGGACACGCCGCTCGCCGAGGGCGTCATCATCAGCTCCGCCATCGGCGCCGCCATGGCCGGCATGCGCCCGGTGCCGGAGATCCAGTTCTCCGACTTCGTCACCCCGGCGATGGACGCCATCACCCAGCAGGCGGCCAAGCTCCGCTACCGCAGCGGCGGCACGCAGACCTGCCCCATCACGGTGCGCATCTGCTACGGCGGGGGCGTGGGCGGTGGCCTGTATCATTCGCAGACCAACACCACCTGGTTCATCCACGAGCCCGGGCTCATCGTCCTCGCGCCCGCCACGCCCTACGACGCTAAGGGCATGCTCAAGTCCGCCATCCGCGACGACAACCCCGTCATCTTCTTCGAGCACAAGAAGCTCTACCGCAGCATCAAGGAGGAGATCCCCGACGAGGACTTCACCGTTCCGCTGGGCAAGGCCATCGTGCGCCGCCCGGGCAAGGACCTCACCGCCATCTCCTACGGCTACACCCTCCAGCTCACCCTGCAGGCCGCCGAGAAGATGAAAGAGAAGGGCGTGGACGTCGAGGTCATTGACCTGCGCACCCTCTCGCCTCTCGATAAAGATTCGTTCCTTGAGTCGGTCGCCAAGACCAGCCGCGCGGTGGTGGTCCATGAGGACCACCGGACGCTCGGGGTCGGCGCCGAGATCTCCGCCATCCTCGCCGAAGAAGCCTTCGATTGCCTCGATGCCCCCATCGCCCGGGTCACCGCGCCTGATGTTCCGGCGATTCCTTTCGCGCCGCCCCTCGAGCAGTTCTACATGCCCTCGGTGGACAAGATCGTCGCCGCTTTGGAGAAGACGGCTGCGTATTAGCGTTTCTTCGATCAACCGACGCCGTCAGACCCGTTCTCGGTTGAGTGGGCCAGTTCGGTGGCAGCATGGGTGGAGCAAGGCTTCAGCCCTGCATCAAGCGCATTCCTCCCCTGAATTGTCATCTCGAGCGGAGCGCGCGGGACCCTGAGCGTAGCCGAAGGGGACCAAGCGCGCAGTCGAGGGACCTTGGTGCGGACTGCGGAACGGGGTTGTCCCGCAGAGACGTTGCTTGCAACTCCTCTTGTCACGATCCTCGCTTCGCCTGACGGGAAGCTCATCCTTGCCATTCCATCTTGGTCGGCGGGGCTCCAGCCCCGCAGGGGCGGCATTTGCGTTAGCCCAGGCCGTAAGGCCTGGGACAGCGGACAATCAAAAACCTGGCGCGCGAGGGAGTCCCGCCTTTGCGGGACGGACTGAGCGCGCCCGCGTTCGGTAGAGACGTTGCGTTGCAACTTGAGGCGCACGCGGGCGTCTTAGCCCGGACCTGAGCGCTGCCGAAGGGCGCAATCCCGAGCGAAGCGAGGGAGCCAGCCGACAACTGTGTGGCACAGCCGCGCTCGGCTGTGTCGATTGTCATCCTGACCCTGAGCGAAGTCGAAGGGGAAGGATCCCTGCCCTCGCATTGGATAGACGGACAG
>JACXTT010012441.1_pt1 | contig 11297 bp, 11 predicted proteins | sample 9270951 | NCBI WGS metagenome assembly JACXTT01 (sample SAMN15532306, study PRJNA645909) | rock metagenome | isolation source: weathered quartz diorite | place: Puerto Rico | collected 2017-06-21 | reverse complement strand
ATCCATGCCGGGGATGGCTGGAATGGGTCAGAATCATTCGGTCATGCAATCTCTTCTCGCTTACTAAATCCTTGTTGCGACACGCCACGTCCGGTACGGATGCCGAGCCCAACTCCACCCCTTCGTCTATGCTCATGATCACCACAGGCAATTGGACATAACGAGCCACCTAGGTCTGGACGCCCTCGTCCGAGGTGGCCGAGTCAATTCCTTTGTCCCCCATCTCGGGCTTCCATATTGGAACTTCCTGCTTTGTTTCCCGCCACACTCCCGCTAAACTTACTCTCCTATGTCGAATCCAACGCAGCCTAACATCAAGTTGATAAATACCAGCGATTATCGCGAGTGCTATGCCAACAGCGTGCAGGTGCGAGTCAATGTCTGGGATTTCTTTCTGGTATTCGGTACGCTACAACAGCAAAGCGAAACCCAGGTGGAAGTCAGCAATTTCCAGGGTATTTATTTGAGCCCGCAACAGGCCAAAGCGCTGTCGGCGATCCTACATCAGAATGTTGCCGGTTACGAGAGCACGTTTGGCGAGATCAAGCTGGATCCGCGTATGATGGCACCCGGCCCGGTGCACTAATCGGCCCCTTAGTATCCTCAATAGCATTGAAAACCGCTCGCCACCCCTCACGCGGCACCCATCCCGGGCTGCTATTTGTCCTTATTTTCGTGGGGCTGCTGGTGCTGCACGCTCCACTGCTCGGTCTGCAATATTTCTGGGACGAAGCTGGCTACTACGTGCCGGCTGCACGCGACCTTCTGCTGAGCGGGAGCTTGATTCCCCACTCTACCCCCTCCAACGCTCATCCCCCGCTGGTGATGGCCTACCTGGCGCTGTGGTGGAAAATCGCCGGCTTCGCGCCGGTGGTGACCCGTACCGCCATGCTCATGGCTGCCTCGTTTTCTTTACTTGGATTATTTCGGCTGGCTGAAAGTGTCGCAAATACCGAAGTCGCAGTTAGCGCGACGCTTTGCACCGCGCTCTATCCTGTCTTCTTCGCACAAAGTTCGCTCGCCCATCTCGACTTGGCCGCGGCCGGACTGACGTTCTGGGGTCTCTACAGCTATGTGAAAAGCCAGGCCTGGCAAATGGCGCTGTGGTTCTCGCTCGCCGCCCTGGCAAAAGAGACGGCAATCCTAGCGCCCGTGGCGCTGCTAGCGTGGGTCGTGATGTCCCGCTTCATACGTTTTAGAGACGGGAACGAGTGGCGCCTGGTGTTTCCTCGCCACCTACGGAATTCCATTGCCCTCCTGTTTCCGCTCTTGCCTCTTACCGCCTGGTACGCCTACCACTATTTGCGGACCGGCATGATTTTCGGCAATCCGGAGTTTTTCCGCTATAACGTCGAAGGCACGCTTCAGCCTCTGCGAATGCTGCTGGCTTTAATCATCCGCCTCTGGCAAACCTTCGGTTATCTTCATTTGTTGTTCCTGACGGTGGCGACTCTTTTCGCCATGAAGCTGCCTCCCCTCCAAAACCAGATGGAGGGCCAGAACGAAGGCCAGAACCGGGAGCATCCGCGAATCGCGCTGAATACACAGCTTGCCATGCTTTCCGTGATCCTAGCCTATGTGCTTGCCATGGCAGTCGTGGGCGGGGCAGAATTGGCGCGTTATATGCTCCCCGTCGTTCCTCTCGTAATACTCATCGGCGTTTCCACGCTCTGGCGCAGAGTGTACTGGTGGCGTAGTGTGCTAGCCATCATCGTATTGGCGTTTGTTGTTGGATGGTTTGTCAATCCACCATATGGATTCGCACCGGAAGATAATCTGGCGTACGTCGACTATATCCGCCTTCACCAGCATGCCGAAGAGTTTCTGGAAGCGCGCTATCCTATGGCACGCGTCCTTACCGCTTGGCCCGCCAGCGATGAACTAACCCGGCCCTTCCTGGGCTACGTGAGCCGCCCCGTGCGAGTGGTTCGAATTGAAAACTTCGCCTTGGAAGAAGTCATGGCGGCCGCGGATGCTCGCTCGGATTTTGAGCTGGCGCTGGTATTCTCTACCAAGTATGAACCCGCCCATCCCCTGCTGGAAAACTGGCGTTTGTGGCAATCGTGGAAGACCCGTTTCTTTGGATACCATCGCGATGTGCTCCCTGCAGCCGCCGCTCAGATTCTGGGCGGAACCCTCGTTTACTCCGAAGCCCGCAACGGACAATGGATCGGCATCATTGAAATGGCGCAAATCATAGACGCTCGAGCCCCAGAAAATTGGAACTGTCATGGCACACGTGGGGACAGCCCTGCCCTCGGCTGCCCTGCGGAGTGAAGCCGCAGGGATCCTAGGTCATTAAAGAAGGTCTACTGTTGTTGTTGGGCTGGCTGGGCGGGAGGCGGACTCTGTTGCCCTCCGAAAGAACTCATTCCAGATGAATTTTGTCCGTTTCCGGGGGAAGAAGAATTCTGCTGCAGCGGCGCGGCCACCTGCAGTGCCGGCTGTGCGGGGGTAGTGATCAAGCCGCCACGATCCATTGTCGGATCATAGATGAACTGCCACTTATCATAGTGGTTCTTGTGATTGAACTCGCGAATGCTTTGTGCCTTGCTGGTACTGGCAACACCCACGATCGGCCCGCCGCCAAAAACTTGGCTGGACAATTTTTCACCACTGCCGGAGTCTCCCTGATTTGTCTGCGACGGGCCCGTGGACGAGTCTACTTTAGATTGGCTCGCATCCTGGCCCGAGTCGTCCGCTGCGCCGGCCGTGCTTGCAGCCCCGCCGGACGCCGTGCGGTTCGTATTTCCTCCCAACATCGAGCTCGCCCCGGCTCCTGCCGGCTGCGATGCACCCTGCGCCATTGTCCCTACCGTCGCCGCGCCAGGGATCGAACCACCGCCCAGGGCTGCCGCTCCCGCTATGCCCGCCGCACCGGTGAGCTGTACCTCGCCTACATGGAGCAGCTTGAAATCTTTGTTGGTGATGGGATCCTTGTAACGCTTGCGCAGGAACCGAAGGTTGTTAGTATTTTCAAGCTCTTCGAGGCGTGACGGGTAACGCCCAGTCTTCTTCACATACCGCCGGATGGCCCGCGAGTACTGCACTCCACGGTGAATCATCTCTTCTTCGCGATCCCGACGCACTTGAAATGTAATGCTAGGTGCAAGCGCCCCCGCGGCAATCGCCAGCAACGCCACAAACAACATAAGCATGAGCAGAATGTAGCCTTGCTCCGATCGCTTTGCAGTTGGAAGGCCGCGGGTATTTGGAAATCGATGCATAAAGCCGGAATAAAAGAATACAGAACTGACAGCTAATCACTGACAAACCGAGAACTGGTTCTTGGCCACTACGCGTGATTACCCCTGCGTCAAAGGAATACTCTGCCGGTTATTATTCAATACATCTTCCACTTCCACGGAAACCGGAGTGATGTGCAGAATCTTGTAACGGCGGTCGACAATATCGCCTTCGCCGGCAATAAACACATCCTCACCCTGAGAAAGAAAAATCTTCTTGGCCTCGCCCGGCTTGTTGGCAAATCCGAAAAACTTGAGATTGATCGGCGGCGGAGGCGGAGGTCCTTGCGGAACAACCGCGACCGGCACCTGAACCTTTGCCACTGGTTTCGGAATCACTGGTTCCTCGGCCCGAAAGATGTTCCGTCCCGCGCCTTCATACTTCGTATCCTCGCTAGCCTTCAGCCAGTCATAACGCAGGGTCGGGTCCAGTGAAGCCTCGGTGGTCAGACTCGTCGACTTCTTGCCTGTGCCGCTTCTCCGAACGATGTTCCGGCGAGCCGTGGGCGCAGGAGCAACCGCCAGTGCGGGGGACTTCGCGGCGGCTGGGGAGTCGGGCAAAAAGCGGACCGCGACGAAGATCAGGGCCACTACCATGAGGCTGATTGCGATAATCGTTTTCTTCTTGCTCTCCGCCCCCAACTCCATTTCAGATGCCTGCCTTCTGATAAGTTTCCAGCTTCAGTTGCAACTTGACGACGCCACCCTGCTCGCCGCCCAGTTGCACGCTATCGACAATAAAGAACAACGGATCGCGCTCCAGCCCGTTGATAAATCGCACCAGTTGCAGGTAGCCCCCGGAAAAGTCGGCGTCGATCTCCACCGGCCGTAAACCCACCGATTCGGTGTCCTTGGCCTTGGAGCGAATCTGTCCGATATGAACTCCGCTTTGTCCGGCTAATTTGCCCATCTCTTCGTAAATCGTGGAATCCTGTCCCGGCAACCGATTTTTGTAGAAATCATCGATTTGCCGGCGCGCGGTTAAGATCTTCTTGTCGAAGTCTCGCAGCGGCTCGGCTGCGCGCGTCTTCTGTTGCAACTCTCTCCACAACTGGTCAAGCTGGTCGCGACGCGAGTGTTCTGATCCCACCAACGGAGAAAACATCACCACCGCCGCAATCACATCCACCACCAGCAGGGCAACGATCGCAATCTGGATTTTCTTGCGGGTATCCCGGCTGTCCGGCATCACGGGGCGCTCCTTGCTTCCGTGCTTCCCGCCCCTGCCAGTTCGGGGATGTAGACGGCAGTGATGTCGAATTGTACGTTGTCGCCTTTTGTCTGTCCGGCCTGGCTTGACTCCTGTTGGATCTGAGTCTGCTGGAAGCGTTGCGAACTTTCCATCTTGCGCACCAGTTCGAGCGCACGTTCCCGCGATTCTCCCGCCACCACCAGCTTAAATTCCAACTGATTGTCCGATGCCGTCGCCGGCTGAATCGAAACCAGGTGTAGCCGGGCTGGCATGACCCGCTCGAGATCCTCGAACACCTTGGTCCAGGAAAACGCCTTGCGCCGGAAAAGATCGTTAAGAAATTGCGAGCGATCACGCGTGCTCCGATTTTCCGGCAGGTTGAGAATCGCCTCCGCCTTGGCCTTTTCCTGATCGCGGGCTGCAATCTGCTGCTCGCGCAGCGCGATCAGACCGCGGTCTTTTCGCGCCGCTGCCCATCCGGCTCCGACCATGTAGAGAAGAACCAGGGTGAACAGGCTTAGGGCCGCTAGGGCTCCGCCCCAGCGCAGCAGCAGCGAGCTGGAGTCTTCATACGGGCGCGTCGCGAGATTGATGTCCACTCGCATAATCAGGAAAGCAGGGCTCCCACTACACCGGCCATTCTCCACTTGGGAATCGTCCCTACGCTGCCACCCAGTTGGGACGCGGACACCAGATCCTTCACCTCGGCGCCCGGCTGTGAGCGCAGCGCAGGCGCCGCGCCACACGATTCCGGCAGTCCGGCCACAAAAATCCGCCCGATATTCAGATGGTAGGTGTCTTGAAAAAATACCACTGAGGGATATACCTCTTCCGCCAGCTGTTCGCCGGTGATCGTCACGCCGCGCGTATTCTCCAAAGTGCGAAACAACAAAAGCTGCTCACCGTCAAGAATGGCAATGCTGGTGGTGCGTGCGTCTACTTTGATGACCAGCGATGGCTGGGGCGCGTTGGCTGCTCCCAGTGCCGCCAGCATGGAGGGCATCACCACTCCCGGCTCGTAGCCAGCCTGGCGAAAGGCGGCCTCGTAATCCTCGATCACGTTGAGTAGGGCAACTGCGGCGATCACCCGCACCCCGGTGTTGGAAGGTTGTACGTGATAGGAAACTTTGGCCTTGTCGACGTCGAAGGGCAGGGACTTTTTCAACCGGAAACGGACGACGCCCTCGGCTTCTTCGCGCTTCGGAGGCAGAGTCTCAAAATCGAGCAACACCACGCGGACGGCGGCATCAGGCAGAACGGCAATCACGTCCCGCGAACGCCCTCCCAGGCTGGTCAGCGTGTCACGCAGCGCCTCGTACACCCCGTCCGGCTGGCGCAAGTTGGTCTCGATCAAGTCGGGAACTACACTGCCTGGAAAAAGTTCATTCGAGGCACAGGCTTCCAGCGTACGCTCGCCATTTTCCGAGACCCGGCCGGCAAGCACCCGGTCAGCCGATATCTCGCAAGCCAGTTTCGGCCTGGCTCCGGAATTAGAAATACGACCCATAAATGGTGGCTATCCTATAAGTAGAACGCGGTCGAGGGGCGAATTGCAATAGCCGGAAGGGCACGGCAATCAGTCATCAGTCGTCGGTCTTCAGTAGTCTTCAGCCCGGGACTTTCTTGACGACTAAAGACCGACGACTGCCTTACCGCATATTCTCGATGAACGTGACCTTGTTGATTTCCTTCAAGGTGGTCATTCCCAGCCGCACTTTGTCGAGGGCAGACTCGCGCAGGAAACGCATGCCTTCTTCGCGGGCGGCGCGGCGGATTTCCGAGGTTGGCTTCTTGGCCAGAATCATCTCGCGGATGCGGTCGCTGAGGTCGAGCAGTTCATGGATCGCCGTGCGGCCACGGAACCCGGTGCCCGCACACTCGATGCACCCCTGACCTTCGTAGAAAGCTACTTTTGACCACTGCTCCGGATCCAGGCCGCTGGCTTCCAGCACCTCGGGGGGATAATGCACTACAGTACGGCATGACTCGCAGATCAAGCGGACCAATCGCTGCGCCAGAATGCAATTCAACGCCGAGACGAAGTTGTAGGGCTCCACGCCCATGTTCAGGAATCGCCCAATCACGTCCACGACGTTGTTCGCGTGCACGGTGGTAAAGACCAAATGACCGGTGAGCGCCGACTGGATCGCAATCTGCGCCGTCTCCGTATCGCGGATTTCGCCCACCATGATCTTGTCCGGATCGTGGCGCAGAATCGAGCGCAGCCCGCGAGCGAACGTCAGCCCCTTCTTTTCGTTGACCGGGATCTGGGTTATGCCGCGAATCTGATATTCCACCGGATCTTCGATGGTGATGATCTTATCTTCATCCGTCCGGATCTCGCTCACCGCCGCGTAGAGCGTGGTGGTCTTGCCGCTGCCGGTCGGGCCCGTAACCAGCACCATGCCGTAGGGCTCGGCGATGTAGCGGCGAAACTTTCTCAAATCGTCTTCGTCGAAGCCCACTACGTCGAGCACCAGCTTGTGAAACTTTTCGCTCATCGACTCCTTGTCGAGGACGCGCAGCACTGCATCCTCACCGTGAATCGAAGGCATGATGGAAACACGGAAGTCAATGGGCCGTTCCGGAGTGCCGTATTTCACCCGGAAGCGGCCGTCCTGCGGGACCCGGCGCTCGGAAATATCCAACTCGCTCATCACCTTGATGCGCGAAATGATAGTGGAGTGGTGCTCCTTACCGATCGGAGGCATGGCTTGGGTCAGCACGCCGTCAATGCGGAATTTGATGCACACCGAGTCGTCGCGGGTCTCGATGTGAATGTCACTGGCCCGCCGCTGCAGGGCGGTAAAAATCGTGGTATCGACCAGGCGAATAATGGGGCTGATGTCGCCCTGCGCCGTCAGCCGGTCGATGGAAATGCTGTCTTCGCCGCCGGCCTCGTCTTCAGACACCACCGCCAGAGTGAAGCCTTCGCTGGCTTCTTCCAGCACGCGCTTGGACTGCTCCGTCTTCTTGAGGATTTCGCTGATCTGTGCCAGCGTGGAGACCTTGGTTAGAATGCGCTTGCTCAGCAGCAGGCTGATCTCGTCGATCATCATCAGCTGGCTGGGATCGGCGATGGCTATTGCCAGGCGCCCATCCTCGGTTTCGTCCAGGGGAACGAAGTTATAGCGAAACATCAGGTCGACCGGAATTTTTTTGAAGAGATCGTGGTGAAGCTGAAAGTTACGCAGATCCACAAACTCGCAACGATAGCGCCGGGCGATGTCCTGGGCTCTGGCCACGTCGTCGACGATAGGCGCGGGAGCCAGCCTGGCCCCGCCATTGCCACCGTGCGCTACCACTGTTGTTGTCTTTTCCGCCATGCTCACAACCAATTCTTCCTGCCGGTGCTGCCTGTTCAGTGAGTATTCGACTCCCTAGTGAATATTCGAACCCAAAGAGAAGATCGGCAGGTACAGCGAAAACAATACTCCTCCAACAAACACCGCCATGATAATCAGTATCACCGGCTCAATCAGGGCCATGGTTGCTCCCAGAGCCGTTTGTACGTCCTCTTCGTAAAACTCCGCTACCGAGTTCAGCATTGCCGGCAATGCTCCGGTGGATTCGCCAACTTCAATCATCTCCACTGAAAGGTCGGGAAACATCTTCTGCTGCTCCAGGCTTCCAGAGAGTGTCTGGCCCTCTCGCACCCGGGCTGCAGTCTCTGCTATGCCGTTGAGGATGCGGCGGCTGCTCATCGACGCACCCGCAGTCTCAAGCGACGGCACCAGCGGCAAGCCGCCAGCAAGCAGAGTCGAAAGCATTCTTGAGAAGTTCGCGACTTGATACTTCAACCAGATTTCCCCCAGCAGGGGCATTCTCAAGATCACCGAATCAATCTGCTCGGCGCCACGATCCGTGTTCTTCCAGCGCCAGAAGAACGCCACAACCAAAACCGCTCCTATCGTCAGAAAGGGAGCTAACCGTTGCGCTCGGGTACCCACCTCTAACATCAATATAGTGATAGCCGGCAGTTTGGCATTGAGATTCTCAAAGAGCTTGGCAAACTCGGGCACTACGTAGGTCACCAAAAACACGATCATGACCATCACCATCGTTACTAGCAGCGCCGGATAGACCAGGGATACCGCCAACTTCTTCTTGAACGTCAACGCCAGCCGCTGAAACGCGATATAGCGGCCCAGCACTTCCTCGATGTTGCCGCTCTTTTCCCCGGCCATCAGCGTGGTGGTATAAATCCGGGGAAAGACGCCCTGCGCGGCAAAGGAGTCCGAGAGCAGCTCGCCGCTCTTCACTCGTTCACGAACATTCTGTAGCAGCGATCTCATGTTCGCGTCCTTCTGCCGCTTGATCAGAAGATCGAGGGCGTTCAGGATGGGCAGTCCCGCCTTGATAAGGGTCAGGAACTGCTGGTTGAAGATCACGAACGGGCCTTGCTTGACCTTCCGCCCTCCGAGTTGAAACTTCCCCCCTGAAAAAAGTCCCCGCGGCTTCACCCAGTAGACCAGGTAGCCTTGCTGCACGAAGCGTTCACGCACCTCGGACTCCGAATAACCATTTTCGACCTGCTGCGCCAGGCGTCCCCGGTCGTCCGCGATCTTTACCAGAAATTGGGCCATGTCCTGATTGTGAATAACCCTGGCCTTATAACCCCGGTCTGGTTACCCTGCTTCTCCCTAAGTCTAGCATTCAGCAGTATCGACCCGGCGCGAATATGCCCTAATGAGTCAATTCCGGACGTACCCGTAGTAACCCCCGAAAGCTGATACACCGAGACATGGCTAACCTATTGAAGGCTTTAAACCGTCTACGGTCCAAATTGTCCCTCGATTGCTTCAACCCCAGGGGGAGCGGTGAACTTGAAGCGTTGATCGGGAATCGATGCGTTCTCCTTCTGCTGGCTGAATCGGTACTCGGTTACCGATTCGTCCGCCTCTTCAAATTGGATGCGAGAAATGCGGTGCTCCGGCGTGATTTCCAGTATAACTTCGCGAATCCGATCGGCCATGGCCTTGGGCACTCCCCGCAGAACCGTATTGCCCACGGCCAGGGGCGTTACATCTGGGGCCAGGGACAGTCCATCTAACTCCTTCTCCAGCCGTGTCTTGCCCAGCAAAAAGCCCAGAGGCGACCGCAAATCATCTAGTTTCTTAACCGACGTCCTACGTACTTGCCGATCGTCTGGAAGGTAAAACCAGGCCTCCTTACCGTCGCTCAGAAACAGCTTCTCTCTGGGAGAACGGTATTCCCAGCGCATCTTGCCGGGTTTTTTCAGCCAAAGCAATCCCGATTCTGTCCGTTCGACCCCGGCCCCACGGTAGCTCTCGGTAAATTCGGTTTGCAGGGTTTTCAGCTGGTTGTAGTGATCGTCCACCGCCCGAGCGATCGCGGGAACATCAACTGCAGGACTTGCAGCCGGAGCCGGCATCAGCGCCAGCCCTGACGCAAGGATCGATGAGAGTACGCAAACAAGTTTCACCAGCTAACCATATCGCAGTTGAAGGCTCCATTGCAGGCAAGAACTGTGTGTGGCGCGGACCCTCCCTGTCCGCCGCCTTTGACTCTGATGTTGAAGGACTTGTAAACCTGCTGGCTAGCGTGAAAACCGAAACAAACCAAATCAAGTAGGAAGGCGGCAGACAATGGTGTCCGCCCCACATCGGGTGAGCTAGTCGGCGGGCAGAAACCTGGGCGTTGCCGGTGCAACGTATTCCGGAGGCATACCCTTCTGAATGAATGGCAAGTCGTCTGGCAGACGCACTTCCACCCGGCCGTCGGGCATAAGTTGGTAGGTATGGCCGAGCGGATCCACCGGCGTTCCCTGCAGCCAGCCTGCTGCCTGAAGTTCAGAAAAGCTGGATGGAAAGCGGCCGATGTGCTGTCGGTAGCGTTCGGTCAGCGCTTCCAGGTTGGTCACGTCTTCATCGGATTGCAACGCCCGCAAATGCGCTGCCGCATTGGCGCGGACAGTCTTGTCCTTTGTGGTCTGGTAAGTCGTGCTCCACATCATCCGGGCCATCTGCGGATCACCCGCGTGTTCCGCCATCTTTCCCGCCAGCACCACCAGGAATGGGTGAGCGTTGGGCACCCGCGCGCCGCGGGCAAATACCTCGGCGGCGCCCGCATAGTCTTTCAATTCCATGTAGCGGATGAATCCCTCGTTGTAATACAGGCGCCACTCGTCTGGGTTATGGCGGATGCCGAATTCTTCGAGCTCGATGGCGCGCTCGGGCATGCCGCCGCCATTGGGCGGTTTCGGAGCCAGAAAATTTGCCCCGTACTCGTACGCTACCAGGAGATGTGGATCGAGGGTGGTGGTGATCTCCAGCAACGGTCCCAGCAGATCGAAACTTTGAGCGCCCTCGTGATGTTTGCCGCCGAAGTACTGCACCGCCCGGGTCCAGTAAATATCCGCCAGCAGGCCGTCATAGCCAAGGCTCATCTTCTGCAGCGCCTTGGGCGAAGAAATGTACAACACCTCTTTCAGAGTGGCGCCACTTCTCATCTGGTCCAGACGGCGCAACAACAACACTGAAGTGGCCAGGCACCCTATCAGGATCAGGCTGAACACAACCGTGACCTGCCGCGATGCCTTCATTTCAGGTTTCGGCGCTCAAACACCAGCACCGCTCCGCTGACGGCCATGGTGGCGTAGATCAATGCGTAAGCGCTGTTGTACAGAATGAGTTGTCCCCGCACCGGTTGGGCGTGAGCCACAGAACTGCTGACCTTGAGGGCAGAAAAATTGGGCACAAGGTACGCAACGCCTGTGGCCAGCCAGCGCTGGAGGCCGACAGTAATCCAAGCGAAACCACGCAAATCTACCACAATACCGCCGACGACCAACAGAGCGACAGACAAACCCGCCGGACCCAACGGCAACTGCAACGACG
>JACXTT010012440.1_pt1 | contig 11297 bp, 8 predicted proteins | sample 9270951 | NCBI WGS metagenome assembly JACXTT01 (sample SAMN15532306, study PRJNA645909) | rock metagenome | isolation source: weathered quartz diorite | place: Puerto Rico | collected 2017-06-21 | reverse complement strand
ATGTTCACCGAAGGAGTGCCGTCGTACCGGAGGATCTTCAAGGAGAGCGCCGCGAACGGCTATCCCGGGTTCGAGATTCACTGATCGTCCGTATTGACGCGATGAGACGGCACTCCTAGCGTCTCCTCCGGGGCGCCCGCAGCGGGCGCCTTCGTCTCCGATCGGAGGGACCATGGGATTGTCGTGGCAACAAGGTCCGCTCTCGCCCGGGGCCATCGGCCGGTTCCTCACGGCCGAGCCCCTGCCCGAGCGATTGCTCTATGCCGAGCGGCTGCGCCGGCGCATGCGCGTGCGCTTCGGCGGCCTCTGGATCGCCGACAGCGAGGACGTCGTCCTGCTCTTCGAGCCGGGCCGCTATCCGATGGCCTACTTCCCCGAGCGCGACGTCGTCGCGGGGAGCTTGCAGCGCACCGACCACGTCACGCGACATCCCGAACTCGGGAGCACGGCCTGGTATGCCGTGCTCGCGGGCGAGAAGCGCGCGGCACGCGGAGCGTGGCAGCACGTCGCGCTTCCTGCTCACGCGAGCGAGCTCGCTTCCCGCGTCGCGTTCGCCTGGACCGCCATGGACGCGTTCTACGAGGAAGACGAGCGGATCCTCGGCCACGCCGCCGACGCCTACCATCGCATCGACATCCGCGGGACGTCTCGGTGCCTCGTCGTCCGCAGCGGCGAGACGATCGTCGCCGAGACCGCGCGGCCGCTCGCTCTCTACGAATCGGGGTTCGCGCCGCGCTGGTACGTGCCGCGCGCCGACGTGCGGGAATCCGAGCTCACGCCGGTCAAGTTCCAGACGTTCTGCCCGTACAAGGGGCTCTGCAGCTACTACGACATCGGCGACGCGCGCCGCGCGGCGTGGTCGTACCGCGAGGCGTATCTCGAGGTCGTGCGCATCTGCGACTTCGTGTCGTTCGAGCCGGAGCTCGTCTCGGTCGAGCTCGACGGCAAGCCGCTCCGCCTCGAAGCGGGGCAGACGGTGATCCCGCACGGCCCCGACCGCGGCCTCACCGCCGAGGAGGCGCTCCCGGCCCCCTCGGCGCGCGAGTGACCGCGTTCAGAGATCCAATACGAGCCGCTCCGACTTCGCACGCGACACGCAGACCGTCATCTGCCGATTCGACTCGCGCTCGGCGTCCGTGAGGATCGCGTCGCGATGGTCCGGTACGCCCTCGAGCACCGGGGACAGACACGACCCGCAGATGCCCTGCGTGCACGAGCACATCACCATGCAGCCGTTCGCGTGCAACACGTCGATCAGGAACTGGTCGGGCTCGACCGTCAGCAGCTTGCCGGTCTTCGCCAGCATCACCTCGAAGCGCTTGTTCTGGGTGGCGTCGAGGCGCGGCGGGACGAAGCTCTCGGAGAAGACCATGGCCTCGGGCCAGGCGAGGTCGGCGGCGGCCTTCGCGACCCAGTCCATGAAGCCGGACGGTCCGCAGAGGTAGATCGCGCGTCCCTCGCGGTAGCTGCCGAGGTCGGTCTCGGGGACGAGCCGGCCGTGGGGCTTGCCGTCGTCGAGGTGGACGACGATGCGATCCGCGAACGGGAGATCGGGAAGATCGTCGCGGAACGGCAGTGCGGCGAGCGTGCGCGCGCAGAGGTGCAGCGTGAATTCCTTGCTGGCGGCGTGGAGCTCGTGCGCCATCGACAGCAGCGGGGTGATGCCGATGCCGCCCGCGACGAGCACGTATTCCCGGAAGCCCATCGACAACGGGAAGCGATTTCGCGGCGGCGAGATGCGGATCGCGTCCCCGGGCTTCACGTTGTCGTGGAGCGCGCGCGAGCCGCCGCGTCCCTGCGCGTCGCGACGGACCGCGATGCGGTAGACGCCTGCCTCGCCCGGACGGCCGCACAGCGAGTACTGGCGGACGTGCTTCGCGTCGGCTTCGACGTCGACGTGGGCACCCGCACCGAACGGCGGCCACACCGTGGAGTCGGCCGGCACCAGCTCGTAGCTGCGCACCTCCTCGGCGATCTCGCGGACGCTCCGCACGCGCGCCGCGAGCCACGTGCTCTTCTCCGCCTGCGGTAGCTCGATGTCCTGCGACGGGCGGAAGATCGTGCGCGTCGGGATCTTCTGCGTGAGGAACAGGCGCTCTCCGGCGGCCCAGGCCAGGTGATAGCGATAGTACGGCACCGACGGCGCGAGGTGGTGGATCGCGTGGTTCGCCTGCCCGAGCAGCGTCCAGCTCGCCCAGCGCGGCATCGTCAGCTTGACGGTCGTCTGGAACGGAGCAGCCTCCCAGGTGACGCCTTCGGGATGCTGGATGTGCGCGAAGAAGTAGGCGAGCGTGACGAGGCCGACGCGCTGCGGGATCGCCCAGCAGAGCAGGAACTCGACGGGGTGGGTCGCCAGTCCGACGACGTAGACGAGCACGTAGAACGACAGGCCGACCGCGAACTCGAGGCGCTCGCGCGTGGGCCGCGACGACCAATGGCGGATGTACCAAGCGGACCACCAGACCTCGAAGAAGAGCAGCACCGGGGGCCAGGTGACGAGCAGGTCGTCCGGGTCCTTCTCGGGGCTTCCGGTGTTCCGGTGGTGTTCGAGATGGAGGTATCGATAGACTCCGGCCGTGACGCCGGGGAGTAGCAGCAGGCACGAGATCGTGCCGAGCAGATCGTTCACGAAGCGGTTCCCCGACACCGTGCGGTGGGTCGCATCGTGAAGCGGCGTGAACGACGCGTAGATCGCCGTGGCGTTGATCGGCAGCAGCAGGATCCACGGGATCGCGCCCTGCAGGTAGAGGGTCGTCGCCAGGGCGAAGGTCGCGAACGCGCCGACGATGATGCCGATCTCTTGGAACGCGAACGTGGGGATCGTCGTCAGCTCGCGGAAGCGCGGCTGGCGGACGACTTGCTCCAGGACCTCTCGGGTGGACGCCGTGAAGGCGAAACTCATCGCTTCGTTCTCCTTTCGGGTCACCTCTTAGAGGAGTCCGCGGCCTGGGCGCGAGGTTCGCGGCGGACAGAAGCGGGTGAATCGAGGCCATGGCCCGGGCGCTGAGCGACGAGCGGATCTATCCGCCGTACAAGATCGCCGCGCTCGGGCGGCTGCTCGAGGAGCAGGGGCTGACGATCGAGCCGCTGCTCGCCGGCACGGGCCTCGACGGCGCGGAGATCGCCCGGGCCGCGACGCGAATCTCGCAGCGCCAGCTCGCGCTCGCCTATCGAAACGCGCTTCGCGTGACGCGCGACCCGGCGATCGCGCTCGAGGCCGGCGCCCGCATGCGCGTCACCACCTACGGCATGTACGGCTACGCCATGATGTCGAGCGCGAACCTCGCCGAGGCGCTCGCGTTCTCGATCAAGTACCACGAGATGGCGACGCCGACGGTGCGCATGGCGATCGAGCACGACGACGACGAGGCGACGGCGATGGCCACGGCCGAGGACGTGCTCGGCGATCCGGAGATCCTCGCGTTCAACCTCGAGCTGCAGTTGAGCCTCATGCTGTCGCTGATCCGCGAGCTCGTCGGCGACCGCTTCGCGCTGTCCGAGGTGCGCGCGTCGTACCCAGAGCCGGCGCACGCCGAGCGCTACACGGGGCACTTCCGCTGTCCGGTCCGTTTCGATCAGCCGCGCGACGAGCTCCGCTTCGACGAGTGGTGGCTCGGCGTTCCGCTCGTGCGCTCGAACTCGATCACGCTCGAGGTGACGCGCGAGATTTGCGACCGCACGCTCCGCGAGATGGCGCTCGGCGGCGGCACGGCGCGCCGCGTGCACGAGGTCGTCTCGGGTGACCTCCGTCGCTACTGCGACATCGAGTCCGTGGCCGCGGAGCTCGCGATGGCGTCGCGGACGCTCCGCCGGCGCCTGGCCGACGAAGGCACCACGTTCCAGGACCTGCTGCGCGAGATCCGCACGCAGTTCGCGATCACGTACCTGCGCGAGACCGAGATGAAGATCGAGGACATCGCCGATCGCGTCGGTTTCAGCGACGCGGCGAACTTCCGCCACGCGTTCCGGCGCTGGACGCAGAAGTCGCCGAGCGAGTACCGGATCCCGCGCGGGCGCCGGCCGCTCGGCGATTGACACCCCCGGGACCGGGTGCCAGTCACTCGAAGCTTCGCGACTCGAGGAGGACGGCATGGCGGAATCGGTGAAGGCGGCGGCACGCTCGTCGCTGCGGATCGGATGCGGCGCGGGCTTCTGGGGCGACAGCGCCGCGGGCGCCGCGCAGCTCGTGCGCAGCGGCGGCATCGACGTGCTGATGCTCGATTACTTGGCCGAGATCACCATGTCGATCCTGGCGCGCATCCATCGCAAGCGCCCGGAGCTCGGCTACGCGACCGACTTCGTCGACGGCGTGATCGGCGCGCTGGCGGGAGAGATCGCCGAGCGGAAGATCAAGGTCGTCGCGAACGCGGGCGGCGTGAACCCTCTCGGCTGCCGCGATGCGCTGGTGGCGCGGCTCGCGAAGCTCGGCGTGAAGCTCGAAGTGGCGGTCGTCGTCGGCGACGACGTGACGCCGCATCTCGAGCATCTGCGCGAGATGGGCCGGCGCGATCTCGAATCCGGCGGCGATCTGCCCACGAAGGTGGTGAGCGCGAACGCCTACCTCGGCGCGTTCCCGATCGCCGCGGCGCTCCGCGCCGGAGCGGACATCGTCGTGACCGGCCGCTGCGTCGACAGCGCGCTCGCGCTCGGACCGTTGATCGCGGCGTTCGACTGGAAGCCGTCGGATCACGACCGCCTCGCGGCCGGCAGCCTCGCGGGCCACGTGCTCGAATGCGGCGTGCAGGCGACGGGCGGCCTGTTCACGGACTGGCGCGAGGTCGCCGACGGCTGGGACGACATGGGGTTCCCGATCGCGGAGTGCTTCCCCGACGGCTCGTTCGAGCTCTCGAAGCCGGCGGGGACGGGCGGGCTCGTCAGCCCCGCGACGGTCGCGGAACAGATCGTCTACGAGGTGCACGATCCGCAGGCGTACGTGCTGCCCGACGTGGTCTGCGACTTCACCCACGTCGCGCTCGAGTCCGTGGGCGAGAATCGGGTGCGCGTGTCGGGAGCCCGCGGCGCCGCGCCGACTCCCGACTACAAGGCGAGCCTCACCTACATGAGCGGCTTCCGCGTGACCTCGACGATCATGATCCTCGGGCGCGACGCCGCCGCCAAGGCGCGCCGCGTGGGCGAGGCGATCCTCGCACGCACGCGGCGTCTCGCTGCCGAGCGTGGGCTCGGCGACTTCCGCGCCACCTCGATCGAGGTGCTCGGCTCCGAGGAGAACTTCGGCGCCGCGGCGCGCACCGGCGAGGCCCGCGAGGTCGTGCTCAAGATCGCCGCCATGCACGAGAGCGAAGAAGCGCTCGAGATCCTCGCGCGCGAGATCGCGCCGTCGGCGACCGCGATGGCCCAGGGCATCACCGGGTTCGCGGGCGGCCGTCCGACCGTGCAGCCCGTCGTTCGCCTGGCGTCGTGCCTGGTGCCGAAGGCGATGGTGTCCGTCGAGACCGTCTTCGGAGACGACCGCACGAAGGTCGCGATCGAGGCCGAGACCCAGGAGCTGCATGCGCCGCCACGGCGGCTGTCCGTGGACGCGCCGCCGAAGGGCGAGTCGCTGGCGAGCGTGCCGCTGCTCCGGCTCGCGCACGGCCGGAGCGGCGACAAGGGCGACGCCGCGAACGTCGCGATCCTCGCGCGCCGCGAGGAGTTCCGTCCCTGGATCGCCGCGGCGCTCACGCCCGAGTCGGTCCACGAGACGTTCGCACACTTCGTGCGCGGCGCGGTCGAGCGCTACGATTGGCCGGGCCTCCGCGGCCTCAACTTCGTGCTTCGTCAGGCGCTCGGCGGCGGCGGTACGAGCTCGCTCCGCTACGACCCGCAGGGCAAGGGGCTCGCGCAGATCCTGCTCGAGGTTCCGGTCCCCGTGCCGGCGCGTTGGCTCGAGCCCGGCGGGCTGCTCGACGAGAGGAGTTGACGACTGATGCGCCGCGCTCAGTACGAGCGCGGCATGCCGAGCACGTGCTCGCCGACGTACGCCATGACGAGGTTCTGGTTCACGGGCGCCGTCTTGTAGAGCCGCGTCTCGCGGAACTTCCGCTCGACGTCGTACTCTTCGGCGTAGCCGTAGCCGCCGTGGCAGTCGATGCAGGCGTTGCCCGCCTCCCACGCGGCGTCGGCGGCGAGGAACTTCGCCATGTTCGCCTCGGGACCGCAGGGCTCGCCGGCGTCGAACAGCGCGGCCGCCTTGTCGCGCATGAGCGCAGCCGCGGACACGGCCATGTGGCTACGCGCGATCGGGAACTGCACGCCCTGGTTCGCGCCGATCGGCTTCCCGAACACGACTCGGCTCTTCGAGTAGGCGACCGCCTTTCCCGTGAACCAGCGGCCGTCGCCGATCGACTCCGAGGCGACGAGGATCCGCTCCGCGTTCATTCCGGAGAGGATGTACGAGAACCCCTTGCCTTCCTCGCCGACGAGCGAGCTCGCGGGGATCTCGACGTCGTCGAAGAAGAGCGCGTTCGTCGAGTGATTCATCATCATGCGAAGCGGGCGGATCTCGAGCCCGGCGATGCCGCGGATGTCGACGAGGAACACGCTGAGGCCGTCGGTCCGGCGCTTCACCTGCTCGACCGCGGTCGTGCGCGCGAGCAGCAGCATGAGGTCGGACTGGAGCGCGCGCGAGATGAAGATCTTCCGGCCGTTCACGACGTAGCGATCACCCTTGCGGACGGCGGTGGTCTTCAGCTGCGTGGTGTCGGAGCCCGCATCGGGCTCGGTGACGCCGAACGCCTGCAGGCGAAGCTCGCCGCTGGCGACGCTCGGTAGGTACTGCCGCTTCTGGGCTTCGCTGCCGTGCCGCAGCACCGTGCCCATCACGTACATCTGCGCGTGGCAGGCCGACGCGCTGCCGCCGCTCGCGTGGATCGTCTCGAGGATGAGCGCGCCGTCGCGCATCGAGAGCCCCGCACCGCCGTACTCCTGCGGGATGAGCGCACCGAGATAACCCGCGCGCGTGAGCTCCTGGACGAACTGCTCCGGATAGGCGCGGCGCGCGTCGAGCTCGCGCCAGTATTCGCCGGGATAGCGCTTGCAGATCTCCAGCACGCCGCTCTCGAGCGCGCGCTGCTCGTCGGTCAGTCCGAGCGATGTCGTCATCTCTCTAGCGTCCCTTGAACTGCGGCCGGCGCTTCTCGTTGAACGCGCGCACGCCTTCGAGCCGATCCTCGGTCACGACGGTCGCGTTGTAGGCCTCGATCGCGAGGATCATCGCGGTCTCGAGGTCGGTCTCGCTGCCGTAGGCGATGGCCTTCTTCGCCTGGCGGACGGCGATCGGGCCGTTGCGCGCGATCGTGGTCGCGATGTCGGTCGCGACCTTCTTGGCCTCGCCCGCGGGCACGAGGTGATTCACCAGGCCCGCGCTCTTGGCCTCGTCGGCCTTCATGCGCCGCCCCGTGAAGATCAGCTCCTTCGCGAGCGGAGCGCCGACGATGCGCGGCAGCAGCTGCGTGCCGCCGACGCCGGGGAAGATCCCGAGCGTGGCCTCGGGCACGCCGAAGACGGCCGTCTCGCTCGCGACGATGAAGTCGGAGAGGATGACGAGCTCGCAGCCGCCTGCGAGCGCGAAGCCCTCGACGGCGGCGATCACCGGCATCGGGCAGCGCAGCACGCGCATCGCCGCCTGCTCGAAGATCACGTGCTGCGCACGCCAGGCGTCGTCCGTCATGCCGTTGCGCTCCTTGAGGTCGCCGCCGGAGCAGAAGGCCTTCTCTCCCGAACCGGTGAACACCACGGCGCGCGCCTGCGCGTCCTGCGCCAGTGCCTCGAAGCAGGCGCGGATGTCCTCGCCCATCGCGGTGTTCATCGAGTTCATCTGGTCGGGACGGTCGAGCGTGACGGTGACGACGAAGCCGTCCTCGGAGCGGGTGATCAGCAGGTGTCGGTAGGTATGGGACATCGCGATGACGGGTCCTTCAAGCGACGATCGCCTGCGCGCGGAGCGCGCGCGCGTCTTCCGGCGTGTAACCGAGCCACTCGAGGACGTCCATCGTGTGCTCGCCGACGAGAGGAGGAACGCGCCGCACGCCGGGACGCTCGCCGTCGAGGCGGATCGGCAGGCCGACGGTTCGGTAGTCCGGCAGGCGAGGGTGGGGTGGAGCCTGCAGCATGCCGCTCGCTTCGGTTTGCGGCTCGGTCACGACCTGGTCGACGCCGAGGATCGGCGCGGACGGGACGCCGGCGTTACGCAGCCGCGCGAGCAGCTCGGTCGTGCCGAGCGGCCGCGTGTGCGCGGAGATCGCCTCGACGAGCGCGCCGCGGTTTCGCACGCGCGCGGCGTTGTCGGCGAAGCGCGCATCGGTCGCGAGCTCCGGAGCGCCGAGCGCGTCGGCGAGGTCGCGAAACAGCGCGTCGGATCCGGCGGCGATCATCGCGCGACCGTCCGCCGTCGGGAACGCCTGATACGGCGCGACCATCGCGATCCCCGTACCCTGCGGCTTCGGCACCGATCCGCAGCCGAGGTAGCCGGCGATCTGGTACGGGATCCAGGCGAGTGCGGTCTCGAACAGCGCCGTCGTCACCTCCACGGCCTTGCCGGTGCGGTCGCGCTCGCGGAGCGCCGCGAGGATCCCGAGCGCGGCCCACATGCCGGTGCCCATGTCGACGATCGACGTGCCGATGCGCGACGGCTCCTGCCCGGGATGGCCGTTCATCGACATGAGGCCGGCGTACGCCTGCATGAGCGGATCGTAACCGGGATCCGACGCGAGCGGGCCCTCGCTGCCGTACGCGGTCACGGAGCAGTAGACGATGCGCGGGTTCAAACGGGAGGCCGCCGCGAAGTCGAGGCCGAGCTCCTCGACGATGCCGGCGCGGAGGCTCTGTACGAACACGTCGGCGCGGCCGATCAGGCGCTTCACCACGTCGCGGCCGCCCTCCTGCTTGAGATCGATCGCGATGCTCCGCTTCTGGCGGTTCAACGACAGGAACAGCGTGCTCTCGCCGCCCCAGAACGGCGGGCCCCACGCGCGCGCGTCGTCACCGCGGCCGGGGCGCTCGATCTTCACGACCTCGGCGCCGAGGTCGCCGAGCGTCTGGGTGCAGAACGGCCCGGCGACGTTCTGCGTCAGATCGGCGACGACGATCCCTTCGAGCGGGAGGAGCACGGCGCGGAATGTAGTGCACCCTGGTGCAGATCACATCAAGCGATCGCGGCGCGGACCGTTCCGGGCGGAGTCGGGCACCCTCGTTTTCCCCGGATCTCGCGAACCCCGTTGGGTCCGGAGGGGTTTGAGAGTTTCTACGACTTTTGGTGTATAGATCGGTCTGGCCGGCGCGTGCCGGCCGTGCATGTCACCACCCGCCGCGCAATCACCGATCGAATCGCTCGGTGTCGTCGTTCCCACCTACCGTGAGGCCGGGAACGTCGGCCGGCTGATCCACGCGATCCTCGCGGTGGCTCCGAGGGCCAAGATCGTCGTGGTCGACGACTCTCCCGATCTGGCTACCCGTGACGCGGTGCTCGCGCTCGATCTGCCCGACGTGCGGGTCACCCACCGCGACTCCAAGGGCGGTCGCGGCTCCGCGGTGATCGAAGGGATCGCGCAGCTGCTCGATCTCGGCTGCGCGACGCTGCTCGAGATGGACGCCGACTTCTCGCACCCGCCGACCCAGATCCCCGATCTCGTCCGCGAGGCGCAGCAGCGCGGCCTCGATCTGCTGGTCGCCAGCCGCTACTTGCCGCAGAGCGAGATCCGCGACTGGCCGCTCTCGCGCCGCCTCTTCTCGAAGTCGTCGAACCTGCTCGCGCGCGCCGTGCTCGGCGTGCCGATCGCGGACTACACGAACGGCTTCCGCGTCTACTCGCGGCCCGCCGCGCAGATCATCCGCGACACCTGCGGCAAGCAGGGGAGAGGCTTCATCTCGCTCAGCGAGATCCTCGTGAACCTCCATTCCCGGGACTTTCGCATCGGCGAGACGCCGACGGTCTTCGTCAATCGGACCCGCGGCGAGAGCTCGGTGAATTTCCAGGAAATCAAGAACGCGGCGACCGGCCTGGTGAAGATCTGGAGCCTCCAGCGCCGGCTCCGCGGGGAGAGAGAGCGTGTCCGACTGGGAGCGAGCGATCCGCGAGGAGTGGAACCGCCGTCATCGCGACGAGAAGCCGTCGAGCTTCTTTCCGATCATCGCGCAGAGCTTTGACGATCGCGAGATCATCGCCAGCGTCGACGCGCTGCTGACCGGGCGCCTGACGCTCGGCGACCAGGTGCGGAGCTTCGAGCAGCGCTTCGCCGAGCAGGTCGGTGCGCGTCACGCCGTGATGGTGAACTCCGGCTCGTCCGCGAACCTGCTGGCGCTGGCGGCCGCGTCGAATCCCGCGCGCACGCGGCGCCTGCGGGCCGGCGACCAGGTGCTGATCCCGGCGGTCTGCTGGTCGACCTCGCTCTGGCCCGTCGTGCAGATGGGGCTCGAGCCGGTGTTCGTCGACGTCTCTGCGGAGACGCTGAACGTCGACGTCGACGATCTGCGCCGGAAGATCGGGCCGCGCACGCGCGGGCTGCTCGCCGTCCACATCCTCGGCAACTCGGCGCCGATGGCCGAGATCCTCGAGTTGGTCGCCGCCCATGACCTCGTGCTGATCGAGGACACCTGCGAATCGCTCGGCTCCCGCTTCGGCGAGCGTCATCTCGGCACGCTCGGCGACTTCGGCACCTACTCGTTCTACTACTCGCACCACATCACGACCGGCGAGGGCGGCGTGGTGGTCTGCGATTCCCTCGAGGACCTCGACCTGCTGCGCTGTCTGCGCGCCCACGGCTGGTCGCGCGAGCTCTCGAATCGCGAAGCCGTCGAAGACGCGCACCCCGACATCGATCCGCGCTTCCTGTTCGTGAACGCGGGCTACAACCTCCGCCCGCTCGAGGTGCAGGCGGCGTTCGGGCACTGCCAGCTCGAGCGCCTGGCTTCCATGAACCACATGCGGAACGTCAACCGCGACCGCATCATCGCGGCGTTGAAGGCGCATCCCCGCTGGTGCGGGCAGCTCGAGTTCCCCCTCGCGTCGCCCGACGCGAGGCCGGTGTGGTTCGGGTTCGTGGCCTTGCTGGCGCCGCGGTTCGCGGCGCAGCGCCGCCGCTACCTCGAGCATCTCTCGCGCTCCGGCGTGGAGAATCGCCCGGTGGTGAGCGGCAACTTCACGCGCCAGCCGGCACTGAAGCTGCTCGGCATCGACTGCGATCCCGCGGCGTTCCCGGGAGCGGAAGAGATCAATCAGCGCGGCTTCTTCATCGGCCTGCACACCGAGCCGCTGAAGGACGAGACCACCGAGCGTCTGGTCGAGATCCTACTCGCCCCCG
>JACXTT010012439.1_pt1 | contig 11297 bp, 9 predicted proteins | sample 9270951 | NCBI WGS metagenome assembly JACXTT01 (sample SAMN15532306, study PRJNA645909) | rock metagenome | isolation source: weathered quartz diorite | place: Puerto Rico | collected 2017-06-21 | reverse complement strand
GCCTTGCCGACTTGTCCGCCCGCGCGAACGAGTTGCGGAGGTATCTTTGACTTCGGCGGCAAAGTAGCCCGCCGCGAGGAAGTCTCCAAACTGGCCGAAGACCCGGCCATCTGGTCCGACACCAAACGCGCCCAGGAGCTGGGCCGCGAAAAGAAGTCCCTCGATAGCGTGGTCGAATCGCTGATCCATATCGACCAGACGCTGAAAGATTCGCAGGAAATTTTTGATCTCGCCAGGGACGAAGGCGACGACTCCACCCTGCTGGCCATCAAGAACGATGCCGCCGCCGTCGAGAAGATGGTGGCCGATATGGAATTCCGCCGCATGTTCTCGAACGCGGCTGATTCCTTCAACTGCTTCCTCGACATCCAGTCCGGCGCCGGCGGCACCGAAGCCCAGGATTGGGCGTCGATGCTGCTGCGCCAGTATCTGCGCTATGCGGAACGCAAGGGCTTCAAGACCGAATTGCTGGAACAATCTGACGGCGAAGTCGCCGGCATCAAGAGCGCCACCATCAAGATCAACGGCGACTACGCCTACGGCTTTCTGCGCACCGAAACCGGCGTGCATCGCCTGGTGCGCAAATCGCCTTTCGATTCCTCAGGCGGACGTCACACCTCCTTCGCCAGCGTATTCGTCTATCCGGAAATCGATGATTCCATTGAAGTCGAAATCAACCCGGCCGATTTGCGCATCGACACCTATCGCGCCTCCGGCGCCGGCGGCCAACACATCAACAAGACCGACTCGGCGGTGCGCATCACGCACATGCCGACCGGTATCGTCGTGCAATGCCAGAACGACCGCTCGCAGCACCGCAACCGCGCCGAAGCCATGACCATGCTGAAGGCGAAGCTGTACGAGCTCGAAATCCGCAAGCGCCAGGCCGAGCAGGACAAGCTGGAAGCGAGCAAGACCGATGTGGGCTGGGGCCACCAGATCCGCTCCTATGTGCTGGACCAGAGTCGCATCAAGGATCTGCGCACCAATGTTGAAATCAGTGCCACGCAAAAAGTGCTGGATGGCGACCTCGATCCCTTCATCGAAGCCAGTCTGAAGCAAGGTGTTTGAGCAGCGAGTCCAGCAGAAAATTTCACCGGAAACGACCATGAGCCAACAAAACCACAGCACCGAAGCATCCGCCGCGCCGCTTGATGAAAATCACGTCATCGCCGAGCGCCGCCAGAAACTGGCCGCGATCCGCGCCAGAACGCCACAGGCATTCCCGAACGATTTCCGGCCGGAACACAGCGCGGCGGAATTGATTGCAAAGTTCGGCGAAAAATCCAAGGAAGAACTGGATGCCACGCCGGCAATGGTGAAAGTGGCTGGCCGCATGATGCTCAAACGCGTGATGGGCAAGGCCGCCTTCGCCACCATCCAGGACGCCTCGGAACGCATTCAGCTCTACATCTCGCTGCAGGACGTGGGCGAGACCGTGATGGAGGATTTCAAGCATTACGATATGGGCGATATCCTCGGCGCCGAAGGCCGTATTTCCAAGACCAACAAGGGCGAGCTCTCGGTGTTCGTGAGCTCGCTGCGCCTCATCACCAAGGCCCTGCGCCCGCTGCCGGAAAAATTCCACGGCCTGACCGATACCGAGCAGCGCTATCGCATGCGCTATGTCGACCTGATCACCAACCCGGAAGTGCGCGACACCTTCCGCGCGCGCTCGAAGATCGTGCAGGCCATCCGCGAATTCATGGTCGGCGCCGGCTACCTGGAAGTGGAGACGCCGATGATGCACCCCATTCCTGGCGGCGCCGCGGCCAAGCCCTTCATCACGCACCACAATGCGCTGGACATGCAGCTTTATCTGCGCATCGCCCCGGAGCTATATCTGAAGCGCCTGGTGGTCGGCGGCTTCGAGCGCGTGTTCGAGATCAACCGCAATTTCCGCAATGAGGGCATGTCGGTCCGCCACAACCCCGAGTTCACCATGATGGAGTTCTATATCGCCTGGCGCGACTATCATCACCTGATGAGCTTCACAGAGGAAATGTTCCGCGACATTTCCACCAAGGTGCTGGGCAAGACGGTCTTCACCTACGGCGAGCACGAGATCGATTTCGGCAAGCCCTTCGACCGCCTCACCATGCCGCAGGCGGTGAAGAAATATTGCCCGGAATACGCCGCCAGCAATCTGGACGATATCGACACGGTTCGCGGCCTGCTCAAAAAGCTGCATGTCGAGACCAAGGCCACGCAAACCCTTGGCGAGTTGCAGCTGGTGCTGTTCGAGGAAACCGCTGAGGCGAAACTGATCAAGCCGACCTTCATCGTCGATTATCCGGCCGAAGTGTCGCCACTGGCGCGCCGCAACGATGCCAACCCGGCCATTACCGACCGTTTTGAGCTGTTCGTCGCTGGCCGCGAACTGGCCAACGGTTTTTCGGAACTGAATGACCCGGAAGACCAGGCCGAGCGCTTCATGTCGCAGGTCAGGGCCAAGGACGCGGGCGATGAGGAGGCCATGCATTATGATGCAGACTATATTCGCGCCCTGGAATACGGCTTGCCGCCAACCGCCGGCGAAGGCATCGGCATTGACCGTCTGGTCATGCTGCTGACCAACAGCCCGTCAATCCGTGATGTAATCCTGTTTCCACAGCTCAAGGCCAGCGACGTACTGCGCTGATTTCTTACCCTGTCGTCGCATTGGCCAGCGGCTGCGTTAGTGGCCTGCAACAAGACGTCGGGGATTCGTTAAACCAAGGAGTTACAACCATGAAATACGCAAAATTCATCACTTCCACCATCGCCGGCCTGGCTCTCGCCTGGGGCAGCGCCGCCTATGCAAAATGCGACAACTGCGGCACCGTAACGGATGTCAAAACCGTGAAACAGAAAGGCGAAGGCTCGGGTGTCGGCCTGGTAGGCGGCGCCGTACTAGGCGGCGTGTTGGGCCATCAGGTGGGGGGCGGCCGTGGCAAAGACCTGGCAACGGTTGCCGGTGCCGGCGTCGGCGCCTATGCCGGCAATGAAACCGAGAAAAAAATGAAGGAAAAAACGATTTACCAGGTCGTGGTCAAGCTTGAAAGCGGCGAGACTCGCACCTTTTCCTACCATGCTGCCTCGGCTTACAAAGTTGGCGACAAGATCAAGGTCGTGGACGGCAAGCTGGTCCGCGGTTAGTCCGCCAGATCGGCTGGCAGCCATTCAGGCAGGCAAACCTGTACAGTTCCCGGGCGCCCGGTCATTTGGCCGGGCGCTTGCATTTTCGAGACCGGTTATCAACACGCTGCGGGCACTTCGAAAAATTTTCACCGTCAGCGTTCACTGCCATCCTAAATCGTGATTTTCAATTGACGTTCGCGCTATATTTGCAACCATGACAGCCGCAATTTCCCAGAATATGGGCCAGCCGAAGGCCCTGGTTGTTGAAGACGACGCCCCGATTGGCCGGCTGCTGCAATACATTCTGGAAAAGGAGGGGTTTGCGGTCACGCTGGCGGCCGATGGCCGCGAAGGCGCCCTGCGCATCCGGACCTTGGCGCCGGTGGAATTGATGATCCTCGACGTAATGCTCCCTTTCCAGAACGGCTATGAATTGCTCCAGGCCGCGCGGGCCACCGCCGGCTGGGAGGAAGTGCCCATCATCATGCTGAGCGCGAAATCGCAGGACGCTGATATTGCGCGGGCATTTGACGGCGGCGCAAATGATTACCTGGTGAAGCCCTTCCAGCCCAACGAGCTCAAGGCGCGCATCAAAAGGCTGGTGCGGAAATGACCAAGCTTTCGCCAGCCGCCTGCTTGTTTGTCGTGACCTTGTCCAGTGGAGTTCCAGCCGCTGCCCAGGAGATCTTCCCGCGCAATGAGTTGCTGCTGTCGACGGCGCATGAAAGCCTTGACCATGGCCTTCGAGACTGGACGGAATCGACTCTTCAGTTGGGTCACCAATTCGCGCGCAACCAGTCTGTTTATGGCGGTGCCAGGCAAACCAGCCGCTTCGGTTTGCAGGATCGGGAGGCCAGCCTTGGCGGCTACCTGCCCTTGAGTGATGCGCTGACGGCCAACCTGGAAATTGCCGGCAGCGCCACGCACCGCGTGCTCCCCGAAAATATCCTGTCCGCGCAGCTTGCCTGCGCCCTTGGGGGAGGTTATGTCCTGGGGACGGGCTTGCGCCGCAGCGAATATTCCAGCACTTCAAGCACCCTTGCACAAACGGGGCTCGAGCGCTACCTGGGCAATTGGCGCCTTGGCTACACCCTCTACCTCGCAAAAGCCGATCAAACTGCATGGTCCCCCAGTCATCGCCTGGTCGGCGCCTATTACTTCGATGATAGCGCCTCGCTGTCGCTTTCCATCGCCAAAGGCCGCGAACTTGAAAATGTCAACGGCACCGGCTTGCGCATCACCGATGTGCGCGATGTCACGCTGTCCGCCGCATTGCCGATAATCCGGGGCTTCTCGCTGACTCTCGATGCCAGCCACCACAAACAGGGCGATCTCTACACCCGGCGCGGAATACGCATAGGGTCGAAGATTGTTTTCTGATTCCGTCGTCATCGTCGCACTGGTGACGGCAGCAGTCGCCATCGTCTCGGCCTTGCTGATTTCAGTTCTCATTGTCGCCCTGCGCCTGCGCAGGCGTCGCCGCGACGCGCATGTCGCCGACGTGGTGGAACTTCTGCAGCCCCTCCTCTACGAAGCGGCCAACGGCAGCACCGAAGTCCGGTTGCCTGCAATGCGCAGGCGGGACCTTCCGATTTTACTGAGCATGTGGAACCACCTGCAGGAAGCAATGCGCGGTGCGGCAACCGCCAATCTCAATATCGCCCTGCAACAGTCGGGCCTGTTGCCGCAAACCATCGCCATGCTGGACAGTCGCGCGATGCAGGATCAGTTGGTGGCGGCAACTTCACTGGGCCATTTGCGCGCCGGCGCCGCCATCGAGCCTTTGTTCAGGCTTGCGCGCCTGCCCCAGCCAGTGGTGTCTTTTGTGGCCCTGCGCAGCCTGTTGCGAATCGACGCAGCCCGCTCTCTGCCGCTGCTGATGCCAATGATACTGTCGCGTGCCGACTGGCCGATTGCGCGTATTGCATCGGTTTTTCGCGAATTGGGCGCGAATACCGTCACCGGTCCGCTGCTGACCGCAGGCAAGCCGGGGCAGCCGCGCGTAACGGCGAGACTGCTGCAGCTGCTGTCGTTGGCCCATCAGGAGAAGGCGGTGCCAGCGGTGCGTTCGCTGATACGCGGGCAGCGCGACCCCGAAGTTATCTCGCTGGCGCTCGGTTTTCTGCATTCGCCGCGCGATCTGCGCCTGCTGCGACTGGCTGCCCGCCACCGCAATCAGCAGGTCCGCGGCGCGGCCGCCTATGCAATCGGCCAGGTCGCTTCGCCACGCGACAAGACCCTGCTCCTTGACATGATGCGCGACGCCTCATGGCTCGTGCGCTTCCGCGCCGCTGAAGCACTGCTCAAATTACCGGGGATGGATCGCGCCGAGCTGCTGGCCTTCCGCGATGGAGCCCGCGATCGCTTTGCTGCAGATATGCTGACGCAGATGCTGGCGGAAGCGCGATGAGCGCTTTCACGGAAATTGCGCAATGGGCCTTCCTGGGCTATTTTGTGCTCATCAATGCCGGTTACATTGCGCTCAATCTGTTGGCGATTGTCAGCTTGCGCCGGTACATCGCCTCGCGCGCCATGGGCATGCTGCCGCAGATTTATTCCGGTCTCGAGCCGGCCGTTTCGGTGCTGGTGCCGGCCTACAACGAGGAGACCACCATCGCCACCTCGGTGCGCTCCCTGCTCCAGCTCGACTATCCCGAGTTCGAGGTAGTGGTGATCAACGATGGTTCCAGGGACAATACGCTCAAGGTGATGCAGGCTGAATTCAATCTGGAACCCTACCCGCAGGTTTACTGGGAGCGCATCGACACCAAGCCGCTACGCACCATCTACCGCTCGCAGGACTACCCCAATCTGCGAGTTGTCGACAAGGAAAATGGCGGCAAGGCAGACGCGCTCAACGTTGGCATCAACGCCTCGCTGCATCCCCTGTTCTGCGCCATCGACGCCGATTCCATCCTGCAGCGCGACAGCCTGCGGCGCGTGATGGAGCCCTTCCTCGAAGACCCGGATACCATCGCCTCCGGTGGCACGGTGCGCATCGCCAATGGCTGCGAAGTCAGCGCCGGATTCCTGACGCGCATCGACCTGCCGCGCAATCCCCTGGCTCTGTTGCAGATCATCGAGTATCTGCGCGCCTTCCTGTTCGGCCGCATGGGCTGGGAAGCGATCAACGGGGTGTTGATCATTTCCGGCGCCTTCGGCCTGTTCCGGAAAGATGCCGTTGTCGACGCCGGAGGTTACCAGCCCGCTTCGCTGGGCGAGGACATGGAACTGGTGGTACGCCTGCACCGCCTGTTCCGTGAACGCGGCCAGCCCTATTCCATCCATTTCATTCCCGATCCGATCTGCTGGACCGAGGCGCCGGAATCGCTGCGCATCCTCAAGAACCAGCGCATCCGCTGGCAACGCGGCCTCGCCGAAAGCCTGGTCGCCAATCGCGGCCTGTTTTTCAGCCGCAATGGCGGCGCGCCGGGCTGGATTGCCTTCCCCTTCATGGCGATATTCGAGTGGTGGGGACCGCTGCTGGAGGTGGCCGGATATGCTTTCATGGCTTACTTGCTGGTCGCAGGCCATATTTCACTGGCGGTTTTCCTGGTTTTCATGGCGATGGCATTCGGGCTCGGTCTGCTGCTGTCGGTCAGTGCCATGCTGCTGGAGGAGATCACATTTCATCTTTATCCCCGTTTTTCACAGATCTTCATCCTGGTGCTGGCGGCGATTGCCGAGAATTTCGGTTACCGGCAACTGGTCTCGATATGGCGCTTCATCGGGTTGTGGCGCTGGCTGATCGGGGCGAAATCGTCCTGGGGCACCATGCAACGCAAAGGCAGCTGGCAGGCAGCCGCTGATGATCGGCAATGAATATACGCGATCAAATTGGCAGGATGTCCTTCCCGCTGGTGGTGGCGGGCGGCGTACTGCTGGTCGGCATGTTGTCCATTTTCGAATGGAAGGTGGTTGCGACTTTCGATGAGCTGCAGGCTGGCTCGCTTGCGCAACGATCGAATCTCGAGAATATCGGCGGCATCGAAAAATTGCGCATTGCCATCATCGACATGGAAACCGGCGTCCGCGGCTATCTGCTCGCCGGCGACCGGCGATTCCTAGAACCCTACGAACGGGGCCAGGAGGCTTTCCGCGGGCAATTGCAATTCATGCTGAAAGCATTGGGCGACAAACCTCGACAAATGGCGTCAATGCGAATCCTGGAGCAGCGGGAATCGGCATGGCGCCTTGAGTATCTGCAACATATGGTTGAACGCCGGGCCCGTGCGACCAGCGAGCGGGAGTTCGCTGCATTGCGCGCGGAAGTTGCCACTGCGGTTGGCAAGCGGCGAGTGGACGAGATGCGCGGAATTCTGGATGACATGCTCGATCGCGAATCAGCCGAGGCGCGGGCTGCCGGCGAATCCCTTGAAGACCTCCTGCAGCGCGCCCGCCACGCCCTGCTCCTCAGTTGCGCCATGCTGATTGCGTTTGCCATGCTGCTGACCTGGGTCATTTTCCGGAGCCTTCTCGCGCTGCGCAAGCACAACGCCGAGTTGATCGCGGAAAACCGCGCGCGCCGCGATGCCGAAGCGGCATTGATGCATGCGACCGAAATGCAGCGTGCCATTTTTGAAAGCGCCGATTACGCCATCATTGCCATAGATGCCGAAGGCATGGTGCAAGCTTTCAACCAGGCGGCGGAACGCATGTTCGGAATCGTTGCCGACAGGGTAATCGGACGGCAAAACCTGGCAAATTTTTTCCTTGCCGAACAGCTGGCTGCGCGTGCCCGGGAGTTCTCGGTCGAACTGGGAAAGCCTGTCTCCCCGGGGCCGGAAACGCTGCTTCTGAAATCGCATCTTGGATTGCGCAATGAGCATGAATGGGACATGCTGCGCGCCGATGGATCGACTTTGGTCGTTCAGATGTCGATGGCTGCACTGCGCAAAGACGATTTTGGTGTGAAGGGCTATGTCGGGATCGTGCATGATATTTCTGAACGCAGGAAAATGCAGCGTCTGAAACAGGAGTTTGTCAGCACCGTCAGCCACGAACTGCGCACTCCCTTGGCCGCCATCATGAGCGCCCTTTCACTGCTGGATCAAGGCGAGGCCGGAGATATTCCCGAGCCAGCGCACGAATTCGTGCGCATGGCGCACGAAGGCAGCATGCGTCTGGCAGCGCTGGTGAACGATATTCTTGACATTGACCGCATCGAGTCGCCGGAGTTGGCACTGGTCCCCTCCACTGTGGCCCTGCCCGAGCTGCTCGCCGAGGCGCTGCAACATGGGCGGAAACAAGCCGAACGGTATGCCGTGCAGTTGCATCTCGATATGCCCGTTCCCGCAGCCAGCATTCGCGTCGATCGCGATCGCCTTTTGCAGGTCCTGGGTCATCTGCTGGCAAACGCCTGCAAGTTTTCCCCACCCGGGTATGCGGTCCGGCTGGCGGCTGGCCTGTATGGCAGTCAAGCGCGCATCAGCGTGTTCGACAATGGCCCGGGAATTCCACTATCGTTTCGCGCGCGCATATTCGACAAGTTCGCCCGCGCAGACGATTCCGACACGCGCCAGAAAGGCGGCACGGGCCTCGGCCTCGCCATCAGCAAGGCGCTTGTCGCGAGAATGGGGGGGCGTATTGGCTTCGAATCGTCTGCTGGACTGGCGACAGAGTTTTATCTTGAGTTCCCTCTTGCGGTCGAATGACGTCGCCAAGACCCTCTATTGCATCGCGACAATCTCGGCACTCAGGTCGTAGTTGTCCGCGCCCGTGACTCGGACCTGCAGGAAATCGCCCGGCTTCGCACCCTTGGCGCCGCGAACATTCACCACGCCGTCGATTTCCGGCGCATCGGCCGCGCTGCGGGCAATGGCCGTGCGCCCCTCGACGCGGTCCACCAGCACCGGCATGGTCGCACCCATCTTGCGTTCGAGCTTGGCCTTGCTGATGCGCGCCTGCACTTCCATGAAGCGGCGGCGACGGTCTTCGCGGATTTCGTCGGGCACATGGTCGGGCAGATCATTGGCTGCGGCGCCTTCGACCGGCGAATACGCAAAACAGCCGACGCGATCCAACTGCGCTTCCTCGAGGAAGGCCAGCAATTCGGCAAATTCCGCCTCGGTTTCACCCGGGAAGCCAGCGATGAAGGTCGAGCGGATGGTGATGTCCGGACAGATTTTGCGCCAGGCGTTGATGCGGTCCAGCGTTTTTTCGGCATTGGCAGGCCGCTTCATCAGCTTGAGGATGCGCGGACTGGCATGCTGGAAGGGAACGTCAAGGTAGGGAAGAATCCTGCCTTCCGCCATCAGGGGCACCACCTCGTCGACATGCGGATAGGGATAGACGTAATGCAGGCGCACCCAGGCACCGAGCTGGCCCAGCGCTTCGCATAACTCGGTCATGCGCGTCTTCAACGGACGGCCCTGCCAGAAACCGGTGCGGTATTTGACATCGACGCCATAGGCGCTGGTGTCCTGCGAAATCACCAGCAATTCCTTGACGCCCGATTTGACCAGGTTTTCGGCTTCCTGCATGACATTGCCGACCGGCCGGCTGACCAGGTCGCCGCGCATGGAAGGGATGATGCAGAAAGTGCAGCGATGATTGCAGCCTTCCGAAATTTTCAGATAGGCGTAGTGGCGTGGCGTGAGCTTGATGCCGGCGGCCGGCACCAAATCGATGAAAGGATCATGCGGCTGCGGCAGATGCGCGTGCACATGCAGCATGACTTCTTCCTTGGCATGCGGACCGGTCACGGCCAGCACTTGCGGATGCGCCTGCTTGACGAGATTTTCACCGCCTTCGCCGGACTTGGCGCCGAGGCAGCCGGTCACGATCACCTTGCCGTTTTCGGCCAGCGCCTCGCCGATCGCGTCCAGCGATTCCTCAACCGCCGAATCGATGAAGCCGCAGGTGTTGACCACCACCAGATCGGCTCCCGCATAGTCCGGGGCGATATCGTAACCCTCCGCACGCAGCTGGGTGATGATCTGTTCGCTGTCGACCAGGGCCTTGGGGCAGCCCAGGGAAACGAAGCCGACTCGCGGCGCACGAATTTGCGTCTTGGCAATCTTGATGGGGCGGGCGATGGAATTCATTGCATCAATTCGGTTACCGCGGGCAGGGCGGCGTCTATGGCGACAGGTGGGAGACTAGGCGCCACGCTTCTTTTTGGCGGCAGGCTTGGTTTTGGCGGCTGCGGCCGCTTCCGGCGCTGCCGCAGCGGAAGTACCGGCAGCCATCGGCGAATAAGGGAAGGCGGAGAACATCTGCATGGCCTGTTTGCGCAGTTCCTCCTGCATGCCGATCACGCTGCTGGCGCTCTTCTCCAGATAGTCGTTCATCATTGTCGGCATCGGCGTTCCGGCGCTGCCAACCAGTTTGGTCCATGCCTCGGGGGTGAACGCCGGGGCCGCGCCGCCAAGCACCGAACTCGATTGCTCCTGGAATTTCTTCTGCGCTTCGTGGAAGGCACCGATGCTGCGTTCCAGGTAGCTGCCCATCAAGCCCTGCATGGAGTGTCCATAGTAGCGAATGATGTTGGCCAGCATGTCGGACGAAAACATCGGTACGCCGCCGCTTTCTTCTTCGAGGATGACCTGCAGGAGAATGCTGCGCGTCAGGTCTTCGCCGGTGCGTGCGTCATGCACTTCGAACTGCTGATGGTCCAGCACGAACTGCTTCACATCGGTCAGGGTGATGTAGGCACTGGTCTCGGTATCGTAAAGGCGGCGGTTGGGATACTTCTTGATGATTCGGGCCACGTTGAACTCCTCTGGGGCGATTGGGCTTTGCTGCGCGGAGGCCGATTTCGTTTGCGGGCATCATCGATACTTCGCAAACTTGTTGCAACACACAAAAATGATTGCAGCAGAGCCCTTGGCTGCGCCGTTTTTTTTTGCGAATATTGAATATTATATATTTGATTATTCTAGCATTTTTGGGAAATTTTTGCACTTTGTCAATAATATTGTGCATCGCAACAAAAAAGTCTTGACTTTGACTTGCCACGCTCATATTATTCGTTTTGTGCAGTGCACCAATTCAGTTGGACGTGGTCGGAATTTCCGGTCTTGCCAGGTGTTCTGCTGCGCAATTGCGTAACTTAACCCCCCCGTAAATTTAAGGAGCTACACCATGACCACCGCTAACGTTGCTGCAGAACAATTCGGCGATTTCTCCAAAGCCATCGTCGACACCGCCAACAAATTCGCCAAAGTTTCCTTCGA
>JACXTT010012438.1_pt1 | contig 11298 bp, 10 predicted proteins | sample 9270951 | NCBI WGS metagenome assembly JACXTT01 (sample SAMN15532306, study PRJNA645909) | rock metagenome | isolation source: weathered quartz diorite | place: Puerto Rico | collected 2017-06-21 | reverse complement strand
CGAGGAGTTGTGGGGCGTAGTCGGCCTGCTGCATGATTTCGATTACGAGAAGTATCCCAGCCTCAACGATCATCCTTACAAGGGAAACGAAATCTTGAAAGAGCGTGGCTATTCGGACGAAATCCGCCGCGCCATCATGTCGCACGCCGAATATTCCGGCGTGCCCCGGGACACCCCAATGGAGAAGGCGCTCTTCGCTTGCGACGAACTCGCCGGATTCATTACCGCCTGCGCGCTGGTCAAGCCGGGGAAATCGCTGGAGGAAGTCGAGGCCAGGTCGGTCCGCAAAAAAATGAAAGACAAAGCCTTCGCCCGCGGCGTAAAACGCGAAGACATCGTAAACGGAGCTGCCGACCTGGGTGTGGACCTGGACGAACACATCGCCTTCTGCATCGAAGCCCTGAAGGCAATTGCGGCGGAACTGGGGTTAGATGGCAGCGGTGCTAAAGCAGGTTGATGTAGGCGCAAGCGTCCACGCTCGTGCCACCACAGGCCACGTTGGGGCGGGTGTCCCACCCGCCCAGCCGAGCAAAGCTCGGCAGTGTAGCAGCGGTGTCCCGTCAGGAGAGCGTCTCGCTCCTGCCTCCAACTACCGCAGAACCTCCGCCACTTTCCCACTCGCAATCAGCTCCGCGATTCGCGCAAAATCCTGATACATCACCCGATCCTTATCCATCGTTGCACAAACGGAGCGGATGGCCGCATGCGCCGCCTGCCCTCGTTTCGAAGTCTTCAGCGGCGCCAGAAAATCCAGCGCCTGCGCCGCGGCCATGGCTTCGATCGCCATCGCGTTGCGCGTGTTCTCGACGATCTTCTTCAACTTCAAGGCCGCGGTCATCCCCATGGAAACGTAGTCTTCCTTGTTTCCGGACGTTGTAATCGAATCTACCGACGCGGGATGAGCCAGCACCTTATTTTCGCTGACCAGCGATGCGGCAACCACCTGCGGCATCATGAATCCGGAATTCAGCCCCGCCCCGGCAGCTAGAAACGGTGGCAGGCCCTCATTCAGCGCCGGATTCACCATGCGCTCCAGCCTGCGTTCTGAAATTCCCGCTAGGGCGCTCAGCCCGATGCCAAGGAAATCCAGAACGAATGCCACAGGCTGCCCGTGAAAGTTTCCGCCTGAAATGACGTCGGCCTCAGGTCCTGCGGAGCCTCGCTCCGCCCGGACGGGCGAGGCGCCCGTATCCACGCGTTCTGTGCCGCCTTTCAGAAATACCAGAGGGTTATCCACCGCCGAGTTGACTTCAATCTCCATCACTTCCCGGCAGTGCGCCAGAGTGTCACGCACCGCGCCATGCACCTGGGGCATACAGCGCAGCGAATAGGCGTCCTGTACCCGCTCGCAGTCGCGATGCGACTCGCGCAGTTGGCTGCCTTCGAGCATCTTGCGCAGATTCGCGGCTGTCTGCAGTTGGCCGCTGTGCGGACGGGCCTGGTGGATTCGTTCGTCGAAGGCAACATCTGTGCCGCGCAAAGCGTCCAGCGCGAGTGCCCCAATCACGTCCGCGGTATCCGCCAGCGTTTCGGCCGCCAGCAGCGCCAGGACTCCCACGGCCAGCATGCCCTGCGTACCGTTAATCAGCGAGACCGCCTCCTTCGCCTCAAGCACCAGCGGTTTGACTTGCGCGCGCCGCATAGCGTCGCCGGCGGGAATACGCGTACCTTTTTCATCCAGACACTCGCCTTCGCCGATCAGCGCCAGCGCCAGGTGCCCCAGCGGCGCCAGATCGCCACTCGCTCCGACGCTGCCTTGCGAAGGCACCATCGGAGTAACGCCGCGATTGAGCATCTCGCAAATCGTGTCGATGACCACGCTGCGCACGCCGGAGCGGCCTTTGGCCAGTGAATTCGCGCGCAGCAGCATCATGGCCCGAGTCTCAGCGGCAGAAAGGGGCTCGCCTACACCCACGGCGTGGGAGCGCAGCAAATTGACCTGAAGCTCGCGAATCTGCTGACCCGCAATGCGGACATCGCTCAACTTGCCCACACCCGTAGTGATGGCGTAAGACACGCGGTTTTCCGCCACCAGCGCATCCACCACTGCACGCGCCCGGTCCACGGCCTCGCGGGCGTCCGGATCGAGAAGGACAGCGCGTCGCTCCACCGCGACCTCCCGCACTGCTTCCAGCGTGAGATCGTTACCGTTGATGTGAAGAGCTTTCAATAGAGTTTCCGGTTTCTAGTTTCCAGTTTCCCAAGACCCGAAAGTAAAGGCCCGAAAGTAAAAGACGCAAAAGCAAAAGATACGAAAATAAAAGACGCGAAAGTAATTGTCATTCCGAGCGGGCGCCAGCCCCGAGGAATCTCGGTCTCTCCCGGCCCTGACCATCGCGCCAGAATCCTCACGGCTAAAGCCGGTTCGGAATTACAAGCCGCAGAGGCCGGGGGGACTCGCAGCATTCAAGCTATTTCCCCAACGCCTCCCGAAACCTTTTCAAAAATGCCGGCGGCAGCGTCGCCGCCTTCATCTTCCCATCAATCACCATGTGCGTAGTCTCGCCCACCGCCAGCAGTTCGCCATCGCTGGCTCGCAGGAGCTCGTAGCCAAAATGAATCACCGACTCGCGGACGTTCTTCAGATGCGTGCGTACGATGATCTCGTCGTCATATCGCGCCGGAGCTTTGTAGCGGCAGCGCGCGTCCACCACGGGAATGAAGCATTCGTGCTCCCGTTCCATATCGCGGTAGGCAAATCCCAGCTGACGCATCAATTCCACGCGCCCGATTTCGAACCAGATGAAGTGATTGGCGTGATAGACCACTCCCATCTGATCGGTCTCGGCGTAGCGCACCCGCAGCCGGCTCTCGCACACCGCGCCATGGTGGTTGCCCCCCGTGTTCACTCGCCGCTCCAGCGCGGTTTGCGCTTTTCGAGAAATGACGTGATGCCCTCGCGGAAGTCGGCGGTAGTGCGGATACGCGCGTTGTCCTGCACCGCCTGGCTGATCTGCTGGTCGAGCTGCCCGGCGATGAATCCATTGATCAACCGCTTGGTGGCCCGCATCGACGACGGGCTATTTTCCATGAGTTGCGCCGCCAACTCGCGCGCTCGCGTCAGCAGCCGTTCCGGTTCCACCACCTCATTGACCAGGGCATAGCGATACGCCTCGGCTGCGTCAAACAGCCGTCCCGTCAAAAGCAGGTCGCGGGCAATCTTGTGCCCTACCTGCCAGACCAGCATCGAAGAAACGATGGCGGGCACAAATCCGATGCGCACTTCGGTGTATCCAAACTTCGCGTCGGGCACGGCCAGGGTAAAATCGCACATAGTGGCAAACCCTGTGCCGCCGGCGATGGCAGCCCCATTCACCGCTGCGATCGTCGGTAGCGGAAAATCGTAAATGCGCCGGAAGATGCGGCCCATTCGCAACGAGTCTTCGACATTTTCGTCCTGTGTTTTCCCCAAAAGATTCTTCAACTCATCGAGATCCAGGCCCGCGCAAAAAGCCTTGCCTGCCCCAGTAAGTATGACCACCTGAGCGGAAGATTGCTCGATCTCATCGAGAGCGGCCAGCAGTTCCTCCACAAGCGCAAAGCTGACTGCGTTCCGCTTTTCCGGCCGGTTCAGCGTAATAGTAGCGACACCGGAATCAAAGGAAAGCTGAATGGTCGTGTATGTCATGAATTTCGTCACCGCTCTGAACGCCCTGTCGTCCTGAGCGAAGTACATCGTTTCGCTTCGCGAAACGATGCGCGCAGTCGAAGGATCTCTACCTCAATCCAGGTCCGGGAAGTAGAGATGCTTCCACTGCACCGGAACTTCGCATTGCGAAGTTCCTGAGTCTCCGCTCAGCGTGACAAAGCCCGGCGCTCAATCTGCTGCCGGGGATGTGGTATACCGCGCCCCAATCTCACCTGTCACCCGCAGCAACACATCCAGCGGCTTCAGCGGCGGCAACTCCGCCCCCCTTTGCTTCAGCGACTCCACCACTTTCTCGGTGGCGATATTTCCTACCAGAGCGTCCTGCGCGAAAGGACATCCACCCAGCCCCCCAAGCGCGGAATCGAATCGCCGGCAACCCGCGTCGTACGCGGCCAATATTTTCTCCACCGCCTGTTCGGGACGGCTGTGCAAGTGCAATCCAATCTCCAGATAATCGTACTTCGAACTTACCGCGTCGAACAATTCGCGAATCTGCGCCGGCCCTGCCAGTCCCACCGTGTCAGCCAGCGAGATCGTACGAACGCCTTCCGCTTCGAGAAGCTCCACCGCATCCACCACCTCGCCAGGATTCCACGGGTCGCCATAAGGATTGCCAAAAGCCATCGCGACGTAAACCACCGTATCGAGCCCGGCTGTGTCAGCCTGGTTGCTGATCTTCTCCAGTTCATCGAGGGCGTCTTCCGGTGTCTGGTGCTGATTGTTTTGCAAAAAAGTTGGCGAAACCGAATAGGGAAACCCGAGCGTGCTCACCGCCCCGGTGGCGATCGCCCGCTGCGACCCTTTTTCATTGACCACAATCCCGATAATCTCGACATCGTCCGGTGGATCAAGCTCCTTCAGCACTTCCTCCGAGTCCGCCATCTGCGGCACGGCCTTAGGCGAAACAAACGAAACCGCGTCAATATGCTTTAAACCCGCGCTGATCAGCGCTTTCAGGTAGTCAGTCTTGATGTAGGCAGGAATCTGCCCCTGCAGCCCCTGCCACGCATCGCGCGGACACTCGACGAGTTTGACCGAATCAGACATGAAAAATCAGGCCCCGGATTTCACGGATTCTCACGGATAAGTCTTCATGCTAATTTGTTCTAATCTGTGACGATCCGTGTAAATCCGTGGCTGCCGTTGATTTCAGGTTTGCAGCACCCCAACTTTAAGCTCCGGCACGTCCGGCTTCAGCCCCGCGGCTTCGAGCGCCTGGGTAATCGCGTCCCGGGTTTCAGCCGGGTCGATGATCTTGTCGATCCACAGCCGGGCGGCGCCGTAGCGCGGATCGGTCTGCTCGTCGTAGGTCTTTTTCACCGACTCAAACAGTTCTTTGCGCTCTTCGTCACTCAATTGCTTACCGCTGCGCTCCAGTTGTTTAATCTTGATTTCCACCAGGGTCCCGGCCGCGGAATCTCCGCTCATGACCGCGTAACGCGCGGTCGGCCAGGCGAAAACAAATCGCGGATCGTAAGCTTTGCCGCACATCGCATAATGCCCCGCCCCGAATGAACCGCCGACGATCACCGTAATCTTGGGCACCACGGAATTCGACACCGCGTTCACCAGCTTCGCTCCCGCCTTGATGATTCCGCTCCACTCCGCGTCGCGCCCCACCATGAATCCATTCACGTCGTGGAAGAAAACCAGCGGAATCAGATTCTGATTGCAGTCCATAATGAAGCGCGCGGCTTTTTCCGCCGACTCGGTATAGATCACGCCGCCAAATTCAATTCGCTTGTGGCCTTCGTGGTCGGTCTGCCGTGCGTGCAATTTCTGGTTGGCAACGATCCCCACGGCAAAACCACCGATACGCGCGTAACCGCAAACGACAGTCTTGCCGTATTCCGGTTTGTACTCATCAAAGCGGCTGCCGTCGACAATGCGCGCAAGAATTTCCTTCATGTCATACGGCCGCGCCGGCGAAGAATCGTAGATGCCGTAGATTTCCTCCGCATGCAGCGCTGGCGGCTGCGGCTTCCTGCGGTCCCAGGGAGACTGCCGGCGATATCCCCATTTTTCGATGATGGCTCGAATCTGCGCCAGGCAAGCTTCGTCGTTGGACTCGCGGAAATCCACCGTCCCACTGATCGCTGAATGCATGGCCGCTCCGCCCAGTTCTTCGGCGGAAACTTTTTGCCCGATCGCCGCCTGCACCAGCGCGGGCCCGGCTAGAAAAAGACCGCTGCCGTCGGTCATAAGCACGTGATCGCACATCACCGGCAGGTATCCGCCGCCGGCCACGCACATGCCCATGATGGCGGCGATCTGCGAAATCCCCATCGCCGACATGACTGCGTTGTTACGAAACACGCGGCCAAAGTCGTCGGTGTCCGGAAAGACATCTTCCTGCAAAGGCAGGAACACTCCCGCCGAATCCACCAGGTAGACCGTCGGTATGCGATTTTCAATCGAGATGTTCTGGGCGCGAATCACTTTCTTTGCCGTCATGGGAAAGAACGCGCCCGCCTTTACGGTTGCGTCGTTGGCGATGATCATCACCAGCCGCGTCTGTATGCGCGCCAGTCCGGTGATGACTCCGGCGGCCGGAGCGCCGCCCCACTCTTCGTACATGCCATGCGCCACGTAGGCGCCCAGTTCAAAAAATGTGCCGGGATCCGCCAGCAGGTTAATTCGTTCGCGCGCCGTGAGCCGCCCCTTGTTGTGCTGGCTCTCGATGGCTTTCGGTCCCCCACCCTCGCGAATCTTCTCCTCTTCATTGCGGACCTGCGAGACCAGGTCCGCCAGGAAGCGCATGTTGGCTTCAAAGCGCGCCGAAGTCGGGTCCACACGCGACTGCAGGACGGTGGAACTCGAGGGCGTGCCGGGATCGATGCGGTCGCTCATAAAGGATTCTGAAACCGATTACGGTATAACAGCCAGGGCGCCTGCGCAAACGCCAGTCGGTGCTTCGTAAACGAAGTGAGGAGCATACAATCTGAAATCTGCAATCCTCAATCTGAAATCTTCTTTTCTATCCACCGCTCCAGCCGGCATCCATCTTCCTCAAGCAGGAAATTGCCCGATCCAAAGCACTCACCAAAAATCCGGTGCGAGCCCGGATCGCGTGCCGCCCGCGTGATCCATTGCTTTCCCACCTGATACTGGCTGGCTGTGAACCACTTCTGCGGCAGAACCTCGACCAATCCAGCTTGCAGATAAACGACGTAGAGTGCGAACGCGGGATCGTCCAGACCCTTTGCGGGGTAGCTGGTCGGAACGATCAGTTCGTCCACTCCGCGCAGTTCGCGTGGCGCTTCAATCCTGTGCATCGCCGCTGTAAGGCCGAATGTGACTTCAAAATCGGCAAGAGGTTCCGTGGCGGCGTAGATGCGCTCGCTGGACTGCTTGAACCAGCCGGCAATTTCCGCGAGGTCGAACGCCTTGAGCCGATCGGGATCGAAGCAGACGAAACGAATGCCCCGGCCTTCAGGGCACCAGATTCCCAGATGTGATGGCGGAACAGAGAAGGGCCGGCAGTATGTATTCAGTGCCAGGCGCGGCTTCTCAGGCTCCTGCTCCAAACTTAGGGAAACCAGATACGCCAGCGGTCCCTGCTCGCCGTGGTGGGTCCAGACCAAGCGCTGGCCGGAAGCGGAGTTGAACGTGGGGAAAGTTTTCCAGTACCACGGTGTTGGTCCGACGGTGCGCTGGAGAAGTTCCTTCAAACGTGAGGTGCTAATGTCGGCCATCAACTGCCCGCGGGCACACCGCGGGGCTTGACGTTGGCGCGGATGAATTGGACGATGTCGTCCATCGCGGTGCCCGGCTGGAAAATAGCGGCCACGCCGGCTTGCTTGAGACTGTCCACGTCCTGATTGGGAATGATGCCACCGAGCACGATGAGCACGTCATCCATCTTGTTCTGCTTGAGCAGTTCCATCACGCGGGGAACAATGGCATTGTGAGCGCCGGAGAGAATTGAGAGTCCGATGACGTGGACGTCTTCCTGCAGCGCCGCGTTGACGATCATTTCGGGCGTCTGCCGCAGGCCGGTGTAAATGACCTCCATGCCGGCATCGCGCAGGGCGCGGGCGATGACCTTGGCGCCGCGATCATGGCCGTCGAGGCCCGGCTTGGCCACCAGTACGCGGATCTCCTGCTCTGCCACAGCCTCCATTTAACCACAGAGGGCACAGGGGAGCACAGGATGCCTGGGATTGCAGATTGATGATTTCAGATTGTAGATTTCAAACCGAGATTGTCGGGGGCCTTCGATTTTCAATCTGCAATCCAAAATCTTCAATCTGCAATCGGGCTCCTACATGGTTTTGACATCCAAACTCTTCCACAAATACCAACACGCGACGGACCGATACGGTTCCCAGCGCTTTGCAATCTTCTCCATCTGTTCCGGCTTGGGCATTTTGCGTTTCTTGTAATGCTTCTTGATCGCCATCTGGATGCCGAAATCTCCCGTGGGCAGCACGTTCGGGCGCCGTAGCGTGAACATGAGGAACATGTGCGCCGTCCAAACACCCACGCCTTTGACTTGCGTGAGGTGCTTGATCACATCGCCGTCACTCATCTCGGGCAGACGCGAGAAGTCGAGTTCGCCCCGGGCGGCGCGCTGGGCCATGTCTTTCAAATAGGACGATTTCTGCTTGGATAATCCCACCGAGCGCAGCTGAGCGTCGGTCAGCTTGAGTATGCCGTCCGGCGTCACCGGATCGCCCGCCAGCGCAGCAAAGCGCTTGAAGATTGTGACCGCAGCCTTCCCATTCAATTGTTGATAGACAATCGCTTCCGCCAGACTATGAAACTCCGGCGGGCCAAACTCCATGCGGCAAGTCCCAACGCGCTCGATGATAGAGGACAGTACCGGATCGGATTTCTTCAGATGGTTGATCGCTTTGCGCATGCCGATTTTGACGAGATCCAGGCCCAAGAGGATAGCAGAAGCAGCAAGAACCACGTAGGGACGGCTGCCCCCAGCCGTCCGGCCGAAGCTCAGCTTGGCAGCTAGGAAAGATACTGTAAGGTCGTCTTAGTCAGTGCAGCGGTTCCCTGGTAAGGATCGCCCGCGTCGGCACGCGAGCAGGGGCGCCCGCGCCACACAGGCAGTTCACCGTTTACTATTGAGCTTTGGCGAAAGGGATTCATGATCACAATTGTTTCTGGGCTTCCGCGTTCGGGCACTTCTCTGATGATGCAGATGCTGGCCGCGGGCGGCTTGCCTATCCTGTCCGATGGCGAGCGCCGGGCTGATGTCGACAACCCGCGTGGCTACCTCGAGTGGGAACGTATTAAGCAATTGCCCAAAGACCCCAGCTGCATTGCCGAAGCCGAAGGCAAGGCGGTGAAGGTGATCTCCAAGCTCTTGCTTTCACTTCCTGCGGGGCATGAGTACCGCGTTGTTTTCATGCAGCGCCCGCTGCCCGAGGTGATGGCATCGCAGGACGAGATGCTGCGGCGGCGGGGTACATTCGATCCGGGAGAGGATAACTCCTTGGTGGCACGCGCGTTCCAGGATCATCTGTCCGATGTTTATGCCTGGCTCAACGGCAAGCCCTACGTGAAGGTGAGCCGGGTGCAGTACCACGCCGTTCTGCGCGAGCCCAAGGAGGCGGCAGAGGCGGTGGCGAAATTCCTGGACCTTCCTCTGGACGTCGAGGCCATGACGAGGCAGGTGGACGGGGCGCTGTACCGGCAGAGGCGCAAGTAGGCCTGGGGGAATCGAGAAGTGTTCCACGTGGAACATTCTGTACTATCTATATTGTATGTACAGAAATATGCGTAATGTGAGCTAAAGTATTGCTCGCCTATTACTTACGGGCCACACTTGGCCACTTGCTACCGGTGGGAAGCTCGGGTAGGACCCGGAACCCGCGAGCCTCAGGCGCTAAAGCGCTGGCCAGGTTAAACGCTGGCCGCACGGCCAAGGTCGTGCCCTTCCCAGAACCGCACCTGGTCCGACTCTTGCTTAGACCGCTACGCCTTTCCGGGTGGAAGTTGAAAACCGATCTTGCGCCTGCGTGTTCCTTCCGGAGCCATGAGTTCCTTGATGGCGTCGATGAGGTCCTGAATTGCCGTGTCGTGAGTTTCCAGGCGGCGGTCTAACTCGTTGATTTTGGCGGCGAGTTGATGGTTTTTGACCAGCATTTCCCGCATGCGTACGAAGGCGCGGACAACGAAAACGCTCATCTCGATGGCCGGCTTGGAGTTAAGCACGGTTGCGGCCATGATCGCGCCGTGTTCGGTAAAGGCGTAGGGTGAGTAGCGGCGTCCGCCATGCTTCTGACTTGAGGTCGCAATTTGCGACCTCAAGATTTGATCCTCTTTTGCTGTGAGCCGAAACATGAAATCAGCGGGAAATCGTTCACTGTTGCGTCGTACCTGTTCGTTCAACCGCTTAACAGAGACGCCATAAAGTTCCGCGAGGTCGTAAAGTGGAGTTTTGGGGACCGTGCCACTGCCGCACAAGCGGGGACGCTCGCGCCCCATTTTGCGTCCTTGCAGCGGGAACGCGGGCGAGGGCGCCCGCGCCACACAACCAGAGTTACGTGATGCTTACTTCCGTGTAGGTGCCGAATACTTCGCGTAGGGCTTCGCAGATTTCGCCGACCGTGGCGTAGGCGCGGACAGCGTCCACAATGTACGGCATGGTATTGACCGCCGAAATGTCTCCGTTTGTGGGCGAGCTAGGTTCCAGGGCCGCCGCTTTCTTCAAGGCATTGAGACGGCGTTGCACTTCCTGGTTCGAGCGGCGGCCGCGCAAGGCTTTCAGTTTGGCGCTTTGCTGTTGGGCGACGCTTTCGTCGATGTACAGGATGTGGGGCGGTTCTTCTTCGATGACGAATTCGTTTGCGCCTACGATGATCTTTTCTTTGGCTTCGGCGGCGCGTTGGTATTGATAGGAGGCTTCGGCGACTTCTTTTTGCGGGTAGCCGCGCTCGATGGCTTTCACCATGCCGCCCATGGCGTCGAGCTTGGAGAAATAGTCGAACGCGCCTTTTTCCATTTCTAGTGTCAGTTTTTCAAGAAAATAAGATCCACCTAGCGGGTCGACCGTCTGCGTCACTCCCGATTCGTAGGCGATGATCTGCTGGGTGCGCAGCGCGATGCGGGCGGCTTCTTCTGTCGGCAGAGCTAAGGCTTCGTCGTAGGAATCGGTGTGCAGCGACTGGGTTCCGCCCAGGACGGCTGCCATGGCTTGCAGAGCGACCCGGGCGATGTTGTTCATGGGTTGCTGGGCGGGTAGCGAAACGCCCGCGGTCTGGGTGTGGAAGCGAAGCAGCCAGCTGCGCTGGTTTTTCGCCTTGAACCGGTCTTTCATTACCTGGTACCAGATCTTGCGCGCGGCGCGGTACTTGGCGATCTCTTCGAAGAAGTCGTTGTGAGCGTTGAAGAAAAAACTCAGGCGAGGGCCGAAGTCGTCCACATCGAGGCCACGCCTTAGTGCCCATTCCACATACTCGACGCCGTCGTACAAAGTGAAAGCCAGTTCCTGCAGGGCGGTGGAGCCAGCCTCGCGGATGTGGTATCCGCTGATCGAAATGGTGTTGAATCTCGGGGTGAAGCGGGAACCGAATTCGAAGGTGTCGACCACCAGGCGCATGGATGGAGCCGGCGGATAGATGCATTCCTTTTGCGCGATGTATTCCTTGAGGATGGCCTTCTGCAGCGTTCCGGAAATCTTCCTCCCC
>JACXTT010012437.1_pt1 | contig 11298 bp, 12 predicted proteins | sample 9270951 | NCBI WGS metagenome assembly JACXTT01 (sample SAMN15532306, study PRJNA645909) | rock metagenome | isolation source: weathered quartz diorite | place: Puerto Rico | collected 2017-06-21 | reverse complement strand
TGTTGAGGCGTCCTGCCCGGCAAAAAGCAAAAATGCGATTTTTGCTTTTCTTCATTTTTCAATTACATGCGTAATTGAAAAATGGCGGTGGAACCCTTCGCTGCGCTCTTCCCTGCACCACAGGAACCTCTGACTTAATCAGAGGTTCCTTAAGGCATCAACGCGGCGCCGCTAAGGCCCGTGCGTTCATCCAAACCGAACAGGATATTCATGTTCTGTATGGCCTGCCCGGCTGCACCCTTCATCAGGTTGTCTATCACGGACAGCACCACCACCGTGTCGCCGTCCTGGGGGCGGTGCACGGCGATGCGGCACACATTGGCGCCGCGCACGCTTTTGGTCTGCGGATGCGCGCCTGACGACAGCACGTCCACGAACGGCTCGCTGGCATAGCGCTGTTCATAAAGCGCCTGTAGGTCGGGCCTGGCATGCTTGAGTTTGGCGTAGAGCGTGGCATGGATGCCGCGTATCATTGGCACCAGATGCGGCACGAAGGTGAGCGCGACCGGCTGGCCGGCGGCTTGCGTGAGGCTTTGCGCGATCTCCGGCAGGTGGCGATGACCGGGAACGGCGTAGGCCTTGAAGTTCTCACCCGCTTCGCTGAGCATGAGATTCATTTCCACCTTGCGCCCGGCGCCGCTGACGCCCGATTTGGCGTCGGCGACAAGCTGTTGCCTATCCACCAAGCCTTGCTCGACCAAGGGCAACAGCCCCAAGGTCACCGCGGTGGGGTAGCAGCCCGGATTGGCGATCAGCCGCGCGTTTTTAATCGCGGCGCGATTCAGTTCCGGCAAGCCATATACGGCCTCTTTTAACAATTCTGGGCAGGCGTGCGGCACGCCGTACCACTGCTGCCAGACCGCGGCGTCTTTCAGGCGGAAGTCGGCGGCGAGATCAATGATACGCACGCCCGCGCTCAGCAGTTCCGGCACCTGCGTCATAGCGGTGCCGTTGGGCGTGGCGAAAAATACTACGTCGCACTGGGCGAGCGCTTTGGGATCGGGCGCGGAAAATTTCAGCGCGACATGGCCGCGCAGATTGGGAAACATGTCCGCGACCGCAGTGCCCGCCTCGCTGCGCGAGGTGATCGCCGACAACTCCACGTGCGGGTGCGCGGCAAGCAGGCGCAGCAACTCCACACCGGTGTAACCGGTGCCGCCTACAACGCCTGCCTTGATTAAATCCTGCGCCATGTCCTCTCGCGTTTTATCACAGCCCTTAAGGAAGCTCTGAATAAGTCGATCCTGCGACGCACAGGAATGTGTTAGTGTCGCGGGAGGCATGATGCCGGGAGCGACTATTTCTCAGAGCACAAAAAGCGAAAATGTGATTTTTGCTTTTCTTCATTTCTCAAACACTTCGGTGTTTGAGAAATGGTGGGACATCCCTGTACCGCAGAAATTTCTGATTAAATCAGAGATTTCCTAATTCTTAACAGGCTTATTATACAACTACTTATGGCCGCAATCCGGCCCGAGTTTTGCACTTTTTTCGATTTTGGGCTATTTTGGACAGCTATGAAGAACAACGCTATCAAGAGATTGGTGTTGGCGGGCGTGGTTTTGTGTTGCGCGTGGGCGACGGCCGAGGCCGACATTTACAAATTCGTGGACGAGAATAACGTGGTGCACTTTAGTAATGTGCCGGACGATCCCCGCTATACCGTGTTCATGAAGGAGCCCCGTTATAAGACCCGTGTTAATGCGGCGCAAGACGCTGCGTTATCCTCTGCGAATCGCGAGCGCTTCCGCCCGCTGATCGCCAGCACGGCGAAGTATTACCAGGTGGATGAGGCGTTGCTGCACGCCCTGATTCTGACAGAGTCCAGCTATAACCCTAACGCCGTTTCAGCGAAGGGCGCGATGGGGCTCATGCAACTGATGCCGGACACCGCTAAACGTTATGGCGTCAAGAATATCTCCGACCCTAGCGCCAATCTGCACGGCGGCACAGCCTATCTGCGCGATCTGTTACAGATGTTCAAAAATAATGTCCACCTGGCGCTGGCGGCTTACAACGCCGGTGAAAATGCGGTCATTGCCTCCGGCAACCAGATTCCGCCGTACGCTGAAACCAAGGATTATGTCGCCAAGGTCATCGCGTCGTATTACAACTCCAAGATCAGTACACAGTAATCACGCCTCACGCAAACTGTATAAGGGCGGATGCCGAAGCACAGACAGGAGTCCTAATGTGCCGGCGATGCCTACACCGATTCCACCGGCGCTAATCCCCATCAGCCACACCCCGGGATTGAATAGATAGGGCAGGTGTAAAACATACTGCGCCAGCACGTACCCCAGGACGCTCGCCGCCAGCGCGGCCACCAGACCGGCTAACACACCCAGAGTAATAAATTCGGCGAGCAGACCTGCTACGATCTGGCGGCGGCTGGCGCCTAAAGTGCGCAGCATGGCGCTGTCGTGCACGCGTTCGTCCTGAGTCGCTTGAATCGCGGCATACAACACCGTCAGGCCCGCCAGCAGGGTAAAGGCGAAGACGTACTCCACGGCGAGAGTGACCCGCTCGATGATGTTGCGCACCTGCGCCATGATCGCGGCGACATCAATCACGGTAATATTGGGAAAGGCTTTAACCAGCCTGTTCAACATCTCATAGTGCTCAGCGGACAAATAAAAGCTGGTGATATAACTGGTCGGATACGGATTCAAGGAACCGGGCGTGGCGATGACAAAAAAGTTGACGCGGAAGCTGTCCCAATCTACTTTGCGCAGACTCGCTACCTTGCCGGTAAATTCTTCGCCGGCGATGAGATAAGTGAGGCGGTCGCCCAATTTGATGCCCAGGGTTTCGGCAATGCCCTGTTCCACCGAATAAAGATTTTTTCCGCTGTCATCAGGCCGCCACCAGCGCCCGGAAATGATTTGATTGTCATCGGGCAACGTCTCGATCGAGGATAAATTGAATTCACGCTCGATCAAACTTGCCGCGCGTTGATCCTGATAATTGTTTGGGGAGATGGTCTTGTCGGCGATCTTCACCAGCCGTCCACGCACCATCGGGTAAAGTTGGATTGCAGGCATGCCTTGGTCGGCAAAGAAACCGCGCAATGCGGAGAGCTGTTCCGGTTGGATGTTGATAATGAAACGATTGGGCGCATCGCGCGGTAAACTCTCCTGCCAGCTCGCCAGCAGATCCGCGCGCACCAGGGTGAGCAGCAGCAAGGCCATCAGGCCGACACCGAAGGCGAGGATTTGCGTGACGCTGTTTGCCGGACGCCGGGCGATGCTGGCGAGGCCGAAGCGCCAGGCCACGCCCACCCGCTCCCGCAGTTGGCCAAGCAGCCGCACCAGCAGCCAGGCCATAGCGCCCAAGAACGCGAGTGTGGCGACGCTGCCGAGCACGAGATAGAGACCCAGTTTCACGTCGCCCGCCTGCCACACCATGAGCGCCGCGAATACGGCCCAGCCGATGCCATACACCGACGCACCACGCATCGGCAGGCCGATTTCACGGCGCAGCACACGCAGGGTGGGAACGTTTTTTAGCGCCAGTAACGGCGGCGCGGCGAAACCCAACAGCGCGACCATTCCTATCAGCAGACCAAAAACCACGGGACGCCAGGACGGCAGCGGCAATTGCGCGGCGACTATGCCACCTAACAGATCCGTCAACGCGCTGTGCGCGGCGTACCCGACGGCGCAGCCTATAACGCCGGCGAGCAGGCCCAGGGTGAGGAGTTGAGTCAAATATATCCACGTGATGAATGACTGGCGCGCGCCGAGGCAACGCAACAAGGCGCAACTGTCCAGGTGGCGCAGGCTGAAGCGGCGCGCCGCGGTGGCGATGGCCGCGCCCGCCAATAGCACGCTCACCAGGGCCGCCAGACCCAAAAAGCGCTGGGCGCGCTCCAGCGCCGCACGCACCTCGGGCCGCGCGTCGCTGACGCCTTCCAATTTTTCGCCGGGGCCGAGCCGGCTACTTACCCGCTCGCGATAGTGCGTTATATCATCCACCGCGCCGGACAGTAACAGACGATAGCGCACCCGGCTGCCGGTTTGTATAAGCTTGGTCGCCGCCACATCGTGGAGATTCATCAGCAGGCGCGGCGCGATGCTGAACAGATCGCCGCCGCGGTCGGGTTCGTGAACCAGCAGCGCGCTGATTTTTAATTGAGTCTCGCCCAGCTTGATCGTGTCGCCGGGCTCAACCGCAAGTTGTGCGAGCAGCCTGCTATCCGCCCATGCGGTACCGGGCGGAGGGATGCCGGTGACCGGCGCCTCCAGGCCGAACGGCCGTTCGGCGGTGCGCAGCACTCCGCGCAGGGGATAGGCCTCGCTCACCGCCTTGACCTCGGCAAGCTGGTTTTTATCGCCCGCCAGCAGCATGCTCACGAAGCTGGTGGTCTCGGCGCTGCGCAATGTATATTCATCGGCAAGCTGCCTGAATTGATGAGCGATGGGATGATCCGAAACGATTAGCAAATCCGCACCCAGCAGTTCATTGGCCTGATACTGAAGGGCCAGCTCCACACGGTCCGTGACGAAACCGACCGCGCTGATGCTCGCCACCGCAATCACCAGCGCAAGACCCAGCACGCGCAGCTCCCCTGCCCGCCATTCGCGGCGCAGCAGGCGAAATGAAAAAAAGAAACCTCTGATTAATTCAGAGGTTTCTGCGGTGTAGGGATGCGCCGCCATTTTTCAAACAACCACGTGTTTGAAAAATGGAGAACAGCAAAAACCACCGGTTTTTGGTTTTTGCCGGGCAGGACGCCCTAATGCCGCGAGCGCAGGGATGTGCAAGAACGGCCGTGCTCTGAAAAATCCAGGGATGGAATTTTTCAGAGTTTTCAATAAGTGCATTTGTATCACGCGACGAGCCTCCCCGCCTCGAGCTTGAGGCGCCGGTGGCAGCGTTGCGCAAGTGCTTCATCGTGGGTGACCAGGATCAATGTCGAGCCCTGTTCGCGATTGAGATCAAACAGCAGAGCGATGATGCGCTCGCCGGTCGCTTGATCGAGATTGCCGGTGGGTTCGTCGGCGAACAATAGCTTGGGTCTGGGCGCAAAGGCGCGGGCGATGGCAACCCGCTGCTGTTCGCCGCCGGAGAGTTGTTTCGGATAATGGTGCAGGCGATGAGAGAGGTCAACGCGCGCCAGCACCTCGCGCGCCATCGTGCGCGCCTCACGGCCGCGGCCGGCAAGTTCGAGGGGTAGCATAACATTCTCCAGCGCGGTGAGGCTGGGCAGTAATTGAAAGGCTTGGAAGACGAAGCCCGTCAACCGGCCGCGCAACTCGGCGCGGCCGTCTTCGTCCAGAGCAAAGAGATCGTGTCCGTTGAGCGTCACGCGTCCGCTGCTAGGCGTATCGAGGCCCGCAAGCAGACCGAGCAGGGTGGTCTTGCCAGAACCGGAAGCGCCGAGGATAGCCACCGCCTCACCTTCCGCCACCTGGAGATTGACATCCTCCAGTATAACGAGCACACCTTCGGGGCCGGCGACTTGCTTCCCCAGGCCTTCTGTCTGCACAATGGGCGGCGATGAAACGTCTGGCACTACACTGTTTCCTTTTTGTCTTTGCACTCATATTGCCGGCGGCGATCAACGCCGGCAACGCAACGATTCTGGTGTTTGGCGACAGTTTAAGCGCGGCCTATGGCATCGAGCAAAACGTCGCTTGGGTGAGCCTGTTACAACGCCGTTTACAGCAAGCCGCGCCACGTTATCAAGTCATCAATGCCAGCATCAGCGGCGACACCACCAGCGGAGGACTTGCCCGCCTCTCGCGCGCGCTCGATAAATATCAACCGGAGATTGTAATCGTCGAGTTGGGCGCTAACGATGGTTTGCGCGGCCTCTCGCTCGCGGAGACCCAAAAAAATCTCGCTGCGATCGTCGAGCAAACCCTGAAGCGCAAGGCGCAAGTGCTGCTCGTCGGGATACGCCTGCCTCCCAACTATGGACCCGATTACACGCGAAAGTTCCAAGATATTTATCTCAGTCTCGCCGAGCGTTATAGCGTTCCGCTGGTGCCTTTTTTACTGGAAGGAGTAGCCGGCAAATCAGAACTGATGCAGCAGGATGGCCTCCACCCGCGTGCCGCGGCGCAGCCCATGGTGTTGGATAATGTATGGCGTGTGTTGCAGCCCATGCTCTAAATATCGAGCGCAAACTGGGGCGACGCCGCGATGCACACCGTGTCACCCAGGCGAATTTCGCCGCCGCTCAGCACCCGCGCGGTGATGCCGCCGTGACCGCGCATGGCGTTGTAGCCGCCCGTACCCAGCGCTCTTTCCATGCGTGAGCACGGCTCGCACAATCCGCTGCCTTCGAGCAACACCATGCCGATGTAAAACGGTTGGCCCTTGAGCGCGAGCAGGTTGATGCCGGAGACAGCAAGATTGCGGCGCAATAGCATGGGGTCAACGTTAGCGCGCCCGCACAGAGCGGCGATGACTGGCAAATGCTCATATTGAATTAAGGTCACCTGGCGCTTGCCGCCAGCATAATGATCGCCGTTAATGCCCTTACCTGCTTCGAGATGCGCGTGTGTCACGCCCCGCGGCGCGGCGTAACGCACGGGGCGCACGCCTATCCACTCCAAGCGCCCTGCTTGCGGCAGGTGATTCATGAGTTCTTGAACGGTTTGCATAAACCCGTCTTTACAGATAGAGTTTAAACGGCCAAAGTGCCTGGACAAAAAAACCAAAAGGAGATGCGCGTGAATCATTATACCTTGCGCTCGCCCGCCCTGTCGGTGAATATCGTCACTCAGGGCGCGGAGTTGCAATCGCTTAAAACGGCTGATGGCCTGGAGCTGTTATGGCAGGCCGATCCCAAGGTGTGGGCGCGTCACGCGCCGCATTTATTTCCCATCGTGGGTCGCATGAAGAACGACATGCTGCGTCATGCGGGCAAGACCTACAATATGACGCCGCACGGTTTCGCGCGCGACATGGAATTCACTTGCACGGTGCACACCGACACGGCGTGCACCATGTTGCTCTCTGACTCCGAACAAACCCGCGCACGTTACCCGTTCGCTTTTGAACTGCGCATCACGCATGAGCTGAAAGGCAACACGCTTGCCATCGCTTACGCGCTGCGCAACCCCGCGGCTACCGAGCTGCTCGCCAGCGTCGGCACCCACCCGGCGTTTAACTGGCCGCTCAAGCCGGGTGTCGAGCGTAGCGCGCACCGTATGACCTTTGAGCGCGACGAGCCTGCCCCCATCCGCCGCATCGCGGGCGGACTGATAAAGGCGCAGACCTTTCCCACGCCGGTGAAAAATCGCGTATTAAATCTCGCAGACGAACTGTTTGTGGATGATGTAGTGATTTTCGATAAGCCGAACAGCCGCGCGCTCACCTACAGTGCGCCCGGGGCGCCTAGGATACAAGTGAAATTTCCCGACTTTCCGCAGCTCGGCATCTGGACCAAACCCGGCGCAGGTTTTGTGTGTATCGAACCGTGGCAAGGCCACGCTAGCCCGGAGGATTTCGACGGTGAATTCCGCGACAAACCTGGCGTAGTCGCCATCGCTCCGAAAATAGAACGAATCTGGCGATACGCTATCACCGTGGAAAGCTAACTTGCCATTAATCGGCGTGGCGGATTGTCATCTTATGGCGGCAAGCATCGGACAATTCCGCGCGCAGCACTGTCAGCGCGCGGCCGCTGAGCCGGACGCGCTGGCCCAGCACCTCCACCCGCATGCCGCCGCCGCGCGCCGAGCATTGGTAGGCGCGCAGCGGATTTTTATGCAGCCGCGCTTGCCAGAAGGGGCCGAGCGCGCAGTGCGCGGAGCCGGTAACCGGGTCTTCGTTGATGCCGGCGGCGGGGCCGAAAAAGCGCGAGATAAAATCCACCCCCGGCCATGCCGTGGAGTCCGCCGCTACGGCGGCCGTCACCATCACGCCGCGTGCGGCGTGAGCAATGAGCGCCGGAAAATCCGGCGCGAGTAATGGAATCTGCGCCGCATCGCTCACTTGCAGCAAACGATCCGGCCCCGCCAGGCCGGAATAAAGCGGCGTACCGACCAGCCCCAAGGCCTTAATCAAGTCGCTCGGACTATCGGTTTGTGTCACAGGGATAGCCGGAAAATTCAGGCTGATCTCCGCCTCGCCCAGCTCCGCGCTCAGCCAGCCGGAGCGGGTGTGAAATTTCACTAGGTCGCCCGTGGCGGCCAAACTTTGCTCGCGCAGCACGTGCGCGGTGGCCAAGGTCGCGTGCCCGCATAAATCCACTTCCACTTTCGGGGTGAACCAACGCAGGTCATAACCGCCCTCGATGGGATAACAAAACGCCGTTTCGGAGAGATTCATCTCCGCGGCCAGCGCCTGCATCCACCGCTCCGGCGCGGCGCGCTCCAGTAAACACACCGCGGCGGGATTGCCGCCGAATGGGCGATCGCTGAAGGCGTCAACGTGATAAAGTTTCATTAGAGCTCAACGCACGAAATGCCGATAACCGCTGGAGGCAGGCTCAAACAACTCGCCATTCGGCAACCTGCAACGCAGGCCCGGTGTGTCTTCGATCACGCCGATACAGGTGCAGCGGCAGGAGAACTGTTCCATTACCTTTGACAGTTTGTTCTGATTAGTGCGCGGCACGGTAAAGCACAACTCATAATCGTCGCCCGCGCTGAGCGGCAAGCCCCAGCCACCGGCTTGCTCCAGCATCGTGGATAGTGTAGATGAAAGCGGCAGATCTTGCAGGCGCAGGGTCGCTCCCAGTTTGCTGGCCTCAAGAATGTGACCCAGATCCGCGGCGAGGCCATCGGAAAGATCTATGGCGGCGCTGGCGATGCCACGCAAGGCGAGGCCATGCTCAACGCGCGGCTCAGGCCGGTTGAGGCGCATCATGAGTCGGGCGGTTTGTTCGGCCGGCAAGCCGATTTTTTTCTGCACCAGTAACAGCGCAAGACCCGCATCGCCCAACTCACCGGTCACATAAATGAGATCGCCAGGCCGTGCGCCCGAGCGGAGCAGGGCCGTGCCCGCCTGGACTAAGCCGTGAATCTGCACGCTGATAGAGAGCGGTCCGCGGCTGGTGTCGCCGCCTATCAGTTGTACGCGGTAACGATCCGCAAGCTCGAAAAAACCCTTGCTGAAATTTTCCAGCCAGTTCGCGTTAGCCTCCGGCAGGGTGAGAGCCAGCGTGGCCCAGCGCGGTTCAGCGCCCATCGCCGCCATGTCGCTGAGATTGACCGCTAGCGCCTTGTAGCCGATGTCGGCGGGTTGAGTCTCAACGGGAAAATGCACGCCCACAACCAGCGTATCGAGCGAAACCGCCAGCTCCATTGCTTCGGGTATGCGCAGCAACGCGGCGTCGTCACCGATGCCGAGTATCAGCGCGGGATCGTGACCTGATTTGCGGGTGAAATAGCGTTCAATGATGTCGAGCTCGGAAAGCGCCATCGGCTAGCGGACTTCGCCTGCTCGCAGCTTGCGTGCCAGCTTGTCGAGCACGCTGTTGACGTATTTGTAACCTTGTTCCCCGCCAAAGGTCTTAGCCATTTCGATAGCCTCGTTGATGACTACGCGATAGGGGATGTCGGGATGAAATTGTAGTTCGTAAGTCCCGATTCGCAAGATGGCGCGTTCGACCGGGTCCACCTCGGCCAGACCCCGATCGAGCAGAGGGGCGATCGCAGCCTCGAGTTCGCCGAGGCGCGCTGGAACCTGGTGCAATAACTCCTCGAAGTAGTCGATGTCCAGTTTGCGCAGGTCCTGGTCTTCGCGGAACTGCCCAGCAATGCTGCTTACATCCTGCCCCGACACCTGCCATTGATACAACGCCTGCACGGCCTTGTGCCGCGCCAGGCTGCGCGCCCTGCTCACCTGTCCGCCTGTTGTTTTGGTTGCGCGACTGCGGGTGCGGCGTGCTCCCGCTGAAGATCGTGCAGGAGCTGCACCATTTGCAACATGGCCAACGCCGCCTCAACACCCTTGTTGCCGGCATCGGCTCCGGAGCGTTCGATGGCTTGCTGTTCGGTGTTGACGGTCAGCACCCCAAAGCCGATGGGAATATTGTATTCGAGGCCGAGCTGCGCAATACCTTGCGTACAACCCCCCGCGACATAGTCGAAGTGGGGAGTTTCACCGCGGATGACCACTCCGAGTGCGGTGAGTCCGGCATAGTGCCCGGTCTCGGCAAGTTGCCGGGCGGCGAGCGGAATTTCAAAAGCGCCTGGCACCTGGACGATTTTTACTTGATCGCGCGTGACGCCATAGCGCTCCAGCGCATCCAGCGCGCCCCGCAGCAGGCCGTCTACAATGGCATTGTTATAGCGCGCGGCGATGATACCGAAGCGCAGGCCCGTGAGGGTGAATTGAATATATGGGGAGTGAGCAGACTTCATATCCACTAGTCTTTGGTGACGTATTCCACAACCTCAAGATCGAAACCGGACAGGGCATGAATCTTCATGGGCGTGCCGAGTACGCGCATCTTGCGCACGCCCAGCTGTTTAAGAATTTGCGCGCCTATGCCGTAGGTGCGCAGATCGGCGCCCCCTTCCAGTCGCGCCCAGTGTACTCCTTTCTGCTGCAACTGATAATGCTCGATGTCCTGAAGCAGGGATTGCGTACTATCGGGGCGGCACAGGATTACCACTACACCACTCTCTTGAGCGGCGATATAACGCAGCGCGCGCGCGAGCGACCAACCCCCTTCTTCGCGCAGCAAGGCAAGCGCATCCAGGCTTTGCTGGAGGTGGACGCGCACCGGCACGATTTTATCAGGGCGCAGCGCGCCGTGCACCAGCGCGAGGTGCACCTGATTGGAGATGGTGTCACGAAATACCACGAGACGGAACTCGCCATACTCTGTTTTAATGGCTTGCTCGCTGACACGCTGCACGGTCTTTTCGTATTGGATGCGATAGTGAATAAGATCGGCGATGGTGCCTATCTTGAGCTGGTGTTGTTCCGCAAACATCTCCAGATCGGGACGCCGCGCCATGCTGCCGTCTTCATTCAGGATTTCGACTATCACCCCGGCGGGTTCGAGACCCGCCAGCCGCGCCAGGTCGCAGCCGGCCTCGGTATGTCCGGCGCGCGTGAGCACGCCGCCCGGTTGCGCCATGAGCGGAAAGATGTGCCCCGGCTGTACCAGGTCGCTGGGTTTGGCGTGTGGGACAACGGCGCTGCGTATCGTGTAAGCGCGGTCGGCGGCGGAGATACCGGTGGTAACGCCACGCGCCGCCTCGATCGAAACAGTGAAATTGGTGCCGTGTTGGGTAATATTGTCGCTCACCATCAGCGGCAGGAGCAGTTGTTCGCAGCCGTCACGGCTCAAGGTAAGACAAATCAACCTGGCGCCGTACCGCGCCC
>JACXTT010012436.1_pt1 | contig 11298 bp, 11 predicted proteins | sample 9270951 | NCBI WGS metagenome assembly JACXTT01 (sample SAMN15532306, study PRJNA645909) | rock metagenome | isolation source: weathered quartz diorite | place: Puerto Rico | collected 2017-06-21 | reverse complement strand
GTCACGTAGGTACCTGGTAACAGGCTACCGAACAGAAATTTCCCATCTTCAAGGCTGGTGCTTCTCACACTCACGCCCGTCTGCGTGTTGGTCACAGTTACTGTTGCACCAGGAATGACAGCTCCGGATTCGTCAGTGATCACTCCACTGATGGAGCCCGTGCTCTGCGCCCAAACGCAAACGCAGCACAGCAGCATCAGAGCCACAGCCATGCTGAAACTCTTTCCCCACATACATCCTCCTTTTCTTAGCGTCGGGCCCACCGTCCAGTTCCTTTCGGTACGCCGCTTCGCGGCCTCCTCACAGCTGGCCGGTTCCCCCACGCTGAGATCGCCGATTGTTTCGTGAATACTTGCACTACCTGTCTTACAGGTTGTAGAAATAATTTTTCGCCGGACAGATTTCATGAGTTTTATTGCTTTAGTGGTTTTCCTGGGACGTTAGCGGCTTCGACGGAAGCGCGGTCACGAACCACGTTGGGATTTGCACCCCGGCCTCCGGCATTGGCATTCGCACTGGGCGCGGGAGGGGCACCGCCGTTGGAAGTAACGGCTCCGGCTCCGCGCCCGCCACCGCCGGCGGCGCTGCGAGCCACGTATAGCCACCAATCCACACGGTCCTGACTCAGGTTCAAGTTTCCGTGTTGCGTGAAGCCGGTGGGAGGAACAAGGTACGCCGAGTTCTCCGGCATATCGCGAATCTCGCTGCCCAACAGCGTCACCGCCGTACCCGGTGTCAACTTGGTCCATATTTCCTCTATGCCACGTTCATGGGTATGCGGAGCCGACATTGCGCGAGGCTGCAACATCACCACATAAATTCTTTCGCGTTCTAAGAGCCCGTCAGCCGTGCTGAATATGCATTTGGACGTATTGTTCCAATGCACATTCTCTTCGCAGTAAGGAAGCAGCGCCGTGTCGCGAACGACGAGCGACGATCCGGGTGAAGGGGCTAAGCTGGTCCAGGTCACCATGATCAACGTCAGCGGCTTATCCGAAGTGTTCGTAAAGCGATGAGGCACATTCGGCGGAGCGAGAATCGCGATGCCTTCGCGGAGATCCCAATACATTTTCCCGTCGTCCAGCGTGCCCTGACCGCCCTTGACGTAGAAGAAAAATTCCTCCGGCAGAGCGGACAGCGGTGTGCGATTCCGCGCGAGGAGTGTGGCCACCGAGAGATCCTTTCGATACTCCAGCACCGCACCGGTCGGGCCCGGATTGTACGGATCCCCGGCGCGCAAAATCGAATGCGTGAGCAATGTGCCGTGCGACAGATGAACGGCTGAGTTTTCTGCAAATCCGATGAAGCGGTCGATATCGACGCCGGCAACCTCGTTGCTTCGCTCCGTGTTCTGCTGACTCCAGCCCAAACTCGCGAACGCCATCATGCAGATGCAAAGTAATAAACGTTTCATCGCCCTATTCTCCTCAGTTCGACTTATCTTGATGCTGCGCGCTGTCGCGCTTGCGCTTCGCCAGGCAAAGCGAACGCAATGACGCTGTCGCCAGAAGTGCGGTCGTAGTAGCCTCCGCCGGCAGCGATGATTGCAACATACTGTTTCCCGTTCTTGCCCTGATACGTGATGGGCGTGGCGTACCCTCCAGCTTCCAGCTTCACGTCCCAGAGGACTCTTCCAGTTTTTGATTCGAACGCGCGGAAGTGACGATCGTTCGTTGCCGCAATAAACACGAGCCCGCCTGCCGTGGCGAACGAACCTCCGATGTTCATTGTTCCGGTGTCCTTTACGCCCTTCGCTTCCAATTCTTCAACGATGCCAAGCGGCACTCGCCAGACGTACTCGCCGGTATTGACGTTGAGGGCCACCATTTGCCCCCACGGTGGTTGCTGGCAAGGCCAGTAGTTCTCGGGATTCCAGAATCGTTGGAAACCGTTTCGAATCCAGGGAGCCGTGTTGTTGTTTCCAGTTGGCTGGACGATCTTTCCCACGTCGGCAAGGTAGAGCACGTTATAAAACAGATATCCGAGCGACGGATCGTAAGAACCGCCATGCCAATTGGTGGCGCCAAGCGTTCCCGGAAATTGGATCGTCGTGGTCAGACCATAGGGCGTGAACGGACCCTCGTTATGCATTGCGTTCTTTTCGTAGAGATCTCGGCAAAATGCCTCGTGCTCCGGAGTGACTTTCGCGATCTCCTCCGGATACTTGAAACTCATTCGTCCGAGCGGCGCAGGTTTGACCGGCCACGGCTGCGTCGGCCAGGAGACTTCGCCGGGAACTGAGGACTCCGGCACCCGGCGCTCTTCGACACCGTAAATCGGCTTGCCGTCTCGCCTATCGAGAATGAAGATCAGACCTGTCTTCGAAGTCAGCGCCAGAGCGGGGATCTTCGTACCATTCCGGTTCATGTCAAAAAGGATTGGAGCCGACTCCAGGTCAAAATCGTAAAGGTCGTGGTGGATTGCCTGGAAGTGCCACTTCCGCTTCCCCGTCAAAGCGTCGAGAGCGACCAAGCTATTGCCGAACAGATTGGCGCCCGGCCGGTCTCCTCCGAAGAAATCCGGCGACGGCGAACCGTGGGGCAGATACACGAGACCCAACTCTGGATCGAGGCTAAAGAGTCCCCATACGTTTACTCCTGAACGGCCCTGCCAACCGTCTGCGCTCCAAGTCTCCGAACCGAATTCTCCGGGCCGAGGAATGGAGTGAAACTGCCAAACGAGTTTGCCCGTGTGTATGTCCCAAGCGCGATCATCTCCCGCGTAGCCGAGCCTTGGCCCTTCCTGCACGCGCGCGCCGGTAATCACGACGTTCTTGTACACCTTGACCGGCGAGGAGAGGCTAAACGCCGTGTCGGGAGCGCCGTTGTCGACGTCTGCGGTCTTCATGTTGACCGAACCATTGTTCCCAAACCCCGAAACCGGTTTGCCGGTTTTCGCGTTCAGCGCCATCAAATGTCCATCGCTGGTACCGAAGAACAACGATGCTGGAGACTGGTTATCTCCCGCCCAGTACTCGAGCCCGCGAGTTGACGCATTGGTGCCGCCGAGATCTTCAACCCAGATCTGCTTGCCTGTTTCCGGCTCCAACGCGACAACCTTGCCATTGGGAGTCGGGAAATACATCATTCCACCGGCGACGATCGGAGTGGTTGACACGCGTCCACCACCACCTCCACCGCCTCCTCGGCCGCGGCCTGCGCTCGCAGGTGCTGCCGATTCGACGGAGTTCATGTGAAACGTCCAGGCGCGGGTTAGGTTCGAGACATTTTTTGTGTCGATCTGCTTAAGCGGAGAATAGTGAGTACTACCGGCGTCGTGTCCATATGTCGGCCAATCGGTCTGGCCGTAGAGCGGAACAATCATGCCAGCAATGACGAGGCTGCTCATGAACATCGAAAGCCGGTATTTCATCTCTATAAAAAACTCCAGAATCTTGATGATTTCTTGCTACGGTGTGCGAAATGCTAACAAAACCTGTTCTACAGGTCTAGGAAAATTCCGATTGAAAATCAGAGATTGGTTCGACGCGCTTCATCAGAAGAAAACCTACGATGAGCGCGACCGGCATGAGCACGCTCAGACCGACAAACACGATCGTGTAACTGTGCGTGCTATCGAGGATGGCGCCAACGGCCCAAGTGCTGATCATCGATCCGATCGTCGAGCCGGTTCCCGCGATTCCATAGACGGAAGCCACCGCCCGGGGAGGAAAGTAATCGCCCGGCAGTGAGTGCACTGAGATCGACCAGAAGATCCAGAAATAAATTGAGACGGAAATCATGGCGATGGTCCAGAACAACGAATGGCTCAAAACGGCGAGTATAGCCATGGGAGAAAACACGACTGCCAGAACCATCATCGTCTTTCGTGTGCGGTTGACGCTCCAGCCTGCGTTGTGCAGACGAAGCGACATGTAGCCACCGCTGAAGTTGGATACATCCGCCACGAGGAACGGAATCCAGGCCACCAGGCCGATTCCGGCGAGATTCAGTCCTCTTTCGCGCGTGAGGAATTCGGGAATCCAGAACACGAAAAAGTACCAGAGAGGATCGGCAAGAAATCGGCAGAAAAACACCGCCCAAGTCTGCCGGTACCGAAGCAGTTCTTTCCATGGAACGTTCGCGCTCGCTGAGGCCTCAGCGCGGTCTGTCAGTTCCATCTTCGGATTCACCCACCTGAAGAACTGAAACGCGGCCACCCATACGAAACCAATCGCGCCCGTTACTACAAATGATGCTCGCCAACCCCAGCGCAGCGTGATCGCCGCTACGAGGGGCGGCGCGATCATTGCGCCTAGGCTGGACCCGCTGTTGCAGATCCCGATTACGAGTGTGCGTGCTTTAGGCGGCACCCACGTGGCGGCGGCCTTCGCAAACGCCGGCCAAGCGCCGGCCTCGCCGACACCGAGAAGTCCGCGAAAAGCTCCGAGACTCCAGGGTCCTCGAGAGAAAGCCGTCAACATTCCTGAAAGAGACCACCATCCGACTGCGAATGTGAGTCCGCGGCCGATTCCCACACGATCCAGGAACCAACCGGCGAAAGAATAGGCAATGGCGTACACGCCTAGAAATGCATTGAGGATCGCCGCATATTGAGAATTGCTCAGGTGAAACTCACCCCGTATGGTGGGCGCGAGAACCGAAATCACCTGTCGGTCGATGTAGTTGATGGTGGTCTCACCGAGGAGCAGCGCGACAAGGACGATCAATGCACCGCGAGTTAGGGTGGACTCGTAGTCGATTGTCTTAACCGGGGATTCTTTTTCTCCAATTAGCACGCGCGGCCCTCCTAGAAGATCGCTACCGGATTCACCGGCCCACCCGTGGCGCTTTCGGCGCGCAGCGGCGCTACGGTGAATAAGAACGTCCAGCGGTTGCGCATGATGGCTGCCCGCGTGAGTTCCTCGAAATCGCAATTGTCGAACATCGGAACACCCATCGCGATCAACAGAAGCTGATGCAGCGGCCAAGGCACTCCATCGACACCCGATGGGAGTACGTCGCCAGGACCTTCGCTAGCGAAGACGGCGACATCGCGCTGCTTGAGCCAGCGCGCAGCGCTGGCGTGTAACCCGGCCATCTTTTCCTGTGCGGCCCAAGGTCCGCGTGCAGCGCGGCGAGCCCAGCGTCCGGTTCGAATCAACACTGCGTCACCAGCGGCGACGCGAATTCCAGACATCTTTTCCCAGGCATCGAGGTCCGCAGGATAGATCGCGGTGCCCGGCTCTAAATATGGGACACCCTTCAGGCGCGGAAGATCGATAAGCACGCCGCGAGTAAAAATCCCTTCCTTATAATTCTCGATCGCGAGCCGGTCGAGATTCCTGCCCGCCGCAGGCGGTGGAAAGCCGTTGTAAGATTTTCCGCCGACCGACATGTGTCCGAGCGAATCCATGTGAGTGTGGGCGAAGCCGTGGTACGCGATCTTGTATTCGTCCATCGCGAAGTCGCCATCACGAATCGGACTCAGAGCGAACGGAGATTCGTTGTCGAGTGCCTTCTGGGTATCGAGACGCCGGCTTAGAGAAACGGCAACGCCTTCCTTCACCAGAGCAGCGGCAGCTTTCCGTACAGCGGGAGTAATCAGGTGCACCGCGCCGATCTGATCTTCTTTTCCCCAACGCCCCCAGTTCGAGAGTTCCTGCATCATGGCGTCGATGCCCGCACGTGTCAGCTTTTGTGGTTGCGCCGAGAGCATCAGGCTGGCGCCTGTAAAGAAGATGAAGATGACCATTCTAAAACCGTATTTCATGGGAGCTAATAGACATCGTAGAGGAGAATGCCGAAATTCTTGTCCGTGAGCGTCTTTTCAATTTCCGGCCAAACCTTTTCATGATCCTTGGAGGCGATCCACTTCTGGCGCAGTTCCTCGCTCTCAAAAGTGAGCACGAAACGATATTTGCCGCCGGCTGGGACGGGTCCCCGGATGTTGGAATTCAGCTTGAGCATCTTTAAATCAATAAAGCCCGGCTGACGCTGCGCGGTGGGCCGGAAGATCGTTTCAAAGTTTTTCAACATTTCTTGCTCGTGCTTTGGATCGACCGCCAGATCGAGATGGAGTTGAATGGGTCGCTTTGCGTTCGGAGTTTGCTTCTTCGTCGCCTGAGCGCCGGCGACTGCCACCATTCCCGTTAACCATGTTCGTCGATTCATATTCAGACCTCGCTTGTTTCGGCTTTTTTTGATGCGGAAAGTCGAACGCATGATACATTAACCTGTCTAACAGGTAAAGAGACCTAAAATGCACAAGTGGGAAGCACTGTCGAAGATCACAAAATCAGGTTTGGTGGCGGTGGTGCGGGCGACATCGGCGGAGGTTGCCGATAACATTGCCTGCGCTTGCAGGGAAGGTGGTGTGGGAGCGATTGAAATCACCTTCACTGTACCCGGAGCGCAAGAAGTCATCACCGGACTGGCGAAGCGCTTTTCGAAAGACGGGCTGTTGATTGGAGCCGGCACCGTTCTCGACGAAGAGACCGCACGGATCGCGATCCTGGCAGGTGCGCAGTTCATCGTAAGCCCCGCTCTCAGCGCGCGGACCGCGCAATTGTGCCGACGTTATGAGGTTCCTTATATGCCGGGGGCTGGAACAGCTGCTGAGGTCCTGCACGCTCTGGAGGAAGGAGCGGATATCGTGAAAGTCTTCCCGGGCGAGATTCTGGGACCCGCATTTGTCAAAGCGATCCTTGGACCTCTGCCGCATGCTCCCCTGATGCCGACAGGAGGCGTGTCGATCGACAACGCGGCGGACTGGATTCGCGCCGGTTGCGTTGCCTTGGGCGTCGGCAGCAACCTGACGGAAGGGGCAAAAACCGGAGACTACCACCGCATCACGGAAACGGCGCGACAGTTTGTCTCAAAGATTAATGAGGCCCGGAATAAATAGGACAATGCAGAAAGCGACGATTACCTTCGGTGAAATCATGTTGAGGCTGTCGGCCCGCGGCTCGGAACGGTGGTTCCAAACTCCGGAGCTTGACGCGACGTTCGGAGGAGGAGAAGCCAATGTCGCAGTGTCTCTGGCGGGCTTCGGCCTGCCGGTTTCATTTGTCACCGTTCTGCCGGAGAATCCGATCGCCGATGCAGCTATCGGGGACTTGCGCAAGGTAGGTGTAGACACGTCACGCATCGTCCGAGGCCCGGGGCGCCTCGGAATTTACTTTCTCGAGGTGGGTGCAAACCAGCGGCCTTCGAAGGTCGTCTATGACCGCGATGGAAGTTCCATCGCTATTGCGCGCCAGGGCAGTATTGACTGGGATCGTACCTTTGCCGGCGCCGGCTGGTTTCATGTCACCGGAATTTACACCTGCGCTCAGTGAGACCGCCGCCGCACTGACTCTGGAAGCCGTACAACGGGCACGCGTCGCGGACTTAACGATTTCCTGCGATCTGAATTACCGCAAGAACCTCTGGAAATGGGGCCAGCCTGCTCACAAAGTGATGTGCGAGTTGGTGCGCGGCGTCGACATTGTAATAGCCAATGAGGAAGACATTCAAAAGGCTCTCGGTATCGAAGCCGCCGTTAATGTTCAAGCCGGCGCGTTGGATCCCGCCTGCTACGAATCCTTGACGAATACCGTATTAAATCAATACCCGAACCTGAAAATGATCGCCGTCACGATGCGCGAGTCCATCAGCGCAAGCCGCAACCGATGGTCCGCGTGTCTGAATACCGGGAAAGAGTTTTTAGTGAGCCACGTTTACGACATCACCGATATCGTCGATCGCGTGGGAGCCGGCGACAGTTTTGCGGCGGGCTTGATTTACGGGATGCACAACCATAGAAGCGAACGCGAGACTCTTGAGTTCGCCGTGGCAGCGAGTTGCTTGAAACACTCGATTCCGGGTGACTATAACCGCGTGAGTGTGGGTGAGGTGACCGACTTGCTTTGCAACGGAGGCTCCGGCCGGGTCCAACGCTAGCGAAGCTTGTGACGTGCAGCTTTCGACGCCGCCTCGAGCGCGGTCTTTGCCTCATCAAAGTGAAGGGCCATCATCATGCGGGCTCGCGACGGTTGCTGGTTCTCGATGGCGTCCACGATGGCTTGGTGCGTATCTACGACTTTCTCAATTTGCGCCAGGTTCGACCGGCTCCGTAAGCCGGTGCGAATGGAGGATTCAAGCGAGCCGTGCAGAGTCCGGCTGAAAATTTCGAATAGCGCGTTTCCAGTCGCTTTCCCGATCATCTGGTGAAAACGGACATCAATGCGGGCAAAGCGGTCCCGGTCCGTCACTGCCTTCCGCATCCCGTCCACCAATTTCTTCAACGCTTCGACTTGCCCTGAGTTCCGATGCGTCGCTGCCAATTCCGCAGCGTGGACCTCGACAGCGAGGCGGAGTTCCAGAACATCGTAGACGGAGACCTGCTCTGTCGAAAGAGCATGCATCAAAAGCGGAATGAACGCATCATGGCTCAACTGGCCCACCCGGGGCGAACGGCCCATCGCGATCTCGATGATTCCTGCTGTTCGGAGAGAGTGATAAGCCTGGCGAACCACGCCACGACTGATCCCAAGCTCACTGCTTACCTGTATCTCCGAAGGAATTTGATCTCCTGGTTTGAGATCGTTGTCCTCGATGTGCTTGACCAGGTATTGCGTCACCCGTTCCGACAGGTTGTGCCCGTTTCGGGTCGTGGGTCTCATGCGGCTAGTCTACCCTAAGCCGCATTGTTTTACTTGCGGACATTGGGAACGCGGTTAATTTTAGGATGACGAATGTGTGAACATTGTCGAAAACCTGGACCTCGAGAAGCTGGCTGAAACTGCCCGCCGGGTTAAGACGTTATGAGTTTTTGATTACGTTTGCTCGATTACCGGTTGAAGGCGGCACGGGATCGCCGCTCCATCCACTCGCGATCTTTTAGAAGAGGATTCGCTCTTGAAGTCGGGACGTATTGTTCTTCTGCGGCCGGGCGAGACACATCGTTCAACGATGAGTTTTACCTGGGAAAGTTTGCTGTGGCGAATCAAAGAGTGCGGGCAATTGACCTCGGGTGTGTATACGCTACGTGCACTTTACGTTGGTGGTGGAATGCCGGGAGATGACGGCTTCGCGATCCCGCCTTTGAAAGAATTCACGCAGTCCAACCCTGTCGAGATTGAATTAGACCTGAAATGAGATGGAGCCCGATAAAGTTCAGTAGCTGGGCGTCACAATAAAGGAGCGACCCCGTCGAGTCTTTTTATATGGGCAAAGATGGGATGCGCGCAAACAGTGGGGCGTCAGAGGTCGATTGTGAGAGCACCGCGGCTAGATGTCGAAGGTGTGTTCGATGAGTTGAACCTTCCAAACTTCCCCTTCCTTTCTGAGGACAAAGTTGTATCCGGAGCCACATAGACCACCGCAGATAAGGCCCACTGAAACTAGCGCGCGTGTGCGTTCTTTTCCAACGAAGGCACCGATGGATAGCCCCGTTTCCTTGGGGGCCTGCCCGACGTTGAACCGCCAACCAGAGGCCGCGTAGCTCCAGTAACCTCCACCCAGATCCGTCACATAAGTCTCTGGACCGGGTTGGCCAAAATCAGGGGATCCGTTTCTCAATACAGCGGCGACCACTCGTCTGCTCTCTTCGTTGGGCACTGTATCTATCGCGAAGTAGCCGTTTTTGATCCATTGGAGCGCGAGGTCCGCCGCCTGAGACGCCGGCGGATAGCGGTCTCTGGGTACCTCCTGTAATGCAGAAATAGCTTCTTTCGCTCGGAAGAGACCCAGCCCGTGCGCCGCCGCAACCACAGTTCGGAAATTGTCCGACTTGAGAAAGCTGATAAGTTCTTTGCGATTCTCGGTGTTGTCGACCGTAGTGAGCGCTTCAACGAGCGCGGCTTCGACCAGTTCATTGCGAAATATACCGTTCTTGGTACGTTCGAACTCTTGTCGAACAATCGCAACGGCCGTCTCTCCGCCTATGTAGACAGCCGCCCGGATCGCATTGGACCGCTGGTCTTCCTCCGTTGCCGTTTCCAGAAACTTTGCCAGAGCAGGAATAGCGGATGGGCCAGTGTCGATTGCCAACGACAATAGTTCCGTCGACGCTAGCTTTTGTTCACTGATCAGCTTAATGAGATGAGATGTCTCCGCGTTTTGGGTTGAGTTGCTCGGACTACACGAAGAAGAGAGGAAAAGGAAACAGGCAATCGCTTGCATTCGAAGCAACGTCATTCGGTGTCCCCGGTGTGGCTATATGTTCTCATTAACGTTGTCGATAAAGAAGCCGGTTGCTGAGGAGTGGTATCGGCTGTGCGGGGCCTCCTCTCTGTCTTAAGCCCGCAGCCCGCACCAATCTTGAGAACAGCCGACACTGGTAACGGCTTCGGAACGTTTTATACTGTACCGTCACTTATGAGCAGGTCACGCTCGAAGCACACGTAGAGGCAAGCCCAACGGACATGGCAGTGAAGAAATTCAGACCGCCTGAACTGAAGGTTGTGTTTGATACAAATGCAATTTTCAATGAATCGGCGAGCGATCTCCTGAGGCGCGAAGTTCTGGATCTAATCACAGCCCATGATCAGCATTCCGACCTCAAGATAAGCTGGTATTTGCCCGAACCAGTACGGCACGAGCGACAGTATCAAATGCTGAAGCGAGCATTGAGCCTACTACCATCGATTCAAAAACTTGAACTGGTCCTGGGACATCACCTTAACATTACCGATCAAATCATCGAACAACGTGTCCAGGCCGTCGTCGAGGAACAGATCACGAGTCTAAAGCTTGAGTTAATTCGCTTGGACCAGACCAAAGTGGATTGGGAGAAGTTAATGCGCGATTCCGCGTACCGACGACCACCTTTTTCGGCAAATGAAACCGAGAAAGGCTTTCGTGATGCCCTCATTGCGGAGGCTTTTGTACAACTCGTCTCGGGGTCGCCAGTAACTCCCCAAGTGTGTCGAATAGCGTTCGTGACCGGCGATGGGCTCCTGAAAGATGCCCTCAAAGCCCGACTTGCAAACACCAAGAACGTACGAATTGGTTTAAGCATCGAAGAGCTGAAGGGGCTAATAAATGCGCTCACATCTGAAGGAACCGAAGAATTCATTGAGTTGATTCGAAACACTGCGAGTGAATATTTTTTTGAAAAAGATCAGAAGGAATCTCTTTATTACAAAGAAGACATCTGGAACAGAATCACATCTAGTTTCAACCTGCAACTCTTGGCAATACCCGACGGCGCAGACGATAGAGAAATCGAGTCGATTTCCATTGGTCCGTCCAGTTTTAGCAAAAAGCAACGACAACGGGTCTTTTGGACGAATCGCATCACCGTTGCAGTAAATGCTTACAAGATCGAAGATGTTAGCGGCATATCCGAGGGTGTTCTCAAGCCTACCTTTAT
>JACXTT010012435.1_pt1 | contig 11299 bp, 13 predicted proteins | sample 9270951 | NCBI WGS metagenome assembly JACXTT01 (sample SAMN15532306, study PRJNA645909) | rock metagenome | isolation source: weathered quartz diorite | place: Puerto Rico | collected 2017-06-21 | reverse complement strand
CCCGATCTCGCGATGGATCGCACCATGATGTACCGCGATCTGTCCGACAGCGATTTCGTCAAGCGCTGCGAGCGCCATGTCGCCGCGATCAACAAGGGCATCGAAGGCATCCCGCGCGACCGCGTGCGGCTCCATGTCTGCTACGGCAACTGGGAGGGCCCGCACATCCACGACATTCCGCTGGAGAAGATCCTGCCGGCGCTCTGCACCGCGAATGTCGGCGCGCTGTCGATCGAATTCTCCAATCCGCGCCACGCCCACGAATACACGGCGCTGAAGAAGCACAAGCTGCCGCCGCACATGCTGCTCGTGCCCGGCGTGGTCGAGACCACGTCGAACTTCGTCGAGCATCCCGAGGTGGTGGCGCGGCGGATCGAGGAGGCTGTCTCGGCGGTCGGCGACCGCGAGCGGGTGATCGCCTCGACCGACTGCGGTTTCGGCACCTTCACCAAGCGCGAGTGGGTGATCGAGCCGGTGGTGTGGCTGAAGCTCAAGTCGCTGCGCGAAGGCGCGGATATCGCGTCGACCCGGCTGTGGGGCAAGAAGGTCGCCTAGACGGCTGCGACGGCCCGGCCTACAACGCCAAAAAACGCCGGGAGGAATTGATGTCCGTCACGCGCCTTGCATACCGCCTCAGTCTCGCGATCGCCGTGTTCGCCGCCACCGCCCTGCCCGCAGCGGCGCAGCAGGCTGGGCAGTGGCCGGAACGGTCCGTCCGCGTGATCGTGCCGCTCGGCGCCGGAGGACCGGCCGACCTGGTCGGCCGCTATATCGCGCAACAGCTCGGCGAGCGCTTCAAGCAGTCGTTCTTCATCGAGAACCGTTCAGGCGCGGCCGGCATCATCGGCACCGCCGAAGCCGCCAAGGCCCCGCCGGACGGCTACACCCTGCTCGTGGTGGCCTCGCCGCACGTCAACCTGGAAATCCTCGCGACCAACAAGCCCTATCAGCTGATGCGGGATTTCACCGCGGTGGCGATCGCCTTCTCCACCGACGCCGTCATGGTCGTGCACCCCTCGGTGCCGGCCAAGACCGTCACCGAGTTCATCGCGCTCGCCAAAGCCAAGCCGGGCGCGCTCACCTATGCGTCGTCCGGTCCAGGCTCGAACAAGCATCTGGGCGGCGAGTTGTTCAAGCTGATGACCGGCACGGACATCCTCCACGTCGCCTACAAGGGCTCAACCGGCGCGCGCAACGACATCATCGGCGGCCATGTGAACATGATGTTCGACGAGATTCCTTCGGTCGGCCCCAACGTGCTGGCCGGACAGGTTCGCGCGCTCGGTGTCACCGGCAAGCAGCGCTCCAAAGCCTTGCCGGACGTGCCGACGGTCTCGGAGACGGTGCCGGGTTACGAGCACACCGGCTGGTTCGGCATCATGGTTCCGGCCGGGACGCCGAAGCCGATCGTCGATCTGCTCAACGCCGAGATCAGGGCGATGGTCGCCAAGCCCGAGGTGCAGGCTTATTGGGCCAAACAGGACACCGCGACCATGTCGCTGACGCCCGCAGAGTCGACGGCGTTCCTGAACGCCGAGATCGAAAAGTGGACCAAGGTCGTCAAAGCCGCGAACATCAAGCTCGAGTGAGCGGCCGGCTCAGGCCGCAGGCTTCAGACCGCCTTTGCGCGTGGCACCGGGAACCGGGCCGTCAGGCCCTTCCTCGGCCTCGGCCATCTGCAGATAGGTCTGTTCCAGTCTCAAAAAGCGCTGGCGGGCTTCGTCGTCGTGAGTCTGTCGCGCCAGGGCGGCGCAGCGTGCGGCTTGCTTCTTGAGGCGGTTGGCAATCGCCATTTGTCACGACTCTGACATAGGACAATCGCACTGCAGCACTTTTTATATTGCAACGCAATATCTATTTTGAAAAACCTTGGGATAACCTCCGCTGCACCACAAGATTGGACGTCATGACCTGAACTGGATCGCCGTCCTGGTTGAGCGTGGTGGTGCGGACCTTGGCCAGACCCTGCTCCGGCCGCGAGCGCGACGGCCGCACCTCCAGCACCTCGCTTTCGACCCGGAGCCGGTCGCCCGGCCGCACCGGGCGCGGCCAGCGCACCTCCTCGACACCGGCGCCGATGATGCCGCCCGCGAGCGGCAGCCCGCTCTCGACGAGAAGCTTCATGGTGACGGCCGTGGTGTGCCAGCCGCTCGCCGCGAGCCCCTTGAAGAACGTCTTGGCCGCAGTTGCCTCGCTCAGATGAAACGGCTGCGGATCGAACTGCCGCGCGAACGCCTTGATGGCGTCGGCATCCATCGTCACCGGCTCACCCTCGGAGCGGTGGATCTGGCCGAGCTTGAGATCCTCGAGATAGAGCTTGGTGCGTTCCAAGGTTTCCGTCGTCATCGAATCGTCTCCTGACGCTCAAGTCGGCTGCGCCGCGGGTGCCGCATCAAGCTTCGGCGTCTTGAACCAGACGCCCGAAGCCACCGCCACGGCATTCGCGACACCGTAGACCACCATGGCCAAGGCGAGCGTGGCAAACAGCCCGGTGCTGCCGCCGAATTTTGTCACCGCGAGCCAGCCGCCACCCGCGGCGATGATCACCCGCAGCACCGCGATCAGCATCGCAAATCCGACGCGGCCCGCGCCCTGCGAGGCGAAATACAGCAGAAGGCCGCCGCCGAAGAAGCCATAGACCGGACCAACGATGTGCAGATAGCTCGTTCCGACACCAAGCATCGTGGGCTCGCTGCCAAACAGCGACAGCCACGTCGCCGGAAAAAACGCTGCTGCGAGTCCAATCACTTCGGTGATGCCGAAGGCCATGGCGGCGCCGGTCCAAGCAACCTTCAGCGCGCGATCCTGCCGGCCCGCGCCGATCGAGGTGCCGACCATGGCAGCGACCGGCGCGCCAAGCCCGAATACCAAGGGCACCAGCAGATATTCGAGCCGCGCGCCGGTGCCATAGCCCGCGACCGCAGCCGGACCGACGAGACCGGCAAGTCCCGTCGCCGTCGCGATACCGACATTGGTGGAGAGGCTGACGATCGACGAGGTGACGCCGACGCGAAGGATGTCGCGCATCGGCGCCCAGACGATTTTCGGCGGCACGCGCGCGGGCTTCAGCACGCCCCGGCCCGACCAGATGTACCAGATGAAGATCGCGCAGCCGGCGACATAGTAGATCAGCACCGCGGCGGCACCGCCGGCAATGCCGAGCTGCGGAAACGGGCCGAGCCCGAAGATCAGGAGCGGTGACAGCGGCACCAGGATGACCGCGCCAGCCGAGATCACCGCGGCCGGGAAGAACATATTGCCGGTGCCACGGATGATCGCGGCGAACGAGTTGAACAGCCAGAGCGGGATCGCGCCGGAGAACACCAGCGCCGAGTAGAGCGTGGCAGCAGCCAGCGAGCCGTCGCGACCGCCCATCAATGCATAGAGCCTGGGTCCGAACAGCAGCGCCGCGACAGTGGTGATGGCACCGAAGCCGACTGTGATCGCGACCGCGTACCAGACGAGATCGTTCGCGCGGTCACGGTTGCCACTCCCGAGCGCGCGGGCAATCGCCGACAGGATGCCGCCGCCCATCGCGCCGGCCGAGACCATTTGCAGCAGCATGAACAGCGGGAACACCAGCGCCATGCCGGCCAGCGCGTCGAGGCCGAGCTTGGCGACGAAATAGGTCTCGATCAGCCCGATCGAGGCCTGCACCACCATGACCACCACGTTCGGCAGCGCCAGCTTCAGGATGGTCGGGCCGACCGGGGCTTCCAGCAGCAGCCGGGTGCGCGGGTCCATGGCAAATCCCCTTTGCAAAGCACAATAGGTGTATATGCACCTGTCCTTGACCTTTGATATGCGCATATGCACCTATTGCCAAGGGCGCCCGCGTGCAATCGCGCCCGGTTCCAGGAATACGAGCCATGCAAAAGCAGACATCACCGGCGTTGGAAGCGACCGAATGCAACTGCTTGGCGCTGCGCCAGGCGGCGCGCCATGTCAGCCAGATCTATGACAGCCACCTCGCTGCCACCGGCCTGAAGGGCACGCAGTATTCGATCCTGTCGAAGCTCAACCGGCTCGGCCCGCTGTCGATCAACGAGCTGGCGAAATCCATGGTGATGGACCGCACCACGATGGGCCGCGCGGTGCGCCCGCTCGAACGCGACAAGCTGCTGACGATCGCGGCTGGCGAAGATGCGCGCGTCCGCCGGCTGAAGCTCACCGCCGCGGGCCAGGCCAAGCTGAAAGCTGCCGCCGCGCTTTGGCGCGAGGCGCAGAAGAAGTTCGAGCTTGCCTATGGCGTGACCGAGTCGGCGGAGCTGCGCTCCGCGCTCCGCCGCGTCGTCGCTGAAATCTGATCGTCAGTTCGAGGCGGCCGGACGGCGCAGCGCCGAGAGGCGTTGCTCCGTCTCGCGCTTGAGGTTTGTACTCTTCAACCGGTGACGGATCGGGAATTCTCCAATAACGTGCGGGACCCAAACATCAATCCGGGCTTGCACATGCTTATGCTCTACGACTTCGGCAATTCGGTCTGCTGCCAAAAGGTCCGCATCACGCTGGTCGAAAAGGGGCTCACCTGGGAGGCGCGGCGGGTCGACCTGTTCAAGACCGAGCAGTACGACCCGGAGTATCTCAAGCTCAATCCCAAGGGCGTGGTGCCGACGCTGGTCCATGACGGCACGCCGGTGATCGAGTCGACGCTGATCTGCGAATACATCGACGAGACCTTTCCCGACCCGCCGCTGATGCCGAAGACCGCGGCCGAGCGCGCCCGGATGCGGCTGTGGAGCAAATTCGTCGACGAAGGACTGTTCGACGGCGTGACCGAGCTGAGCTTCTCGGCGATGTTTCGCGAGCGGATGAAGAACATGAGCCCGGAGCTGCGCGAAAAGCGCTTCCGCAATGTGGGCGATCCGCGCCGCACCGACCGCTTCAAGTCGACCTACGAGCACGGCGTCTATTCGCCGTTCGTGCTGCACGCCATCGCGGCCTATGAGCGCGCCTTCAAGCTGATGGAGCCGACGTTGGCCGAACGCGGGCCGTGGCTGCTCGGCGCGCAACCGACACTTGCGGATATCAACATGATGCCGTTCGTGGCCCGCCTCGCCTATCTCGGGCTCCTTGGCGCGTGGACCGCCAACCGGCCCCGCATTAACGCCTGGTGGGAACGGGTCCAGGAATGGCCGAGTTTCCGGCGCGGGCTGCACGACCTGATATCCGAAGTCGAATTCGCCGAAATGCGCGCCCATGGCCCGAAAATCCATGCCGATGTGGTGAAGCTTCTGGCTGGATTGCGCGCAGGCTAGCCATGTCGGGTGCGAAAAACCTGACAGCCCCGCGAATCCGGCGGGTTGTGCGGCATTGATTGCGGCTGCCCCGGCTTGGCACCCGGCGCTATAATTGCTTTATGGCGCCGGACCGCCGGCCATCAAGAAATCAAGAGGAGCACCCCCATGGACGACATCACCAAGCGCGAACCGCGCCGGATCACCGCCGAGGACATCAACCCGCGCTACAACTGGGGCCGCCATCTGCCGGTGCTCGGCACCATGGGGGTCGACTTCGAGGAGCGTGTCGACTACCGCCGCCTGCAGCGCTACCGCCTGGCGCGCGCACAGGCTGCACTCGAGGCCTCCGACCTCGGCGCGCTGCTGGTGTTCGACGTCAACAACATCCGCTATCTCACCTCGACCAAGATCGGCGAATGGGAGCGCGACAAGCTCTCGCGCTGGGCGCTGCTGACGCGCGGCGGCGGCGATCCGATCATCTGGGACTTCGGCTCGGCCGCCGTGCACCACAAGCTCTATTCGCCGTGGCTGAAGCCCGAGAACTGCAAGGCTGGCCTGGTCGGCTTGCGCGGCACCGTCGATCCGTCATTCGGCCTGATGAAGCATCACGCCGAGGAGATGGCCGCGATCCTGCGCGACGCCGGCGTCGCCAAGATGCCGATCGGCGTCGACATCATCGAGCCGCCGATGATGTTCGAGCTGGAGAAGGCCGGCCTCAAGGTCAAGGATGGCCAGCAGGTGATGCTCGAAGCGCGCGAGATCAAGTCGGCCGACGAGATCGCGCTGCTCAACCGCGCCGCGGCGATGGTCGACGGCGCCTACCACCTGATCAGCGAGAAGCTGAAGCCCGGCGTCCGCGAAAACGACATCGTCGCCGAGGTGAACAAGTTCCTCTACACCCACGGCTCCGACGACGTGGAGGCGATCAACGCCATCTCCGGCGAGCGCTGCAACCCGCACCCGCACAACTTCACCGACCGCATGATCCGGCCGGGCGATCAGGCGTTCTTCGACATCCTGCAGTCCTTCATGGGCTACCGCACCTGCTACTACCGCACCTTCAACGTCGGCCGCGCCACGCCGGCGCAGCGCGACGCCTACAAGCAGTGCCGCGAATGGCTCGACAAGGCGATCGAGCTGATCAAGCCCGGTGTGTCGACCGACACCATCGCCAAGGTGTGGCCGACCGCGGACAAGTTCGGGTTCCCGAACGAGCTGTCGGCCTTCGGGCTGCAATTCGGCCACGGTCTTGGCCTGAACTTGCACGAGCGGCCGATCATCAGCCGCGTGGTTTCACTGGATCATCCGACCATTATCAAGGAAGGTATGGTGTTCGCGCTCGAGACCTACTGCCCCGCGACCGATGGCTATTCGGCGGCGCGAATCGAGGAAGAGGTCGTCGTCACCGACAAGGGTCACACCGTCATCAGCTTGTTCCCGGCCGAGGATCTTCCGATCGCGGCGCAATACTAAAAGGGCGAAGCGTCCATCATGACATATGCGAAATCGAATTGTTCCGGCGCGCTGCTTGCTACAGCCGCCGCCAGTCTGGCGCTGTTGCTTGTCGCGGCGCCCGCTTCGGCGCAGGCGCCGGACGCCGCCGAGCGCTGCACCCCGGACGTGATGCGGCTGTGCAGTGAATTCGTGCCGGATGCCGATCGCATCGTCCGATGCCTGAAGGTCAAGCGGCGGCAATTGAGCCCGTCGTGCTTCGGCGCGCTGCAGCCCTCCCGCAAGTCCAAGGTGGCTTCGTCCAAGAAGAAACGCAGATAATAGCGATCGGAACGGCCCGCCTTGTTGCGGACCGCTCTGATTCCACCGCTTTGTGCTACGGTTTCTCCCGACCGGCGGATCGATCAGCCAGTGCTGGGATCAGACAATGCGTGGATTTTGGACTGCGGCGGCATTCGGATCAGCATCACTTCTCCTCGCGAACATGATGCACAACGCGGTGCAGGCCGCCGAGGTCAAAGCGTTCGTCACCGGCGCGGCGCGGCCGATGTACGATCTGCTCGCGCCGCAGTTCGAGCGCGCGACCGGCCACAAGCTCGTCACCCAGTCCGCCCTGCCGCCAGAGCTCGTCGCCAAGGTCGAGGCCGGCGAGCCCTTCGACGTCATTGTCCTGTCCTACGACGTCGAAGCGCTGATCAAGCGCGGCCTGCTCGAGCCCTCCTCGCGCACGGTGCTGGGCCAGACCGGCATCGGCGTCGCGATCCGTGCAGGATCGCCAAAGCCCGACTTCAGCACCGTCGAGAAGTTCAAGGCGATGCTGCTCAACGCCAAGTCCATTGCGACTTCCGGCGAGGGCAGCAGCGGGCGCTATGTAGCCTCGCTGATCGAGCGGCTTGGCATTGCCAATGTGGTAAAGCCCAAGATCAAATCCGGCGGCCCCGGCCGCTCGGCCGCGCTCCTCTCCAATGGCGAGGTCGATCTGGTCGTGTCAGGCCTGCCCCCGCTGCTGGGTAAGCCGAACATCGAATGGCTCGGGCCGATCCCGGCCGAGATCAACAGCTCCGTGGTGTTCACCGCAGGCCTCAGCGCGAAAGCCAGGGAGCCGGAAGCCGGCCGGGCGCTGCTGCGCCATCTCGTCACGCCCGAAGCGATGGCGGTCTACAAGGCCAAGGGGCTCGATCCACCGCCTTGAGCCTGGCGGACCGGCCTTCCCGCCCCGTCACCGACCTGTCATATCCGACCGGTTGATTGGCCCGGGGCACATCAAGGCAGAGGGGACGTCATGGGGCTGTTCAGCCGGACTTCAGCGGCATTGCTGGGCATCACAATCGGGGCGCTCGCGCCGTCGCCCGCGGCAGCGCAATCGGACGTCAAGCTCAGCATCTACAGCAGCGACGACACGCTGCTGCGGATCGGCCCGTTCGCCTTCGAGGGCGGCAAGACGCTCGATCTTTCGGTCGGCATCGGCAGCTCCGCCTTCCACCACCCCAAGGACCCGCCCAATGTGATCTGGACGCTCGGCGACCGCGGCCCCAACATCGCCTGCAGCGACATGAAGGAAATCGCTGGCGTCGAGTTGAACTGCCGCGAGATCAAGAACAGCCGGGTCTATCCAACGCCGTCCTACGCGCCGTCGATCTACCGGGTCCTGCTGCTCGACGACGGCACCTTCCAAGTCACCGACGTGATCAAGCTGAAGGACCGCGACGGCCGGCCGCTGAATGGCATGCCCAATCCGCTGACCGTGGCGTCGACCGAAACCCCGCTCGACGGCAAGGGCGCCAAGCTGCAAACGGATTTGCGCGGCATCGACGCCGAAGCCCTGGTTCGGCTCAGTGATGGCACGTTCTGGATCGGCGAAGAGAACGCGCCGTCGCTCGCTCATTTCGCCGCCGACGGCCGGCTCCTCGAGCGGCATGTGCCGAAGGGCACCGAAGGCGACTTCGCCAAAGCGCCGTACAAGACCGTGGGCTCGCTGCCGGCCATCGTCGCCAAGCGCCAGTCGAACCGCGGCATCGAGGCGATCGCAATCCCGCCCGACGAGCGCTTCCTCTATTTCATCATGCAGAACCCGCTGGCCAATCCGGACACCGCGGCCTTCCAGCAGGCTCGCAACACCCGGCTGTTCAAGCTCGATCGCAAGACCACGAAGGTCATAGGCGAATACGTCTACACGCTCGACGATCCGTCGACCTTCCGCCGCGATCCCTCGAAGAAGCAGAGCGATCCGCGGCTCAGCGAGATGATGGCGATCGGCCTCGACCGCCTCGTCGTCCTCGAGCGCACCGAGCAGACCACCAAGCTCCACGAGGTCGAACTCACCGGCGCGACCAACATCTCAGGCAGCACCTGGGATGATATCGCCACCAAGCCCACTCTCGAGCAGACCGATCTGGCCGTGGCGAAGATTGTGCCGGTGAAGAAGACGCTGCGCTTCGACACCGCTGATCACAGCGTGATCGTCGGCAAGACCGAAGGCATGACCATGCTGGACGCCGGCACGCTGCTGATCATGAACGACGACGACTTCGGCATCAGCGGCGCGCGCACCCAGATCGTCGTGATCCGCGGCACCGAGATCAAGCGGCGCTGATACCTACTGGCACATCGCCCGGCTGATGAAGGTCACGGTGTGGCACTCGGCGCTGGTGGTCGCCCCGCCGAGATAGACCTTGGCCGGGCATTCCTCGGCCGATGTGAAGTCCATGCTCTTGCCGGACCCGAAGCCGTGCTTGCGGCAGAGCTGCTCGGCCGCCGCCACGCAATCGGGCGCGCCGTTCGGCGCCACGGCGCAGCGCTCGCGGCCGGTCATCACGCGAGCGGCCGGCAGCTTGGTCATGGCATCGACCGCGCCCTTGGTGGCGTCCGCGGCGCCCTTGCCGACCTCGGCCGCCTTGTCATTGAAATTGCGGCTGTTGGCGGCGGCCTCGTCGCCTAGATCGTCCATCCTGCGCTTGGCGCCTTGCAGGTGCTCGCGGAAGCTCGCGGCGCCCTGGTCGAAGAAGCGGCCGATCGATTCGAACACGCCGGGCTTGTCTTGCCGGGCCGGCGGTTGCGGCGCCGGCGGCGGCGCGGCCTGCTGCGGCGCAGGTTGCAGCGGGATCGGCTGTTGCGGGGCGTCTTGCGCGGCCGCAGAGGCCGCGAGGAGACAAGCACAGGCGCCCGCCAGGATGGCGACGCGCCGCCTCCGCATCCGGTCTTCCGTCCTCGCGCTGCGCATCGGTTTCAATTCAAACCAGCCGGTCGGGTTCGCCTCGCGCGTCCCGCTTTTTTGCCTTCGCCACACCGGATTGCGCTCCGCCAATGGCGGATGGCGATGGCAAAATTGAGGTCCGGCAGTGCCTAGAACAAGTATAACGCGGCGATGATGCCCGCGACGAGCACCACGGCCGCGATCGTCACCCAGAATCCGAGACGCTTCTCGATGACGTGACGCGCCTGGGCGCCGTAGCGATTGAGCAGAAAGGCCAGCAAATAGAAGCGGATGCCCCGGGCGATGAAGGACAGCCCGACGAACATCCAGAAATTGTAGCCGGCAAAGCCCGAGGTGATGGTGACGATCTTATAGGGGATCGGGGTGAGCCCCTTGAGCAGGATGATCCAGGTGCCCCACGTGGCATAGGCCGTGCGGAACGCGTCGACTTTGTCGCCGTAGCCGTAGAGCTGGATGAGCCAGTGCCCGACCGAGTCATAGAGCACGGCGCCGATGAAATAGCCCAGTATGCCGCCGGCGACCGACGTGAGCGTGCAGACGTGGGCGTAGTACCAGGCCCGGTCCGGCCGCGCGAGCGACATCGGAACCAGCATGGTGTCCGGCGGAATCGGAAACACCGAGCTCTCGAAGAACGAGATCAGCCCCATCAGCCAGGTGGCGTAGGGCTTGTCGGCGGCGGCAATGCACCAGTCGTACAGTCGGCGGAGCATTCAGGTTGGCTTGGATTTTCTTGGGAAGAGGTCCCAACAAGGGACCCGGAAGGGCGCCAAGGTCTAGCGGGCAGAGCCTCGCTTGTCTACGAACCGCCCGACATCTCGGCGCCACAGCCGACCGGCCGTCTTATCGTCGCTTGGGCGCCCGGCGGCTCGCCAGCATGACGACCTTTCGCCGTGAGCCGGCTTCGGGGAGCTTGGCCCGGATCTTCTTCGGCAGCTTCTCGGCCAAGCCGAACAGCCGCTCGCGGCGTGCCATCTCGTCCCAGACGTCCTGCGGCTGCACGCCCGCCTCGGACCAGAGCACGACGAGATTGTAGAGCAGATCGGCGCTTTCGCGGACCACAGCCTCGCGCTCGCCGTTCATGGCATCGATGACCACCTCAATCGCCTCCTCGGCGAGCTTCTTGGCCATCTTGGCGCGACCGGCGCGCAGGAGCTTTGCGGTGCGCGACACGGCGGGATCGGCGCCTTTGGCCGCCACGACCTGCTCGAACAACCGCCCCAGCGAATCGCTCATGATTCTACATACACCGACGCGCCTCTCTTGTCGGTTAACGGCCAGTGCCGCGGTTCAGACGTTCGCCGGAATTCTCAGCTTTGCTCCGAAGCGAACGTCTGAACCAAAGCGGCACTGGCAACCTTATGATTCTAGTGTCCCTTTTGAACCCGAAGTTCGCAAA
>JACXTT010012434.1_pt1 | contig 11299 bp, 11 predicted proteins | sample 9270951 | NCBI WGS metagenome assembly JACXTT01 (sample SAMN15532306, study PRJNA645909) | rock metagenome | isolation source: weathered quartz diorite | place: Puerto Rico | collected 2017-06-21 | reverse complement strand
AGCGGCCGTTGAGAGATATGGTCAGCGACCGCCGCCGTCGGGCCTCTCGCCCGATGAAACGATGAAAGGTCATGCTGAGATGTGAGCGAATCTCATCAGATAGCTCAGTGAAATGTGCTTCGTCGCGCCGGCCCTCGGGCACGCTGTAGCGCAGGACACGGTCCAAGCCCTCCCAGAGCACGACAGTCCCACCTTTTCCAAGCAGACGATGGACGACCAATGGACAGTCGTGCGGCCGAAGCCGCAGCAGCTCCCACCGATCGGATTTCTCGATGTGATCAAGGTCCCAACACAGAATGTTCAGGCGAGCGTTGGCGTTTACCCTGCTCGCGACTGTCAGTCGACGACACTGGCTGAGCGATGCAGCCTTCAGGCCGAGCCCAAACTTCCCGAGGTCGTCCTCGGAGTAGGACCTGCGCGTGCCGAAGCGCATGGCCTCATGAAGTTGACGCCCGTCCATTCCACTGCCATCGTCCGTGATGCGTATCCAGGAATCCTCGCCCTCGAAAGACGTATCAATCTCGACCACGCGAGCGTTGGCAGCGATGCTGTTGTCGACCAATTCGGACAGCGCTGCCGACGTGTCGTATCCGAGGTCTCTCAGCGATTGAATCAATCGTCGAGCGGAGGGGATGACCTGCGCGGAGCGTCGTCTCTTCACAGAGCGATGATCATTTGCGGCTCGTCGTGAAGGTTCTGCAATGCATTGAAACTGGGCACACGAGGCAACGTGGCGTCGAGGCACGACAGGTGGTTGCACCCAGATCAAGGAGGGCATAGTTGAAGTCCGTGTCTGCCCCCGCGGCACCGGCCAGTCTGTAGAGGTCGAGGCGCAGCTGCCACCTCTGCGCTGATCGCGTGTGGCCCCCGACCCGCGACACTATCCGCATGGTGTTTGTGTCCATGAGAATGGACGGTCGACCGAATCCGAAGCACAGCACCGCACTGGCCACGTAGTCACCGACTCCTGGCAGACTCATCAGGAGTTGCCTGGTAGCCGGCACCACGCCATCGAAGGTTTCGACCAGTGCGGCGGCCACGCGGATGACGTTGTCGATTCGCCACCTGAGCCCGAGGGATGCAAGCTTGTCACGTACCGACCGCTCGTTGGCGAGAAGATCCTGCGGGGTAGGGGCGAGCATCATGAGGTCGTCGAACACCGCCTTCACCTGGTCGGCCCGCGTTCGGTGCAGACACATCTCGGCGAGAAGCACCATCCATGGAGATGCGCCGTTTCGCCAGGGAAAGTTGCGGCTGTTGTTGTGATGCCAGTTGATCAGATCAATTCGGAATACGTGGCCAGGCTGAGCCGTCGATCGGCGCGTCCTCAGACTGGCGGCCAGCGCTGCCCCGATCGCCCTGCCCAGCAGTGGCGGCACGGCATTGCCGATCTGGCGGTAGCGATGGCTCGGTTCCCCGGCGAAGCGAAACCAATCAGGAAATGTCTGGAGCCTCGCGGCCTCTCTGATCGAGAGAGTTCTGTGCTGAACCGGATGTATGTACCAGTAGCCATCCTTTGCCATATGAGCCGTGATCGTTCGGCTGAGGTGATTCTTCGATAGCCGTTTGTATTGGTCGGTGAAGATGTCTGCTCTGTATCGGCGCAGACGTTGCGGGATGTCCTCATACGTGCCGCCCTCGACCAGATGGCGGAACGCCTCAAGATCGTCCGGCCTGATTTCGCGGGTCACATGGTCATAGACCCAGTGGCGATCCTCGGGGCGAACTCCACGGCGAAGCCGGCGCTGCAGTGATGTCAGTGGTCGCTCATACGCGATCCGATCTTGTCGTTGACCGGCCTCGACCTTGGGGAGATCGCCGATTGCGCTCCAGAGCGTCGGATGCGCGCGCCGATCCGGCTTCGGCCATTCGAAATGCAGACCGTTCTGAGTTCCCACTATGAAGAGGCGCGAGCGATGCTGGGGCACGCCGTGGTCAAAGGCTCCGATGATCCGAGCGTCTGTGTGATACCCGAGCGCCGGAAGTGATTCGCAGAAGCCGACGAGAACTGCACCCTCATCCCAAACAGCCAGGTCAGGGACATTCTCCAGAAGGACAGCCTTCGGCTTCATCGCGGTGACGACTGCGATCAGACCGTGCCAGAGGTCCGCCCTGGAGTCGTCAGTTGGCCGGATGCGGGCCTTCACCAAGCTACGAATCTTGGATTGTCCCGCCCGTGAGAAGGGTTGGCACGGAATACCGGCAGCGATGAGATCGACGGTTTCGATTCCCCAAGCTTCGAGATGCTCAAGAAACGCCCCTGGATCGGCGAGATCTCCCCAGTACGAAAGGCCTGCGATGTTGCCCGAGTATGTCTCTATCGCGACGGGATCGGAGTCTGCGCCGGCGAGCACGGCGAAGCCCGCCTCCTGCAGTCCTAGGCTCAAGCCGCCCGCGCCACAGAAGAGGTCAATGGCCGTGGGACCGGTCTGGCTTCGGACCCACTGGCGCACTGCCGGTAGGTCTGTTGGATCGGGCGATTCGGGGTGCGTCTTCAACATGACGCGGATGCCTCTCCGGACCGGAACGCCGTAGCGACTGCGCTCTGGCAGCAGGGTTGCTGCCAGTTTCAGCGCGCGAGCTGCATCCAGTACCGAAGCCTCCCGCGAACTCAAGGCTCGGTCACCGAACCGTCCGCAGCGCCGGTCGGGTCTGGCCGCTTAATGCTGTGTTGTTCTTGCTCCACGAAGGGATTGACCAGTGCGACGGCGGGCCCCGTTCGCAGCATCTTAGTTCGTACCGGACGAGCTGTCAGCTTCGTCAGCAGCCCTGCTAGTCCCCAGCCTGTATTCGAAGGCGATCGGCCGCAGTCTGTCAGATTCTTGGCCCCAGGCTCGGTGCTGAGTCGCGACGCCACCTGAGGCTTTCGGGCTCATGGTCGCGGCGCCATCTACGACGATCTGCGAGACAACGAACAGCTCGACATGTGGATGGTGAAGTTGAGCGTGCTGAACTTCGTTCGGGGTCACGATCACCGTTTCAGCCGTACTGGTAGACCCCTTGACCTCGACATACAGGACCTCGTCGCCTCTTCGACACTCGAGGTCGTAGGGAAACTTGGTGTGCACGTCAGTCACATCCCAATTCTTTGAATAGTGTTCCATCGCAACGTCCATAGCGCGCTCCTCGACTGCGCGCTTAACCAACGGCGAAACCAAAAAGCCCTGTGAAGTCCCTGGTGCTCGTCCCGCCGCAAGATTCACAACCCTGCGAACCGTGTCTGGCTCCAGCGACGCTCCCGGTCCGGCGATGACCCGCTCAAGGTCAGGTGCGGCCCAACCATTCTGTTTGAGCACGAAACGCAATCGCCGGCTACTTCCCCCCCGACTGGCTCCGGCCCGAGCGCCCGGGAGCCGCGCGGCGGTCGATATATCGCGCTTAAGGTCATCGAGGTTGGCGACCTGATTCAACGAGATGGGCAACGAGTGGCGGCGAAGCAGGACCCGCTGCTCCTGCGCCGTCAGTCGTCTCGTGACGACGGAGTCGACTCGAATTTCTGTGATGACGGCGCCGACGCCGGCCAGTCGATGCAGGGCCAGAACCAGACCGGGCCCATAGTCGCGGTTGCGCGCGTTGACGCCGGTCCGGCCGCCGGCGGATTCGATCACGAACGACAGTGGGTGCTCGTCCACCAAGAACGATGCATCCAGCATCGTTCCGTCGTCAGCAACGATGTTCACCGATGGCCTCCCGGCGTGAATCCGAACCTCGCCCGTATCGCCGCCCTACGGGCGCTACGCGTGGAGCAAGTATGCCAGGAGCTGGGCGACTGGATTGAGGCGGCGAACTAGGCCGCTTCGGGCCAAAGTCTCCGATGCCTTTTCGCTTCGAGGCCGCCGCCTCCCCGTGAGGGCAGAAGAGCAGCACGCATCATCTGTATTTCCTCAAGCGGCCGAACACGGTCAACGCCGCAACCAGCGTTCGGTGGAGCTGTCGCGAGCTATTTGAGGGTCGCGTTATATCACCGCTTGAACTCGCTGGTTAGTCCGCCGCCCAAACGCGACAGCCAGCTGTCGCCGCGGACGGGAAACATGGCCGACATGAACGACGTACATACCCTGATAGACCTCATCGAAACACTCGAAATCGGCACGCCTGTGACCGCCGGCAACCTCGCCCTGATTCCGCTCCTTGGCCGCACGCCGCCCTCGCCGCCCGGTTACCTCCTCTATCAAATGGCCCATGAAATGGGCCTGATCTCGATCGAGGAGGTCAGCGAAGCTGGTGCCGTCGGCGAGCTACGCGTGCACAACCGCGCCGACCGGCCGGTGCTGCTGGTCGAAGGCGAGGTGCTCCTCGGCATGAAGCAGACTCGCGTCCTCAACCTCACCATCGTGGTGCCCGCTCAAACCCGCCTGACCATGCCCGTCTCCTGCGTCGAGTCCGGCCGCTGGCGCGCGACCTCGGATGCGGCCACCGGCAAGGCCGAAGTCCATCTGTCGCCGGGCGTTCGCGCCGCCAAGACCGTGACAGTAGGCCGCTCCATGCGCAGCGCACGGAGCTTCGCCTCGGACCAAAGCGCGGTTTGGGCGGGCGTCGACCGCGTGCTCGACCGCCACGCGGCCCACGCTCCCAGCCGCTCCTATGCCGATCTCGCCACCCAGGCCGCGCCGCGGTTGGCTGCGGTCGCCCGCACGATCGAGCCCGCGGCCGGCCAAGTCGGCGTCATCGCCTCCGTCGGCGGACGCGTGGAGTGCGCTGACGTCTTCGAGTCGCCGCAGGTCCTGGCCGCCCTCTGGGAAGGGCTGGTCGCCAGCTACCAAGCCGAGGCGATGATCGCCGACATGACCAGAGCAAGACCAGAGCAGGCCAGGCGCTGGTTCCGCTCAATTGCCGCGGGCGAATTCACAGTCGGCCCAGAGCTGGGCGAGGGGGCCCACGTCACCGTCGTCGCACCCGGCTTCGAGGCTGCGGCGCTGGTCAACAACGGCCGCGTCCTCCACCTCAGCGCCTTTCCCGCCCACATGACCACGACCCGAACCCGGTTCGTGCCGCCGGCTCGGAGGCGGTCGTGAAATCGCGACACAAAGCTGTCGCGCATCCCCGGCAGGATCACGGCATGGAACGAGACATGCGATTGCAGATGTACGAAAAAGAGCTGCGCCCGTTGGTCTACGAGCTGCGCGACCACGACTTCGTCGTCTTCGAGGACGCTCGCGACCCCGAGCGCTATGTCCAGTTCATCGTTCACGACTCGGCGATCTTGGGCGAGATCGGATCCAAACACTGGTTGCCTGAATCCGCGGGGCTGCGCAAGACCTCGGTGACCGCACTGGGCTGCCTCGGCTTCGAGGGTGGCGGTCCGCGTTCCAACTTCAAGCGCGACCACCTGCCCCACGACCCGCGTAAGCTCGCGTGCCTCGCCGAGCTGGCGTTCGGCGCAGCATACGGCGACGCGGTCTGCGACATGGTGCCCTGCGTGCTTACCAAGGCGATGCGTGAGGTCGAGCCGCCGCGGCAACTGGAGTTCGACGCCTGACATGCATCTGACTGGCGGTCGGCTCATCCTCAGCGCGGGTGACCTGACCGGCTTTCTCGAGTGCCCGCACCTTACGCAACAGGAGCTGGGCGCCACGCGGGGCGAGATCGCGCCGCCGGAGCGCGACGACCCCGAGCTGGCGCTCATCGCTCGCCACGGTGACGAGCACGAGGCGGCGTACCTCGCCGGCTATGTGACCGCAGGCAACACGGTGGCGCGGATCGAAACACGCAGCGCGTCGCTCGAGGCCTACACGAAGGCGCACGACGAGACGCTCGAGGCAATGCGCGCGGGCTATGACGTAATCTACCAGGCCACGCTGTTCGACGGCCACTGGCTGGGATATGCGGACTTCCTCGAAAGGGTCGATGTTCCGAGCGAGCTCGGGGCGCACAGCTACGAGGTCATCGACACCAAGCTCGCGCGGAGCGCGAAGGCGGCGGCACTGCTGCAGACGTCGCTCTACTCGGAGCTCGTCGCCGGCATGCAGGGCCGCGCCCCCGAGTGGATGCACTTGGCCCTGGGCGACGGAACGCGGCCGCGATTCCGGGTCAACGACTACCGGGCGTATCTCCACCACGCGAAGGCGAGACTCGAGTCGGTGACCGCCGGCGCGCCCATCAAGACCTACCCCGAGCCGGTCGAGCACTGCGGAGTCTGCCGGTGGGCGAAGGTCTGCGAGCAGCGCTGGCGGGACGACGACAGCCTCATCCTTGTCGCCGGCCTGTCGCGCTCCCAAGCCCGCAAGCTGGATGCAGTCGGGGTTAGGACGGTGGGCTGGCTGGCGATGTCCGACGGCGACCTGAGCGCGACCGGCATCGGTGCCACCACGCTGGCGCGGCTGCGGCTGCAGGCGCAGCTGCAGGTCAAGGAGCGCGAGACCGGCAAGCCGGACTACGTGCTGATCAGGCCGGAGCGGCCCGACCTCGGTCTCGCACTGCTGCCTTCGCCGACGGAGGCCGACCTGATCTTCGACTTGGAGAGCGATCCCTGGGCGCTCGACGGCGGGCTCGAGTACCTGTTCGGCGTGCTCGACATAGCGGGCAACGTCAAGCCGATATGGGCACACGACCGGGACCAGGAGAAGGTGGCGTTCGAGGCGTTCGTCGACCTGGTCATCGCGCGCCTGGACGCGAACCTCGCCATGCATGTCTATCACTACGCGCCATACGAGCAGAACGCGCTGAAGCGACTGATGGGCAGGCACGGCACCCGAGAGGCGGAGGTCGACCGGCTGCTCCGCGGCGAGGTGCTGGTCGACCTCTACCGCGTGGTCAAACAGTCGCTCATCGCTTCGCGCGAGTCATATTCGCTGAAAGACATCGAGGCGCTGTACATGGGCAAGCGCCAGGATGCGATCTCCGAGGCCGGGTCGAGCATCGTCGCCTACGAGAGCTGGATCGACCGCCGCGAGCGGTCGATCCTGGACGCGATCGCGGCCTACAACGAGCAGGACCTGCCTCAACCGGGATGCTGCGCGACTGGCTTGAAGACCGCCGGCCGCAAGCGGAGACCGAGTTCGGGATCGTCATTCCCCGGCCGGCAGGGCAGCCATGAGGGCCCTCGGTCGAGCTGAAGCAGTGGGAGCAGGACATCGAGGACCTGTTCGCGCGGCTGGCCGGCGGTGAGCCAGTCGGGTCTCCGCGCTGGCTCCTGGCGCAGCAGCTGTGGTGGCATCGACGAGAGCAGAAGTCCGATTGGTGGGGCTACTAGGAGCGTCTGAAGATGACCGATGAGGACCTCCTCGTGGACTCGGAGTCGATAGGCGGTCTCGCGTACGCCGGCGAGGCCGGGCGGTACAAGCACTCGCTCCTGCACCGCTACACGTTCCCGCCCCAGGACCACAAGCTTTCAGTGGGGATGTCGCCGGTCGACCCCCGAACGAAGAAGGCCGCCGGAGAGGTACATGAAATCGACAACGTCGCGGGCACGATCGTTCTTCGGCGGGGTAAGGGATCCGTTGCGCCGCATCCTACGGCCCTGATCCCGCCTACCCCGATTGAGGACCGAGTGCTGCGCGATGCCATCCGCCGCGTGGGCGAGTCGGTGGCCGAGCAGAGCATCGATGGCGACGGCGCGTATGGCGCGGTCCGCGACCTGATGATGCTGGTGCCGCCGCGCCCCGACGACTCGTACCTGGCGATCCAGGGTCCGCCGGGCACCGGCAAGACGAGCCTGGCGGCGCGGATGATAGTCGATCGGCTGCAGATAGGCCGGCGCGTCGGCGTTACCGCGCTGAGCCACAAGGTGATCAGCCACTTGCTGGACTCCGTTTGCGCCGAGGCCGAGCGCCGCGGCTATGTGCTGCGCGCTCCAGAAGGCCGAGCCCGACCAGCGCACCATCTCGAAGGCGGTGGAGAGCACGACCAGCAACGCGGACGTCGACGACGCGCTGACCGCCGGGGAGATCGACCTGGTCGCCGGGACGGCCTGGCTCTTCGCGCGCCCCGACATCGAGGCCAAACTGGACGACCTGTTCGTCGACGAGGCGGGGCAGATGTCGCTGGCCAACGTCATCGCCGCCTCGACATGCGCGCGGAGCCTGGTCCTGCTCGGCGACCCGAATCAGCTGAAGCAGCCGTCAAAAGGAGCGCATCCCGATGGCGCCGACCTGTCAGCGCTGGACCACGTGCTGGCTGGAGAGACGACGATGCCGCCGGAGCGCGGCCGATTTCTCGAGACGACGTACCGGATGCACCCGGATGTGTGCCGGTTCATCTCCGAGATAGCCTATGAGAGCCGCCTGGAGTCGGCGCCTGAGTGCGCGCGGCAGCGAGTCGGCGGCGAGGACCATCTGTCTGGGACCGGACTGCGCCACCGCCCGGTCCTCCACGCCGGCAACCGGACATCGTCTGTCGAGGAAGCGGCCGAGGTGGTTGGCGTCTTCAACGAACTGGTGGGTCGGCAGTGGACCGACCGCAGCGGTCGGCAGCGCCCCCTCGCGGTCGAGGACATTCTCGTCGTAGCGCCCTATAACGCCCACGTCGCCGTGCTGGCCGAGCAGCTGCCAGCTGGAGCCAGGGTAGGGACCGTAGACAAGTTCCAAGGGCAAGAGGCGCCGGTGGTGATCTATTCCACTGCGACCTCAACTGCCGCAGACGCGCCGCGGGGTGTGGACTTCCTGTACAGCCTCAACCGTTTGAACGTGGCAACCTCTCGGGCACAGGGAATGGCCGTCCTAGTCTGCAGCCCGGCGTTGCTCGACGTGATCGCTCGCACGCCAGAGCAGATGCGCCTCGCGAACGCGCTCTGCCGCTACGTCGAGGTCTCCGCTCAGATGTTGGTCTTGCCCGGATCCTCGCAGGCCTCGAGGTGAGGCGATGCGCAAGGTAGATATCGCTCATTCACGCCAGACCGTTCCTGAAGCGATTGAGCAGTTGCGCATCGAGCTCAAGAATGCCCGTCGTGCGCGCGAGGAAGCTCTATTGGTTGTGCACGGCTATGGGGCGTCGGGCACGGGTGGAGAAATCAAGGCAGCGTTAGCTGCTGAGCTGCCGCGCTTGGCGAGGCTCTTCAGCTTCAGAACGTATGGCTACGCGGATAGAGATCGCTTGCCTGCATGGCTTCAGACTGATCGCTCAAGTCTCAATTTGGGGTCGACCATAGTTGCGTTTCGTGAGGGCTCTCGGGGTAGGGAATCAAGAAAGGAGTTTCGCCCTAACTTTCGAAACCTGCGCTCAAGAGTCATCGTTCGCCCATCCGTCTCGGGCGCAGCATCATCGGAAACCTGCCGACACGCCAAGAGGCAATTGATGTTCCGCGGACCAGACGGGAACACATACAAGTGTCGGCAATGCGGCGAGACGTTCATGATGCGGAGAACAGCCCGTTGAGTGAAGAAGCGCCACAGTCAGCGCGGTGGCCAATTGTCCAGACCGATGCTGGTACGGTCCCTCTCGCCTCGGTTGATGAGCTGCAGGCGCGTGCAGGCCAGTGGCGAGAGTGGGGTGCGAAGGCCAGCGCCACGGTTCGATCCTTGCGGGACCAGGGTGACGACCATCTGGCCGCCGCCGGTTCGATCCTACTCGCTCAGCGCGGCGAGTGGGCCGTTCCTCCTGAGCTGCAGCCAACGCTGTTGCAGGCGAAGACGGTGGCAGCGCACGTCGCTGACGATGACCAGCGCGCCGGCGCTCTCAAGGATGAGGAGCGGTCCTCCGGATTCTTAGCCCGGGTCGCCGTTAGGCACCATGAGCACGAGCTAGAGCGTGACCGAACGAAGGCGAGCGCAGAGCTGCGTGAGCTGCTAATCCCAATCGCACGATCAGCCCCCTTCAGCACGATCGCCGAGGCGGATGACGAACGCAGGGTCGCGGCCGACCTTGAGTCGCAAGCAACTGCACTAGACGCGCAGATCGATGCGGCTCACAAGTGGGCGGATGCCTGCGACGACGAGGTCAAGCGTCGGAACGATGCGATAAGGGCTATGGGCTTTGATTCGTTGTATGAGGCTGCAGTCCTTCAAACGTCAGGCGCCCGACCGGTCGAATCGCCGCTCGTGCTCAAGAGTGGGGAGGAGGCCTTCGCATCGGTCCCAGTCACGCTGGCTCGAATGGTCACAAGGACGCATTACGTCGGCGGGAGCAGCGGATTCAGCTTCCCAATTGGCCACACCGGTATCCGCTATCGGGTAGGAGCGTTCAGGGGCGAACCCGTGCACCAGCAGTCGCTGACAAAGCTCGATGAAGGCACGTTTGTGCTCACCAACCAACGCGTGGCGTATGTAGGACAAACGAAATCGACAAGCATCTCCCTCGCGAAGATCATGCACGTCGAGGTCTACAACGATGGTCTGTCCATTGCTCGCGAAGGCAAGGAGAACCCAGATTGGTACTTGATGGCGAATCCAAAGCATGTTGTGTTTCTGCTGAACTGGGCGCTGTCGCAGAGCGCGATTGGCCACTGAGAGGGGAGATCAATGCATCGAGTTCAGATCGATTTCGGGGAAGGCCTACGCATGGACCTTGTAACCAAGGATCTGCGCATCGTGGTGTCCGACGATGAGGGGAAGTTGGGCGAGCTCGCGATCAGCAAAGGGCCGATCGAGTGGTGGTCGAGGTACGCAAAGAACTCGAGTCGATTGCCATGGAGGCGGTTTGACACAGTGATGCGCGAGAACGGCAGGATGGGTCAGCCGCGCCCGTGGCGGCCAATCAAGGCGAGGCGCGTGAGGACGTCTGCAATGAAGGGTTAGGCCGAATCCCATGAGAGGTCCGCTGTCGATGGGCCGCCCACCCCGCGCGATGCTTTGACGAGACGCATCTGGGAGCGTCCGTTCCGTGGTATGGATGAGAGCGGTCGCGAGTTGGATCGGATCGCGGATCGGATCCTTAGCGGCGATTCAGACCAAGGGAAGTCGACGGCCCGAAAACGACGGCCGACGCAGCAGCCCAGGCGTGTACTAACCTCGACAAGAGCGGTCGCGAATCCAGCTGCGACTCGGGATGCCATGCAGCCTGACCCGCAGAAGACGCTTCAGTGGCCGAAACTGAAGTCGGGCAACCTGATTCACGAGCCAGATTGCGAGATCACCTGGATGGTTACGCAGGTCGATCACCCGAATGGTCTGGCCATCCTGAAGCGAATGAAGGGCAGCGTGCGCCAAGGACCCGTTTCTGCGGTCATTGAAGAGTCGAGCATTACGAAAATGCACCGAATCGAAGAGTGCGTCAGGCGAGCCCCGAAAATCAAGCAGGGGTTCATGGCGCGCCCAATCAAGAAGAAGAAGAAGAAGAAGAAGAAGAAGGAGCCCAACGCGGCTACGTCGACAAGAAAGCCACCAACCAAAGCCCTACCCCCTCGTCACGGCAATAGCGGCGTTAG
>JACXTT010012433.1_pt1 | contig 11299 bp, 10 predicted proteins | sample 9270951 | NCBI WGS metagenome assembly JACXTT01 (sample SAMN15532306, study PRJNA645909) | rock metagenome | isolation source: weathered quartz diorite | place: Puerto Rico | collected 2017-06-21 | reverse complement strand
TTTCAGGGAATTGGGCGGTGTGATTGCAATCTGAGAGGAAAGTGACAGAGAATATGGAGGTCGTTACCTGGCGGCGGATACCAGTCTCGGGTGCAGACGGCGGCTGAACCCTTCCGGCAGTTCAATAGCTTTTTCGTCGCCCAGTAATCGCACGATATTCCTCATCCCGTCGTACACAGCCGTGCAGTGATTACATTTGTTGAGGTGTCTCTCGATTTGCAAGCGGAGCTCAGGCGGGAGATCGGCCTCGAGGTAGTCGGACAACTCTCGGAGGACCTGATAGCAATCGATTTCTATGACAGCGGATTTGTGCGGCACGAATACCACCGCCCATTCGATGCTCCAACCCCGACGCAAGGTGACAATCATCACTTCGTGGCGTATTCGAGCTCAAGTTGTGGCGGCCCCGTGAAACCTTCGTGAGACTTTTGAATCCCATCGCCACGTGAGCAGTTCAGCACGGCACATGAGCCCACATCAAATCGGGTTCGCGAATCGTTAGCGATTCATCGCCCCGTGCGTGAGCAGGTACACGAATCAATCTCAAGTACAGGACAAAGGAACGAATATGAATAAGGCAATGCAGTTTATTCTCCGGGGGCTGGTGATGGCGACGATGATGTTCGCCGTCTCAGCCGTGGCTCAAGACATGCACACTTCGAGCCAATTTCAGGGTCCGAAGGCTAATAAAGGACACGTGACCCATAGCACGCAGGGCGGGAAGAGCGTGCTCACCTTGTCGGACGACTTCATCGTGCCGGACACACCGGACCCGCACTGGCAGCTAGTGGATTCCGACGGCAACGTTTACCTGGTCGACAAACTGAAGACCAAGGCATTCGTCGGAACCAACTACAAGAAGGAAATCGTCGTGCCCAGCTACGTGAAGAACGTGTCCAAGGTGGTGATCTGGTGCGCCTTCGCGGAAGTCAATTTGGGTGAGGCCAGCTTCAGCTCGCCCGTCAAGTAAACAGGCGCTCAAGCCGAGGGGCGCAAGCCGGCTCGAACCTGCACGGACCGCCCCTCAACTTTAGAGAGAGGAAAAACTATGAATATCCAATTGAATTCATCGCGTCGGGGATTCACAGCGATTGTTTTATGCGTTGCCGGCTTCGCGAATGCTCAAACCGTCGAAAAAAAGACGCTTACCCTGCAAGGCGCGGAGCGTGTCATTAGCGCAGCGAAATCTGAAGCACAGAAACTGCAAGCACCCGGAGGCGTAATCGCGGTCGTGGACGATGGCGGCAACCTGATGGCGCTGGAGCGGTGGGACGGCACGTTCTCGGCCGGGGCAAACATTTCCATCGGCAAAGCCAAGACCGCCGTCATGTTTAAAAAACCCACGCGCGTTTTTGAAGAACTCATCAACTCCAGTGGCAAGGGCCGCACCGTGATGACAGCTCTGGAAAGCTTTACGCCGCTGATCGGGGGAATTCCGATTGTGGTGGACGGGCAGATTGTTGGCGGCGTCGGGGTGAGCGGCGCAGCCACCGCCGATCAGGATGAACAACTGGCTATCGCTGGCTCGAAGGCATTCAACACCGGCGCCATGAGCATGGGTAGTGACCCAGCGCCGGCAGTCTCCTACTGGGAAAAGAGCAAAGTTGACGACGCCTTCTCGAAGGGTGCGGTGCTGTTCGACGGCAGCGACGGCCGGAATTACATGGTTCATGCCAGCCGGCGCGAAAAGCCGGGACAGGCGGAGATCCACACCAAAGACGCGGACATTATTTATGTGCTGCAGGGGTCTGCGACCGTCATCACCGGTGGCGAAGCGGTCGACGCCAAGACTGTCGCGCTTGACGAACTGCGGGGCAGCAGTATTCGGGATGGAGAAACGAGGCAAATCGCCAAGGGAGACGTCGTCATCGTGCCGCACGGCGTACCGCACCAGTTCGTGCAAGTCAGCAATCCGTTTCTTTATTACGTCGTGAAAGTTCGATAAGCGAGAACTCTCGTGAAAAACCAACTCAATCACGACTGGCGACTGACGGCGACCGCGGCCCTTGTGACGGCGATCATCTCGCTCATTGCTCTCAAGGCGGAAGGGCAGTCAATCCAGGATCCCCCATTCGGCCGCCCGGATGCAGTGGTCGATCTTGCATCACGGGAAGGCGTGGATCTGGTCCAGGGTCAGTGGCGATATCACGACGTGAAAATCGTGGATGCCGATTCCCGCGCGGTTGGCCCCGACTTAAAACCGAGCGGATTTGCGACCAGGACTTACGACTACGAGCCTCACGCCGGCGTGGCTGAGTTCGACGACTCGCAGTGGGAGGCAATCGACGCCGCGTCGCTCGACCAGCGCCGTTCCACGGCCAAAGTCTGCTTTAACTGGTATCGCATCAATATTACGATTCCAGCAAAAGTCGGCGGCTTCAGCACGGCGGGTTCAACTGTCGCCTTCGAAATCGTGATTGACGATTATGCCGAGGTCTGGGTCAATGGCAAGATGCCTCGGGTGCTAGGGCAGCCTGGTGGGCCAGTCGTCAAAGGCTTCAACGCCCCGAACCGCGTGATTCTCACTCGAAATGCGCAGCCCGGCCAGCGCATTCAGCTTGCGGTCTTCGGCATCAACGGCCCGATTTCTTACAGCCCGCAGAACTTCATCTGGATCAAATCGGCAACACTCGATTTCTACAAGTCACCCAAAGTTGCGATCAGCGAGACCCCGGCGCAAATCACAAGGAAAGACCCGGCGCTGGACGAAATCGTTCCAGCCGGCGCGAAGATCGAGAAACTGGCGGGAGGATTCCTGTTCACCGAGGGGCCCATCTGGGTGCCGCGCGGTGAGGAGGGCGATGGCTATCTTCTCTTCAGCGATCCCAACAACAACGTGATCTACCGCTGGACCCAGGATGGCCAGCTTTCCATCTTTATGACGAAGTCTGGCTATCGCGGCATGGATATCGGCGAATATGGCCAGCCCGGCTCCAATGGCCTGACGCTCGACAAGCAGGGGCGGCTCACCATTAATCAGCACGGCGATCGCCGCGTGGTCCGTATGGAAAAGAACGGCCAGCTTACCGTGCTTGCCGATCGCTATGAAGGCAAGCGGCTCAACAGCCCCAACGATCTCGTCTACAAGTCAGACGGCGCGCTGTATTTCACCGATCCGCCCTTCGGACTGCCGAAGTTTTTCGACGATCCGCGCAAAGAGCTGCCGTACAGCGGAGTCTTTCGCGTTTCACCGGACGGCAAGAGCGTACAACTTCTAACCAAGGAACTCAGCGGACCGAACGGCTTGGCGTTCTCCCCGGATGAGAAATACTTCTACGTTGACAACTGGGACGAGAAGAAAAAGGTCATCATGCGGTACGAAGTCGGTGCCGATGGACCACTCTCCAACGGGAAAGTCTTCTTCGACATGACTTCCGCCGCGGGCGAGGACGCGCTCGACGGGCTGAAGGTTGACCAGAGGGGCAATCTTTACGTGTCGGGGCCCGGCGGTCTTTGGATCATTTCGCCGGAAGGAAAACACCTGGGCACGATTGCCGGCCCGGAGCATCCGCACAATTTTGCGTGGGGTGATGACGACGGCAAAACGCTGTATCTATGCGCGAAGACTGGACTCTATCGAATCCGCCTGAATGTTCCAGGGATTCGGCCGTAAGCCGGATCAGGATTGCGACGCCACAGGTGTTTGTTGGGGAGCGCTTTGCCCGACACCTTCCCCTTCTCCCAGCGCAGCCTTGATCTTCGTATTATGGAAGTCGGGCACCGTGCCCAGTCCGAACGCGACGGTATTGGCGAACTGCGCGAAACCCACGATCACGACGGCTTCGAGAATCTGCTGTTCGGTGAATCCGTAGGTACGCAAGGTGTCGATGTCGTTGGCCGTGATTTTGGATGGCTGCTTGTTGAACTTGGCGCAAAAGTTGAGCAAGGCTTTGTCGGACATCGCGATCTTGGCGTGAACATGATCGATCGCGATCTGTTCAGGATCAGGCCCTTCAATCTTGAGCATGCGAACCATTTCGCAATGGGCGGTCACGCAATATGTGCTGAGATTCGCTGCGGAAGCGACCAAAAAGATGTACTCCTTCTGCCTGCGCGAGAGCCCGCCATCTTTCAGCAGGATGGTGCCCATCAGCGCAACCTCGGCTTCAATCAGGTCCGGTCGCGACGTCTGCGCGGCGTAAAAATTGGGCAAGAAGCCGATCTGTTCCCGCATGGCGCCAAAGGCGGGAAAATCCTTTTCATTAAATGGAGAGTTACGCAGGTAAGACATGGTGTTTCCCCCCAAGCGAAAGCGTGGAGGCATTATAAGGCACGGCGCAAAGTGCGCATCGTGGCCAGGATACGAACGGGCACAACTGCGGGAGTGTTTTGAGATAACCTGGATCGCTTCTGCCGTGAGCGCATTGTCCCCAACCCGGAACGACTTCGAAGCCAGCCGTGCACTCGGGGACTTCTATGGCTTTGTGTCGAGCCTGTTCAGGGTCCAGAGCGACCTGCCCAGCGCAGTCGCGGTCGAGGCGCAACTCATTGCAGCCGTTGTACTTACTGAGGGGAGGCTCACGCGCCGGCAAAAAGAAAGCCTGCTCCACGCCGTGGCTTGCGTGCGTCAAAGCGACTATTGCATGGCGCTGTTTGCGCAAAGTCCTTCCGGCGATAACAGAGAAAGCCGTGTCCTGCTCAACTTCGCGCTGAAGCTTGCCTGTTACGGGCCGTGGATTACGGCGAAGGATGTTGAAGCCCTCGCCCAGGCTGGATTCGATGACAGGGCCATTCTTGAGGTGGTGGCCACGACCGCGTTGGGACAAATGCTTTGCACCCTGGCGGCAGCCCTTCAACCGTCGCCGGACGCGGAGCGTCCCCAATCCGGCTCCGTCAAATTCGAAAACCCGGCCGAACCCGGCGAATGGCACGAGGCGGCCGGGCCCTATCTGAAATCGCGACCGGAGCTGCCGCCAGGTTTCGAGCCTTTTTTGATTTTGCGGGATCACCTCGGCTTCATTCCCGGTCTCTTCCGCGCGCAGATGTTGCGCCCCGATTTCGTCGCTGCCGAGGTCCGCTTTCTCGAACAGATCCTGTTTTCGGAAGACATGCTCGGCCGCATCCAAAAGGAAAAAATCTTATTAGCGGTTTCAGCGTCGAACTTGAACACTTATGGCGTCGCACTGCAACGGCAGATACTGGATGGCCTCGGTGTTGCCCCCGAAGAGTCCGATGAGCTCGTAAAGGACCTCGGCTCGGCATCCATCGCCCCAGCAGAGAGAGCATTGCTGGATGAAGTTCGCAGGCTGAATTGCACCAGCCCGGGGAATGAAGACCGCTTTCAGGCGGGGGCCCTCGAGAGTCATGGATTTACCAAGCCGCAAATTGTCGATGCTATCGTCGTAGCGGCGTTTGCCAACTTTCTCAATACTTTACAGTTCGGCCTTGGAGTTCTCCCCGACTTCCCGGCAGCGCGAATTTTCACGCCAAAAGATTTGTATCGCGGCGCGGTTGAAGTCCGTCCTACCTCAGGTGAAGTTCCGGTTTCCGATCCCGACGCCGAAGTTGTCCGGCAAGTGCAGGGCGGCAATGCAGATGTTTTTGAAGAGCTAATACGCCGCCATTCGAGGCGAGTGTTTGGGACACTGGGCGGGCTTTTGGGGAACTTCGACGACGCGCGCGATGCCACTCAGGATGTGTTTTTGAAGGTATTCGAAAACATCTCGAAATTTGAAGGGCGAGCAAAGTTTTCCACGTGGTTAATGAGCATCGCCATCAACACCGGGACGGAGATTCTGCGTCACCGCAAACCGTCCGTGCCGATTGAAGGTGTTGATGACGATGAAGACTTTCGCCCGCGGCAGGTTCAGAGCTGGGCAGATGATCCCGAGCACATTTTTTCTACCGCTCAACGGAACAAGTTGGTGCGCGACGGAATCTTGCGGTTGCCGGAAAAGTATCGGATAGCGCTGATTTTGCGAGACGTCAACCAGCTATCAAATGAAGAAGCAGCGTCCGCGCTTGACCTGAGCGTGCCCGCGCTCAAGGCGCGTGTGCTGAGAGGACGGTTGATGCTGCGCGAAAGGCTGGCTCGTCACTTTACGCGGGAGCGTGACGATGCTTAGCTGCGCCGAGTTCCTCACCGAATTTGGAGAGTATCTGGACGAATCGGCCGATCCCCAGTTGCGGCTGCGTCTAGAAACACACCTGCACGAGTGCAAGACCTGCCAGGTCATTCTGGACAGTACTCGCAAGACCATCCGTTTTGTCACCGAAAGCGATTCCTTCACGCTTCCCGACAATGCAGTCGAGCCAATCGTCGGCCAGGTTATGGCCCGCATCCATACTAAAAATACTCAGAGGACGGCCCAGGCTGCTGCCGAAGTCAGCCAGGCGGTCATCATGGGTGCGGCCCAGGGGATCATTCTTTACGACACCGAGCTGCGCTATCAACTCTTCAATCCGTTCATGGAGCGGTTGACCGGAAAGAGCGTGGACGAAGTTTTGGGACGTGTGGCCATTGAAGTCTTTCCGAGGCTGCGCACCAGCGGGGTCGAAGAGGTGCTGAAGCGAGCGCTGGCCGGCGAAACCGTTGACGTTCGCGACTTCCTGGTGCCGAAGCATTCCGCGGGGGGGCGGGATGTTTGGGAGTCCTGCATCTTTGCTCCTCATCGCGCTGCGGACGGCACGATTGTCGGGGTGGTGGGCCTGGTGCGCGATGTTACCGACCGCCACCTCGAAGAAGAGCGTTTCAAATCCATTGTGGTGGGCACCGCGTCGACCACCGGCAAAGATTTCTTTCCGACACTCGTACGCCACATGGCGTCGGCATTGGGAACGCGGTATGCGTTCATCACGGACTGCGCAAATCAGAAGCATGCGAAAGTGCTGGCCGTGTGGACGGGCGATCGCTTCGGCGATCTTTTTGAATTTGATATTGCTGACACGCCCTGTATGAAAGTGCTCAACGGCGAAGTCTGTCACTACAAGGAGGGCCTGCAAGCTCTATTCCCGCTTGACACTGGACTCGTTGATTGGGGAGCGCAGAGCTATCTTGGCGTGCCCATGCTGGATAGCGAAAGCCGCGTGATCGGGCACATCGCCATCCTCGACGATAAACCGATGGAGCGGGATCCTCACGCCATCGACCTAGTCAAGATTTTCGCCTCGAGGGCAGCGGCCGAACTCAAGCGGCAGAAGGCTGAGGTGGAATTGCAGGCGGCAATGGTCCGCGTGCAGAGACTTGAGCAGAAGAACCGCACCCTGCTTGAGATTACGAACACTCTCATAACCAGCCTGAAGCGGGAAGAACTGCTGAGTGGAATTTGTAAGGTGCTGAAAGATGTCACCACTTTCGACTTTGCCGGGCTTGCGATTTACGATCCGGAGGCTCAGGATCTGCGCGTGTTCGCTCTCGAAGGAGGATTTCAGCGCGGCGAGCTCGTCGTTGGACAGTTGCTCGATTGTGAGGGCAAGCAGTCAGGACATCGTTGGGATTTCAGTCGTCCGCTGCTGCGCAACGATCTGGATGCGGAAAAAGAATATTCCTTCGAGCATGGTTTGCATGCCGCGGGCATGCGGTCTCAATGTGCGGTTCCGCTAGTAGTGCAAGGGAAGGCAATCGGGGTTATGGGTTTTGGCAGCACAAGGCTCGGCGCATATTCCGCCGAGGAGCTCTTGTTCTTCCAGGAAGTGGCCAACCAGATCGCGATGTCGGTCGCCAACATGCAGGCCTATGAAGAGATCGCAGCGCTCAAGGCGCGCCTGCAGGAGGAGAATGTTTACCTGCAGGAAGAAATCAGTAGAGAGCACAACTTTCAGGAGATTGTGGGCAACAGCCGCGCGCTGGTGGAGGTCCTGCGCAACGTCGAGACTGTGGCACCGACAGACTCGACGGTGCTGATCATGGGCGAGACCGGTTGCGGCAAAGAGTTGATTGCGCGCGCCATTCACAGCCGCAGTGGACGGAAGAATCGCCCCCTGGTTAAGCTGAACTGCGGCGCCATTCCGACTGGCCTGGTCGAAAGCGAGCTGTTCGGTCACATGAAGGGCGCGTTTACCGGAGCGCTGGAGCGTCGCGTTGGACGGTTCGAACTGGCGGACGGCGGCACTCTGTTTCTCGATGAGATCAGCGAGCTACCACTGGACACACAGGTCAAGTTGTTGCGGGTTCTGCAGGAACACGAATTTGAACCGCTCGGCAGCAGCAGGACGATCCGGGTCAATGTTCGAATCATAGCGGCGAGCAATCGGGACTTGGACAAAGCGATTCAGGAAGGGCGATTCCGCGCTGATTTGTATTATCGGCTGAACGTTCTGCCTATCGTGTTGCCTCCATTGCGCCAACGCCGGTCGGACATCCCGCTGCTGACTTCGTTCTTTGTGGAGCGCTACTCTCGCCAACTGGGCAAGCAGATTATGGGTGTGGCGCAGGACACAATGAAGATTCTCAGCCACTATGACTGGCCAGGAAATATCCGTGAATTGCAGAACATCATCGAGCGGGCGGTGGTGCTCTCGCGGGGGTCGGTCTTACGATTGGGGCGTGATTTGCTGCCGCTGTCTTCCGACTCGCCGGTCGAAGACGAAACGGTGGTTTCATTCAGCGGGCACTCCGCGAATGGGGGATCTCACTCTCTGGAACAGATAGAAAAGCGGCACATCCTTGACGTGCTCACACGGACCAAGTGGGTCATCGAAGGCGCGAACGGTGCTGCTCGCATCCTTGATCTTCATCCGAACACCCTGCGAAGCCGTATGAAGAAGTTGGGTCTGGATCGGAGTCTGATGAAGACATCTTCTCCCACCCAGTCTTCCTAGACTGCAAATTCTTCCTTCGGGCGATCATCAATTCAGGTTTTGACGCGTCTAAGTCCGCCTATTCGTTCCAGTCCTTCCCGCCATTTCGCGCCTTCGTGTCCAGCCTGTCTCGCCACGATATGTCGTGGCCACGAAGCCTGGGGTCATTGAAACCACGAACCATCGTGGCCTCGGCGAGCATTTCATTCCGCGCGGAATCGTTAACTTGCTCCAAATCAGATACATAGGTTTTGCTGGAGCCGACGACGAGATTGGTGCGGTGAGTGCCTTAGCCATGGTGTCTTTCGGAGGAACACAAGCGGTGCTCAGGATCTCAGTTACGAATCAGTCGAGTAAGGCCACCGACTTTCAGTTGGAGGGCAAGCTTGTGGGCCCTTGGGTCGACGAACTGCGGCGCCTGAGTGATGCCGCTCTGGTAACCAGCGAAGCAGTAAGCCTGGACCTCGAAAAGGTGTGGTTCGTGGATTCGCAGGGGATCGCCCTGCTGCGAGACCTGGCAAGCAAGCAAGTCGCCCAGATCAATTGTTCCCCATTCATCAGTCAGCAATTGAAGGAGAGGACGTATGACGAGCGCAATGGCTGAAAGCATGATGTTGCAGAGCGGCACGATGGTCGCGGACGATAGGCACCCTGCATCCCCGGGGCAAGGAAACGTATTCGAGCAGGTTCTCATACGCCAAGTGCAAGCCGGTGATGCCGAAGCCTTCTATCAATTGGTCCGGCCGTACGAGCGCGCGGTGTTTCTTGCCGCGGTAGCGATCGTGAAAAACGATGCTGACGCCGAAGAAGTGGCGCAAGAGGCGATCCTGAAGGCATTCAAGGCGCTGGCGCGGTTTCGTCAGGAGGCCAAGTTCAGCACGTGGCTCATACAAATCGCGATCAATGAAGCGAAGATGCGGCTGCGCAAAGATAGGCGTCACCTGTACGAATCCATCGACCAGGTGCAACAGAACGACGAAGGCGATTACATCCCGAAGGATTTCGCGGACTGGCGGGAAATCCCCTCGCAGGCTTTGGAGCGACGTGAGCTCCGTGATGCTCTGGCGAAGGCTTTGGAGTCTATCCCCGAGAAATACCGAGAAATACTGATTCTGCGCGATGTCAACCACCTCAGCATCACAGAAACGGCGCAGATCCTCGGTCTCTCGGAAGCGAACGTGAAGACGAGGCTCTCACGAGCCCGTCTTCAGATGCGCGATGCATTAGCCTCCGGCTTCGGCGGATTGTGGAGCGGAAGAAGCGACGAAAAGCTGCATACGTCTTGAAGGGATTTTTTGGAAACACCTCTACCCCGAAAAGCCCATACCGGGCCAGCCGTCTCTTGGTTCAATTAGGATCCGATGTCAGTCCCCGATAGTTGGGGGTGGAATGGACTGAACCCTTGAATTGAGACAGGTCCGCCGGGCACACTTTGCAGGGAAAGGAACTGCAAAGTGAAACGGAAACGATATTCCCGGAAGTTTCAGCGCAACGCGGTCGAGCGCATGAGGAGGTGTGAAAGTGTCACGGACTTGGCGCGAGAGTTGGGGGTAAGGCCGAGATGCCTTTACAAGTGGCGGGCTAAGCTCGATCTGCTGGAGAGCGGAGAAGAGTCAGCGCGGGCGAGCACGCACGAAGGGTCCTACCGCAAGCAAGTTCTCCATCTGAAGCGGCTTCTGGCTGAGAAAACACTGGAGGTGGATTTTTTCAAAGGTGCCTTGCAAAAAATCGAGGCTCGACGCCGGAAGAGCGGTGCTTCTGGCGAGACGGCATCTACGAACAAATCCGAGAAGTGATGCCCTTGCAAGGCAGCTTGAGTATCGAGCGCATGTGTGAGCTGGCCCGCGTCAGTCGAGCGAGCTTCTACCGATCGCTGAAGGAGCAGCGACCAGCTGAGGAGGAGACAGAGGTGCGGTCTGCGATTCAGCAGATCGCCTTGGAGCATCGCCGGTGCTATGGATATCGGCGAGTCTGTGCCGAGTTGCGCCGGCGAGGAATGCAAGTGAATCACAAGAGGGTGCTGCGGATGATGCGGCGAGACAACCTGCTGGCCCTGCGACGGCGGCGGTTCGTGGTCACGACGAATTCGAACCATAAGTTCGAGGTGTATCTGAATTTAGCCCGTCGCATGAAGCTGAGCGGGATGGATCAGCTTTGGATAGCCGACATCACCTACATTCGGTTGCAGGCTGAGTTCGTCTACCTGGCGGTGATTCTCGACGCCTTTTCTCGCAAAGTGGTGGGTTGGGCGCTGGATCGAAAGCTGGCGAACCGGCTGACGATTGCAGCACTGGAGCAGGCCATTGCGCAACGCCGACCGCGACCTGGTTTGGTTCATCATTCCGACCGCGGACTACAGTACGCTCGTGGCGAGTATGTGGCTGTTTTGGAGAAGTTCGGGATAGTTGCCAGCATGAGCCGTCCAGCGAATCCTTACGATAACGCAAGCTGTGAGAGTTTCATGAAGACGCTAAAACGGGAGGAGATTTACGCAAACCGGTACGACAACCTGGAGCAGTTGCGCACCAACATCGAAGAGTTCATCGAACAGTATTACAAC
>JACXTT010012432.1_pt1 | contig 11300 bp, 11 predicted proteins | sample 9270951 | NCBI WGS metagenome assembly JACXTT01 (sample SAMN15532306, study PRJNA645909) | rock metagenome | isolation source: weathered quartz diorite | place: Puerto Rico | collected 2017-06-21 | reverse complement strand
ATCGGGAGAAAGCGCTGGGCCGCGACGACTAGTTCGGGATCCGGTCCCGGGCCGAGGCAAAAGACGCCCGCCGAGCGCGGTCCGGTGTACACGTTCTCATTCACGACCAACCGCACGCCGCGGCCTTCCTCGCCCTGAATCACTTGAAACTCGAGGATCTGAGGCAAACCGCGTGCGGCGTCTCCCAGCGAGTAGCCGGAAACGAAGCGCATGGACTGCGAGCGGCCCTCGAAAAACGGAATCTTCATTCCCGCGTCGTCAGGCGCCGGAGCGAAGAGCGCGACCACCGGAATGAAGCCAGCAAGCTGCTGCTGGAGAATTCGCTCCACGCCGGCAACGCGGCGATTATCCATCAGCTTGCGATTGGCCTTGTCCAGCGCGCTCATTCCCACTCGCAACGCCATTAGAATTCCGAGACTCAGCAGGCTTAGGAGCGAAATGGCGATCAGCACTTCGATGAGTGTGACACCCGAGCGTGAACGTTTCATGGCGACCGCTGCCCAATTGCCAGGAGATCGTCAGGCAATAACCTCTTATGCCGGAAAGCATCGAGCGTAAAGGTGCGGCGGTTTTCGCCGGACATCCACCACACTTCGAGTTCGATGCGCTCGAGCACCGGCGTCCCTACGCCGCGCCCGGGCGGCATCTCGAACGGCGTCACGCGCGCGCTCCAGCCGGAATCCCGTCCGCCAGCCAGCGCCGGATCGAAGCTGCCCTGAAGAATCGAAAACTCCGGCAGGCTGCGGTTCAGCAGCAGCGCGTCCATCTGGGCGCGTGCCAGCAGGACTACGCGGTCGTAGTCGGCGAGGCGCGCCGCATTGCGCATGGAAGTGGAGATGCTGGAGAGCAATCCTACCACCGCGATCCCCATGATGAGAGTGGCCACGAGCAGTTCGAGCAACGTGAATCCTCTTTGCCTCATTCCTTGGCTCCCAGCGACGGCTCGAGCCGTTCTATCTCGGGCACACCGGTCATTGGATTCACACGCACAATGCGCCGCGCCCCTTTTCGATTGGTGATCTCGATGCCGATGCGCGGCACAGCGCCGCCAGGCAGCAGCAGAAACCGCCGCGAGGCGCCGGTTTCGTCGGGCAGCTTGGGCCAGACCGCCAGGATGGTAACGCCGGATGGCATGGCGAGCGTGCGGTTTAGCGAAGCCGACGCGAGATACACGGCGTTGTCCTTAACCGAAACCGTCACCTCCACTGCCTCCTGCCGCCGCTCGGCGCGGTTGAGCCCGCCGTTCAGAAAGCTGACCAGCGAATCAGACGCGGAGGCGATCCGCAGGCTGTCGATTCCGGAAGAGACGGCTGGAAACGAGATGCCGGCGATCAAGCCGATGATGGTGACCACGATCAGCATTTCGATCAGGGTGACACCACGGCTGGAGGTCTTCATAAGACAGAACCGATGCGAGGGAAGGACCTACTGGCTCTTCCAGCTCACGACGTCCGCATTGATACCGTCCCCGCCGGTCTGGCCATCGGCGCCGTAGCAGATCACGTCGGGCTCATCGCCGTGTTCGCCGGGGTATTTATAGACATACGGATGGCCCCAGGGATCGACGGGGATTTCCTGAGGCAGATAAGGACCCTGCCACTGCGTCAGGTTGGCGGGCCGGGTGCGAAGCGCCTGCAGACCTTCTTCGGTCGATGGATAAAGGCCGGTGTCGAGTTTGTAAGCGCTCAGCGCCGTCATGAAGGAGTTGATTTGTGCGTGCGCCAAGGTCACGCGCGCGGTGTCGCTCTTGTGCAACATGCGGGGCGCCACCAGGGCCGCGAACAGCGCGATAATGGTCACCACCACCAGCATCTCGATCAGCGTGATACCGGCCCTGCTTCTGTTTCTGCGTTTATTCATTTCACACCGCCACATCATTTATGCTGGTGATGGCCAGCAGCATACTTAATATCAGGGCGCCGACCATCACACCCATGACCAGAATAACCAATGGCTCGAACAGCGCGGTGAAGCGCTTGATGGCCGCACGCGTATCCGTTTCGTAAATCTCGGCCATGCGGGCAAACATCTGATCGAGCCTGCCAGTTTCCTCGCCCACCATCAACAGGTGCGCAGCCAGTGGCGGAAAGACGGCGGCTTTGCGAACCGGCGTAGCAATGCCTTCGCCGCGCTTCACTCCTTGCGCCACCTCTGCCAGGGCGCCGGCAATCATCCGGTTATTCAGAATCGCCCCGGCGATGCCAATCGACTGCACCAGCGGCACGCTGTTGGCTACCAAGGTCGCCATGGCTCGCGCGAAGCGCGCTGTTTCAGCCTTGCGCAGCGCGTCACCGAGGAGCGGAACCCGCAGCCGGATGGTATCCCACCACAGCCTTCCCGCGCTGGTGCGAATGTACGCCCGGAATGTCACCGCTGCAACCGTCACTGCGGAGGCCGCCATCCACCAATAAGTCTGCACGATTTTGCTCACTTGGAGCATGATAAGCGTGGGCACGGGAATCTTCATGCGCGACTCCGAGAATACCGTGGCGAATTTTGGCACTACGTAAGTCAACAGCACAATGATCGAACTGAGACCCACGAGCGCCAGCAGCGCCGGGTAAATCATCGACGAGATGATGTAGCTCCGCAGCTCATCGCGCGATTTTTCGAATTCCGCCAGGCGCTCAAACACCGACGCCAGGCTGCCACTCGCTTCGCCGGCGCGCACCATGTTGACGAACAGGTCGGAGAAGTAGTCGGGGTGCAGGGCCAGGCTGTCGGCCAGCGATTTACCGCCCTTTAGCACGCGCAGGGTGTCGAGCACGATGAAGCGGAACTGCGGGCGCTCGGTGAGCTCACCGGTGATGGTGAGCGCGCGATCGACGGGCACGCCGGCATTCAGCAGAGTGGAAAGCTCCTGCGTGAAGAACAAAACGTCACGGCGGTGGCCGCGGACAAACGCGGGCAACTTCAGCTCGAATGCCTTCTTCTTCTTCTGCTCGACTCCCACATAGATCGGCGTGAGCCCCTGCTTGCGCAGCTCGCGCGTCACGGTCCTATCGCTCTCGGCGGTCAGGCTGCCGGTGCGCAGCTTTCCGTCGCTTGCTACCGCGCGGAAAAAGAAGGTGGCCATCAGAATTCCTGCGTTACGCGCATCACTTCTTCGGCGGTGCTCACGCCGTCGCGGACCTTCATCCAACCGTCCTCGCGCAGGTTACGCATGCCGTGGCGCCGGGCTACCTCGGTAATTTGCGAGGCGTCCTCATTGGCCATGATGCGCTGGCGGAGTTCGTCGTCCAGCTCCATCAGCTCGAAGATGCCCACGCGGCCCTGGTAACCGGCGCCCGAGCAGTGCTCGCATCCCGCGCCGCGGAAGCCTTCGATTTTCTCGCCTTCAGGTGTGAGGACCGTGCCGGCGGAAGTCTTGCAGCGCTGGCAGATTACGCGCACCAGACGCTGGGCCAGAACGGCGACCAGCGATGAGGTGATCAGGTAATTTTCCACGCCCATGTCGGTGAGGCGCGTGATGGCGCTCGGCGCATCATTGGTGTGGAGCGTGGAAAAAACAAAGTGACCCGTCAAGGCGGCGCGGATGGCCACATCGGCAGTCTCGCGATCGCGGATCTCGCCCACCATGATCACGTCGGGATCCTGTCGGACAATGTGGCGCAGGCCGGCAGCGAAGCTCAAGCCGATGGCCGGATTCACGTGGATCTGGTTGATGCCGTCCATCTGGTATTCGACCGGGTCCTCGATGGTGATGATCTTCTTATCCGGGATGTTGATGCGTTTGAGCGCCGAGTAAAGGGTGGTCGATTTACCGCTCCCGGTGGGCCCCGTCACGAGAAAAATCCCGTGTGGAAGCTGCGTGTAGTGCTCCATGCGCGAGAGCATGCGGTCGTCGAAACCCAGCCGGCGCAGGTCGTAGAAATCGCCCGCTGAGCGGTCGAGCAGACGCATTACCACGCTTTCGCCATAAAGAGTGGGCAGCGTGGACACGCGGAGATCCACTTCGCGGCCCAGGATCTTGAGCTTGATGCGTCCGTCCTGCGGCAAGCGGCGTTCGGCAATGTTCAGCTTGGCCATGAGCTTCAGACGGGAAACGATGGCCGCTTTCAGCTCGCGCGGCGGCGACTCCTGGTTGAAGAGCACGCCGTCCACGCGGTACCGGATGCGGAATTCTTTTTCGAACGGCTCGATGTGAATGTCGCTGGCGCGCTTCTCGAGCGCCTGCGCGATCATGGCGTTCACCAACCGGATCACGGGGGCCTCGCTCGCCATATCGCGCAGGTGTTCGAGGTCTTCGCCCGCCTCGCCCGTATCGAGCTCGGCTCCGAAGGGCTGTTTTTCCGATTCGCCGTAGTACTTGTCGATAGCGTCGAGAATTTCCTGCTCGCCCGCCAGCTCCGTCCGCACTTTGAGACCGCAAAAGCTGCGCACCGCGGCGATGGTCTCGAAATCCAGAGGGTCGGCCATGACGATGGTGACGCCCGTATCATCTACGGCAATGGGAAGAAAGTGACACTGCCGCATGAAACGCGGCGAGAGGCCCTGGATTTCGGCGGTGGCCTGGGGAGGCTCGTCGAGAGCAGCCAGCGGCACGCCGAGCTGTTCGGAAAGCGCAGCCAGCACGTCGCGCATGGCGATGAAGCCCAGGTCAACCAGGATCTTGCCGAGCTTATCACCGCGCTCTTTTTGGATTTCGAGGGCGCGGTCGAGATCCTCGCGCTCAATCTGGCGGCGCTCGATCAGCATCTCGCCCAGCCGCATGGACCGGCGCGGCTCATCGACCAGAACGGGCGCTGAAGAAACGCTCATCTACAGCTCTTGCACCTTGACGATGGAATCGAGAGAAGAACGGCTGGCGTGCCCAATCTGCACGTCGAGGAGTTTCTGGCGCTCGGCCTGCATGATGATCTGAGACGGCAATCCGCTACGATCCTCCCACGCGTGGTAGAACAGCGTCACCCCCAGGACGATCTGCTCGTTTTTCGGCACCGTGTCGAGCGAGGAGGCCATAGCCAGCAAACTCTCCTGCATATTCTTCTTCAAGACCGGCACCCGATCCAGCTTTCGTTGCCGCAGTTTCACCGCGTACTCCTTGGGGATGGTCAACGAAAACGGCGTGACGGTCATGCTTTGCGCCAGATTCACTTCGCACGTGAATACCGCTCCGTAGCCTTCCAGATACACGCCGCGAGTGTTCCCCAGAAGTTCAAAAGGAATGTCGACGCTGATGGACCGGACACGCTTGTCAAAGCTGAGCTCCATGGCCGCCAGCGCATCGCGGCTGACGCGGGACATGGCGCCGAACGCGACGGCCAATGCCGTCAGCAGTAACGCGGGAACGCACCACCGCTTCACTTCAGATCTCCGGTCCGGTAGCTGGCATCATGCAGCATCACGTTGTAGCTCTTTTCGAGATACGCGTACTCGTGGCCGACGCTCTGCAGGTCTTGGTGGAAGCGCCTCTCGGCCGCGGCCACCAATTCCGCCGTCTTGCGCGCCTGTCGCGCCTCGCTCTCGGCCACCGCTTTCACGACCGCTGTATCCACACGCTGCGAAACAAGGGCTTCGATCTTCGCCGTATCCGCCTTAGCCACCACGGGGGCCGTGACCGCCGGGCGAAGGAACGTAAAGATCACTAGCGCGGCCGACAGCATCGCCGCCGACGCGAACCCCAGCTTGGGCGCCGATCCCCAGAACGCCTGCCATGCCCGGCGCAACGGCGAGGGTTCAAATACCTTGTCGGATACGAATCCGATCCGCTGCGGGACCTCCTCATCCCGCAACGCGAGAAGGGTCGAATGCGTGATGCGCAGCCGTTCCAGTTCTTCGTGGCAGCCGCCACACGTCCGCGCGTGTAATTCCACCTGGCGGTGTTCGGTTTCCGCCAGCTCACCGAGAAGATAGTCCCGCAAGTCGAATGGGGAGCAAGTCATGTCACACCTCTGCTTTTTAGCGGAGCCAGTTGCGATTTGAGCACGTCGAGCGCAGTATACAGCCGAGATTTTACCGTCGAGACCGGGCACGATAGTATTTCCGCGATCTCTTCAAACTTGAATCCCTGGTAAATCTTCAGGACCACGGCTTCGCGCTGATCTTCGGGGAGTTGGGATAACGCCGTTGTGACGGCGATGGAAAGCTCGATAGGAAACACGCCCTCACGGCCCGGGATCTCGTCACCGGAAAATTCCGGTTGCCCCGGGACCTCCCGCTCCGGCCGCCGTTTGCGAAACGCGGAAAGCGCTTCGTTGTGGGCGATCCGAAACAGCCACGCGGCGAAACGCGCGGGATCGTCGAGTTTGCGCAGATTCTGGTACGCTTTCAAAAAAACGTCCTGGCTCAGATCGAGCGCCTCTTCACGGTCGCCGGCAATCCGCAGCAGATAATTGTAGACGCGCTTCTCCCAGCGAGAGATTAGAAGGTTGTAGGCCTCCACGTCTCCCCGGCGCGCCCTGCGGATCAGGTCGGTATCCTCAACCGCCCGAAAAATCAATGCTCAGGCTCCTTGTGGAATGACGCGTTGTGGCCGCGGAAAGTCTGGGATACGGCCCCAGAATTTAGTGTAACGCTGGAATCGGCCCGAAGCGGCAAACGGGCCACGGGCCGGCAAGAGTGCGGTTGGGCTCAACGGGCGGGCGTGGACACCAATGCCTGCCCTTGCGAAATCGCCCTGGCTTGGGCCTCCAGAGCGACAGCTTCGGTCTTTCGCTTCATGCGCCGCAACATACCGGCGAACGTTTTGAGGCCACGAGCCAACACGGGGCCTTGGGTTGACTGATCTTGTTCCATCAGGGCCAGAGACCGGCGATAAAGCGGCTCCGCTTTTTCATAGCGCCCATCCTCCCGGTAGAGCTCCGCAAGACAGAAAATGTTGGCCGCCAGTTCCGGGTGGTCCTGACCCTGCGTCTGCTCCTGAACGGAAACCACACGCTCGTAAAGCGCCTCGGCCTCCGTATTGCGACCCTCAGCGCGATATAGCGCGGCCAAACCGATCATCAATTCCGCAGCATCGAGGTCATGTGGCGCCTGGCTCTTGTCGAGAATGGCGAGCGCCTGGCGGTAGAGCGGCTCGGCCGCCGCAAATCGCGATTGCCGGTGGTAAAGAAGAGCCAGATTCTTCAGCGGCGGCACGAGGTCGGGATGGTCCGGCCCGAGAGATTTCTCCCAAATAGCCAGGCTCCGCTCCGACAAGGGCGTAGCTTCCGCATACCGGTGCTGGTCGACATATACCTGCGCCAGATTATTCAGCCCCGTGGCGAGCTCGCGGCTTTCCGGCCCCAAGGCCTTCTCCCAAATGGCAATGGCCCTTTGATACAGAGTGACCGATTCGTCGACGTGGCCTTCCATGTGAGCGACCTGGGCCAGGTTGTTCAAGCTGGTGGCGACATGGGGATGTTCCGGGCTGAGCGCTTCTTCCCAAATTTTCAGCGCGCGCCTATAGAGCGTTTCCGCCTCCGCATATCGATTCTCGAAGCGAAAGACTTCCGCCAGATTATTCAAACTGGAGGCGGTATCGGGATGCCGGGGCCCGGACACCTTTTCCCGGATCGCGAGAGCACGGCGCAGCAACGCCTCCGCTTCGGGGTACTGCTGCCTCCTCCGCAGCAGCACCGACAGGTTGTTCAACTCAGTGGCGACCTCCGGGTGATCCGGACCTAACGATTTTTCCTTGATCGCCAGCGCGCGTCTATAGAGCGGCTCTGCTTCGTTATAACGGCCCTGGTGGAAATACAGCTCCGCCAGGTTGTTTAGACTGGAGCCGAGCGCCTGATGTTCCGGACCCAGCGCTTTTTCATTAATAGCGACTGCGCGTTTGAATATCGGCTCGGCCTCCGCGTAACGGCCCTGCGTGATGAGCAGCGCCCCGATGTTGTTCAGGCCAATAGCCGTCTTCGGATGATCTGGACCCAACGCCTTTTCCCAGATGCCTAGCGCGCGCCGGTAAACGGGCTCGGCCTCGGCATACCGGCCCTGGGCGCGATACACCTCGCCCAGATTGTTGAGGCTTTCCGCGATTTCCTTGTGTTCCGGCGGCAGCGTTTTTTCGCGAATGTCGAGGACGCGCCGGAGGATCTCTTCCGCTTCCTTGAACCGGCCAGTCCGCAGGTACAGGACGGCCAGATTATTCAGACCTTGCGACAGTTGAGGATGACCAGAGTAGATGAGCTTGTCCCAGAGGTCCACGGCCCGATGGAACAATTTCTCCGCTTCCGCGTAGCGGCCCATATCGCAGTAGACCGCGCCAAGATTGTTCCAGCTGGTCGCGAGATTGATGTCCTCGCGTCCAGACTTCTCGGCTTCGGCGATGGCCGCAAGCGCGGCCTTCTCGGCTTGCGCGAACTCGCCTTTCTGGCGTAAGAGGCGCGTTTGCTCTATGAACGTTATGAATGACGTCTCATCCGCGCGGACTCCCGCGACCGTGAGGTAACAGCAGATGCCGGCGTAGTAAAGCGCTCGCAATTGGCGACGCATGACATTTCTCCCTGACGCTTAATAAGTGCGCCATCACAGTCCCCATTACGAAAACCTTACTCACCCTGTTCCTCGAAATCACGCCCGCATGCGAGGTAATTTCTTGTCACGCCTCACTGCGCGCGACCGCTGACTCGTATGACGCGAGCGGCGCGAGCCAGTTAGCTGTCCGTTTGTGGGACTAATCGCTCACGCTTACCGTAATAACTTTGAAACAACGGGAAAGTTACAGCGTCGGAGATGCGAATTATTCTGCGTGCTGAGTGCGGATTCAGCCCGCTACGCGCTCGAAGAATTTCCAGGACTTCCGGGCGCACTCCGCCCAAGTGAATCCGAGTGCCCGTTGGCGGCCGCGCTGGGCGAGTTCTGCGCGCAATGAAGGCGAGAGCAAGAGGCGTTCGAGTGCCGTCCGGATTTCTCCGCGGCTGCGTGGGTCGGCCAGGAGCCCCGCATCTCCGACTATCTCTGGGAGCGAAGAGACATTGGACGTAACCACCGGGACACCAGACGCCATCGCCTGCCCTACAGGTAGTCCGAATCCTTCGTAAAGCGAAACGTAGGCAAAGATCGTCGCAGCGGCCGTCAAACCAGGCAGGTCCGCTTCCGGCACATAGCCGAGATAGCGCAACCCGGAGATTCCCGCCTGGAGGCGATCGAACACTGCGCGGTCTCCCCACCCCCAGGGACCCGCCACCACCAGGTCGAACGCTTCACGCACGTCACCGGGGAGGTCCAGCCATGCGTCGAGCAGGGTGCTCAGGTTTTTCCGCGGCTCGATGCTCCCAACATACAGCGCGTACGGCTTCACGAGACCGTAGCGCCGGGCGGTTTCGGCTGCCGGTGCTTTCCCGGTTTCAAAAAATGCTTGCGCAATCCCGGGGTAGATCACGTCGATCCTCTCGGGCGCAAGGCCGAGCAACCGGACTGCGTCGCTTCTGGTGCATTCCGAGATGGCAATGAGCCCGCTGGCGGGACGGAACACGGCGGTGGCGATCCGACCGGATATTTTCACGTTTGCGGGAACATGCAACTCGGGCATGAGCCAGCAGGTCATGTCGTAGATGGTCGAGGTCAACCGCGTTTTGCGCGGCGGATGCAAGGCATGATGCGAGGCGTGGAAAATGTCGGAAGCCGGCGTCAACCAGTTCAGAATCGGGAAGGGGCTGACGTTCGCGGCGTAAAGAAGACCGAGTCGAGGCACCGTGGCCACCGGTCCGATCACCGACATCAGATGGGTGAACCGGCCGATGCCGTTTAAGAAGGGATACAACGAAAGCTCATTCCGGCCGGCTTGTTCCGCCAGGCTGCGCGCCCAATAATAGACGTAGTTTTTCACGCCCGCGCTGCGCAAAAGCAGCGGCGAGGCATCCAGCAAGACTGAGATGCCCGACTCCTGGCTGGCCCCTATCTTATTCATTCAGTGGGAAAAATAACCATTCCACCCACAAAATATGCCACTCAAGTAATGTTCCTCGAAATTGCGCTGCGCACTGTGTTCTAATTTAAGGAATCTCTTACACTATGGCAGATTTGCGCTTTCGGTTGAGGCGAAGTTGGCAAGCCACGCACCGGCGTTCGCGCGAGTTCATGATGGTGCTCAAGGGCGTGATGTCCACCGATCATCCCGTCCTGGCCCACATCATTCCCATCCGGCGCTGCAATCTCGCCTGCGCATACTGCAACGAGTACGACGATTATTCCAAGCCCGTTCCACTGGAAACCATGCGGCGGCGACTTGACCGCCTGGCCGAGCTTGGCACCACGATCATCACGCTCAGCGGAGGTGAGCCGCTCCTGCACCCGGAACTCGATGAGATCATCGCGCACATCCGCAGACGCGGCATCATGGCGGGGATGATCACCAACGGATATCTGCTGACTGCGGACCGCATCCGGCGGCTGGACCAGGCCGGACTCGAGCACATGCAGATCTCGATCGACAACGTGAATCCGGACGATGTATCGAAGAAGAGCCTGAAGGTGCTCGACAAGAAACTGCAACTGCTGGCCGAGCACGCGACGTTTCACATCAATATCAATTCGGTGGTGGGCGGCGGCATACACAACCCAACGGACGCCTTGGAGGTGGGGCGGCGGGCCGTGGAGCTGGGATTCACATCAACGATCGGCATCATTCACGATGCCGGCGGGCAACTGCAGCCACTGAAGCCGGAAGAACGCGAAGTCTATCTGCGCATGAAGCGGATGGCCAAGAGAAGTTACGCGCAACTAAACTTCTTCCAGGACAACATTGCGCACGGCCGTCCCAACGAGTGGCGGTGCCGCTCGGGTGCGCGCTACCTCTATATCTGCGAGGACGGGCTGGTGCATTACTGCTCGCAGCAGCGCGGCTACCCTGGCAAACCCCTCGAGCAATACACGGTGGAAGATATCCGGCGCGAGTACCTCACGGTAAAAAGCTGCGCCCCCAGGTGCACCGTAGCGTGTTCGCACTACACCTCGTATATGGACTTCTGGCGCGGCCCTCAAACCATCGCCAGTCCGGATGAACGTGATACCACGCCCGAACTGGTGCAGCTCGAGACGCAATAGCGGGGCAATGCCGTGATCGAACGCCGCGCCTTCCTGAAGCTCGCGGCGCTTGCCGTTCCGCCCTTACGCACGGCCGCCGGAGCCGCCAGTTTTCCCACTCAGATCGCCTCGCGCGTCGAACGTGCCTTCCGTACACCCGGCGCGACGCCCAATGGCTTGCAAGCTACCAAGGAAGGGCTGTGGGTCCTCGACCAAGGCACCAATCGGGTGGCGCTTGTCCGTTACGACGACGGCCACGTGATCCGCCAGTTCGATACGGAAACGGATCGCGGCAGCGGCATCACATTTGACGGCTCGGCGCTCTGGATCGCATCCACCTACAACCG
>JACXTT010012431.1_pt1 | contig 11300 bp, 9 predicted proteins | sample 9270951 | NCBI WGS metagenome assembly JACXTT01 (sample SAMN15532306, study PRJNA645909) | rock metagenome | isolation source: weathered quartz diorite | place: Puerto Rico | collected 2017-06-21 | reverse complement strand
CTGCTGGAATTGCTCATGCAAATAGGAGCCGTAAAATCAGCCAACGGGTAAATCTTTATTAATAATGCGCAGGATGGGGTGAAATATCTACGCTTTAGCCCGGCAAACGGGCGTTAAAGGACCTGTTTGCGGCATACGGCCAGTGGCAGAGTTTTAGCCTCTTCTATTAAAATTGATATTATGAAGCAGGTCAAAAAAAATACACTGGCCGGAGTAATTATTCTTTGCCTAATGGCCATTGCTTTTTCAGGCTGTTACGAGACGCACTATTATCACCACTACCACCACCATACGCGCGAATGGTATGAGCATCGTCATACCCCGCCTCCCGATGGCGTTAATTTCGATATTGATATCCGCAACTAAACAGGAAACAGAACCGGCCCGGGAAAGGATATTTCCGGGCCATTTTATATCCCTGCCTGCCCATAAATGGAATCGTGCTGCCTCAAATACAATATTCCGGAAGCCCCACCGTTCTTGGCTGGGGCGCTGATTACCCGTTGGCGTTCCCCCCGGTAAAAATCTGATTCCAATGAAAAAATGCTTACTCGCATCCGTGCTGTTCACGGGTGTATTTGTTTCCTGCAAAAAAGACAATACCAATCCTGCCCCCTCTTACGGTATAACGGCCCATATCAACGGTAAGCCGGTTACCCTTTATCACACCGTACAGGTAGACACCATCGATGGCCTGCACATACAAGCCGCCAAAGACTCGTCCATCGGTTCCGATATTATCTGGATTTCCATTGATGGCGGCAGGCTCCAGCCCGGCACCTATTCTTACCTCTCCAATATCACCGGCACCGCCACTTATTTTATGAACCGCCTGGGTGTTGCCAGTCCTTTTTTAAGCTATAATGCAACCGTTACCGTTACATCGGTAGACAATAACGGTATCAAAGGCAGCTTCCAGGGCACCGCTTCCCATTATTCACAAAACGACCGCGGCATAACGGTTATCGATTCTACCATTATCATTACCAACGGCGCCTTTAACGTTAAAATTCCCCGGCCTTAATAGCCACGGATCGCCCCCAGGGCATCGCACAGCTGCGCTATCTCTTCTTCGGTATTGTAATAGTGTACCGAAGCCCTGACAATGCTGACCAGGTTATTTTTATTCATGTAAATAAGTGTCGACACGGCCTTGCCTACCGATACATTAATGCCTTGCTCCGCCAGCCTGCCTTTTATTACAGTGCTATCCACCCCGTTTACTGAAAACGTTACAATGCCGCATTGCTCATCGCCCCTGTCGTGCACAGCTACCCCATCAATGCTTTTCAGCCGGCATCGCATCAGGCCGGCCAGTTCCTGTACCCGCTGCCATATCCGGTCTACCCCAATGCCCAGCGCATATTCAACGGCTTTACCAAGGCCCAGTGCCAGCGCCCTGTTCTTTTCATATAACTCAAAACGGCGGGCATCATTCCTCACGCTGAAATCTTCCCTTGTAACCCGTGGCGCGGTAAACCCATCCATCAACAGCAATTTCAACCGGTCCTGTACAGACCTCCTTACATACAGAAAGCCCGTTCCCCTTGGCGCCCGCAAAAATTTGCGCCCGTTTACCGCCAGCATATCACAGTCAATTTCTTTTACATCAATCGGTGCCTGCCCCACGGTCTGGCAGGCATCTACCAAGTATAAAATATGATGCCGGCGCGCTATTTTGCCAATTTCAACAATTGGGATCATACCCCCCGCAGTAGAGGGAATATGGGTCATAGCAATGAGTTTGGTTTGTGGTGAAATAGCCGCTTCCAGCGCCGGCAGGGAAAAATTGCCCTGCGCATCGTTGGGTATTACCGTTATTGTTATACCATGCGTTTTTTGCGCATTTAAAAAACCGATTAAATTGGTTACATACTCCATTTCTGAGGTAATCACTACATCGCCTTTTTTAAAGTCAACGCCGTAAAACGCCAGCCCCCATGCCGTACTGGCATTTTCTACAATAGCCACTTCTTCCTTATCCGCGTTGATGAGCCGGGCTATAAGCGTATACACATGTTCCAGCTGCTCCGTATACTTATACTCGGTTTCATAGCCGCCATAAGTGGCTTCCTCCTGCAAATACTTCACCATTGTTTCTACCACCACATCGGGGGGCAACGAGGCGCCGGCATTGTTAAAATGTACCCGTTGGGCCGTGCCCCTGGTTTCAGCCCTTAACTGTTGTATTTCCTGTTGGCTTAATGCTGTAGTTGTCATAATAAATGATTGAATCATTATTGCAGGTACAAAATAAAAAAGAATTCAAATAGCAGAACAGATGCACATTTGCTAATTTTGCGCATAACAGATGATATGAAAAGAAGCAACAGCACAGCTGCCACTGATTTTTTATACGTCCGGATGGCGGAGCGTATTGAAACGCAGATAAAGCAAAGCCTGTTAAAAGCAGGCGACAAACTGCCGTCTGTACGGGCATTAAGCGAGGAGCAGCATATCAGCATCAGCACGGCATTCAAAACGTATGTGGAACTGGAAAACAGGGGAATGATTGAAGCGCGGCCAAAATCGGGTTACTATGTTAAGTTTTCACCGGCACAATTTACCAAAGCGCCTGAAACAAAACCCCCGCTAAAAAAACTCCGCCAGGCCAGCGTAGGGCAAATGATTGCCACGGTATACAGCCATCTCTCCGAACAAGGCGTTCTGCGTCTATCGCTTGCGGCGCCGCCGTTAAACCTGCTCCCCCTTGCCAAACTCAGCAAATCCATGGCAGAAGCCATTCGCCAAAGCCCGTCTGCCAATATCAATTATGAAAACGTACAGGGCAATATTGCACTGCGCAAACAGGTAGCCAAAAACGCGTTTAACTGGGGCGGCCGGGTAACGGAGCAGGACGTGGTTACTACGCAGGGTTGCCTGGAAGCCCTGGTATTTTGTCTCCGCGCGCTCACCAAACCGGGCGATACCGTTGCCATAGAAAGCCCCACCTATTTCGGCATATTCAATATTATGCTAAGCCTGGGATTAAAGGTGCTTGAAATACCTGTTCACCCCGATACCGGCATCGATATAGCATACCTGGCAAAGGCAATGGATAAAGTGGATATCAAAGCCTGCCTGTTTGTACCCAATTTCAGCAACCCTGTAGGCAGCTGTATGCCCGATAAACGCAAACAGCAACTGGTTGCCTTATTAACAAGAAGAAAGATCCCTTTAATAGAAGATGATATTTACGGGGAAATTTATTTTGGCAAAAGCCGGCCGCGCACCTGTAAAAGTTTCGATAAGCAGGGTTGGGTCATGCTTTGTTCCTCCGTATCAAAATCGCTTGCCCCGGGCTACCGGGTGGGCTGGTGCATACCCGGCAGGTTTAAAGAGCAGATCATTCAAATCAAAATGATGCATACCATCAGCTCAGCCACGCCCACGCAGGCGGCTATTGCCCATTTTTTTGAAACCGGCCGTTACGATCTGCACATGCGCAAACTTCGCAAGGCATTGCACACACAATGCCTTCGCTATATGCAGGCCATCGCTACGTTCTTTCCCGCAACGACTAAAATTAGCCGCCCCCAGGGAGGCTATGCTTTATGGATTGAGCTAAATAAACGTATCAACGCCTTTGATCTTTACCAGGCCGCCATCGCGCAAAACATCAGCATCGCCCCAGGCCAGATATTCAGTACCGATGCCCGGTTTACCAATTTTATACGCATCAGCTTCGGGCTGCCTTATAATGATACGGTAGAACAAAGTTTCCGGGTACTGGGCGCCCTGGTAAAACGGCTTGAATAAATAAAGTTCCGCCTGGCAAAAAGGGGAGAAATAGATCTCCCCCTTGTTCTGATACGTCTACTGCAACATTGAAGAAAAAAATTCTTATTTATCCCACCATACCCTGTCTGTAGCCAGCGCCGTTTGCTGCGGTTGCGGGTTGGTAAGCAGTTCGCTTTCGGGATAGAGCATCCTGCGCGGAATGGCAGAAAGCGCACCGCTTACCGGGCTAAGGGCCGGGAAGCCGGTTCTACGCCAGTCGTTGTAATTTTCCAGGTTCAGGAAATTGGCCGTACTCTTTTCTTCCATGATCCGCTGCAGTGCATTGGAGGCGGTAATGGCCCGGTTGCTGATATAGGTCAACACCGTAGTTGAAGTGGTATCCAGTCCCAGCTTCGCAAAATGCGATTTGACAGCCGATACATATACAGGCGATGCGGCAGCAACGCCGGATTTAATAAAAACAGCCTCCGCCTTAATGAACAATGCTTCCGAATAGCTTACAATATGATTGTACGCTGTAGTGGCGCCGTAAAAATCGGCCGGATAGGAATAGGAGTCGAGACTACCGGTTACCGTACCAATTCTACGCCCGGTATATAAGCCCGTGCCTGCGGCAGGCAATACCATTTTAGGCAAACGTGGATCGTTCCTGGCCACCAGTGAATCGACAAAGGTAGCATTCAATACAGCAGTGCTCACCGGTGAGAAAGCCAGGTTCCAGGAATTTTCATCTCCCGCAGCGCCGTCATAGGTAAACTGCAGGTCGTCGCCGTTGGAGGCCATCCCATTGGCCAATGCCGCCAAAGCGCTGTCGGCCTGTGCCGACGCCGTATATCCCGTAGCTTTGATAAGGTGCAGGTAATAGCGGGCTTTTAAGGTATAGGCCAGCTTCTTCCATTTCGTCATATCTCCATTGTAAAAATAATCATCGCCTGCAGGTACTACTGTACTGTTTTTGGCAATATCGGCAATGCCGGCGCTCAGCAGGCTTTGTATGGTTTTATAAATATCTTCCTGCTTATCGTATGCAGGCGTAAACTTACTGCTGCCCTGGAATGCCTGCGTATAAGGAATATCGCCCCATATATCGGTAGCTACCGCAAGCGTATAAGCCGAAAGTATTTTAGCGATGCCTGAATAATTATAGCTGCTGTTTGTTTGGGCTTTCTCGTTCAGCAATTTCAGGTTTTGCAGGCAGGTGGTATAGACAACCGCCCAGTCGCCGTCAGTAGTATTATTAAATAACTGGTAATTCCACAATCCCGGGTTTGGCTGGTTGGGCGCAATGCCTTGCACAAAATACTGCAGGATAAGGGCTGCATTACCGCCATATACATTATCGGATATATTGAGCTCCACCGGCGACAGGATCAGCGATGCCTGTACATCTACCGGGTTATTGGGGTCGGTATTAACGTTAAGGTATTTTTTACAACTGCCGAGCGCCATTGTAAAACAAACCAGTATAAGGAGAGATAATTTTTTCATTTCAGTTAAGTTTATTGCATCTGAATAAGGACTTAGAAACCAAATTTTAAGGAAAAGACAACCGAGCGCGACGTAGGCGTGGAAAAAGCATAGATGCCCTGTGCACCATTGGTGCTTCCGTACGAACCTACTTCAGGATCTGCTCCTGTAAAATGCGGGCTGTAGATCCACAAATTGCGGCCGGTAACGGAAAACGATGCCGATTTAAACGGCGTATGCGCCAGCGCCGCCGCCTTCAGGTTCCACGAAACGCCCAGGTTGCGGAGCTTGATATACGTACCGTCCTGTATAATGGACTCGTATTGCCGGCTTTGCCAGTAAGCCTGTGGGGCTACTGCAATGGTATTCGGCTTGCCATCGGTTACACTGATGCCGTTTACTATAATAGGCGCCCTGTTTTCAGTGGCCTTGGATGTGCCATAAAAGTTTCCGTACGAATCAACATCATTCTCTACATCCCCGCCTTTCTTCATGTCGAAAAAGAAACTCAGGCTGAATTGCTTGTAGCGAAGCACATTGTTCAAACCCGCCAACCAGTCGGGGTTCGGGTTGCCTACAATACCCTGGTTAGGATCTACCACCGGGAAACCGTTGGCATCCACCAGCAGTTGGCCACTGGTATTCCTTGAATAGCGCGCCCCGTAAAACACATTGTAAGGCTGGCCTACTATCAAACGGCCCAGCTGATCCAATCCCGGGTACAGCGCTAATATCTTACTGCGTATGCGGGTAAAGCTGAGCGTAGCCTCCCAGGTAAAATAGCTGCTCTTTACCGGTACTGCATTTACCAATACTTCCAGGCCCTTGTTTTCAATGCTGGCGGTATTAACCGTCGTTCCGGTATAGCCGGTAGCGTTTGAAATGGAAACTCCGGGAATAATACCGTCAATCGATTTACGGTAGAAATAAGATGCCTCAAACCCTATCCTGTTGTTCAGGAATTTTGCCTCCAGCCCACCTTCGTATTCATTCAACCGCTCGTTTTTCAGATCCGGGTTACCCAGCGTCTGGCTGAGCAGGAAGCCCGACTGCCCTTCAAAAGGAAAATTAAAGAACCCTGCATTGGTATTGCGCCCGGCCAGCACATAAGGCGTGCCCAGCGAATAAGCGCCTACCCCGTCATTACCCACGGTGGCATAAGAAAAGCGGATCTTACCAAAGTTCAGGATGCTGGTTACACGCGCCGGCAGCAGTTCGGAAAAGATAAAGCTCGCCGCTGCGGAGCCATAAGGATAAAACTGTTTGCTGCTGGACAATACAGAGCTTCCGTCGTAACGCCCGGTCAGTGAAAGCACAAAAAAGCGGTTATACTCCAGGTTGGCCTGTGCGTAAAAACCTACTTTTCGCTGCAGGTAATGCGCTTCCGAGCCCGACAGGCTTGCCCCGCCTGCCACATTGGTATACCCGTTGATGGCAAGCCCCGTGCCGGTAAGATTGTAATACTGGCTGTAGGAAGAATAAATATTATTGCCCAGTAAAAAGTTCAGGTCAATCTTGTTCAACTTTTTAGCCGCGTTCAGGATCAGGTCATTGTTAAACTGCCTGAAATTGATGTTCTGATCTTTTATCTGGCCTTTTAACCCGATAGCGGGACTGGGCGACTCCGTGTATTTATCCTGCTCTCCATACATATCAGCGCCCAGGCGTTCTGTTACCGTAAGCCAGTTCGTAGCTGTATAGTTGACCGTAAACACCGGTATGAACCGGTTTACCACCGAATTATTCCTGATATTATCGAGTGTCCACAAAGGCGGGTTGCGCGAATAGCGGTACAGGCGCTGGCTGCCGTCGGGGTTTAGTACGGGATAAGGGTTCCATGAAATGGGTTGTCCCATCAGCACAAACAACGGCCCGTTGCTGGCGCCTTCCGGCAGGCGGTTCTGTGTTGAATTGCTGTATTCCAGTTGAAACGTGCTGTTCAGGTTTTTTTCAATCTTTGTATTGTACTTGGCAAAAATGGAATGCCGTTTAAAATCATCCCGTGGCACAATGCCCGTTTGATCAAAAAAGGAATAAGAAACATAATACCCCGAATTGCTGCCGCCGCCGCTTACACTTACCGTGTTATTAGAGGTAACGCCGGTGCGCAGGAAAGAGCTGTAAGGGTTGTACCGCGGGGCGGGCTTACCGTTAATAGTAAGCGTGTCCATCAGCGGGCCCCAGGAAGCGCTTGTCTTTTGTGTTTCGCCATTGTAAAAAACACCGTTGGTGCCCTGGGCGTATTTGTTTTGCCGTTCGGGCAGCAGGGCTTTATCAAAAGAAAGATCGGTGGAAAAGTTCAGCGCCGGTTTCTTATCGGGACTGCCGCTTTTGGTGGTAATAATAACCACCCCTCTTGCACCGGCCGAGCCATACAGCGCCGTTGCCGCCGCACCTTTTAATACGTTGATGGTTTCAATAATAGAAGGGTCGATGTCTACCACGCGGTTACTGCCCGCGCCGGCGGCGCCACCGGAAATATTACTGGTTTCATCATTATTAACAGGTACCCCGTCCACAACAAACAGGGCCTGGTTATCGCCGGTAGCGGAAGAAGCGCCCCGCACCACAATGCGTGATGAGGCGCCCGGTGTACCGGAAGAACTGGTTATCTGCACCCCGGATACTTTTCCTGCCAGTGCATTAACAATATTGGGTTCCTTTGTTTTGAGCAGCTCTTCGCCTTTTACTTCCTGTGTGCTGTACGTGAGGTTTCTTTTATCTTTTTTAATGCCCAGCGCCGTTACCACTACTTCCGAAAGCGCGCCGCTTCGTTTAAGCAGCACCAGCTCCACGCTGGTTTTACCGGCTACGGAAGCCTCTGCCGTTTCAAAGCCTACCATACTAAAGCGCAACCGCGCATCCGGGGCCGCGGCAATTTCAAACGAGCCGTCGGGCTTTGTTGTGGCGCCATTTCGTTTTCCCACAACAGATACACTTGCCCCCGCCACCGGCGCACCGGCACTGTCGGTCACCTTGCCCCTGATAATCGTGTTTTGTGAAAATGTGGCGATGGTAAGCAGTAACCCTGCAATAAGCGTAATAAGCCTTCGCGGTCTTTGATTCATACAGCAGTAATTTTGGTATTAACAATGCAAGTCCTGTGCAGCACCTTCTTAAGTGTGTTGATAACACTTATCAAAAATTGCACAATTCAAATATATTACCCTTAAACAGTAAGTGATTCCCCGTTCTTTGCCAATTGTATACAAATATTACCCGTATTCTATACCCTAAAAGCTAATCTACCTTACCGGTATATTCGCGCAGGTATTGTCGGGGAGATTTTCCGGTAACCTTTTTAAACACGCGGTTAAAGCTCACGGCGCTGCTGAAGCCGCTGTCGTACGCTACCGAAGAGATACAGTCGAAATTGCCGGAAAGCATTCGCTTGCAGGCCTCGTTAATACGTATTTCGCTGAGGAAGATGATATAGGTCTTTCGGGTATGTTTTTTAAAATAGCGGCAAAATGCCTGCGGGGTAAGATGGGCAATATCCGCCACTTCGCGCAGCTTGATGCCATCGGCATAATGCGACATGGTATACTGGTATACATCGTTCATGCGCAGCCCTTCGTTGTCGGAAAAAGCAAATTCTGACGATACGGTAGCCAGGGTTTTCCAGTTCTTTACTTCCGCCAGCATTTGCAGCAGCTGGATAAAACCCGCCAGCCGGAACCCCTGTTTAAGGCTTTTGATGGTCAGTATTTGCTCAGCCACCCGTTTTTGATCAGTAGCAGGCACCTGCAGGCCATACATGGAACTCTCCAGGAACTTTTTCATGGTCTTCGATTCCGGCAAATCAAGCACGGCCTGGAAAAATCCCGCAGTATTGAAAAAAATAGTCAGCGCATGTATTTCTTTTTTGCGCCGTTTGTCGAAATAAGCCGGGTCGCTTTTAAAGATATGCGGCAGGTTGGCGCCGAGTATAAAAATATCGCCCGGTTTAAACTGCTGCATATAATTGCCGGCAATCAGTGTTCCTTCGCCTTGCAAAATCCATGTAATCTGGGTTTCATTGTGCCGGTGCAGGTGATTGTAAAAATGAGGCATCCTGTCCTCCTGCACTACTACAGAGTTCTCCCTTGCCACCGGTATGGTAAATTGTATAACCCGCATCTGGATCCAATCTTATCCAATATTATCCCTTTTATTTGAATTTTTATGCCATCAGGTTAAAATTGGTTAATAACAGGTCAAATACCGTTTCTTTTCCTGAGCCTAATCATGATAATTTTACGCAAATTTTTATGATGAGTTCAATATGGAAAGGAGTGCTTCCTGCGCTGACAACTAAATTCACTTCCGACGACCGGCTTGATCTGTCCCTTACGAAGAAAAACCTGGAAGCCCAGGTAGCTGCCGGCATCGACGGCATTATTCTCGGTGGTACCCTCGGTGAGTCAAGTGTGCTTACCAATGCCGAACGCGAAACACTGGTACAGTATTCCATAGAAACCATTGGCGGCCGTATTCCCGTAATACTGAATATTGCGGAAGGTTCCACCCGCGATGCCATTGCCCTGGCAAAAGACGCGCAGCGATGGGGCGTACAGGGACTGATGGTACTTCCTCCCATGCGTTATAAAAGCGACCACCGTGAAACGGTGGCTTTTTTTACATCCATTGCAGATGCTACCCCGTTGCCGGTCATGATTTACAACAACCCGGTAGATTATAAAACCGAGGTAACCCTCGATATGTTTGAAGAGCTGGTGAAATGTGCCAACATACAGGCCATTAAAGAATCCACGCGCGACGTATCGAATATAACACGGTTAAAAAACCGCTTTGGCAACCGGCTGCAGATTTTATGCGGGGTAGACACCATTGCCATGGAAGAGATGCTGATGGGCGCAGAAGGATGGGTAGGCGGGCTGGTATGCGCCTTCCCCGCAGAAACCGTGGCCATCTACCGCCTGGTAAAAGCCGGTCGTATTGCGGAAGCCCTGTACATTCACCGTTGGTTTCTTCCCCTGCTTGAACTTGACCTGCACGCCAAACTGGTACAATACATTAAACTGGCCGAAGCCAAAACCGGTATCGGCAGCGAATACGTGCGGCCGCCACGGCTTACATTAGTGGGCAGCGAAAGAGAGACCATTCTCAATACCATTGAGTGCAGCATTGCTACGCGACCGGTATTGCCGGATTATTTGAACGCATAGGAGGTATAAGCCGCAGCATTCCCCCTTTCTTATTATCGCCTCTCACCCCGTATCTCATGCTTCGGCGCTGTTCATACGGTATATATGAGTGCGCCCCTGGCTGGCTACCACATTAATTCCTATATTGCAAGCTCCTGCTATAAATTCTTAACGTCAATTTATAATGATAATAAAAAGAATTCTCGGCTTTCTTTTTTTAGCACTGGCAATTATGCTGTCGCTGGCAATGCTGGCACAATTACCTTTAATTTTCAAAGCAATAACAGGACTCCTCAGAATTTTCACCGGCAGGCTGGATGCTGAGCAGTTTGGGTATTCTATCGGAATCCTTATCTGTTCCGGGCTTTTCATTGGTGCGGCAATAGCCTTATGGATTTACGGGCTAAAATGGGTGAAACGAAAAAGAGATATTGCTGAATAAGAAATTTTTTACCACTACCGTATTGATGGATGAATTGATTTTCTTTAACACACAGGTTATTTCGGTATACCAGCGGCAGATCCTGATTTGCCCGGGCCTTTAAAACCTTATCAAGTGTAGATTGCAGCATTAAATTTAATTTCCCCGAGGTCATATCAAAAACCAGCTTTTTCTTCTTTGCAGGCATGATGTAGCTTTTGTAGCAGCGGTACAAAAATAGTGAGTACTGGTTTTGCCTGATAGCCAATTCCGGTACAAATCTTATTTCCATCTATAACCGAACAGTTGTAAATTGAATTCCTACCGGCATTTCTTCAGGATAAGTTACCCGGCTACATCACTAATCGCTACCCCATTATGCGGAAAAAGAAACTATTTCTCTACACCCTGCTGTTACTTGTTGCCGGTTTTGTACTTACCGTTTACCTGTGCAACAGGATCATTACCGATACGGCTAAAAATAAATTGTATTCAGATACCCGCTCTATTCCTTATAATAAAGT
>JACXTT010012430.1_pt1 | contig 11300 bp, 9 predicted proteins | sample 9270951 | NCBI WGS metagenome assembly JACXTT01 (sample SAMN15532306, study PRJNA645909) | rock metagenome | isolation source: weathered quartz diorite | place: Puerto Rico | collected 2017-06-21 | reverse complement strand
GGATGAAGCGCTTCTTGGTGTCGTTTCCCGAGAAGAAATAGACCTCCTGAGTCACGACGACGCGCAGCTTGGGATCGAAGGAGGCGACGCGCGCCGGAAAGATCGGATCGCGCAGCGACACGCCGAGATTCTTGAGGAACGGGGCAGGGTCTTCACCGAAGACCGGAGGACAGGTGTGTCAGCAGAACCCCACCGGCTGCCGGTTCACGTACATGGGCCGGATGCCCGGGTTCAGGTGGCCGCGGCGAACCGGGCACCGGTCGTTCACCGACATCAAGGAGTCGTACTGCGCTTTGGCGAAGGGCGGAACCTTGGGCAGGGGGGACAGAGTCCCTGGCGCAGGTTTGCCGTTCGGCGCGCCGTGCCGTACGGTCTTGGGACCGCCCACCGAATCCGCCGCTGCCGGGAGCGCGAGCCAGAGGAGCGATCCCGCGATCGCGAGCGCGCCGCTTACCCTCGTTATCTTCGTTTCGATCCTCATCCTGGAAATCTCCGCGGTGCGAAGACGCATCCCGTCCACCGCAAGTAGACCACGGGCGGAGCGGCCAAAATAGGGTATTCTCACGCCATGAACGACCGCCCCCGCGCTCCGGAGCTTCACCCCGGCTTCGCCTGGTTGAACACCGATCGTCCCCTTACGTTCGCCAGGGAGCTTGCGGGGCAGGTGGTTCTCCTGGATTTCTGGACCTACTGCTGCATCAACTGCATGCACGTCCTGCCCGACCTCGCGTATCTGGAAGAAAAATACCGCGATCAGCCCTTTCTTGTCGTCGGGGTTCACAGCGCCAAGTTCACGAACGAAGCCCAGCGCCAGACCGTCCGGGCCGCCGTGGGACGCTACGAGATCGCACATCCGGTGTTCATCGACGAGAACATGCGCCTTTGGAGCGAATACGCCGTCCGCTCCTGGCCCACCCTGGTGCTCGTGGGATCCGACCGGCGCGTGATCGGCGTCGTGGCGGGAGAGGGGAACCGGGAGGTCCTGGACCGTGCCGTCGCGGCTGCGCTGGAAGAGGGGCGCTCGAACGGCACGCTCGCCGATGCCCCGCTCCGCCCCGAGCGGGAGCGCTCGGTGCGCGCGGCGACCGGGCTCGCGTTCCCCGGCAAGGTGCTTGCCGACGCGGAGGGTGGGCGCCTCTTCATCGCGGACTCCAACCACAATCGCGTCGTCGTCGCCACGCTGCCGGACCGGGACGGAAGGTCCCGCCTCATCCGAATCATCGGGCACGGACACGTGGGGCGCGAGGACGGGCCCGCGGAGCGCGCGGGATTCCATCATCCGCAGGGGCTCGCGCTCACTCACGACACGCTCTACGTCGCGGACACCGAGAACCACATGATCCGCGCGGTCGACATGAGCCAGGGCTCCGTGACCACGATCGCGGGGACGGGCGTCCAGGGTTACGACCGATCCGGCGGGAAGCTCGGGACGCAACAGGCATTGAACTCCCCCTGGGACCTCGCGATCGAGGGCTCCACGCTCTACATCGCGATGGCGGGACCGCATCAGATCTGGCGGCTCGACCTCCCGATGGGATTCGCGCGCGCCTTCGTGGGAAGCGGGCGCGAGAACATCGTGGACGGACCCGTGGAGGCTGCGGCGCTGGCGCAGCCATCCGGGCTGGCGCTCGCCGGGAACTACCTCTACTTCGCGGACTCCGAGGTCAGCGCGGTGCGTCGCGTGGATCTCGTCGAGGAGAAGGTGGAGACGCTGGTCGGGCGCGGGCTTTTCGACTACGGCGACCGCGACGGAGATCTCGCCTCCGCGCGCCTTCAGCATCCCCTTGGTGTCGCGGCCTGGAGGAACCGCATCCTCGTGGCGGACACCTACAATCACAAGATCAAGGAGATCGACGTCGCGGGAGCCGCGATCCGGACGCTGGCCGGAGACGGTCGTCCCCCCGGCACGGAGCGCGGGGGTCGCCTGGCCCTCTTCGAGCCCGGCGGTCTCCATGCCGCGCAGGATGCGCTCTTCATCGCGGACACCAACAATCACCGCGTGGTGCGCCTCGACCTCGTGAACGTGAGCTCGAGCGAGGTCGTCATCGAAGGGCTGGCGGCGCCCGAAGTCGAGGCCGCTTCCGGCGAGGAAGCGCCCGCGGTGCTCTCGACTGCGAGACTCCGCGCGGGAGAATCCACGGCATGGCGCGTGGCGTTGAAGCTTCCGGAGGGGGCGCACGTCAGCGAGGAAGCTCCGGCCAGCATCCGCGTCGCGCGCGGCTCAGAAGTGATGCTGCAGCGAACGCTCCTCGGCGAGCCGTGGCCGCTCGCGTTCGAATTGCAGGCGCAGCCCGAGGGCGCCGCCGACCTTCACGTCCAGGTCTCGTTCGCCTACTGCAACGAAGGTCAGGGAGTCTGCGTTCCCGCAAATCCAAGCTGGCGGGTTCCCGTGACGTTCGATTCGAACGGGGAAGCCTCCGCCGAGCTGACCGCCTCCTTATCCTGAACCCGGACCGCGCATGCCTCGAGTCATAGGCGAGCTGCTGCACTGGGGCCAGGTTCTTTCGATCCCGCTCCTGGTTCTTTGCAACGCGTTCTTCGTCGCGGCCGAGTTCTCGCTGGTCACGGTGCGAAGGACGCGCCTCGAGGAGCTGCAGGGCAAGCGAACGACGCCGGGTGTCTGGTTCGCCCTTCAGGCCACATCGCGCATCGACCAGATGATCGCGGCGACGCAGCTCGGGATTACCATGACGAGCCTGGCTCTGGGCTGGGTCGGAGAGCCCGGCCTCGCGCACTTCATGCAGCCCTGGTTCCGTTTCCTCCCGGCCGCGTGGGGTCCGGTCGCGGCGCACACGGCAGCGACCCTGTTCGCGTTCGCGTGCATCACCTTCCTGCACGTCGTCGTCGGGGAGCTGGCGCCGAAGACGATCGCGATCCGGATTCCGGATGTGGTCGCGATCCGGCTCGCGGGCCCGCTGCTCGCGTTCGAGCGTGTCGGACGTCCCTTCATCCGGTTGACGAGCTTCGCGGGACGTTCGCTGGCCCGGGCTCTGGGCTACGCGCCCTCGCCCCACCAGCATGTGCACAGCGTGGAGGAGCTTCAGCTTCTCGTGGATGACGTTTCGGAAGCGGGCCGGATGAGCACCGAACAGGCTGAATTGTTGAAGAACGCGTTCCGGCTTCCGGCGAAGAAGGTCGAGGAAGCCATGGTGCCGCTCGCCAAGGTATCGATGCTTGATCTCCGTGCCACGCCCGAGCAGGTCATGCAGGCCGTGCAGGACAGCGTGCACACGCGTTTTCCGGTGCACGAGGGAGACCGGACGAGCATCGTGGGGATCGTGAACGCGAAGGATCTCTTCTACATCTATACGACGAGCGGCCTGATCCAGATCGCCGACGCGATGTATCCGCCCACCTGGGCGCCGCCAGACCGCTCGATCGCGGACCAGCTCAAGGAATTCCGGAGGATCCGGAGGCAGATGGCGATCGTCGCGGCAACGGGGAGCGCGCCGCTCGGGATCGTCACGCTCGAGGACATCATCGAAGAGCTCGTGGGGGAGATCGAGGACGAGCACGACGTGCGCGGGGTGCGCGAGGCTGTGGAGGCGGCGGTGGCGACGCGCTCGCCGGCGCAAGAGGGAAGGCCTCGCTGGCCGTGGGCGCAGCGGCGCGAAGGGTGACAACCAAGCCCGGGTGGCGGAACGGCAGACGCAGGGGACTTAAAATCCCCTGGGGGACAACCCCCGTGCAGGTTCAATCCCTGCCCCGGGCAATGACTTACGGGATCGACCCGAAGCCGAGATTCTCGTTCGGTGCCCAAGCGGTGCCCAGGGGTGCCCGTTGCGGACGCTTCGCCAGGAGGGGCGGCAATCCCGGTACATATGAAGTGCGTTGGGACGGCAAGGACAATCAGGGCCGTCCGGCGCCTTCGGGGATCTATTTCGTGAACGTCGAGCAGGGCTTCATGCACTCGACGACCCGGCTTGTGTTGGCCCGGTAGCAGGCTTCAAAGTGGCTCATCAACAGCGACGGGGCAGGGGAAGTATCCCCCCGCTCCATCGTCGAGTTTTCGGTCCTGTTCGAGTTGGCCAATACCGTTGTCATGATGGTATTCAACCTGACGACCTTGGATTCAATCCCTGCCCCGGTAACAACCCGGAGGAACCATGGAGCCACGCATCCTCACGGTCCCCATCGACCCGGAGTTCCTTCCCGAGGCGGCGCTCCTTCTCGGGGGCGTGATCGCCTCGGTCGTCGCCGTGGGGTTGCTCCTCGCGAGGGAGCGGGGGCAGGGGCTTCGCGTCGGGGTCGCGAGCGTGGCATGCATCGCCCTGGCCATCACACTCGGAAGAAGCGGCTGGGTACACCCGAGCGCGAAGTTCACGCGACAGCCCGTCTTCCTTCAGCCGGCGTCGATCCCGGCGAGAGGCCCGAAGACGGAAGGGCCGCCTTACGTGTCGCTCGTCCTGGGCGGGGTGACCGTGCGGGTCGAGCCCATGGATCACTACGATCTGGCCCTCAACAACGAGCCGTTCCTCACCCTGGATTCACTCTCCTCCGGCTTGGTCTTGAGCTGCAACGCCGCGACGGAGCGCCCGGGTGTCTACGCCCACGTGAGCCGAAACTATCTTGTGCCGACCGGATCGGGCGCGGGCGCCAGCCTGCCGGACGCCCACACGTTTCTGCTCGAGGATGAAGGCAAGACGATCGCGCGTGTCCATTACCAGAGTCCCCGAGTGATCGAGATTTCAGGACGGTTCCACCCCTTCCAGGGGTGGCGGGGTTCGGTCCCGTCGGCCCCCGTAGGGTCCGCGGAGTCGAACATCATCACGTTGGGACAGGGCATTCGGTGGAGCGGTGGCGGCATTCCGCCGGGGAATACGATCGATCTGAGGCAGCAGGCGAGGGGGAAGATCGACTTCGCCGGCTCCGGAATGGTGCAGATTCGGGCCCGTTAACGCTTCGCCATCCGCCTACAGCGTCGCGGCGTACTCGATCGAAGCGAGGCGCTCGTTGAACTCGGCCGCCGCCGACGTGTAGCGATACCTCCGGAAATTTCCGTGCAGGATGATGGCGTGGTGAGGCGTGGTCTGCCACCGCATCTCGCAGCGCGGCGCGAATTCGGTGTCGGTTCCTGAATTTCCAGTCCGTGAGCGCGTCAGCTGGAGCTGCGCGGTCGTCGCCAGGTGCGCGCCGGGGATTGCCCAGGTGAATCCCGGCCCGAAGTTGCTGATCTCGCTCACGGCCACATCCATGTCGGTTCGCGTGTAGTTCCCGCCGAGATTCAGCGACAGCTCGGGTCGAACCAGCGCCGACCAGTTCGCGAGCACGGAGACCCCGTGCGTGTTCGTCAGCGGCACCGGAGCGCTCGTCGTGTTGCTCGAGCTCTGGATCGTCGCCGAGGTGGTGAGCGTCTGCTGGATTCCGCGCAGGACCCAGCTCACGTGCGGCGAGATTCCAAGGACGCGCGAGATGTTCCCCGAGGTCGCCACGGAGTCCGCCGGATTCACGTCGCTCGTCGTGAACCCGAACTGGAGATCAGCTCCGAGATTTGGACGCGGCAGCCATGCGGCGTTCACGGAATAATTCTTCCGCTTCGTTTCTGCGAGAAGGGTCCGGCTCACGTTGTCCTTCCGCCAGCCCAGGTTCGCTCCCAGTGTGAGCTTTCCCCCATAGAGCTGCGTCCTTCCTGTGGCGCCCCAGTCCCATCGGTCGTTCGAGATCGCGGAGTTGCCGAGGCTCACGAATCCACCGCCGAGAAGCTCGAAGGAAGCTCCAAGCTGCGAGAGCGCGGTCTCGCGGAAGAGCTTCACGCCGACCGCGTGCCCGTGGACGTCCGGATAGTTCGCGCGCTGATCGTGCGCGTACTGCGACAAGGCTCCCTCTACCTGCGCGCGGAGATGCATCCGCGGGAGGACCCCCTGGGTCGTCAGGGCATACACCGTGTTCGATTCCGGGGTGGTGATGAGGGTGGTGTCGGGGTCGGCCAGGGATTTCTTGTCATCCTTTGCCCGCATCACCGAGACCTCCACCGTATTGGCGGTCGGGTCGCCGTATCCAAGGCGCCCCGCGATCACGTTCCGCGCGAACTGCGGCTGGACCTGGGTGAGCGCGGCAGCGGCGATGGCCTTCTGCATCCGCCCCGTGGCGAATCCCAGACGCCACTTCTTCGGCGTGAGATCCAGTCCCGCGCCCAGCACCGTGGCGTCCGCGAGGCTGTAGCTGGAGTATTGGGGCACGAAATTTCCGGCGTTCAGTCCCGCCCAGCGGAAGCGCGGACTCAGACCGACCTGGTTGATGTTCTGGCGGAATGCGACCTGGTCGCCGGAGAGGAGCGCGTTGAGCGGCACGCGCAGGCGATCGTTCATGAGGCCGAAGGAAAGGCCGGTCGTCAGGCGCCCGCTCTGGAACGGCCGGGTCGGCGAGCCGGTGCCGTTACGGCTGTAGGCCTCTCCCGAGAGGGAAGCGCCTCCGTGGAGCTTCAGCCAGTCCGGACCGAACCCGGGAGCGGCAGTCGCGGCGGGCGCCGGAGGAGGAGGCACCGATTCTTGTAGAGGAGAGGGCACCTCCGATGGCGGAGCCACCGAGGGCGCCGTGGTGTCCGCGGGAAGCCCCGCGCCGGAGATCGAGTCGTATGCCGCCGCGAAGGCCGTGCCCGAGAGCGCGCGCCGCATGCCGGCCCGCGTGACGCGTCGCGCCCCTGCGAAGGCGGCCCGGTTCGCATCGCGGGCGGTGCGCCGATCCCATCGAGCCACCATCTCCTCGACCAGCCGGTCCGCGAAATTCTTCCTGTCTTCCCACCGCGGCGCGGGTGCGGCCTCCCCATGCCTCGGATCGACCTTCTCGGGAGTGACGCCTCCGGGCAATCCACCCATCACGGCCACAGCGCCCGCGCCAAGAGCCTTCGTCCGCCAGGTGAACGTGAAGACCTGGCTTCTGCCCTCGTTGGCACCCACCGGAACGATCAGGTCCTGCTGGTTCGGAGGGAGCGAGGCGGGGGGCTCGATGGCTTGGACGCGCCACGCGTACGTGCGCCCCTCGAGCAGGGGAGGAACCGAGACCGGATAGGGAAGGGCGGTCGCGTCCTGGACGTTGATCTCGAAGAGCGGATAGTTCGCCTCGATCGCTCGAAGCGCCGTCTGGCCGCGAAGCAGCTCCACGATGCGAAACCGGTATGCAGGCTGTGTTCCCGAGGCGCGAAAGGCCGGAGTCCACTGGAATACCGGATTCGGAACCGTGACCGCGGACTCGTTCTGAGGATAGAGGAGTGACGGCGGCTGCGGCGTGGACACGACGAAGGTGGTTTGAGTGAAGAAATCGGGGATCGGCTGGCCGCTTGCCGTTCGAATGTTGAGGCAATGAATCGTCAGCGTGTACGTGCCGTCAGGGAGGTGCCCCGTCTTTTCGACGCTTGTCTTTAGATTCCCGTAGAAAGCGAGGGTGGGCCAGTCGGCGAGCACGGGAGTCTGCAAGAACGTGGGTCCCGGGTTGAACGCCCGGAAGCTCGGCGCCGTGCTTCCATTGCCCTCCCTCGAGAGCAGAAGGGCCTGGATGAAGCACGTGATCGGCTGGCCGGCGTTGTTGATCATGAACATGCCGGCAAAGTTGCCGGAGTGCTGCCAGTCGGCGGGGTAGGCCGAGGCGGTTTGTGGCGTGACCACCTGGCCCTGTACCTGCGCGAATGCGGAGCCGGAGAAGCCGACGAGCGCGGGACATGCCAGAGGCACCGCGCGCTTCCAGCCAATCACGCCGCCTCGAGGGGATGTTGCGCTCCGGCTTCGCAAGGATCGCCCCTGTGTGTCTTGCCATGGATCGTTTCAGAGGGATGAGTGTGGCATGATTCGCCAAAGATGGCTTGCCGTCAAGGGAATCCATGGTAGCGTCCCTTCAGGTGCCGCGGCCCTCGCGCGGCAACACACCATGCAAGAAGTGCGTAGGCAGCGACTGCGAGTGATCGCACTCATCGGCTCGCTCCTCGCCCTGGGCTACACGGGCTCGGGAAGCGCGTCCGGTCCTCGCGGATACTTCATCGACCCGAGGCAGCTGGTCGCCGATCGCCCCACGGACCTCGTGGAAGCTGAAGGCGACTTCACACTCGCCATCCACCGACGGTTCGAGGGGTCGGCGGAGCTCAAGCTCCTCAGCATCGCCGAAGCGATCTACCCTCCACGCGAGCTCCTCATCTCCCGGGCTATCGAGCAGAATCAGGTGATGGGCTCCGATTCGGCCGGCACGCCGCTCTGGTGGTGCGACGGCTCCGGGGTGTCGCGCGTGCCGTATTGCGTCACGCTCGGCGCGATCGAGCACTACACGCAGCTGACCGAACGATTCCGCGCGCACAACTTTCGCGGAGCCTGGGACCACAACCTCTTCTGGAGCGACTTCCGCTACGACGCCACGATCTCGTTCCGTCCTCACTATTACCTCGAGGACAGCACCGTCACGAACGTCTACGTCGCCGAGATGGCCCTGACGTGGAGCTTCGACGACGGGACGTTCGTTCCGGTGTCCATCGCGCACCGGGTCGTGGTGCTTTCGCGGAATGGGGACGTGCTTGTGGTGAAGGGGGACGGCTCAACGGAAGAGCAGGTGAACATGTCCTCCCACCGGGGGATCGGCCGCGTGGAGCAGCTGATGCGGTAGGCTCCGCCCCTCAGTTCCGTCCCTGGAGCCATGCGTCGAACTGCCTGAAGTCGTAATCCCGCCCGAGAAAGTCGTGCACCATGTCCTTGGCCGGACGCGTTCCGCCGGGTTTCAACACGATGTCCCGATACCGCGTCGCGATCCGGGGGCTCAGGAGGTCCGACTTGTCGAAGGCGCTGAACATGTCCTTCGAGATCACGAGCGACCACATGTAGGTGTAGTAGATCGCGGAGTAGCCGTCGAGGTGACCGAACGACGTCTGCATGTGCGCGTCCGGCATCGGTGGCACCGGCGAGAACCGCGGCTCCAGGTCAGCCACGACCGCGTCCGACCGGACCTTGTCTGGTGGCTGGTTGTAGAGATCCAAAGAGACCGCGGAATAGAAGACCTGCGTCGCGATCTGGAGCGCGCGCCCAAAGGCGTCCGCACGCCGCATCTTCTGCACCAGCTCGGTCGGGATCGGCTCCCCGGTCTGGTAGTGCTTTGCGAAGGTCTGGAGCACTTTTGGATCCCAGACCCATTCCTCGAGCATCTGCGATGGAGCCTCCACGAAATCGCGCTCGGTCGCCGTGCCCGCCACGGGCTCCCACATCCCTTGGCCGCCGAAGATCGCGTGCAGGAGGTGCCCGAACTCGTGGAAGAACGTCTGGACGTCCGAGTGCTCCATGAGCCCGGGATCTCCCGGTCTCCCGCCCGGGAAATTGCACACGAGCGCGTGCTCCGGGAGCTGGAGCCCCCTGGCTCCCTGGCGGATCGTGAATTTCGCGGCGTGGTTGTACTTCCCGGCTCGGGGATGCAGATCGAAATAGAAGCGCCCGAGCAGCTTCGGCCCTTCGTAGACCTCGTACGCCTCGACCGAGGGATCCCAGACCGGCGCGTTCACGATTCTCTTGTACGTCACGCCGAACATCTTCGACGTCACGTCCAGCACCCCCTCCTTCACGTTCTCGAACGCGAAATAGGGGCGCACCTCCTGCGGATCGAAATCATAATCGCGCTTCCGGATGAGCCGGCCGTAGTAGGACGTCTCCCAGCGGCTCACCTGCGTGGCCGAGGGATCGTCCTCCTGCTTTCGCTTGAGGTAGACGGCGTACTCCTCCTGCGCGCGCTTCAGCGTGGTCTCGTTCAGCCGCGTGATGAAATCCGCGGCGTTCTTGGCGGTGCCGATCATCTTGTCCTCGGTGATGTAGTCGGCCCAGGTCGGATACCCGAGAAGGCGCGCCACGCGGTAGCGCTTGGCCAGGAGCGAGTCGAGCACCGGCATGTTGGCCGGATAGGCACGGTTCATGGCTTCGTGCATGATCCGTTTCCGAAGCTCCCCGCTCTTGGCGTAGCGGATCACGGGAATGTAGTCGGGGGTCTCGATGCTAAGGGGGCCTCTGCCGTCGGGCCCGGGGGAATGCGCGTGGATTTAGTCGTCGGGCAGCCCCGCCAGGTCGGAGGGATCGGCCTCGATCCTGCGCGAGTCGGTCCGGATGTTCCGGTCGAAGTCCTGGCTCGTCCTCACCAGTTCTTCATAGATTCCCGCGATCGTCTTCCGCGTGGCCGCGTCCATGTCGACCCCCGCGCGGCGGAAATCCCGCAGCGTCCTCATCATGAAGTACCGGGTCGGCGGATCGGCCTTCGACACGTCCACGGCGGCCAGCGCGTCGTAGACGTCGCGCCGCAGGCTCAGGTCATCCAGGAAGTTGTTCGCTCGTTGGGAGACCTCCTCGGCGGCGGAGCGGAACGAGGAATCCGGGTGGACCGCCTCGAGCAGGTGCGACTGGTAAGCGACGTTCTCGCCGTGGGCCATCGCCTCGTTGTAGGGCATCACGGTGTTCGCGATCGTGCGCGGACCCTTGACCGCGAGCATGAGGTTGATCGCGCGCTGCGCCTCCTTCAACTCCATCCCCGTGGAGGCGAGGAATTGCCGCGGGCCCGGGCGCCCGGCGAAGAAGAGGGGCGTGACGATCGTCCTCGGCGGCCTCGAGGTTCCGGTCGTCGCCTGGGCCTGCGCTGTCGAAGAGGTGCCGGGATATGCGGATCCCGAAACCAGCAGGGCACAGAGTCCCGATGCAAGCAGCGTGTGCAGTCGCGCGATGGAGACGTTCACGGGTGAGGATCCTCCTGTCCGATAAACCTGAATGCGTGGGGTGGGGAAGGCCGTGCCGCGATCATGCCAGGGCCGCGAATCGGGGGCAAGGAGAGCAGCGAAATGAGAACGGGGATCGCGACGGCTAGAAGGAGAGGCCCAGCGCCGCGGAAAGCTCGTTTCCCGGCCCACCCGCTCGCCATTCGTGAGCAAGTGCGGCCCAGAGGCCGCCGGGCGTCCGGTAGTCGATCCCGGCCCGGAGCCATCGGGATCGATACGAGGGGCTTGCGGTAGCGCCCCCTTCGAACCTCGTTCCGCCCCATCCACCCGCGACGTCGATCTGGCTCGAGGACGAGATCCGGGAGGTAAGGTTCGCGTCCGCGTTCGTGCCCGAAAGATGGTCTCCGCCGTACCCCATCGCGTGGAGTCCACCCGAAAGCGCGCTCATCCCGATCCGGTTCGCGCTGAGGCCCGCGTCCCACGAGGTGAAGATCTCCTTGTCCCGGTCCCTGCGCCTCGCGTCGCCGCCGAGACGTAACGCGCATTCGTGTGGGAGGGCAACGCTCGTGGAGGCGTGTGCTCCGATGAAGGTGGCGAGGAGGAGGGGACCGGTGAGAATCGCCTGCTCCGGGAGCAGCCCGGG